>Ga0160434_100443_pt1 | contig 11716 bp, 12 predicted proteins | sample HID1973I_E0MG_FD_108273 | JGI IMG/M metagenome (GOLD analysis project Ga0160434, IMG submission 108273) | Enriched mosquito-associated microbial communities from UW Madison campus, WI, USA - HID1973I_E0 MG | ecosystem: Host-associated > Arthropoda: Insects > Digestive system > Unclassified ...
GACCAACAACAAGCTAAACCTGTGGGCGTCGGGCGCCATCGTCAAGGATCGCCTGTTCTTCTTCGGCATGTACGAAGCGCGCGACAACCGCAACTTCAACACCAGCGACGACGGCGAAACCTTCAACAACGGCAACGCAGACAACGGCTTCTGGGGCGCCAAGCTCAACTGGATGATCAACGACAACCACAGTTTGTCGTTGCTCGGCTTCTCCGACAAGAACGAGAACGTGGCCGATGTCTACAGCTACGACTACCTCACCGGTACGCGCGGTGACCAGACCAATACGATCTTCACCAATACCGGTGGCGACAACTACGCGCTGACCTACAACGGCCATTTCAGCGACAACTTCGCCATGACGGCGATGATCGGCGAAAACAAGCGCGACTACTCCAACAAGAGCCAGACCGACATCGAGTGCAACCGCGTGGTGTCCGAGGCGGGCATTGCGCCTGCGGGGATTCCGCTGGGCTGCACCACCAACTCAGCGGTGGAATCGCGTCTAGATGAGCGCAAGGCCGGCCGTCTGGACTTCGAATGGACCCTGGGCGACCACCTGCTGCGCTTCGGCCTGGATCGCGAAGAAAACACCTCCACCTACGAGCGCATGTACCCCGGCCCGGGCGGCTTCTACTACAACGTCTACCGCACCACGCCGGGCGCGACCCTGGTCAATGGCGGCACCGTGCCGGCCGGCGTCAACGCCTACGTGCGTGCCCGCCGTTACGAGATCGCCGGCGAGTTCGAAACCGACAACAGCGCCTACTACCTGGAAGACAATTGGTCGGTCACCCCGAACGTGCTGTTGAACCTGGGCCTGCGCCTGGAAGCGTTTGACAACAAGGACGCGGCCGGCCGCAGCTACATCAAGATGGACGACATGGTCGCTCCACGCTTCGGCGCGTCCTGGGACATCAAGGGCGACGGCACGATGAAGCTGTTCGGCAACGTGGGCCGCTATTTCCTGCCGGTGGCCAACGTCATCAACATCAAGCAGGCTGGCGGCTTGCTGGATGAGCGCACCTACTACGCGCTCAATGGCTGGCAGACGCTGGAGCTCAACGGTTCGCCCTACCAGATGCCGGTGCTTGGCGTGCAGATCGGCCCGGTCGACGACTCGCAGGGCGATGGCACGGTCGGCGACCTGCGCTCGGAAGTGGACCGCGACATGGATCCGGTCTACCAGGACGAGGCCATCCTCGGCTTCCAGCAGTCGATCAACGAGGCCTGGTCGTACGGCGTGCGCGGCATCTACCGCAAGCTGCACAACGCCATCGACGACATGGAGATCAGCGCCACCGGTGCTTGCGGTCCCGACGGCTACATCGGCTGGGTGATGGCCAACCCGGGCAAGAACGTCACCGTGTGGGGCGATACCAACTGCGACGGCGACGCCGATGGCTGGGTCACCGTGGACACGGCGAAGGAAGGCTGGGCGATGTACCGCCAGGACGGCCTCGACGCCGACGGCGACCCGATCATGACCTACATCGGCCAGCGTGGCTGGGACAAGCCCAAGCGCGATTACAAGGCGTTGGAGCTGCAGCTGGACCGCGCGTGGGACGGCAAGTGGTCGATGAATGCCTCCTACACCCTGGCCTACGGCCGCGGCAACGCCGAAGGCCCGGTCAACTCCGATACCGACTTCGCCGACACCGGGCGCACCGAGAACTTCGACGACCCGTTCGTCAACCTCAACGGCTACGGCTACCTGTCCAACGACCGCCGGCACCAGTTCAAGGTGCGCGGCGCCTATGCGATCACCGACAACTGGCTGGTCGGCGCCACGCTGGATGCGCGTTCGGGTGGGCCGATCACCGGCTTCGGCGTCGGCAATCCGTATGACGCCACGGCGTACCACAGCTACTACGTCTGCGTGGAGAACTGCGACTCGACGTTCTCGGCCGAGCGCGTCTATGCGCACTCCGCACGCGGTGGCTTCGGCCGCATGCCGTGGAGCTACGAACTGGGCGCCAGCGTCACCTGGCTCAAGTCGTTCGACGAAACCAACCTGCGGGTGAAGTTCGCGGTCTACAACCTGACCAACCAGCAGAAGACGCTGGCGGTGAACCAGGAGTACGAAGGCGCGATCGGCAGCCCGAACGAGCTGTTCAAGTATCCGGAGAGCTTCCAGGCGCCGCGTTATGCGCAGCTGGTGGTGACGCTGGACTACTGATTGGGTGACCGCCGCCGGACGGGTTATCGTCCGGCGGCCATGTCCTGGGGAGCCTGACTTGAGATTCCTTCGCCTTGCCGCCGCGCTGTGCGCAGCGCTGGCACTGCCTGCACACGCCGCATCGACGGCCGACACCGCTGCCTACGACCGCTTGTTCGACCAGGCCATGGCGCAATACCACCTGCCGGGTTTGGCGGTCGGCGTGATCGAAGACGGCAAGGTCGTGTATCGGCGTACCGGCGGCGAGCGCGTGGCCGGCAGCGGCGAGGCGATCGACGCCGATACCTTGTTCAAGATCGCCTCCAACAGCAAGGCGATGACCACCGGGTTGCTCGCACGCCTGGTCGACCAGGGCAAGCTGGCCTGGGACGACCCGGTGACCAAGTACCTGCCCGAGTTCCGCATGTACGACCCGTGGGTGACGCGCAATATCCAGGTGCGCGACCTGCTCATCCACAACAGCGGCCTCGGCCTGGGCGCGGGCGACCTGATGCTCTGGCCGGAGCCCAACGACTTCACCCGCGGCGACATCATCGCCGGGCTCGCCTATCTCAAGCCTACGCACAGCTTTCGTGCGCATTACGCCTACGACAACCTGATGTACGTCGTCGCCGGCGAAGTGGCGGCACGTGCTGGCGGAAAGCCTTACGACCAGCTGATCCGCCAGGAAGTGTTCGGGCCACTGGGGATGCAGCGCTGCCAAGTCGGCGCCTGGCAACAAAGCGCTATCGGCAACGTCGCTCAGCCGCATATGCGCCAAGGCGCCAACAACGTGCCGGTGCGCGAAGACGGCGATACCGTGGCCGACTTGCCCTCCATGGCCGCTGGCGGCATCCGCTGCAGCCTGGACGACATGCTGACCTGGATGGACCGCGCCTGGCTGCGACCCGACCCGCAACACCCGTGGTTGTCCGATACACAGCGCCGCGCGGTCTGGTCGCTGCACACGCCGATGCCGATCAGCCAGCGCATGCGCGACTGGGACGGCACCCATTTGTACGGCTATGGCTATGGCTGGCGCCTGTCCGCTGTCGATGGCCAGTGGAAAGTCGCCCATACCGGCACGCTGATGGGCATGTACTCCTCGCTGGTGCTGCTGCCGGAGCGGCGCAGCGGCTTCGTGATCCTGATAAACGGCGAAGGCGAGGCGGCGCGCACCGCACTGGGCGAGGCGCTGCAGAAGCGGCTGCTCGGCGGCGATCCCGCGTTGGATGTCGTGCACTACGCCAAGGCACTGGCAGACGAGGATGCAAAGCCCAAGCCGCCGGCCGCGCGCAAGCCTGATACCACGGCGCGCATCGCTGTCCCGGCATCGGCCGCGAAGCTGCGCGCTGGCCGCTACAACGATCCGTGGTTCGGCGATATCCGCTTGTGTCCCGAGGGGCAAGGACTGAGCTTCGCGGCAAAGCGTTCGCCGATGCTGCGGGGGCCGGTCGTGCAGGTAGGCGGACGCTGGCTGGTCGATTGGGCCGACGCCAGCGTCGATGCCGAGCCGTGGCTGGATTTCGCCCGCGATGCGCAAGGCCGTGACATCCTGCGGCTGAGCGCGATCGATCCCGATGCAGACTTCAGCTATGACTATGGCGACCTCGAATTCCATCGCGTGGGCGATTGCCCTTAGCCTGATCGCGTGCGCTGCCCAGGCGGCCGAGCCCACTGTCTCGTCGGCGCGCGATGCCGCAGCCGCTGGCATGGTGGAAGTCGCGCCGCTCGCGACCGGCCTGCGCCTGGACATGCGCTACGCCGGGCCGGGCAACTTCACCGGCCACGTCGTGCCGGGTTACGAGGCGCCGGCCTGCCTGCTGCTGCGACCGGTAGCCGAGGCGCTGGCACGGGTCCAGGCGCAGCTGCAGACGCAGGGCTACGCGCTGCAGGTCTACGACTGCTTCCGTCCGGTTCGCGCGGTGCAGGCCTTCGTCGCCTGGGCAGGGGACCTGCAGGACCAGTCCACCAAGGCGGCCCATTACCCGCGCGTGGACAAGTCGGCACTGATCCCGGACTACATCGCCGATCACTCCGGCCACAGCCGCGGCGCGACGCTCGATCTGACCCTGGCCGATTGCCGCCACGGCCACTGCCAGCCGCTCGACATGGGGACCGACTTCGATCTGTTCGATACCCGTGCGCATACCGACTCGCCCGAGGTCACCCCCACCCAGCATGCGAACCGGCAGAAGTTGCTGCGGGCGATGGCGGCAGAGGGCTTCGCCAATTACTCGATGGAATGGTGGCACTTCACCTTCCGCCCGGAGCCGACCCCGGATACTGCCTACGACTTCCCGGTGAGATAACCCCATGAGCGACCTGCAGCACTTCGTGAACATCCAGTGTCCGTACTGCGGCGAGTGGATCGGGATCGTGGTCGATGCGTCGGTGGACGGGCAGTCCTATGTCGAGGATTGCCAGGTGTGCTGCAAGCCGATCCAGCTCAACGTGCAGCTCGACGAGGACGGCAACCCCGAGGTGCGCGCGCGTTCGCAGGACGAGGGCTGACCCGCGCCGGGGCGGCGGCACCGCTTAGACTGTGCGGCCTGATCCCATCCGTTGCGGAGCCCCATGAACCTCCCGTTGCACTTCGGCCTGCTCGGCTCGCTGGAAGCTGGCCTGATTGCCCTGTTGATCGGGCTGGGAGTGTACTGGGTGTCGCAGTCGCTGTGCCGGCGGGCGGGGTTGTCGCTGGGCCATGCGGTCGGCTGGGCCTGCCTGGCGGCGGTGGCGATCGGTGCGGGCTGGGATATCTGGAATCTTTTCTATACCAGCATCGTGCGCCTGGAGTCGCCGTTGTATGCGCGGCTGGCGTTGCAGAGCATCCATGATCCGGACGAGCTCGGTGCGCGCGTGGTGTTGGAAGTGGCCGGCGCGTTGGCGGGCGTAGGGCTGGGTTGGCGTTTGTTCAGCGCCGGCGACGAGGCCGCGGACATTACCAATTCGTAAAACGTGGGGGTGCGGTTCTCGCTTTGGGTGTGCGTTGAACCTAGGCGTTACAGACTCGTCATGGGTTGTTAATCATCGCCAAGCGTGTCCGAAGGGCGAGCGGGTTAACAAGACGTTGTGTGCGCGATTGCGGGGCAATAGGGGTTCAGTCGCAGCGGTTAGGGTGGGTCCATGCGCGGCATCCCGTGCATTTCCCCGAATCAGGAGACCACCCTCATGAAGAATCGCAAGCCCTTGTTGGTCCTCGCTACCGTTCTGACCGCCGCGTTGGCCGCGCCGGCCTTTGCTCAGAGCGCCCCGCAGGCGGGTGCGGCGCAAGCGCAGGGCGGTGGCAGTGGCCAGACGTGGGCCAGTGTCGATACCGACAGCGATGGTGCCATCAGCAAGCAGGAGGCGCAGGTCAATGCGGGCCTGGCGCAGATTTTCGATCAGGCCGATGGTGATGCGAATGGCAAGCTGACGCCGGATGAGTACAAGGCGTTCGTGGCCAAGCAGCAGGCGGGGGCCAATAGCGCGCCGCAGCAGCAGAACTAGGTCGGGCGCTTTGCGCCAGGTGTTGGATGGGAGCCTTCGGGCTCCCTTTTTTTGTTCGGTTCCCCGGACACCCGATGGTTGCCGCCATCTGTGAAAGAGGGCCATGCCTCTCCGGGGCGCTGACGCTTACAATTCTTCCATGGACATTTCAAAGCCCCGCGCGCCGCGCATTGAGTTGGTCGGCTTCGATGGCGATGACACGCTGTGGAAGAGTGAGGATTACTACCGTACCGCCGAACAGGAATTCGAGGCCATCGTCGGTCGCTATGTCGATCTGGGCAATGCGGCCAATCTCGGCCATCTGCTGGCGGTGGAACGGCGCAACCTCAAGATCTTCGGTTACGGGGTGAAGGGGATGACGCTGTCGATGATCGAGGCCGCCATCGAGATGACCGAGGGGCGCATCGAGGCGCGCGATATCCAGCGCGTGGTCGAGATCGGTCGCGCGACCCTGCAGCATCCGGTCGATGTGCTGGACGGGGTGCGCGAGGCGGTGGCCGAGATCGCCAGCGATTACCAGGTGGTGCTGATCACGAAGGGCGATCTGTTCCACCAGGAGCAGAAGATCGCGCAGTCGGGGCTCACGGATCTGTTCCCGCGTATCGAGATCGTCTCGGAGAAGGATGCGGGTACTTATGCACGCGTGTTGTCGGAGTTCAATCTGCCGGCCGAGCGCTTCGTGATGGTCGGCAATTCGCTGCGTTCGGACGTGGAGCCGGTGCTGGCGCTCGGCGGTTGGGGGATCCATACGCCGTATGCGGTGACGTGGGCGCACGAGGCCGAGCATGGGGTGGATGCGGCGTCGCCGCGTTTGCGCGAGGTGGCGCTGGCGCGGGATTGGCCGCAGGCGGTGCGTGAGTTCGATCGCCTGGCCCGGACCGCCGCTTAGTCGCCTGCGGCGCCGCGCTGGGGCATCATCGGGAATATGCGCCTTCCGTTGCCCGTGTTCGCTTTGTCGGTCCTTTGGCTGGGTGTTGCGTTCGTGCGGCCGGTCGGTGCGCAGGAAGGAACGGCCGCGGCCGTCGAGGCGGCGCCGGCCTATGCCACGGGCGATGCCTGGATCGACCGGCAATTGGAGGATATGGACGCTTACGCGCGCCGCTATCCGGCCAGTTTCGTCGATGAGCTGGCGCGCAATCTGGGCGTGCGCCAGGGCTATGCCGAGGCCGTGTTGCGGACACTCGGCTGGCGGCCGGGCGATCTGTATCTGGCCTGCGCGTGGGCGCAGGCGGTCCAGGCCGAGTGCCGCGAATGGGTGCGCGCCTATAGCCGCGACCGCGGCCAGGGCTGGCAGGCGGTGCTGGTCGGTGACGGCAAACCGGTCAATCTCGCCTACCGCCAGGTCCGCCACGCCATCGTCGCCAGTTACGACCGCTGGGACCGCCCGATCACCCTGGATGCGCGCCTGCGCGAGCAGTTGGGCGATGCCGGGCAACGGCTGGAACGCGCGCGGGCAGTCTATGCGCCGGAGGGCGCGGCGCCCGTCCGCTGAACCGCAGGCCGGGATCTTTGCTGCTGTGCGGCTGGCCGCGGTGCATCCGCCTCGGTGAAAATGGGCGTCCGGCGATGGGCCGGGGTTTCGCGCGTGCAGGCCATGTCCGGTAAGTCCTTCGTCAGCTCCGACCACATTCGCAGTCGCTTCGCCCAGGCGATGTCGGACATGTATCGCCTGGAGGTGCCGCTATACGGCGAGCTGATGGCGCTGGTGGCGCAGGTCAATGCGCAGGTGCTGGCCGACGATCCGGCCCTGGCGCAGCGCCTGGACCGCAATGACGAGCGCGAGCGCCTCGATCTGGAACGCCACGGCGCGATCCGCGTCGGCACGGCGGATGAGCTGGCGATGTTGCGACGCCTGTTCGCGGTGATGGGCATGCTCCCGGTGGGTTACTACGATCTGTCGGTGGCCGGCGTGCCGGTGCATTCCACCGCGTTCCGCCCGGTCGAGCCGGCCGCGCTGGCGCGCAATCCGTTCCGCGTGTTCACCTCGTTGTTGCGGCTGGAGTTGATCGAAGACGCCGCGATGCGCGAGCAGGCGGCGGCGATCCTGGCGCGGCGCGATATCTTCACCGCCGGCGCGCTCGCGCTGATCGCACAGGCCGAACGCGAGGGCGGGCTCGACGAGACCGACGCCGAGCGTTTCGTTGCCGAAGCGTTGGAAACCTTCCGCTGGCACAGCGATGCGACGGTGCCGCTGCCCACTTACCGCGCCCTGCACGATGCGCACCGGCTGATCGCCGATGTGGTCAGTTTCCATGGCCCGCATATCAATCATCTGACCCCGCGCACGCTGGATATCGACGCGGCGCAGGTGCAGATGCAGCAGCGCGGCATGGCGGCCAAGGCGGTGATCGAGGGTCCGCCGCGCCGGCGTTGCCCGATCCTGCTGCGGCAGACCAGTTTCAAGGCATTGGAGGAGTCGGTGCGCTTTCCGGCGGGCGAAGGCGCGGCGGAAGCGGGCAGCCATACGGCGCGCTTCGGCGAGATCGAACAGCGCGGGCTGGCGTTGACCCCGAAGGGCCGCGCCTTGTACGACACGTTGCTGGCGCAGGCGCGCGACAACGAAGCGGCCGGCAGTACGGGCGATGATTACGCCACGCGATTGAAGGCGGTGTTCGCTGGGTTCCCCGACGACTACGACACGTTGCGCCGCGAAGGGCTGGGCTACTTCCGCTACCGGCTGACCGAGGCGGGCCGTGCCGATCCGGTGGGTGCCGGCAGCCTGGCGCCGGAAGAGGCGGTGGCGGCCGGGTTGGTCAGCGCCGATCCGATCGTTTATGAGGACTTCCTGCCGGTCAGTGCGGCGGGCATCTTTCAGTCGAATCTGGGCGGGAGCGAACAGCGTGCGTATGCCGCGCATGCGAACCGCGATGCATTCGAGCAGGCGCTGGGCGGGCGCGTGCATGATGAGTTCGCGATCTACGCGGCGATCGAGCGCGATTCGTTGGCCGACCTGGAAGGCTGAGTGCCGGTGCTCTGAAGGGTTATCGCGTCGGGGCTGAAGCCCCTCCTACAAGGGGGTGGAGCGCCGGTGGCCTCCTGTAGGAGGGGCTTCAGCCCCGACCGCGGATCGTCGGCGCTGGGAACCTCTCCGGCAGCCCCTAACCCACCGCCTCCCGAGCCCGCGCCTCCAACAGCGCCTTCTCACGCGCATTCCTCGCCAACCCGGCCGCCTCCTCGAACGCGGCCCGCGCCTCATCGTGCCGCCCCAGCTTCTGCAACAGATCACCGCGCACGGTCGGCAGCAAATGGTATTGCCGCAACGCCGGATGCCCAGCCAACGCTTCCACCAACGGCAACGCCGCCGCCGGCCCCTCCGCCATCGACACCGCCACCGCACGATTGAGCTCCACCACCGGCGACGGCATCCGCTCCGCCAACCGCGCATACAGCGCAGCGATCGCCGCCCAGTCGGTGTCCTGCATGCGCCGCGCCCGCGCATGGCAGGCCGCAATCGCCGCCTGCAGCGCATAAGGCTCGCCCTCACCCCCCAACGCCTGCGCACGCGCCAATGCGGTCAGGCCATGGCGGATCAACAGGCGATCCCAGCGGGCGCGATCCTGATCCGTCAACAACACCGGCGCACCCTCGGCATCAACCCGCGCGCGCTGCCGCGAAGCCTGTAGCGCCATCAGCGCCAGCAAGCCATGCACCTCCGCGTCGCGCGGTGCCAGCCGCGCCAGCACCCGGCATAGTCGTAGCGCCTCGTCGCACAGCGCCGGGCGCATCAGGTCCTCGCCCGCGGTCGCCGCATAGCCTTCGTTGAAGATCAGGTACAGCACCTCCAGCACCGAGCCGAGCCGCGCATCGCGCTCCTCGCCCCGTGGCACCTCGAACGGCACCTGGCGTTCGCTCAGCGTGCGCTTGGCGCGGACGATGCGCTGGGCGACCGTGGCTTCGGGCACCAGGAAAGCGCGCGCGATCTCGTCGGTGGCCAGGCCGCCGAGCATGCGCAGGGTCAGGGCCACCCGGGCCTCGGTGCCGAGGACCGGATGGCAGGCCACGAACATCAGCCGCAGCAGGTCGTCGCCAATATCGTCGTCCGGATCGATCTGCTGCGAAGCCTGCGCGGCCAGCTGGTCGCGCTCGATCTCGTAGCCGAGCGCGTCCTGCTTGCGCCGCTGCAACTGGAAGTGGCGCAGGCGGTCGATGGCGCGATTGCGCGCGGTGGTCATCAGCCACGCGCCGGGATTGTCGGGAATGCCGTCCGTGGGCCAGCGCTCGAGGGCAGCGAGCAGGGCGTCCTGGGCCAGTTCCTCGGCCAGGCCAATGTCGCGCACCTGGCGCGCGAGCGCGGCGATGATCTTCGCCGCTTCCATGCGCCAGACGGCATTGAGGGTGGAGTGGACATCGCGCGCAGCCATGGGCGGCGATCACACCACCGCCGAGGCACGGGAGCAAGCTGCGGCGCAACCATCGCCCCGCATCCGCATCAGGCCGGCGGCGCGCCGCTGGCGTGGAAGACTTCCCACAGATGCCCGTCCGGGTCCTGGAAACCGTGCTGGTACATGAAGCCATAGTCCTTGGCCTCGCCCGAGGCCAGGCCGCCGGCAGCCACGGCCTTGGCCACCAGCGCGTCCACGTCGGCGCGGTCGTTCACCGCCAGCGCGTTGATCACTTCGGTCGCCTTGGCGGTATCGCAGAGGTCCTTCGACGTGAAGCCCTGGAAGAACGGCTTCACCAGCAACATGGCGAAGATGTTCTCGCCGAGGATGAGGCAGGTCGCGTTCTCGTCGGTGTACTTGGGGTCGAACGAGAAGCCCAGCGCGCTGAAGAAATCCACCGCGCGCGGCAGCGACTCCACCGGCAGGTTGACGAAGATCTGTTTGATCATGGTGGTGCATTCCTTTGTACGAAGAGGAAGCGGCGCCTGTGCGGCGCCGCCGGGGAATCACGGCTGCTTGTAGATGCCGTTGACCAGCCACGGCGTGCCGAAGCGGTCCACGCACATGCCGAAGCGCTCGGCCCAGAAGGTTTCGGCCAGCGGCATCTGCACGTTGCCGCCTTCGGCCAGTGCCTTGAACACGCGCTCGGCTTCGGCGTTGTCGTCGCAGTTCAGCGCCACCGCCATGCCGGCGCTGGCCTGTTTCTCCATGTTCGGCGGCATGTCCGAACCCATCAGGAACGGCGCCTGCCCCTGGGCGAGGGTGACGTGCATGATCCGGTCCTTGGCGGTGGTGGCGACATCGCCACACCCCTCGGGTGGCGGGGCGGCGCCGGCCGGCTGCGGTGGCGCATCGCCGTAGGTCATCTGGAACACATCGCCGCCGAAGATCTGCTTGTAGGCCTCGAAGGCCTGGCGGCAGTTGCCGTTGAAGTGGAGGTAGGGCGTGGCTTTCATTGGGTGACTCCGTTTCAGGGGTGGGTATCGATCCGCGCGCGCAGGCGGTCTTCCTGTTCGCGCAGCTCGGGGGTAAAGGCGTCGCCGAAGTCCTCGGCCTCGAACACTGGCCGCAGTTCGACTTCGAAGGTATCGGCGTCGGGATTGGGGATGCGGCGCACCCATTCGACCGCCTCGGCGAAGGAGCGCACCTGCAGCAGCCAGAAGCCGGCCACGAGTTCTTTCGTCTCGGAGAACGGACCGTCGACCACTTGCAGGCCAGCGCTGTTGAAGCGGACCCGCGCGCCGCGGGCGCTGGGGTGCAGGCCTTCACCGGCCAGGAGCACGCCGGCGTCGACCAATTCCTCGTTGAAGGCGCCCATCGCGGCCAACAGCCGCTCGCTGGGCAACTCGCCCGCCTCGGAGGCGGGGGTGGCTTTCATCAGGACCATGACGCGCATGGGGGGGCTCCACAAGGGCGGAGGAGTTCCGCCGGTTTGTGAAGGCGACGAGCGAGGGTGATGCGGATCGACAGGCAGGGCGAACTTTTTAGTGGCCTTCGGCCCGGACGCCGGGGCAGGTGGTCGCCAGGCAGTGCTCGAAGCGCGTGACCATTTCGCGGAAGCGGGCTTCATGGCCCTCTCTGGGCCAGCCGCTGAAATGATCCACTACCCGGCCGTCCTGTAGCAGGTAGAAATTGGGGGTCGCCCAGTCCTGAATCATGGGCCAGTCAGTCTCGTGCCGCGCGAGCA
>Ga0160434_100445_pt1 | contig 11648 bp, 3 predicted proteins | sample HID1973I_E0MG_FD_108273 | JGI IMG/M metagenome (GOLD analysis project Ga0160434, IMG submission 108273) | Enriched mosquito-associated microbial communities from UW Madison campus, WI, USA - HID1973I_E0 MG | ecosystem: Host-associated > Arthropoda: Insects > Digestive system > Unclassified ...
AGTCCCATTACCACAGCATTCGGATCAGTTTCTGTCCCATCCCAAACTAAATGTGCAATTCTCCATCTTTTCAAATCGAAATAACGGTGATCTTCGAAGGCAAGTTCTACGCGGCGTTCGTTACGGATGATATCGTTTGTTAATGCAATAATGCTGTTTGCCGGGAATCCTGCCCGTGCACGAACCGTATTGACATAGCCCAATCCTTCAGGGCGACCTAACTCAAAGGCAGCCTCTGCGGCGTTTAAGTAAATCTCCCCTAAGCGGAACCATGGCCACCAGTTTACAGCTGAGGTTCCACGGGTACTTGCAGCGGGGGCATCGCTTACCATTTTCCGGATATAGAAACCGGTATTACTAACATCTACGGCATCATCTTTAGGCCCGTCAAAGCCTGTCCAAACCTGCCCGTCTGTATAGTTACCACCAAGAACTGCTGAGGTAGATAACTGATAAGCACCGTTAGTGTACACCGCTACACCTGCCTGTATTCTAACCGGATTGTTTTTAAATGATGTGCCTGGATAAATTACCGTTCCAAATAAGCGGCCATCTTTATTGGCAAAAATATCGGCCGGATTGGTATAGGCAATATAGTTGCCGTTCGCGTCCTTATCTTTTAATGTGCCTTTGCTTCCATCTAAATAGTTGAAGCTTTCTACCAGGCTCAGGGATGGCGAAATTGCAGATGATGCTTCATTATCTTCTGTCATACTTTTGATAATGTTATCATAAGTAAAGCGGTGTACTTTAGTACCCAAAGCAAAATCTTTTGCAAAGATTACCTCACTCACCGGCTTTTTGTTCAACATATCATAAAAGTTGGCACCTTTGTCTGCATTGGAATTGTATAAAGCATACGGACCTGCTATTACTTCTTTTGAGGCTGCCAGCGATTTATTGTAATAATCAGTTGCCATAGTTGCGGGAATGCCAACTTCACCACCAGCAGTGCTTATAGGTGCTGCCATCAAACTGTTATATTTGGCGATAGAAGCCGCGTACAACATGGCCCGGCTTTCTAAAGCGAGTGCAGTATAGCGGTTAGCACGTGTTGCTACGCCATTGTTAGGAGCCAGGTCAGCTTTAATTTCTTCCAGTTCTTTATAAATAAAATCATAAACCTCATATTCTTTGGCACGGGGTACCTGAAGTGGGGTAGGATCGCCACTAAAGTCGTAAACGAGTTGTTTAGTTACTAATGGCACACCACCCATGTGTTTAACCATTTCAAAGTAGACAAAAGCACGGATAAAGCGCATTTCGGCTATAAACTGACTTTTCTGGGCTGGTGTTAATTTAATACCTAACGCATTGATGTTTTCGAGTGACAGATTAAGGTCGCGGATTAATCCATAATCCCAGTAACGGCCATAATCGTTCCCATACTGGAAATCGTTTTTGCTATTCTGATCGCGTGTCCCCGACCACATAGCATCGTCAATTTCTGTCATTCCGCCGGTATTGAATACACCATGAAGCGAGGGTAAACGGTTATAGTAGTTTGCCAGGAGGGAGGTAATCAAATTTGGATCATTCCATAATTGTTCGTCGGTAATAGTGGTTTTTGATTCACGGTAAAACCAGTCATCGTGTTTGCAACTGTTCATGGATAATCCAATGATCAGAGCAAAAGCTATAAAAATTTTTTTCATCTTAATCTTTGTTTAAAATGTGATGTTAAATCCGGCCATAAATACTCTTTGCTGCGGATACACTACTGCTGCTGCCGCTTCGATTTCCGGATCAATCTGGAATTGTTTCAGGTTGTCGAATGAAATCATATTCGATGCATTTACATAGAAGCGGATTTTCTGTGCTTTGATTTTTTCGGCAATGGTTTTAGGAAGACTGTAAGCAAGTTCCATATTTCTAACGCGTAGGTATCTCACGTTTTTTAACCAAAAACTATTGTTCCTGCCGTTGGGGCCTGAGTTACCATTTCGAATGGCCGGGTAATACCCCGGAATCCAGGCGCTGGTCGGATCGTAAGGGTCGGCACGGTGCCACCGGTCTTCCAACAAGTATGCAGGTGAGTTTCCACCACCGTGGAAGGCGTTTCTTAATTCATAATCCTGATTCCAGGACTGCATTGCGCCACCAGCTAAATCAATGTTCAGCTCAATACCTTTATAGCTTAAGCCGATTCGCCCACCGAACGACATCATTGGTGCCCAGCCTGTAGGATAACCGATAGGACGCTGGTCAAGGTCGTTGATCACACCGTCGCCGTTAACATCTTTGTAGATAAAATCACCAGGCAATTGTGTTCTATTGTTCTGGCCGTCGTTGTTTATTCCATAGCTTCGGATTTCTTCTTCAGACTGGAATCGGCCCACTACTTCGTAGCCCCACCAAATGCCTCCCCAGCGGTTTTCGCTTGAATTTGTATATTCATTGTATGAATTGCTGAATCGCGGTTTGTATGAATCCAGCACTTTATATCTCGAAAAAGTAAAGTTTCCACTAACAGTATAGTTCAATTCGCCCACTTTATTTGCATAAGTAATGATGCCTTCTGCGCCATAATATCCGTTACTGTTTAGGTTCTCATTCGGTAATGTATAGCCGATTTCTGATGGCAGTAAAACATCATACTTAGTACCTGGATAACCGGTACGAATAATTTTAAATGCATCAGCAGAAAAGGTTAATTTATTATCAAACATTCCTACATCAATACCTATATTGTAGTTGGTGTTTTTTACCCATGAAAGGTTACGTACCGGCAGGCCTTTAGGCTGAATTCCTGGGTAATAAGCACCATTTAATACTGCACTTCCTGAATTCCAGTTGTAGCCTGACAAGTAACCCTGCATTCCTACGCCTTCTTCCAGCCCGGTTTGACCAACAGATACTCTAATTTTCATATCATTTACAACGCTTTTGAGTGGCTTAAAGAAAGACTCATCAGAAATGCGCCAGCCTAAACTTCCGCCAGGGAAAAGTCCCCATTCTTTTCCTGAATAATACAGGTAGGAACCATCGTAACGGCCAAGGATTTCTAACAAATATTTCCCCTTGTAATTATAATTCAAACGACCGATGAAACCAGCCCTTGCTTCATATAACCATTCATCACCAACACCGCTGAGTTCGGAGATTGTATTTATCAGGGGTATATAGTTATTGGTCGGGTTAGAACCAATGGTAGTAAGCGTTCTGTCCCAGTCTGAGCGTTCATATCCTGCCATTACCGAAAAATTATGGTCGCCGATTTGTTTTGTATAATCTAACTGAAACTGTCCGGATCTTGCTACGGCTACACGGTCGGTTTTGTAACGCCACCTCGAATTGGTTCCATTGCTGCGTACATAATTGCCGTTTTCATACCTGTACACATCGTAGCTGTACTGAAAGCCATCAAACTTATTGTTTGTATAATTGTATGATACTATTCCTTTTGCTGATAAACCAAACTTGGTTTTGTAGGTTGCCGTCATGTTTACATTCCCACTCATAAAGGTATTGTCTTTATAACCTGCAATGTCTCGGCTAAAAATTGCCGGATTATAGGCAAACTCATTCGTTTGGTTTGGATAGAGCGGATTATCATTTGCATAAGGCCCTACTGTTGGTCTATTTTTGAATATGGCCAGGATAGAAGAAAAATACCCATCGCCGCCTGGCAAGCCAACATCTTCTGTTTTTTCCTTTCTTGCCGAGATTTGAGTTCCGATGGTAAGCCCTTCGAGTATGGTTGTTTCCAGATTCGCTTGCAGGTTGGTCCGCTGATAGTTAAAATCTTTAATCATCGCATCTTGTTGTAAGTTACCCACTGATAGAAAGTAATTTGATTTTTTGCCACCACCAGTGATGTTGGCATTGATATATCGCTGAGGAATATCTTTTCGGATGATCATGTCTGCGTAATCGTAGCCCTGATAACCAGGTTCGGTACCAGCCTGCCATTTTGCGAGTTCCGAACGGGTATACACGGCGCTCGGATCGCGGCCTTCATTTTGTGCAGCTTCTACCAAACCTCTGGTATATTGTGCTGCCGTTGCCATTTCAGGAAAACGGGTTAGGTTTTGCCAGCCAAGATAACCATTGACATTGATTTTAACAGATTCATCTTTTGAACCTTTTTTTGTGGTGATTAACACAACCCCTTTAGCAGCCCTAAAGCCATAAACAGCTGCTGCCGCGTCTTTCAGTATGGATATACTCTCAATATCCTCCAGATTTAGCGAGTTAAAAATATCTGCGCCCGAGCCATTCTGCGTACCAACCCAGTCTGTGCCAGTCTGGCCACCATAAGCCACGCCATCGATTACAAATAGTGGATTACCCATATTGCGGACTTCAATACTGGCTCCGCGTCCGGGGCGTGCATCTTTGGCTCTTACAGAGATACCCTGCACCTTACCTGCAAGTGCGCCGGCGGTAGAGGTAGATGAGGTACGCACTACGTCTTCCGCTTTAAGGTTACTTACAGCTCCGGTTATGTTGCGTTTAGATTGTTTACCATAACCAACTACCACTACATCTTCGAGCCCTTGATCGTCGCTTTCCATTTTAATGGTAAACTGGGTTTTCTCGCCAATGGTAATGGTTTGGTTTTTGTAGCCAACATAGCTAACCAGAAAGGTACCTGCGCTTGCGTTTAGGGTAAAGCGCCCCTTGCCATCTGTTGTCGTAATTTCTTTCGGGACTGCACCGGGAACAACAATGGTTACACCAGTTAAGGGTTCATTGCGCTCGCTTAATACTTGCCCGGAAATCTTGCGTTGTGCGTAAGAGTACGAAGGAATTCCCCACACCATCAGCCAGAAAAAGAAAATTTTCAGAATTCTCATGTTATATTTGGTTTATGTTTAAAAGCGTACTTCTGATGCACTATAAATCGAGCAGGCGATGTGGCGTCACTATCCGTAAAAAACGGAGGTTTAACGAAGGGATATGCTTTCCAAAGGAAAAAGCATACGGCTCATCGGTGAAGGATTTATAAATGGTTGTTGGAAGCAAACATAGTAGATTGATAAACTTGCAGACATATACAAATCCGTCAATTAAGGATTAATATTTCGTCAAAAGCTATGTTTTTTATCTTTGGGGCTTCTTTTTTTGATATTCGGAAGGGAGTTGGCCGAATTCTTCCCTGAAGCATTGCCTGAAATAAATGGCGCTACTGATGCCAACCATTAAGGCCACTTCGGTTACATTATACTGCCCTGATCGCAGTAGCTGGGCAGCCTTCTGGATTCTAATCTTTCGTACAAGCTGATTGATGTTTTTACCAGTGAGGCCTTTTAACTTTCTATAAAGTGTGGATTGGCTCATGTTCATTTTAAAGGCCAGAGTTGCGGCATCGAGAATTTCATCCTGAATGCACTCTTCTACCAGATCTACAAATTCCTGAACAAAAGCATTTTCCCGCCACAGGTCCTGTGCTGTTTGTGTATTGGTTGCCTCCACAGCTTTTCCGGCTGTAGAGAGCCTACTGAGCACCTCAGCATATACAGCCTTTTGTTTGAGTAGCAGGTTTTCAATCCTCCTGGTGAGTAATTTCGGACTTATCGGTTTGGTAAGGTAAGAATCTACGCCAAGGCCGTAACTGAGTTCTTTATCTGCATCAGTATCTTTTGCTGTCAAAAATATGGTTGGAATGTGACTGGTTTCGCGTTGCTGCTTAATCTTTTCAATCATCGTGAACCCGTCCATATCTGCCATCATAACGTCGCTTACAATTAAATCAGGAATGTGACTTTTGGCCAGCTCAAAACCTTTGCTTCCATTGTCGGCGGTTATCACCTCATAGTTTGGAGCAAGAACGCTGGTTAAGTACGCTCGCAGGTCTTTCTCGTCTTCAACGAGCAAGAGCACCGGGCGGGCATCGGTATTTGTTTTCGAGTAGAATGTTTCCGTTGCGATACCGGTTTCTAATGGAGTGGGGGCTACGGCATTAGTGAGCAGCCGCACACAAAATTCACTACCTTTTCCGGGGTTACTTTTTACAGAAATTTTGCCCTGGTGTATAGCTGCGAGCTCTTTAACCAAGGCAAGGCCGACGCCCGTGCCACGGCTCACAGACCTGGGTACCTGGTAATAGCGGTCGAATATTTTATCCAGATGTTCTGCTGCAATTCCACATCCTGTATCCTTAACACAAATAAGGGCAATGGTACTAAGCGGGTCCTGTTCATAGCGAAGGCTAACTTCTATACTACCCGAGGTGGTATGTTTGCAGGCATTGGAGAGGAGATTATCGAGAATGAGTTGTATTATTTCTGCATCGAAAATGGTTTTAACATCTTTCTGATTGATTACACAGAAAATTTGCAAGTCGCTGTTGGAATTGGCTTCACTGTATTTTTGAACAATTTGCTGTATCAGCTCGCCTAAAAAGTCTTCGCCCAAAACCAATGGTTTATGTTGCGACTCTACTTTACGGAATTCTAACAGTTGATTCACCAGCGAAAAAAGCCTGTTAGCATTTTTCTGTACAATCAGTACGCCATCCTTGTGCTTCGGGGCTAAGTTTTCTTCATAAAGGAGATCTTCCAAAGGGCCGAGTATAAGGGTTAAAGGGGTTCGGAGCTCGTGGGTGATGTTGGTATAAAAATTCATCCTTTCCATGTGTAGCTGAGCATCCTGCTCAATCTGCAGCTTTTTTACTCGTAGTTCGGCTTCAGCATAAACTTTTCTGATGTGAAAAATGACTAATGTCGTGATTACGGAAAGCACTAATATGGCATAGAGAAAAATGGCGAGGTTGCTCAGGTAAAAGGGTGGAGAAATCCTGATCAATAGTTTTTTATAGTCTGTTGACCAGGTTTCATTTTTTTGCCGGGTGCGGATACGTAATTCATAATTGCCGTGAGGGATGTTTCTGAAATCGAGATTTTTTTCATCACCCAGGAATACCCATTTTTCATCGCGTCCGTGGAGCTGATAGCTAAATTCAACCATATTATGAAGCGCATAGTCCATTACGGACAGCTCGATACGGAAGCTATTTTCATCATAATTGAGATTGATTTCCTCAGACAGACCGGGATATTTTTCTGACTGCGCATGCGTTTCGCCGGTATTAAACACCATGAAACGGCTAATTTTAATCGGGGATTTAGGCAGGGTTAACGGAATATCGCCAGGGTTAAAATAACAGACCCCAGCCGGCATTCCGAAGAAAATTTGTCCGCCAGGATTTTTTCCCACACTATTTATGGTAAAACCACCAAGTGGTAAACCGAAAGCCTGATCGTAACTTAAGAAACGTTTTTGTTTGGTCAGATACCGGAGAATTCCTGACCGTGTGGAGCACCATATATTTCCACCCTGATCTTCTACAATGGCGTTAATGGTTAACCAGGCATCTCCTCCCGGTGGGATTATGTTTTCAATTTTGCCTGGTGAGGTACCGGCTTTATGGAAGGCAATCCCCTCGTTGGTAGCAATCCAGATATTGTTGAAGCGATCGGCAAAGAGCTGGTTAATGGTATTGCTGTTTATACCTTTCCCTTTTGAGATTCTTTGAATCAGTTTTCCATCTTGGGCAAATATATAAATGCCCTGGCCGTAAGTACCAATCCATGTGTTTCCATTACTGTCTTCTACAAGTGTTCGCGGTGCATAATCTCCCAGCATAGGCTTGTTGGTTACAATTTTTCTAAAAGAGCCATTGTACGGATTATGAATAAAAAGTCCTTCTTCAGCTGCAAAACATATATTGCCCTTTTTGTCTTCTACAATGGCTCTTACGGCAGACATTTTTTCACCAGCATTGATTTTTTTCCAGGTGTTGGTTTTTGGGTTGAAGAAGGATACACCTCCATTTTGTAAACCAAACCATTTATTGTTATTGCTATCCTGAAGTCCGGATAGTAGGAAATCGTCACCAATTCCGCTATTGTGCATGTTTTTTCTGGTTACTGCCCCCTCGGGATTAATTCGCAAAATGCCCTCGCCCACAGTACTTAACCATATACTATTATCGCGATCGTTGAGTATGCTCGTTACCGCTGCAGGTTTGCCTTCGGCCTGCATTAAATGCTCTGTTGATAAGATAGAAAAAAACGGTTTTACATGACTTAAAAATGCAATTCCACCACTATAAAGGCCCATCCATATATTGCCAAACTGATCGCAATCAATGCTTTGCACAGATGAGGTATTTCCCTTTTTGAGATAGACCGGGCTGATTGATGTGATTAGCGGCATTGAAGCTCCCGCAACATCATTTGTTTTTAGAATGAATAGCTGTGATGATTCTGCGCCAATCCAAATGGCGCCATTAATTTCTTTGATGGAGTATACAAAGGGCTCCAAACCATTTCTGCTTTTGCCAGACAGACTTACTCTTTGCGTTTGCCTGGTTGAGGGATTATAGATGGCGAGGCCTTTTTTTGTTCCTATCCAGATGTTGTTGAATTTATCGCATAAAAGTGATTTGACCTGGTTATCAGGAAGCATGCCGCCGCTGGTGCTGATTACGGTAACTTTATGGGTTTTCGGGTCAAATATTGATACTCCCTTATTTACATGACCAATATATAGTTTACCGTTTTGGTCTTCTGCCAGCGACCAGATGCTGTTTTCTGGTAAATCCGGGATGATTTTCTGGTTGAAACATGTAAAGGTTTTCTTTACCGGATTAAACTGCTGCACCCCCTGATGGTAGGTTGCCAGCCATAAATTGCCGTTGAAAGATTTGATGATATCGGTAATGTCGTTAGTGGCCAGCGACTTCGGATTTTTATCATCATGCAGGTAATAAGAAAACTGATTTGTTTTTGTATCATAAACATTTAACCCGTTAGTCCTTGTACCAATGTATAAATAGTCTTTATCGTACAGAAGCGTGTTGATTTCGTTGCTGTTAACGGAAGAGCCATCTGGCTTTTCAGACTTATAAAAATGCTTAAAGGAGTTGCTGGCGAAACGATTGAGCCCCATTTCAGTGGCAATCCAAACAAAACCATCGTGATCGTGTACTAAATCGATAACCTGTTGGCTGGAGAGACCTTCCTGCAGGGAAAGGTATTTCGCCTGGTTGGGTTGGGCCAACAGCGAAATCGAATACATTAAAAGCATGATGAACAACCTGATTTTCATAACTTATATAAATCCCAACCAGTTTTTTTACTTATTTTCCCACCAATACTGCTCCACCATCAGGCAGCAGTTTCAATTTAACTTGTCTGGCTTTATTCAGCTTAATTTGTTTCAGCTGCGGCGAACGGTCTGTGGCATCATCGTATACCGAAACTTCGTTATCGGTTAAAAACGGTAGTGTTATAGCGATGTTCTTTTCAGTCTTTTCCGCATTTATTGCTGCTATATACCATTGAGCACCATGGCGACGGGCAATGATGCAGTATTTTCCTGGGTAACCATCAATGAAAACGGTATTGTCCCAGGTGGTGGGAACTTTTTTCATAAAATCTATTATCGGAGCAGATACATCTGTTAGGTTATTTGGTGTAATGCCAAAGTTTTGCACCGGGCTTTGAAAAAGCACAGCGGTGGCAATCTGAAATGTTTCAGTAGTTTTTCTGGTTGTGCCTCCATCGTTTTTCTTATTGTGGCGTTTGTTTAATAATACTGGTCCGAACTCCATTGACCCAACTGCGTTACGGATGAAAGGGTGAAGAGTGGCATTGAAGGCTTCCATGTCATTAGCCTTTTGCGTGAAAATAAGGTTTTCTGAAGCCAGAACTGCCTCACTACCTACATAGTTAGGGTACATGCGTTCCCAGCCGCGAGGAAGTGTGCAGCCATGAAAAATTACCGTTAGTCCAAAACTATTGGCATCAGATAAAATATCTTCGTATAACTTCATGGTTTCCTGTTTATCGCCACCAAAAAAATCTACCTTAATACCCTTTACGCCCATTCGCTGCATCCAGGCCATCTCCTGCTTTCTTGCTGAGGCGGTGTTCATCCTGTTTTTAGGATCCTGAGGGGCATCATTCCAGAATCCGTTTGAGTTATACCACAGGCAAATTCCGACACCTTTCGATTTTGCATAGTCAATGAGTTCTTCGATTTTTGCATAGCCAATATTTTTCTCCCATCCACCATCAATCAAGGCAAATTCAAATCCCATTGCAGCAGCCAAATCGATAAATGTTTTCTGGTCATCGTATTTGATACTGGCATCCTGCCACAGGAGCCAGCTCCAGGTTGAGCGGCCAAAGGTGTACTGCTTTGATGCTTCGTAAAGGGGTTCAACAACATCGAAAGGGATGGTTGTTTCGGTTATGGGCTTCAATGTGCTGCCTACAGTGATCGTTCGCCACGGGGTATTGCCCGGAAGTGGAATAGTGGGATTTGCTCGGCCCATACCATTGTTTTCGCCCGGCTCAGGGAAAGCTATTTTATAGTTGCCGTCTTTTGTTCCTTCACTTAGTTTAGAGCCACAGTATAGTGCGTTTACGCCGGTTTCGGATAATAATACCCAGCCTTTATCGCCAACATGAAAGAGGGCAGGGAAGGTGTAGCCTACGCCATATTTGGATGGAACACCCATTGCCTGGTCAGGGCTATATTCCTCTTCATAACTGGGTTTGGTTTTCATCCAACCTATCATTGGCGTGGCCTGAGGGGTTAAAAAAGTGGTCGTTTTTGCTGGGAATTTATAGCCGCTCAATTCCTCTTCTATTACAAAATTAGCTGGTTCGCCAGTTTGTGGCATTTGATACCGAAAAGCGATGTTATTATTACTCACCCGAAACACAACTTCAATTTTATTCTTTTTCGCATTTTCGAATTTACAGATTAGTTCATTTGCCTGGTACCTTACCTTGCTGATTTTAATTTTTGGTTCTGTGTAGCTTTGATCGATCTGGCGTAACTGTTTCCCAGTTAGTTTAAGTCCTGCTGATAAGTCCATTTGTTTACCTTTAAGGCCTAATCGCGACCATTCCAGCATTTCTTTGCCATCCAGATTAACATTGTAAAAAAGTTTTCCCTCTTCGACGTTAATTTTTACGACCAGCTTTTTATCGGGGCTAGTCACGCTTAGTTGTTCCTGAGCAGAGCAAAAGGTGTATGCAATGCATAATGTCAAAACGGACAGAATGATTCTTAAATATTTCATTTTTTGTTGTTTAAGGTAAACCTAAAAGATACTATTGTACGGTTCAGCATCGTCCTAAAGGATTTTGCTCGCCATCAACGTTGATACTTTAGGTAATATTTGGTTTTTATTGAGGGATAAGTTTGAATGGCAAATATTAGGATTATTTTTTAAACGTTACGATGACATTTAAAAAAAATATTTGCCTGGCTTTTTTAATTCCTATTTAAAGCTTAATGCCGGCAGCTATCGTCATATTTAAGCAGAGGAGCTAATTGCCATTAAAATGAGAATAAACACACAAAAATTGTTTTAGTTAGCGCTATTTGAATCTTCTCGCTGGCGCACGCTGGCGCACGCTGGCGCACGCGTGCCGCGTGTGGGTAAATAATAATAAGTAAATGCATTTGGCTTGTGAGGGATTAATTATAGCTTATTATAGATTGTTGTTAAGGTTTTAAACATGCGATACCCGCAAAATATCCAGGTTTCCGGCTGGCAGCCGGGGGGCTTCTTCTTTGTTCTTGATAACAAAGAAGCAAAAAATCAAGTCTTGGATCTGATGTTGGATAAATCCGTAAAAGCATTTTTTCGGCAACGCAAGCGCCCGATGAAGAATCGGGCA
>Ga0160434_100446_pt1 | contig 11637 bp, 10 predicted proteins | sample HID1973I_E0MG_FD_108273 | JGI IMG/M metagenome (GOLD analysis project Ga0160434, IMG submission 108273) | Enriched mosquito-associated microbial communities from UW Madison campus, WI, USA - HID1973I_E0 MG | ecosystem: Host-associated > Arthropoda: Insects > Digestive system > Unclassified ...
CTGGCGCGGGGCGGCGCCGACGACGGCAGCAGCCTGTTGCTGGCGCCTTCCATCTCGATTGCGCGGGCCCTGATCGAAGACTGGTATCAACGAGGCTGACGGCAGCCGCGGCTTGCCGCATCATCGCCAGGTAGCCGTGCAGTTCCGGCCCGCTCCAGGAGGCAGTCGTCCATGTTCACCGCTTTGGTTGCCGTGATCGTTGCGCTCGCGCTGGGCCACATCATCCCCGCGCAAGTCGCGCGACTGCGCCATTTCGGCTGGTTCGCGCGCTGGCTGGACTACCTCGATGCGCAATCGCACGGCAGTGGCCTGTGGCATGGCCGCTACGGCCTGGTGTTGGCGTTGCTGCCGACCCTGTTGCCGGTCCTGCTGCTGCAGTGGCTGCTGCGCGGGCACTGGTACGGCTTGCCCGCGTTGCTCTACGGCGTCGTCGTGCTGGCCTGGACCTGGGGCCCGCGCGATCTCGACCGCGATGTCGAAGCGGTGATCGACGCCGACGACCCGGCCGCGCGCCGCGCCGCCGTCTCCCACCTGCAATCGGCCGGCGGCAGCCTGCATGAGGATGCGCCTTCGCTGGTGGAGGCGGTCGTCCTCAATGGCCTGCGGCGTTGGCTTGGCGTGCTGTTCTGGTTCCTGCTGCTCGGGCCGTTCGGTGCGGTGCTCTACCGCCTGCTGGTGCTGATGGTCGAAGGCCCGGGCGCGAGCAAATTGCCGCCGGCCAACGAACGCGGCGCGCACACGTTGCTGGCGGCATTGGAGTGGCCGGTGGCGCAGTTGATGGTGTTGTCGATCGCCCTGGTCGGCAATTTCGACACCGTGTTCCGTGCCTGGCGCGAAGCCCACGGCAATCGCTGGTCGTTGGAGCCCACCTTTCTCGGTGCAGTGGCCCGCGCCAGCGTGCGCGCCGAACTGCGCGAGGAAGCCCACGACTACACCGACGTCGGCCTGGTCCCGGTATGGCGGCGCCTGCCGGAAGTGCGCGACGCGATGAGCCTGGTATGGCGCGTGCTGCTGCTGTGGATGGTGGTGCTGGCGCTGCTGGTGATCGCCGGCTGGGTCGGCTGAGACTCAGCCCGGCGCCAGGGCGGTGAACGGAAACCAGGGCAGGTTGCGGGCGATCCAGTAGGCCGGGAACGCCACCAGCCAGAAATTCGGCGTCGACATGACCGACACCACCGGCGCGAACCAGCGTGCGCGCCAGCCGGCCTTCCAGGCCAACAGGCCCGGCACCATCGCCAGGCCCGTCATCACGCCGGGATTCATCCGCCAGGCGCCAATCGGATCGAAGTGCACCAGTGCGTGCAGCGCACGCGTCAGGCCGCAGCCCGGGCAATAGAACCCGGTGACCAGCCGGAACAGGCACGGCGGGAACGGATTGCCGGCCACGTTCGGGTTGTAGCGATACAACAGCCAGACGCCGACGGCGGCCACCGGGGCGGCCGCCGCCAACATCAGCCAATGCGGGCGCTGCAGCGCGCTCACGACATCTGTTGCATCTGCTGCACGTACTGCATGTAGCTCTGTGCGCCGCCCACGGCGAACCAGACGATGTTCAGCACCAGGCCGATGATCGCCAGCGCGGTGGTGACCCAGCACCAGGTCTTGGCAGTGGCCGACGCGCGGCGCGCGGCATCCAGGTCACCGACGGCCAGCGCACTGTTGACCTTGGACGAGAACACGATGGCGACGATGCCCAGCAGGCCGAGCGGGCAGCACAGGCAGGTGGCCAGCACGGTGGAGATGATCGACCAGGCCAGGTAGTTCGGGATCGGCTGCTGGGTGACCGGCGGCGCCGGCGGGGTCGGCGGAAGAACGGGGGGTACTGCGCTCATGGGAGCTCCTTGGGGTGGTGTGGCAGATCAGCAGGCACAGCCGGAAGCGGGGCAGGGGCCCACGGGTCCATGCGAAAACGCCCGAAGGCGCAACGAGGGCGAAACCAGTGTGGCGTGCACATCGCCGCGCCGACGCAGTCCAGCCGGGACTTCGGTGCGGATGGGCGAAGCGAGAGAAAGCATGCGATTCCCCTGAACGGCGTGCCGTGCATGCGCGCCATGGCACGCATGCACGCGGCAAGGTTAATCCTTGTGGCCGGCGCTTGGAAAGCCACGGCGTCGGCGGGAGGACAGGCCACGTCAGGCCAGATCGCCCCGCAACGCACGCACCTGCGCTTCCAGTGCCGCCGCATCCACGCCCAGCGGATCCAGCGGCGGTGCGGCGGCGACCTGGATGTGCGCGCGGAAGCGGCGCGGCACGCGCATGCGGCCCAGGCGCGTATCGCGCCGGCTCCACATGCTGCTCCACATCCCGCGCAGCGCCATCGGCACCACCGGCACCGGGCGGCGCTCGAGAATCTTCTCCACGCCCGACTTGAATGGCGCAATCTCGCCATCGCGGGTCAACGCGCCCTCGGGGAAGATGCAGACCAATTCGCCGGCGGCCAGTGCGGCGTCGATCTCGTCAAACGCGCGCTGCATCAGCGCAGGGTCTTCGCGCGCGCCGGCAATCGGAATCGCCTTGGCGGTGCGGAAGATCCAGCGCATCACCGGGATGTTGAAGATCTTGTAGTACATGACGAAGCGCACCGGGCGCGGCACCGTCGCCGCCAGGATCAGCGCATCCATGTAGCTGACGTGGTTGCTCACGATCAACGCGGCGCCTTCGTCCGGCACGTTCTTCTCGATGCCGTGCAACTCCAGCCGGTACAGCGAGCGCACCAGCAGCCAGCTGAGGAAGCGCATCAGGAATTCGGGGACGATGGTGAAGATCCAGATCGCCACGATCGTGTTGGCGATGGCCAGGGCCAGGAACACCTGCGGGATCGTCCAGCCCAGCCAGCGCTGCACGGCGATGCCGACGACCGCGGCGACCACGATGAACAGCGAGTTCTGGATGTTGAGGCCGGCGATCACTCGCGACAGTTCCTCGCGCGGCGTGCGGCTCTGGATCAGCGCGAACAGCGGCACCACGAAGAAGCCGGTGAACAGGCCGATGCCGACCAGGTCGAGCATGATCCGCACGCTGCCGGCCTGGCGCACGAAGCCCATTACATCGAGTCCCGCCGCCAGGGCCTGGCCGGGCCGGGCGAAATACAGGTCGAGCATGAAGGCGCTGATGCCGAAAGCGCCCAACGGCACCAGGCCGATTTCGACCGTGCGCCCGGACAGCTTTTCGCACAGCAACGAGCCGGTGCCGGTGCCGATCGAGAACAGCGCCAGCGCGAACACATACAGCTCCGGGCGCCCGCCCAGGTTGAGTTCGGCATAGCCGGGCAACTGCGCGGTGATCACCGTGCCGATGAACCAGAACCATGACACTCCGAGCACCGCATTGCGTACCGCCAGCTCGCGCCGGGTCAGGCGCATGATCGCCAGCGATTCAGGGATCGGATTCCAGTTGATCTTGAGGTCCGGCGCGCCGGCGGCCACGCGCGGCACCCGGCGCGCGACGAAGTTGCCGGTCACCGCCAGCGCGATCACCGCCACCGCCGCGACCACCGTGCCATGCGCACCTGCCACGGTGAAGATCAAGCCGCCAAAGATCATGCCGAACAGGATCGAGATCGAAGTGCCCATCTCGACCAGGCCGTTGCCGCCGGTGAGTTCTTCGGGCTTGAGCACCGAAGGCAGGATCGAATACTTCACCGGCCCGAACAGCGTCGACTGCAAGCCGGTGCAGAACAGCGCCACCAGCAGCACCACCATGTTCTGGGTCAGGAAGCCCACCGCCGCCAGCGACATCACCACGATCTCCATGGTGGTGGTGATGACGATGAGCTTCTGCTTCTCCAGCTTCTCGGCGATCTGCCCGGCAATGGCCGAAAACAGGAAGTAGGGCAGGATGAACAGTGCCGGCGCCAGGTTGGTGTAGATCAGCCGCTGCGACTGCTCCACGGCCAGGTAGCCGAGCAGGCCGATGATGGCCTGGCGGTAGACGTTGTCATTGAAGGCGCCCAGCGCCTGCACGGCGAAAAAGGGCAGGAAGCGTCGCTGCTTCAACAGCGCAAACTGGCTGTGGCCTGACATGAAGACTCCTTGGCGGTCGCGCGCAGCCTAGCAGGCCGATGCGCAGGTCTGGAACCTCGGCCGGCATGGTCGTGCAATGCTGCGTGCCGGCTGCGGCGGCGCTGCCGAAGCGTTCGCGCGGGCATACTGTGCGCCCCCCGCGCCGGTTCCGCCGATGTCCACTGCGACCTCTTATCCCCGGATCAAGCAAAGCCTGGTCCTGCTGATGGCGGTGGCCACCGGCCTGGCCGTGGCCAGCAACTACTATGCGCAGCCGCTGCTGCAGACGCTGGCGCAAACCTTCGATGTCGATGTGCGCAGCGCCGGCATGGTGGTGACGGTGGCCCAGCTGTCTTATGCCGCGGGGCTGCTGTTGATCGTGCCGTTGGGCGATCGCCTGGAGCGGCGCGGCCTCATCGTCGGCCTCTATGTGTTGTGCGCCATGGGCCTGCTGGTCAGTGCCGCATCGTCGAGCTTCGCCGTCCTGCTGCTGGGCACGCTGCTCACCGGCTTGTGCTCGGTCTCGGCCCAGGTGCTGGTCCCGTATGCCGCCACCCTGGCCGCGCCGCATGAACGCGGACGCGTGGTCGGCACGGTGATGAGCGGCCTGCTGCTGGGCATCCTGCTGGCGCGCACGATTTCCGGCCTGCTGGCCGGCGCCGGCGGTTGGCACACCGTGTACTGGGTGGCCGCAGGGCTGATGCTGGTCGTGGCGGCCTTGCTCTGGCGTGGCCTGCCGCGGCATGAGGGCGACCGCAACCTGTCCTACCCCCACCTGATCACCTCGGTGCTGGTCCTGCTGCGCGACGAGCCGGTGCTGCGCGCACGCGCCGTACTTGGCGGCCTGATCTTCGCCGGCTTCAGCGTGTTCTGGACCACGCTCGCGTTCCTGCTCGCCGGACCGGACTACGGTTACGGCACCAGCGTCATCGGCCTGTTCGGGCTGATCGGCGCGGCCGGTGCGCTGGCCGCCAATCTCGGCGGCAAGCTCTCCGACCGCGGCCACGGCACGCTGGCCAGCTGGGGCGGCCTGCTGATGCTGCTGCTGTCCTGGCTGTTGTTGTGGGCCGCACCGCACTCGATAGTGCTGCTGGTCATCGGCGTGCTGCTGCTCGATGTCGCGGTGCAAGGCGTGCACGTCAACAACCAGAGCGTCATCTACCAACTCGACGCGGCAGCACGCAACCGCATCACCTCTGCCTACATGACCTGCTACTTCATCGGCGGCGCGCTGGGCTCGAGCATCAGCACCGTGGCGTATGCGCGTGCAGGTTGGCATGGCGTGGTCGTGGTGGGCGGCGTGCTGTCGGTGCTCGCCTTGGCCTGGATGGGCGCGACCACGCGCAAGACTCGCGCATGATTTTCGCAATGCCAGCGCATTGCTACATCCTCAAGCGTTAGTAGAAATATCGAATGTGGCATTGCCAGTGGTTCTGGCAGCTTGTGCACGGCCGCAATGAGCGGTCATTCCACAAGAGGTTTCCACATGCGTGAACTCACTCCCGAAGAAATCGAACAGGTCAGCGGCGGCTACGTAGAGCAATGTCCGACCCCGATCTCCTGGAAGATCCAGGCCGCCATCGATACCTGGTTCCGCTCCTGGGAACGTGATTTCTGATTGCCGCCCGCGATACGGAGGCGCCTCGCCCTGAGGCGCTTCTTCGACGGCGGCACCACGTTTGACCGGCACCGGTGCCAACGGCCTGCTGGCGCGCGCTGCCTCGTTCAGCGGCCTGACGCTGCTGTCCCGCCTCACCGGTGTGCTTCGCGACGTCGCCATCGCCGCCGCGTTCGGTGTTGGGGCCAGTTCCGATGCCTTCATCCTGGCCTTCCGCATTCCCAATTCGCTGCGGCGCTTGTTCGCCGACGGCGCGCTGTCGGCCGCCTTCATCCCCGCGCTGGTGCGCGAGCGCGACCATGCCGATCCCTTGCGCATCGACACCTTCGTCGCCCGCATGGCCGGCACGCTTGCCGTGGTGGTGACGCTCGTCGCCGGGCTGGCCATGCTGCTGGCGACGCCGCTGGCCGTGCTTTTCGCGCCGGGCGCCACGCGCGATCCCGAACAGGTGGCACTGCTCGCGCAACTGTTGCGCATCACCTTTCCGTTCCTGCCCTGCGTGTCCCTGGCCGCCCTGGCCGGTGCGGTGCTGATGAGCCATGGCCGCTACCTGCGCTGGGCCCTGGCCCCGGCCTTGTTGAACCTGTGCATGGTCGCCGCTGCATTGGCGCTGGCCCCGCACCTGGACGTGCCGATCACTGCGCTGGCCTGGGGCGTGCTGGCCGGCGGGGTGCTGCAGCTGGCCTGGCTCTGGGCCGGCGTCATTCGCCTGGGCATACGCGTGCGGCCCGCGTGGGGCGCCGCCGACCCGCGCGTGCGCGCCGTGGCCAAGGCCATGCTGCCCACGGTGGCCGGCGCGTCGGTCGCACAGTTGAACCTGATCTTCGCCAGCGCGCTGGCTTCGATGCTGCACGCCGGCTCGCAGACCTGGCTGTTCCAGGCCGATCGCTTCCTCGAACTGCCGCTGGCGCTGTTCGGTGCTTCGATGGGCATCGTGCTGCTGCCGACGTTGTCGCGCCAGTTCGCCCGCGAGGATGGCCAGGCCGCCCGCACGCTGGCGTGGGCGTTGCGGAGCACCGTGCTGGCTACGTTGCCGGCGACCGTCGGCTTGTGGGTATTGGCCGAACCGCTGATGGCGACCTTCTTCCAATATGGCCGCTACAGCGCCTTCGACGCGGCGATGTCCGCTCGCGCGCTGGCCCTGATGAGCCTGGGCCTGCCCGCCCTGGTGGCGATCAAGACGCTGCTGCCGGCCTACTACGCCCGGGGCGACCTGGCTTCACCGGTACGCATGGCGGCGGTGTCGCTGCTGTGCAATGCGCTGGCGTGCATCTTGCTGCTGGCTGCCGCAGTGACGTTCGCGCCAGGCGCCGGCACCGACCCGCGCCCCTGGCAGGTCCGCCTGGCCGCGCTGCCCGGCCTCCATGCGTGGTTGGCGCTGGCCAGCGCCGCAGCCAATACCTGCAATGCGGTCCTGCTGTGGCGTGGCCTGCGCCGTGCCGGTGTGCTGCAGCCGCCAGGCCAGCACATCGGCGAACTGATGCGCGTAGCCGCAGCGTGCGCGGTGATGGTGGTGATCCTGCTGTCGCTGCGGGAGCGGCTGGACTTCAGCAGCCTGGCCCTGGCCGCACGCGTGGGCGCGCTACTGGCGCTGGTCGCCGCGGGCGGGCTCACCTTCGGGACGACCTGGCACCTGCTCGGCGGCCGCCTGTCCCAGTTGCGCGGCCCGCAGGACTGAGGGCGCGGCACCGGTGCGTTCCTCGGCAGCGCCGCGCACCGGCACCGTCACCACCTCCTGCGCCGCCGCACGCAAGCGCGGCAGCAGGCGCAGCACCAGGGCCAGCTGTGTGCGCAGCAAGCGTTGCTTGGGCGCGGCATCGGCGGCGATGTCATCCAACGCCTCGGCCATCGCCGCCTCGTGGCTTTCGTCCACGGGCGGCAGCGGCTGCCGCTCGGCCAGGCGCGAGGCAATGGTGCCCAACGCCTCCTGCAGATACAGCCCGGCCTCGCGCGTGGTCGCGTCGAGCACCAGGCGTTCGCGGTGCGCGCCCAGCGCGGACAGGTAACCGAGCAACACATTGGACAGCGCCAGGAACCGGAAGCCGGCATCGAGATTGCGGCGCACGTAGCCCGGCTCGCGCACCATGTTCGACAGCGCCGCCGACAGCGCGGCATCTGCGTTGTGCATGTCGCGCCGCGCGACCCGGTAGTTGAGGTCGTCGCGCTGGCCTTCGTCGTACTGGGTGAGGACCTGGCGCAGGTAGCGCGCGGCGCTGGCCAACACGGTGGCGATCACCGCGTGCAGGCGCCGGCCCTGCCAGTCGGGCAGGATCAGGAACGACGCCAGCGCGGCGATCACGCAGCCGATCACCGTGTCGATCAGCCGCGGCCACAGCAGCACATAGCCGTTGCCGAGCAGGTTGAAGCACAGCAGTGCCATCACCGTGATAGCCGCAGTGGCAAGCAGGTAGCGGTCGGTGCGGGTGACGAAGAACACCAGTGCCGCCAACAATGCCAGCAGCAGCTGCACTTCCACGCCGGCGAACAGTTGCATCAGCGTCCAGGTCGCGCCCAGGCCGATCAGCGTGCCGGCGATGCGCTGGACCAGGCGCAGGCGCGTGGCACCGTAGTTCGGCCGGCACACGAAGGCGGTGGTCAGCAGGATCCAGAAGCCGTGCTGCGCGTGCATCAGCCGCATCGCCGCATAACCGGCCAGCAGCGCCACGGCCATGCGCACGCCATGCCGGAACAGCACCGAGCCGGGGGTCAATTGCTGCAACAGGCGCCGGCCCATTTCGCGCAGCGTATGCGGCGAGGAATCGCGCAGCCGCGTGTCCATGCCATCCAGCGGCGTGTCCGACAACGAGGATTCCGACAGCCTTTGTTCGATGCCGTGCAGGTTGCTCGACAGTAGTTCGAGCGAGCCGAGAAGCCGCGCCTGGCGCGGATCGGCGCGCGCGTGCAGGAAATCCAGCGATTGCCGCAGATCGTCGGTGGCCTGGCGGCTGCTCTCGCCATAGACAAAGGGCTGGCGCAGCCGCAACGCCTCGCCGAGCGCCGCACAGGCCGCGCCTTGCAGCGCCAGCAGACGCTGGCAGCGGTACAGCACGTCGCTGTGGAAGAATGCTTCGGTCAGTGCATCGTAGGGGTAGTGCGAGGAGCTCGCGCGCTCATGGAAATCCTGCGCCAGGTAATACAGGCGGAAATACAGGCCGGACTGCACGCCGGGGCGGCCGGAGCGACCGAACCGGCTGAGGATGGCGCCCTTGGCCGCATTGAGCGCGCCGACCACCCGCGCATTCTGCTCGGCCAGCGCCAGTTGGCGCGCGTGCAGGTCGCCGCCGCGGACCGGCTCGAACAGGTCGGCCTTGCGCTGCAGGTATTCGCCCAACACCGCGAACAGCCGCGCCAGGCGCTCGCGTACCGGACGGTTGGCGAACAGCGCTGCCCACAGGATCGACAGCGCGCCGTACCAGGCCGCACCGACCAGCAGCAAAAGGCTGCCTTGCCAGCCGGCAGCGGGGTCGCCACCGGCGGCGTGATGCTGGTCGAGGCCGATCATCGTGTAGATCGACAGCGCCACCGTGGCCTGGGCGATGGAGGCATAGCGTTCGCCCAGGGCACCGAGCAGGGTCAGTGCGAAGGTGGACACGGCCAGGGCGGTCACGAAGGCCCACGGATGCGGGAACAGCCACACCACCGCGGCCGAGGCGCCGGCGAAGCACAGCAGCGACAGCAACACCGATTTGGCGCGGCCCAGCCAGTTGTCGTCGGTCTCGGCGATGGCGCTGGCGATGATGCCCAGGAAGATCCCCGGCAACGCGGCGAGTTGGCCGCTGTACCAGCAGGCGCCCATCGCCACACCGAGCGCGATCAGTACGCGCAGGCCGTAGCTGGCCTTTTCGTGGGCCCAGAGACGGCCCAGGCGGGATTCGATCGTGGGTTTGCTCACCGGGCCATTATGGCCAGAGGCGCGTGATCGTGGGGCGGAAAAGCGTCGGGGCTGAAGCCCCTCCTACAACAGCCTCCGGGTCGCGATCTCCCAGCGGGCCGGCTGTTGTAGGAGGGGCTTCAGCCCCGACAGCCGGAAACCCTCAGCGCCCTTCTTCTCGCGCGATCGCCCGCCAGCCGATGTCCTTGCGGTGGAACTCGTGCGGCCAGTGGATCGGCGCCAGCGCTGCGTACGCGCGTTGCTGCGCATCGCGCACGCTGTCGCCCAGTGCAGCCACGCACAGCACGCGGCCGCCCGCGCTCAGCACGCGGCCGTGCGCATCGAGCGTAGTGCCGGCATGGAAAACCTTGGCGTCGTCCGGCGCCTGCGCCAGCCCGTCGATGATCTCGCCGGTCACCGGCGTCTCCGGATACGGCCGCGAGGCCAGCACCACGCCCAGCGACGGCCGCGGGTCCCACTGCGCCTGCACCGCGTTCAAGCGACCATCGATCGCCGCTTCCACCAGGTCGACCAGGTCCGATTGCAGCCGCAGCATCACCGGCTGCGTTTCCGGGTCGCCGAAGCGCACGTTGAATTCGATCACCTTGGGCACGCCGCTGGCGTCGATCATCAGCCCCGCATAGAGGAAGCCGGTGAACGGAATCCCGTCGGCGATCATGCCGCGCACGGTTGGCTCCACCACGTCGCGCATCACCCGCGCATGCACTTCCGCCGTGACCACCGGTGCCGGCGAATACGCGCCCATGCCGCCGGTGTTCGGGCCGGTATCGCCGTCGCCGACGCGCTTGTGGTCCTGGCTGGTGGCCATCGGCAGCGCATTGACGCCGTCGACCATGGAAATGAAGCTCGCCTCTTCGCCATCGAGGAACTCCTCGATCACCACGCGCGCGCCCGCATCGCCAAAGGCATTGCCGGACAGCATGTCGTGCACCGCCGCCTCGGCCTCGGCTTGCGTCATCGCCACGATCACGCCCTTGCCGGCCGCCAGGCCATCGGCCTTGATGACGATCGGCGCGCCCTTCTCCCTGACATAGGCCAGTGCCGCGTCGGTGTCGTGATGCACCGCGTAGTACGCGGTGGGAATGCCGTGGCGGGCGAGGAAATCCTTCGCGTAGGCCTTGCTGCCTTCGAGCTGCGCGGCGGCGGCCGTGGGCCCGAAGATGCGCAAGCCGGCGGCGCGGAAGCGGTCGACCACGCCGGCCACCAGCGGCACTTCCGGCCCGACCACGGTCAGCGCCACGCCTTCGTCCTGGGCCAGCTTCAGCAGCCCCTCGATGTCGCTGACCTTGACCGCGACATTGCGGCACTTGGCTTCGGTGGCGGTGCCGGCGTTGCCCGGCGCGACCAGCACCTCGCTCACGCGTGCGGACTGGGCGATCTTCCAGGCCAGCGCATGTTCGCGACCACCGGAACCAATGACGAGGATCTTCATTCGGACGGGACTCCTGCGCGGCCGCGGCGGCCTACGCGTGGGAAGGGGGGGAGTGGAAAGCGGGGTGATAAGTGACGTTGGCCTGCGGCGCATCGCCTTCGCCGACCAGCAGGGCCTGGAAATACTCGGCGGGCGCGCCACCGTAGCGCAGTGTCGGCAGCGGGCGGAAACCAAAGCGCGCATACCAGGCCGGATCGCCGAGCACGACACAGCCGTGCGCGCCCAGCGCCGGCAACTCGGCCAGCACCGCCCGCACCAGCGCGCTACCGACACCGCGGCCCTGGTCGGCGGGATCCACCGCCACCGGGCCGAGCCCATACCAGCCCGTGCTGCCATCGTCGAGCGTCACCGGCGACAGCGCCACATGGCCGACGATGCGGCCATCGACATCGGCCACGCGCGACAGGCTCAGCGCACCCGCCGCGCGCAGCGTCGCGACGATGCGTGCTTCGTTGCCGTCGGCGTGGCGTGCGCCGGCGAACGCCTGCTCGATCACGCGTGCGATGGCTTCATGGTCAGCGGTGGTTTCTTCGCGTATCCACATGGCGCACCTCGCGTGTCGGAGAGAAAATCAGTGGCGGAAATGGCGCACGCCGGTGAATACCATCGCCAGGCCGTGCTCGTCGGCGGCGGCGATCACCTCGGCGTCGCGCATCGAGCCGCCCGGCTGGATCACCGCGGCAATGCCCGCCTC
>Ga0160434_100451_pt1 | contig 11488 bp, 12 predicted proteins | sample HID1973I_E0MG_FD_108273 | JGI IMG/M metagenome (GOLD analysis project Ga0160434, IMG submission 108273) | Enriched mosquito-associated microbial communities from UW Madison campus, WI, USA - HID1973I_E0 MG | ecosystem: Host-associated > Arthropoda: Insects > Digestive system > Unclassified ...
AAGTTTTGATGTGCGGAGCGGTAGTTCAGCTGGTTAGAATGCTGGCCTGTCACGCCGGAGGTCGCGGGTTCGAGTCCCGTCCGCTCCGCCAGTTACATCGAAGCCCCTGAGAGATCGGGGGCTTTGCTTTCTCCGAATCTTTTTCGGTGAAAGCACCAGGTTTGAAGAACGCGGAGCGGTAGTTCAGCTGGTTAGAATGCTGGCCTGTCACGCCGGAGGTCGCGGGTTCGAGTCCCGTCCGCTCCGCCATTCATCCGAGCCCCCTGCGCAAGCAGGGGGCTTTTTTTTGGCTGCCGCGCCGGCCTTGCCCGTGCTGCCCAACCCCATTGGGAGCGCAGCCTGGAAGCAGGTACACTGATGGGCTTCGCCCTAGGCCTCGATGCGTCCCAATGCTGCAGAAACTTCGTGACAAGACCTCCGGCTGGATCGTGACCCTCATCATGGGGTTGCTGATGATCCCGTTCCTGTTCGTCATCGACAGCAGCTACCTCGGCGGCATGGGCGCCAACGACGTCGCCCGCGTGCAGGCGCCGCCGAAGTGGTGGACCTCCGCGCCGTCGTGGTGGCCGGCGTCGCTGCTGTGGCAGCACCGCGACATCAGCACCGCGCAGTTCCGCGAGCGCTTCGAGCAGGTGCGCATGCAGACCCGCCAGCAGCAGGGCGAGAACTTCGACGCGCAGCGCTTCGAATCGACCGAGAACAAGCTGCAGGCGCTGGACCAGTTGGTCGACGAAGAAGTCGCCCGCCTGGCCGCCGAGCGCGCCGGTGTCGTGGTCACCGACGAAGCCGTGCGCAACACCATCGCCAGCATTCCGGGCTTCCAGAACAACGGCAAGTTCGACCCGGCGCTGTATCGCGAGCAGCTCGCGCGCGGCCTGCCGCCGCGTACGCCGGCCCAGTTCGAGAAGCTGGTGCGCGACAGCCTCGAGCAGTCGTTGATTCCCTCGGCGATCGCGACCTCCGCGTTCTCCAGCAAGACCGATTTCGAACACGCCATCCGCCTGATGGGCGAGACCCGCGACATCACCCTCGGCGTCCTGCCGCAGCAGGAAATGGACACCGCCGCCGTCAGCGATGCCGACGCGCAAGCCTGGTACAAGGCGCATCCGGCCGATTTCCGCCAGCCGGAGATGGTGTCCATCGAGTACGTCGAACTCAATGCCGCCAACCTGCCGGCCGCGCAGCCGGCCGACGAGGCGACGCTGCGCAAGCGCTATGAAGAAGACAAGTCGCGCTTCGTCGATGCCGAGCAGCGCCTGGCCTCGCACATCCTGATCGCCGTGCCCGCCGGTGCCGATGCCGCCACGCAGAAGGCCGCCGAAGAAAAGGCGGCCAAGCTCGCCGCGCAGGCGCGCCAGCCGGGCGCCGACTTCGCCGCGCTGGCCAAGGCCAACTCGGACGACCCGGGCTCCAAGGACGCCGGTGGCGACCTCGGCTGGGTCGAAAAGAACGTCATGGTCAAGCCGTTCGAAGATGCGCTGTTTGCTGGCAAGGTCGGCGAGATCGTCGGCCCGGTGAAGTCCGAGTTCGGCTACCACGTCATCCAGGTGCGTGAACTCAAGGGCGGCCAGGGCAAGTCCTTCGAAGAAGTGCGCGACCAGCTCGCCGCCGAGCAGCTCAAGGCTGATGGCGACAAAGCCTATGCCGACCAGAGCGGCAAGCTGGTCGACCAGGTGATGAAGAATCCGACCGAGCTGGGCGGCGCGGCCAAGGAAATGGGCCTGACCGTGCAGACGCTCGGCCCGTTCTCGCGCGCCGACGCCAGTGGCATCGCCGCCAACCCGGCCGTGCAGCGCGTGGTGTTCTCCGATGCCGCGATCCAGGACGGCACCGTCAGCGATCCGATCGAGCTGGCGCCGAACCACAGCGTGCTGGTGCGCGTCACCCAGCACAGCGCCGAGCAGACCTTGCCGCTGGACAAGGTGCGCGAGCGCGTCGTCGCCGCCGTGCATGCCGACCGCACCAACCAGGCCGCGGCCAAGCAGGCCGAGGCGTTGGTCGAGCGCCTGCGCAAGGGTGAAACGCTGGAAGCCATCGCGCCGACCGCGCAGTTGCAGGTCAGCCCGCTGCCGACCCTGCAGCGTGGCATGCCGATGCCGAGCGCCGCGGCCAACCGCGTGTTCTTCGCCGCACCGGCGCCGGCCGAAGGCAAGCCGTCGGTGGGCAAGGTTGAGCTGGCCACGGGCCGCTATGCGGTGTTCCAGGTCAACAAGGTCACCCCGGGCGATGTGTCCAAGCTGCCGCCGGGCCAGGCCGACAGCCTGCGCGCCCAGTTCGCCGGCATGCAGGGCGAGGCCGCGCAGCGCGCCTTCATCGAAGGCCTGCGCAAGCAGTACAAGGTGACGATCCACGAAGCGCAGCTGTAAGGCCGCGCTTCCTACTGCGCTCGCCTCGGCGGGCGCGGGAAACTAAAAAAGCCCGGCTCGCGCCGGGCTTTTTCATTGGCCGGAAGGTTGAGGGCTTAGCCCACGTCGTCCAGGCCGGTCATGCCGAGGATGTTGTAGCCGGCATCGACATAGGTCACTTCGCCGGTGACGCCGGCGGCCAGGTCCGAGCACAGGAAGGCGCCGACGTTGCCGACATCTTCGATGGTCACGGTGCGGCGCAGCGGCGCGTACTGCTCGACGTGGCCGAGGATCTTGCGGAAGCTGCCAATGCCTGCGGCGGCCAGGGTCTTGATCGGGCCAGCGGAAATCGCATTGACGCGGATGCCTTCGGCGCCGAGGTTCAACGCCAGGTAGCGCACGGTCGCTTCCAGGCTGGCCTTGGCCACACCCATGACGTTGTAGTTCGGCAACGCGCGTTCGGCGCCGAGGTAGCTCAGGGTCAGCACCGAGCTCGGGTGGCCGGTGAGCAGCGGGCGCGCCGCCTTGGTCAGGCCGGCCAGCGAATAGGCCGAGATGTCGTGGGCCATGCGGAAGGCTTCGCGGTCCAGGCCATCGAGGAAGCCGCCGGCGAGCGCTTCGCGCGGCGCGAAGGCAATGGCGTGGACCAGGATGTCGAGGCGGTCCCAGTGCTTGCCGAGCTCGTCGAAGCAGGCCTGGATCTGCGCATCATCAGCCACGTCGAGCGGAATGACGATGTCGCTGCCGAATTGCTCGGCGGCCTTCTGCACGCGCGACTTCAGCTTTTCGTTCTGATACGTGAAGGCCAGTTCAGCACCTTCGCGATGCATGGCTTCGGCGATGCCGCTGGCGATGGAACGCTCGCTGGCGATGCCGGTGATGAGGGCGCGCTTGCCTTGCAGGAAACCCATTTCGTTCTCACAGTGTTGACCGATCGCCGTAGTGTGCCACGAATGGCGGCATTTCCGTACGGTTGACGGTCGTTCCGGATGGGGTCGGGGCGCGCGATCAGGGCTTGGCGTCGAACGCCAACACCATCCCCGGCTTGAGCACGGCGCTGGTCTTGAGGCCGTTGCGCGACAGCAGCGTTTTCACCGGAATGCCGTAGCGCTGGGCGATGGTCCAGGCCGATTCGCCACTGCGCACGGTGTGGGTGGTTGCGGCGGCGGTCTTCTTGTTGCGCGTGCCGCGCTTGGACTTCGCGGAGGCCACGATGGCCGTGTCTTCGTCTGCTTCGATAACGGCTGCGCTGACCAGGGTCGGCAACGGCTCGGCGGCGGCGCTGGCAGCGGTGGCCGCGTCGATCGCGGGCGCCAGTAACGCGCGCTGCGCGGCGCCGCCCTTGCCCAGGGCGGGGTTCAAGCGGCTCACCATCGCCGGTTCGAGATCGCGTTGCTTCGCCCACTGCGCGAGCGAGGCGCCGGCCGGCAGGGTGTGCTCGGTGAGGATGGGCACCGAACGGTCCATCGAGGCCATCAGGGAATTCTGCGCCTGCGCCTTGTCCAGCACGCAGGCCAGCGCGTGCAGCTTTTCGACATAGGCGTAGGTCACCGGCGACAGCCCGGGCAACTTGGCCGGGTTGGCGTTCTGCGCGTTCATGCCGCCGCGGCGCAGCGACTGCAGCAGGCGGTACTCGCCGGCGTTGTAGGCCATGATCGTCAGGCGCCAGTCGCCGCCGAACATGCCGTACAGGGTCTTGAGATAGCGCACCGCCGCGTCGGTGGAATCCACGGCAGAGAGACGGCCGTCATAGCCCTTGCCGACCGCGACCTGGTGGTTGCGCGCGGTGGTGGCCACGAACTGCCACAGGCCCGCCGGACCACTGCCGTTGCGCGCCGCCGGGTGGTAGCCGCTCTCCACGAAGGGGATGAGCGCGAACTCGGTCGGCAGGCCGGCTTCGCGCAGCTGGTCGACGACATAGCCGAACAGCGGCAGTACGTCGTCGCCCTCGTCGGCCATGCGTTCCGGTGCATGGGAGAAATGCTGCTGCCAGCGTGGGCTGGTCTGGGCGGCATCGCAGCCGCTGTCGGCGCGGCCGGAAAGGAAGGACTGGTAGATGTCGCGTCCGTTGCGGGCCGTAGCCGGTCCGGCAGCGGGTGCTTGCTCGGCGGGCGCGGCGAAGACGGGCACGGCGGGCGCGGCCGTCTCCGCGGCCTTCATCGCCGCCAGGATCGGCGCCGCCGGCACGCCTTCCGCCGCGCGGCTGGCGAACGGCAACAGGGTCAGGGCGATCACGCCGCCAAGCAGGCGCCGCTTCATGCGCGGAAATCGTCCTTCCAGCGCCGCAGGCCGGCGAACACCTCGACCTCGTCGGCGGGCACCGTACCGGTATGCCGGGCCACGGCGGCCTGGATCTCCGGCTGCGCGGTGCGCAGGAACGGGTTGGTCGCCCGTTCGCTGGTCAGCGTCGTGGGCAGGGTGGGGCGAGCGGCTTCGCGCATGGCCAGGGCCTCCTGTTGGCGGCGCTGCAGGGCCGCGTTGGCGGGGTCGACGTGCAGCGCAAAGGCGGCGTTGCCGAGCGTGTATTCGTGGCCGCAGCACACCTGGGTGTCGCCGGGCAGGGCACCCAGGCGGCGAAGCGAGCCGAGCATCTGGGGGGGTGTACCTTCGAACATCCGCCCACAGCCCAAGCTGAACAACGTGTCCCCGCAGAAGACGCGGCCACTTCCCAGGAAGGCGACGTGGCTGAGCGTGTGGCCGGGGACGGCGAGGACTTCGAAGCGCTGGCCGAGCAGGTCCAGGGACTCGCCGTCGGCTACGCGCCGGGTCGCGGAAGCGATTCGCGGGTCGTCTGGCGCATAGACCACGACGTTCGGCCAATGCTCGCGCAACGCGGGCACGCCGCCGATATGGTCGTTGTGGTGATGAGTGAGCAGGATCGCCTCGGGCGTCCAGCCTTCACGCTGGGCGGCCGCAAGCACCGGCTCGGCCTGCCCCGGATCGACCACGATCGCGCGGCCATCCTCGCCGACCAGCGCCCAGATGTAATTGTCCTCGAATGCGGGCAGGGCGCTCAGTCGCATAGAATTGGACCATGCCTTTCACGCCGCTCCCCCGTCAAGCAGGTGTCTCAGCCTGGTTTGATACCGGTGCGGGACAAGCGCTGCTGCACGCCGAGCAAAGCGGCATCCTGAACGGTTTGCGCAGCCGGCCGGCGCAACCCTGGCTGTGGATCGGCCCGGGCCAGCCGGCCGCCGAGAAGCCCGACCTGCAGGCCCGCGGCATTCGCTTGCGTCCCGCCGCGGGGAGCCGCTTCGAAGGCGAGCTGCGGTGCGGCCTGCCGCTGCCGCTGGTGGCCGAAAGCGTGCAATCGATCGTGTTGCAGCACGTCCCGCTGAGCGACGTGGAGCTACTGCTGGCCGAGTGCGAGCGCATCCTGATGCCCGGTGGCCGCCTCTGGCTGTATGCCTTGAACCCCTTCAGTCCGTATCGGCTGCGCTGGCGCCGCCGTGGTCCGCAGGTGCTGCAGCCGATGCGCTGGCGCGCCATGGTCCAGTCCGCAGGGCTGCGTTGCCTGGGCCAGGCCGGCTACGTCGGCGCGGCCTGGCGCATCGAGGGCGCGCTGGAAGCCGAGGCCGCCGGCCTGGCGCCCTGGCGTGCGGTGTGCGTGCTGGAAGCGGAGAAGCGCGTGGTCGCGCCGATCGGGCTCATCCCGGCGGGCGTGGGCTGGCGCCGGCCGGTGGCGACCATCTGAACTGCCTTATCGACATCACGGGGAAACATGAAGTCCATTGAGATCCACACCGACGGCTCCTGCCTCGGCAATCCCGGCCCCGGTGGCTGGGCCGCGCTGCTGCGCTACAACGGCCGCGAGAAGGCCTTGTCCGGCGGCGAGGCGGTGAGCACCAACAACCGCATGGAGCTGATGGCCGCGATCATGGCGCTGGAAGCACTGACCGAGCCGTGCCAGATCATCCTGCACACCGACTCGCAGTACGTGCGCCAGGGCATCACCGAATGGCTGCCGGGCTGGATCCGCAAGCAGTGGAAGACCGCCGGGGGCGGCACGGTCAAGAATCGCGAATTGTGGGAGCGCCTGCAGCAGGCCACCGCCCGGCACAGCATCGATTGGCGCTGGGTGAAGGGCCACAATGGCGACCCGGACAACGAGCGCGTCGACCAGCTCGCCCGTGCGCAGGCCGTGGCCCAGCGCCACGCACCTTCCCTTTCCTGAGAGCCGCATGCGTCAGATCATCCTCGATACCGAAACCACCGGCCTGAAATGTCGCAAGGGCAACCGCGTCGTCGAGATCGGTGCGGTGGAACTGCTGGAGCGTCGGCCCAGTGGCAACAATTTTCATCGCTACCTCAAGCCGGATTGCGACTTCGAGCCCGGCGCGCAGGAGGTCACCGGCCTGACCCTGGACTTCCTCGCCGACAAGCCGCAGTTCGAAGAGGTGGTGGAGGAGTTCCTGGCCTATATCGATGGCGCCGAGCTGATCATCCACAACGCGCAGTTCGACCTGGGGTTCCTGGACAACGAGTTGACGCGGCTGGGCGGCCAGCACGGCCGCATCACCGACCGCTGCACGGTGGTCGACACCCTGCTGATGGCGCGCGAGCGCTTCCCCGGCCAGCGCAATTCGCTCGATGCGTTGTGCAAGCGGCTGGGGGTGGACAATTCGCACCGGCAGCTGCACGGCGCGCTGCTCGATGCGCAGATCCTGGGCGAGGTGTATATCGCGCTGACCTCCGGCCAGGAGGAGATCGGGTTTGCGCCGCTCGAACGCGAGGCCGGTGTGGGCGCTGGCGGTGCGGCGTTCAATCCGGCGGTGCTGCTGCCGCGGCCGCGCGTGGTGGTGACCGCTTCGGAGCACGAGGCGCACGAGGCGCGCCTGGGTAAGCTGCGCAAGAAGGCCGGGCGCGCGCTATGGGATGTGGCCGAGACGGTCGAGGCGCTCGCCGCTTCGGCTTGACCGGGCGCCACGCGCCCCTCGGACTCAGTGGCAGCGCACCAGGATCGCGGTGATGTTGTCCGAGCCGCCGCCGTCGAGCGCCGCGGCCACCAGCGAGTCGACGCATTCCTGCGCGCTGGAGTCTTCGTGGGCGAGGGTATCGGCCAGGCCGGTGTCGTCGACTTCTTCGGTCAGGCCATCGCTGCACAGCAGCAGCTGCATGCCCGGGCGCAGTTCGCCGGTCATGGTCGCCACGTTCAGGTGGGTCGGGTCGGTCACGCCCAGGGCCTGGGTCACCACGTTGCGATGCGGATGGGCGCGCGCTTGTTCGCTGGTCAGGCTGCCTTGGGCGACGAGTTCCTGCACGTAGCTGTGGTCCTGGCTGAGTTGGGCCAGCCGGCCTTCGCGCCACAGGTAGGCGCGGCTGTCGCCGACCCAGGCGACTTCGAAGCGGTTGCCCTGGACGCGCGCGGCGACGACCGTGGTGCCCATGGGCAGGGTGTCGTTGCGGCGGCGCGAGGCGCGGATGATTTCTTCGTCGGCGACGCGGATGGCTTGTTCGAGCGGGGTGCCGGCGCGGACTTCGCGCACGATGGTTTCGCGGGCCAGGGCGCTGGCCAGTTCGCCGCAGGCGTGGCCGCCCATGCCGTCGGCCACCAACCACAGCCCGAGTTCGCTGTCGCCGTAGTAGGTGTCTTCGTTCAGTTCGCGGCGCAGACCGGCGTGGGTCAGGTGTCCGAATTCGAGCATGGTCCGGAGATGTTTGGTCTTGGCTGCGATAGTGAACGCCATCATCGCGGTCGGCAGGACATCCGGCAACTTGGGCTTCTTGGCTCGGGGCCGCGACGCTTGGCCGCGACGATGCGCCGGCTTGTCCGCGCGGGCAATGACCCGTATCATGCACGGCCCACCCGGGAAGGTGGCAGAGCGGTTGAATGTACCTGACTCGAAATCAGGCAGGCGTTTATAGCGCCTCGGGGGTTCGAATCCCCCCCTTCCCGCCAGATTCAGACAGAAGCCTCCGCAAGGGGGCTTTTGTTTTTTTGGCGCTCGTTCGTCTCTTGCGATCGGATCGCTCGCTTGCGGCGCCCGGGTCCTGCCCCCGGACACCGGACACGTTATCGGCTTGCACTGTGAAGAGCGGTGAGCCGGGCAGCGAAGCGCCCAGCGGCGCTAGACTATTCGCCTTTCCGCAATCGGTAATCGTCATGTCCGAAATCCTCGTGCCCGTTTCCTTCGGTGAGCTGCTCGACAAGATCTCGATCCTGCAGATCAAGTCCGAGCGCATGAGCGACGAGGCCAAGTTGGCCAATGTGCGTAATGAGTTGTCGGCGCTCGAGAACACCTGGATGGCGCATCCGGCCGCGGGGCACGATATCGTCCGCCTGCGTGCGGAGCTCAAGGCGGTCAATGAGCGGCTGTGGGTGATCGAGGACGATATCCGCGTCAAGGAAAAGGCGCAGGCGTTCGATGAGGAGTTCGTGCGCCTGGCGCGCAGTGTCTACTTCGAGAACGATGACCGCGCGCGGATCAAGAAGGACATCAACCTGGCGCTGGGTTCAAGCTACGTCGAGGAAAAGTCCTACGAGGATTACCGGGCGCAGTAAGTCCGGCGGGTTCGCGATCAGCCGTGGTCGGCGCGGTAGCGCTCGAATGCGGCTATTGCGTCGTCGACGGTGACCAGCGCCATGACGCCGTCGACTTCGACCTTGGTGCCCCAGCGCAGGGCGTCGGCCGGCTTGCCGAGGTATTTGCGCGCGGCGTCGTCGTAGCGGTTCACGACGTAGCGGCGGTCGGAATAGGGACCGCTGCGATTCGGGTTGCTCGCCGCATGCAGGCCCAGGATCTTGGTGCCCATGGCATTGCCGATATGCATCGGCCCGGAGTCGGGGGTGACCAGCAGTTGCGCGCGGGCGATCAGCGCCGGTAGTTGCTTGAGCGTGTCCTTGCCGACAAGGTCCAGCGCCGGGGTGTCGAGTTGCGCCTGGATGGCGTCGGCCGTCTCGCGCTCCAGCGCGCTGCGGCCGCCACAGAGCACCACGCGCCAGCCTTGGCGGGCGGCGTGGTTGGCCAGGGCGGCGTGGCGGTCGGGGTACCAGTTGCGCCGCGCGTGGCTGGAGCACGGCGAGATCATCAGCACCGGGCGGCCGTCGTCGGGCCATTGCGCGGCGGCCCATTCCCAGGCCTCGGCCGGCACCGGCAGGTCCCAGCGGACTTCGTCCTGGCGCAGGCCGAGCGGCTCGCTGAAGCTGCCGATGGCGTCGAGGACGTGGATGCCGGGGCGGTCGGGAATGCGCTCGGAAACGAACAGGCCGTGCAGGTCGCGCGAGCGGCTGCGGTCGTAGCCGATGCGGCGGCTGGCGCGGATGAAAGAGGAGAGCAGGTTGGCGCGGAAAGCGACCTGCATCTGCAGCAGGGCGTCGAAGCGGCCGAGCGCGGCAAGCTCGCGGCCCAGGGCGCGCATGCCACCCAGGCCGCTGCGCTTGTCGTAGTTGTGGAAGGTCACGCCGTCCAGTCCATCGAGCAGCTTGCGTCCGGCCGGGTCGATCACCCAGTGCAGCGATGCGTCGGGCCAGGCGCGTTGCAGCGTGCGCACCAGCGGGACCACGTGGGTGACGTCGCCCAGCGCCGACAGGCGCAGCAGACACAGGGTAGGGGACGCTGGCGCCATGGTGTTGTTAGACTCGATGGAATGGTTGCCTTCGACGCCACTGAAGCGATGACGCCGTGCCGCGAAGGCCGCGGATACGGTGCCATTCTGTTCGACCGCCAGCGCCTGCGGCAAGCTGATCCTGCCTTGTTTTCGCCCGCGCGCTGGGCCGACAAGGCGCGGCCGGTCGGCGATGGCGGCCGCGGCGGCGCCTGGTTCGTCGATGCGCCCTTCGGCCACTGCGTGCTGCGGCAATACCTGCGCGGCGGCCTGGTCGCCCGGCTCAGCCGCGACCGCTATGTCTGGCAAGGCGCCAATCGAACACGCAGTTTCGCCGAGTTCCGGCTGATGCGCGCGCTGATCGCGCGCAAGCTGCCGGTTCCGCGGCCACTGGCCGCTTTCTATATGCGCGAGGGCCTGCGTTATCGCGCGGCGATCCTGATGGAGCGGCTGGAGGGCGTGCGCTCGCTGGCCGACCGTGCCCTGGTCGCCGAGCATGGCGCGCCTTGGGAAGAGACCGGCCGCCTGATCGCGCGCTTCCATCGGGCCGGGCTCGACCACGCCGACCTCAACGCCCACAACATCCTGTTCGATGGCAATGGCCACGGCTGGCTGATCGACTTCGACCGCGGCGTGCTGCGCATCCCGGCCACGGCCTGGCGCGAGGCCAACCTGGCGCGCCTGCAGCGCTCGCTGCACAAGCTGCGCGGCGAGCGCAGCCGCGAGGAAGTGGACAAGGATTTCGCGCGCCTGCGCCGCGCCTACGACCTGGCCTGGAACCGGGGGTATTGAGATGGGTTGGTCGCTGCGCTTCCAGGGAGTCGGCAACGCTTCGGCGGTGACGCTCGGTTCGCCGATGGCCACCGTCGAGCGCGACGGTGCGCCCTGGCTCACCATCGACTGCGGCGCCGAAGGCCTGACCGCGTTCCTGGCCGAATACGGGCACATGCCGCGGGCGATCTTCGTCACCCATGTGCACCTGGACCACGTGGCCGGCTTCGAGCGGTTGTTCGTGGACAGTTATTTTTCCGAGCGCCGCGGCCAGACCCGGCTGTACGTGCCGGCCGCCGTGGTGCCGCTGCTGCATCGGCGCGTGGCCGACTATCCGAACGTCCTGGCCGAAGGCGGCGCCAATTTCTGGGACGCGTTCCAGCTGATCCCGGTCGGTGATGCGTTCTGGCATGACGACGTGCGGCTGGAGGTTTTCGCCGCGCGCCACCACTGGCCCGATACCGCCTTCGGCCTGCGCCTGAAGGGCGCGCTGGCCTGGACCGGCGACACCCGGCCGATCCCCGAAGTGCTGGCGCGCTATGCCGACCAGGAAGAACTCATCGCGCATGACTGCGGCCTTCACGGCAACCCGTCGCATACTGGCGTGGACGACCTCGAGCGGGAATATCCGGCCGCCCTGCGGCAACGCATGATGCTTTACCACTACGCCAGCCATGCCGATGCCGACCAGCTGCGCGCCCGCGGCCACCGCGTCGCGCGCCCCGGCGAAAGGGTGGCGCTGGCCGAGCCCGGCGCCGAGCGCCGGCAACCGGTATGAACGCCCGGCTGCGGCCGCCGGCGGAAGCGGCAACGCCGGTGCGCGACCG
>Ga0160434_100453_pt1 | contig 11409 bp, 8 predicted proteins | sample HID1973I_E0MG_FD_108273 | JGI IMG/M metagenome (GOLD analysis project Ga0160434, IMG submission 108273) | Enriched mosquito-associated microbial communities from UW Madison campus, WI, USA - HID1973I_E0 MG | ecosystem: Host-associated > Arthropoda: Insects > Digestive system > Unclassified ...
AGGAAGGTGCGATCGGTGAGCAGCGTCGCGCCGGGGGCCAGGGTCAGCGGCTGCTGCGATTCGACGGCGATGGCCGCGCCGTTGTCGCTGGCACGCACCGGCATGTCGAGCAGGCGCGGCACGGTTTCGACATGGCCAACGGCCAGGCCGACATCGCGGCGCCATACATTGGCCACCGGGGTGCCGCCGCCGTAGTCGGAGGCTTCCATGGCCAAGGTGTTGCGCTGGTCGAAGTCCTTGCCGAGCGGCTGCACCCAGTCGCGGCGGTCCTCATGAGTGGCGCCGGAGAAGGTCCAGAAGCCGCCTTCGCGGGCAGCCACGCTGTGGGCGCCGTTGCGCCAGCCGGTCACCGCGAGGGGTGCGTTGCCGCTGTTGCGGTACGCCACCTGCAGCAGCACCAGGCCCGGGTAGCGCTCGAACACGGTGGCGCTGACCTGCTTCTCCAGGCCGTTGTCCGCCACGCCAGCCACCACGGTGCGCTTGCCGGCGCCCAGTTTGCCGCCGCGGACACGCTCGCTGCGCTGGTCGCGATAACTAAAGGTGTCCACCGCGCCATCGGCCAGTAGCAGGACTTCGCTGGCGTCGAAACCGGTGATCGCCTGGCCGAAGGCGCTGACCTGGGTCCGCAGCGCCGGGTCGAATGCCAGCGTCACCTGTTCGTCGGACACCTGCGCCGGAAGGGCCGCGGCCGCGCTCGCGCCGGGCTTGGCCAGTGCAGGCCAGGGCAGGCTGGCACCCGCCACGGCGGCGCCGGCGAGCTTGAGGACGGAACGGCGTCCGATCGGTGGCATATAACCTTTCCCGCTACGAGGTAGTCCGATTCTGGTGCAACGACAGCACTGGATGCAACACTTTTGTTGCGATATGTTGTACTTAAGTTTCGTTACATTACCGAGGCACAGGACATGACGATGCGCGTGAACCCCGAATCCCGTCCGGCCGCGCTGGCGGCCGGCCTCTGCGCGGCCCTGGCGTGCAGCGCCCTGGCGGCCGCGCCCCGGGCGGGCAAGACGACCGACGCCAAGGCCGACGCGGCGACCTACGCGATGGCCGACTTCACCCGCGTGCGCAAGTACGACGCGCACGTGCACTACAACGTCGCCGACCCGGCCTTCCTGGAGATCGCGCGCGAGGACGGCTTCGAGTTGCTGACCATCAACGTCGACTACCCGGACTTCCCGCCGCTGGCCAAGCAGCGCGAGGTCGCGCTGGCCGAGCACGCCGCCGATCCGGCGCGCATCCATTGGGCGGCGACGTTCTCGATGCAGGGCTTCGGCAAGCCGGGCTGGGCCGACAAGGCCGAAGCGAGCCTGCGCGATGACGTAGGCCGCGGCGCCACCGCGGTGAAGATCTGGAAGAACGTCGGCATGGTCGAGAAGGACGCGCAGGGCCACCTGATCATGCTCGACAACCCGGCGCTGGCGCCGGTGGCCGAATACGTGCGCAGCCTGGACGTGGCGCTGATCGGCCACCAGGGCGAGCCGCACAACTGCTGGCTGCCGCTGTCGCAGATGACTACCGAGAACGACCGCGAATACTTCGGCCACCACCCGCAGTACCACATGTTCCTGCACCCGGATCAGCCGAGCTACGACGACCAGATGGCCGCGCGCGACCGCTTTGTCGCCGCGCATCCCCAGCTGCGCTTCGTCGGTGCGCACATGGCCAGCCTGGAGTACGACGTCGACCGCCTGGCCGCGTTCCTCGATCGTTTCCCGAATGCCTCGGTCGACCTGGCCGCGCGCATGGGTCAGGTGCAGTACCAGTCGTTGCGCGACTACAAGAAGGTGCGCGACTTCTTCATCCGCTACCAGGACCGGCTGATGTACGGCACCGACCTGACCTACGAACCCGGCGGCGACGCGGCCGAATTCAAGCGCAGTGCCCACAGCGTGTGGCGTTCGGACTGGCAGTACCTGGCCACCGCCGAGACCCAGCGCGTGGATACCGTGGAAGCGGACGTGCCGGGCCTGGCGCTGCCGCGCGCGGTGATCGACAAGATCTACTACAACAACGCGGTCCACGAGTTCCGCGCGCCCAAGCGCTGAGTGCCCCGATCAGGCCAGCCGCAGTTCGAAACCGAGCTGCTCGCTGGCCTGGCGGATCTCGGCCGGGGCGTCGCGGTCGGTGATCAGCATGTCCAGTTCGCCCAGCGCGATGATCCGGTGCAGGCAGATCTTGCCGAACTTGGAGCTGTCGGTGATCGCCACCACCTGGCGAGCGGCCTCGACCATCTTGCGGTTGAGCATGGCTTCGGGCTCGTAGTGCGTGGTGATGCCGCGCTCCAGGTCGAAACCATCCACGCCGAGGAACAGGCGGTCCACGTGCAGCGCGTCGAGCGCCTCGACGGTGAGGCCGCCATAGAAGGCCATGTTCTTGCGCCGCAGTTCGCCGCCGAGCATGACCAGGCGGATGTTGCTCTTTGGGCTGAGCACGCTGAGCACGCCGAAGTCGTTGGTGACCACGGTGACTTCGACATTGGCCAGCGCTTCGGCCAACTGCATGGCCGTGGTGCCCGAGTCGATGGCGATGGTGTCGCCGGCCTTGACCAGGGTGGCGGCGAGCTGGCCGATCCGGCGCTTCTCGTCCAGGTGCACGGTGCGCTTGGCTTCGTAGGGCGGCTCGGCAGTGGAGCCGCCGACAGCCTGGCTGTCGATCGCGCCGCCGTAGGCCCGCGCCATCACCCCGCGCTCGGACAGGTAACGAAGGTCCTTGCGCACGGTCTGCATGCTCACGCCGAAACGGCTGGCCAGGGCGGCCACCTGCACGCTGCCGTGCTGCCGCACCAGTTCGCTGATCTGCAGGCGTCGTTGGCTGGTGTCACGGGTGACGGACATGGATCCCTCCTGGTCGGGCGCGAGTATGAGTCATTTCGTTAAATTTCGCTATTGCTACAAAACGAAACATCCGATAGGCTCGGTTTCGTTTTCTTAGCTAGCAAGTTATCACCGTCTTGGGAGGAGAGACCCGTGGAGACTGCACCGCTACACCGCACGATGCTTTGTCGAGGCATCACCCTGGCCCTGCTGTTGCCTTTTGGCGGCGCCGCATTTGCCCAGAGCGCCCCCGATCCGGCGGCGACCCCCGCCGATCCGGCCCCCGCCACCGACGCGACCACGCTGGACGCGGTCACCGTGACCGGCGTGCGCGCCAGCCTGGCTCGCTCGGTCGAGCTCAAGCGCTCGGCTTCCACCGTGCAGGACTCGATCACCGCGCTGGAGCTGGGCAAGTTCCCCGACGACAACGTCGCCGACTCGCTCAGCCACATCACCGGCGTGGCCATCACCCGCACTGCTGGCGGTGAAGGCCAGTCGGTCAGCGTCCGTGGCCTCGGCCCGGAATACACCCTGACCACCTTCAACGGGCGCATCCTGGCCACCGACGGCCCCGGCCGCGACTTCGCCTTCGACGTGCTGCCGGCCGATGTGATCAGCGGCGCCGACGTCATCAAGGGTGCCGAGGCCGACCTGACCGAAGGCGCCATCGGCGGCCTGGTCAACCTGCGCTCGGCCAGTCCCTTCGACGACAAGGGCCAGCACGCCGTGCTGCGCGTGGAAGGCGACCGCAACACGATGTCCGACTACAACGGCACCAAGTACTCGGGCGTCTACAGCAACACCTTCGCCGACGACACCATCGGCATCCTGCTCGGCGCGGTCTATGCCAACCGCACCGACCGCACCGACGTGGCCGGCAACGACGGTGGCTGGACCCGCAACCCGGACCCGAGCGACCCGAGCTGGGGCGGCAATGCCTGGGGCGGCAACATCGACCTCAACGACAACGGCGAGCTCGACCCGGACGAATACGGCCTGATCGGCCCCGGCCAGTTCCGCGTCGGCTCGATCATCGAAGACAAGCAGCGCCGCGCCTATACCGGCAAGTTCGAATGGCGTCCCAGCGACACCTTCCGCCTGACCATCGACGGCCTGAAGACCAAGCTGGATTCGCCGCAGGTCAGCTACCAGCAGTCGTACTACCCGCTGTTCTCGCCCGGCCGCTGGTCGAACATCCAGGTGACCAACGGCATCGTCACCAGCTTCGACATGACCAACCCGGATCCGGAAATGCGCTTGAATCCGGAGCTGCTCAACCAGACCACCTACCGCGTGGTCGACACCGACCTGTACGGGGCCAACGCGCACTGGCAGGTGAGCGACGACTTCGGCATCACCGGCGACTTCTACCGTTCCACGTCCCAGCGCACCTCCGGTGGCCTGGACACCTACGTCGTGCTGCGCATGAACCAGCCCAACAGCGCGCATATCTCGCTGAGCGGGCAGTCGGTGCCGAACGTCGGGATCAACTTCGACGATGGCCGCGAGTGGATCCAGGGCCTGAAGGACGGCGATTTCAACGAAAGCGACTTCGACACCCACTACTTCGGCCTGTCCGGCGACAACATCCAGGACGCGATCAACGGCGGCACGCTGAGTGGCGACCTGTTCCTGGGCAAGTGGAACGTGGACCACGTCAAGTTCGGCGTCAGCCTCACCGACCGCCGCAAGTCGCGCGACCTGGTCAACAACGCCTTCAACGGCGGCGAGAACTACTACTCGGGCGACAACAAGATCAACGTTGCCGACCTCGATGGCGACATCATCGACCAGACCTTGTCGCCGCCGAACTTCATGGACGGGGTGACGTCGAGCTTCCCGCGCAACTTCCTCGGTTTCGATGTGCCCAGCTATATCCGCGCGCTGCAGGCCTACGACGGCCAGCCGAGCCCGGATGGCGGCGTCTACAACTACGCCAACGCCGCGCCGGAATGGAATCCGCTGGAAAGCTATCGCGTGCGCGAAAAGACCACGGCGGTGTTCCTCCAGGCGGACCTGTCCGGCGAGCATTGGGACGGCAACGTCGGCATCCGCTTCGGCAGCACCAAGACCCGCGCGCAGGCGTGGGATGCGCAGATCGAGAGCATCACCGAACTGGGCGCGTTCAACTACAGCGTGCAGTACGGCGACCCGACCCCGATCCTGCAGGACGCCAGCTACCACTTCTACCTGCCGTCGGCCAACTTCACCTGGCACTTCACCGACGCGCTGCAGCTGCGCTTCGGTGCGGCCAAGACGATGGCCCGTCCGTCGGTGGAGCAGCTGGCCCCGACCAACACCACCGCCAGCGTCGCCTGGGGCGAGTTCACCCAGATCTACGGCGGCAACGCCGACCTCAAGCCGTACTCGGCCAAGCAGGGTGACCTGTCGCTGGAGTGGTACTTCGCCGACAAGTCGATCTTCAACCTGGCCACGTTCTACAAGCGCATCGACAACCAGATCACCACCAGCTGGGAACCGCAGCAGGACATCGGCGTGCCGGGCTACCTGTTCAACGTGATGCGCCCGATCAATGGCGACTACGCCAAGGTGCATGGCATCGAGGCCGGCGCGCAGCACTTCTGGGACAACGGCTTCGGCGTGCGTGGGCAGTACACGCGCAACTGGTCCAAGAGCTTCGTCGATGGCGAAGAGCGGCCGCTGGAAGGCATCGCGCCGTCGGTGTACTCGCTGGGCGTGATGTACGAGAAGGGCGCCTGGTCGATCGGCGCGCAGGCCGATCATACCGACGGCTTCGTCACCGCCACCAACGTGCTCGGCCAGGGCTACAACGAACAGGCCGACGCAATCACCTGGGTGACCGCGCATGCGTCCTACACGGTCAACGACCACTTCAGCGTGACCCTGGAAGGCGACAACCTGCTCGATGACGAACAGACCTACAGCATCAACGGCAACCCGTTGCTGTCGCAGGGTTACTACCGCTACGGCCGCTCGTTCAAACTGAGCCTGGCGCTGAAGTTCTGAGTTCGGCTGCCGGCCGGCCCTCGCGGGCCAGTGCCTCACGCCGTCGCGACCCTCCCAGGCGCGGCGGCGTTTTTTTTGCCCTTGCCACCGCCTTCACCCGCGCTCCATCTCCGCGTTACATCGACGCGCCCAAGCTGCCGATCCCGCCATTGCCACGGATCCAGCCGCCATGATCGTTCGCATCGCTTCCGCCGCCCTGCTTGCCGGGCTGGTGGGCACCACCGCCAACGCCCAGACTCCGCCGGCGCACGCGCCAGAACCCGCTCCGCGCCCCGCCGCCATGGCCGCGCCCGCCGGCGGCCTGACCCAGGCCCAGGCGCTGGGCGTGCTCAGCGCGGTCAACCAGTCCGAAATCGCCGCCGGCCAGCTGGCCGGGAAAAAGATCGCCAGTGGCCCGGTCCACGATTACGCCGAGCGCATGGTCAAGGAGCACACGGACAACGACCACAAGGTCCAGGCCTGGTCACCCGATCGCAACGCCGCTGCGGCCAAGGCGCAGACCGCCAAGGGCAAGCAGGAACTGGCCAAGCTCAGTGGGCTGGAGGATGACGCCTTCCGCAATGCCTACGTCAAAGCCATGGTCAAGGACCACAGCGAGGCGCTGGACGCGCTGGACCACAAGCTGATCCCGGCGGCGAAGGACGCAGCGGTGCGCGCCTTCCTGCAGGAAACCCGCACTCACGTAGCCGCGCACCTGGCGGCGGCCAAGCAGCTGCAGGCCGACGACGGGGCGCCGGTGCCGCAGAAGGACGGCCCCACTGGTACGCACTGAGGTAAATACTGCGGCCTTGCGCCAACCGCTGGGCCGCAGCCTCATTCGGCATCCAGTCGCTGCGCGACGCGCTTCAGGTCGGCGAGCAGCAGGGCGCGGGTCGCCGTGCGTACTGGCTCGCGCATGCGCAGGATCGCTGACGGATGCCAGCTCGCCAATGCATCCGTGCGCGTATCGAGCACATGCCACTGACCGCGTCCGCCAGTGAGACGGAATCCGTTGCCGAATATCGTCTGAGCCGCCATCGCACCGAGGGCCAGCACGATGCGTGGCCTGATCCGCAGTAACTCGGCCGCCAGCCAGGGCCGGCACGCCGCCTGCTCGCTGGCATTGGCGCGCTGGTGGAGGCGCCGCTTGCCGCGCTGCGCGAACTTGAAATGTTTCACCGTGTTGGTGAAGTAGACGGTCGCCGGGTCGAGGCCGGCTTCGGCCATCAGGCCGCGCAGCAGTTTGCCGGCGGGCCCGACGAACGGTTCACCGGCCAGGTCTTCCTGATCGCCCGGCTGCTCGCCGACGATCACCAACTGGGCCCGCGCTGGCCCAGCGCCGAAGACGGTCTGTGTCGCCGGGCGCCATAGGTCGCAGCGGCGGCAATCGCGCGCCTGCGCGCGCAAGGCGCTGACGCTGCCCGTCGGGACCTCGGCGACGGGCTTGGCCAACAGTGGCGGGGCGGGGGAACGCGGCATGCGGGAACACGGTGAAATCCGTCGTCGAGCCTAGGTCCGGCGCCGGCATGGCGGCGTGAGGCTAATCAGCGACGAACTGGAAACGCGTGCGCCGCCCGCCCTCGACCTCGACCTCCTCCAGGAACATCGCCAACGGCCTCACCCACAGGCCAGCTTCGCCGTAGAGGGCCCGATAGACGACCACGGGTGCCAGGGTCTCGCTGCACCGCGCCACCCCGATCACGTCGTACTGGCCGCCCTTGAAGTGGCGATAGCGGCCCGGTCGTAGGGCGGGCAGGGCGGGGAGGTCCGACATGAGCGGTTTCTGCAGCGAGGGCGGCCGCCATCATAGGGCAGCCTCCGCCACACCGGACCGGGGCGGCGCTAGGTAGCCAGGTTGCGCACTGGGGCAGCGCCCGCGCTTCGCCGCACCAAGGCAATGCATTTCTCGCAGGATGCCGTGCGGCGGTAGGTTTCGCTGGTGCCGACGATCTCGCCGTTGCGCGCCACCAAGTTGAACATCGCCTCGCCATTGCGCGCAGTCTTGCGCGCGAAGCCGTTCTCGCGCTTGACGCTGGCGCGGACGGCCTCGATGCCCTTCAGCGCGCTGGCCACCGTCGTATAGCGCTCGCTGGCCAGGATCGTGCGGTGGTTGCTGGCGCATAGCGCGAAGTGGAACTGGCTGCCGGAGCGCATGAGCTTGAAGTAGGGCTTCATCCCGCAACTTCCTCGTCCTGAGTATGGAGAACGCATGGTTGCCGCGCCGCTCGCGCAAGGCCATGCGATCGTTCGCAGTGGGTTGCAGGTCGCTCGTATGGCTGGCCGCAGGTCGCCGCATTGACGCTGCCGCACCGGGAGCGCGAGCATGCAGGTTCCAGGATCCGGCCTCCCGACCATGCTGCAGTGCATTCCCTACAACGGCCCCGATGCCGCACCCCTGTGGTTCGTCGACCTGTGCCAGCCCACCGACGAGGACCTCGCGGAGGCGACGCGGCGGTTGGGGTTCGCCATTCCCGACCGCGCGGGCATCGGTGAGATCGAGTTCAGCAGCCGCATCCGCTTCGAAGGCGAGGCATTGGTGCTCAACCTGCCGCGCTTCCAGTACGAAGAAGCGCACGTCGTTGCACCACTGGGTTTCGTCGTCTCCGAGCACGCCCTGGTAGTGCAGCGCGAATACGCGGTGCAGGCGCTGGACACATTGCAGGCAGAACTTGCAAGCCATCCGGCGAGCGGCTCGGCCGACCTGTTCCTGCGCATCATCGAGCGCATCGTCGACCGCCTGGCCGATCTGCTCGAGTCGCTGGAAACCACGATGAGCGACGCTTCGCGCGATGCCTTCAACCGTGGCAAGGGCCGCCGCGCGACCCGCCAGCTGGAAGCCATGCTGTATGACGTCGGCCAGATGGGCCGGCGCATCGGCGCCCTGCACAACACCCTGCATGGCCTGCTGCGGATGATCACCTTCCTCGATGAGGCCTCACCCCAGGGCTTCTCCGACGAGGACATGCGCAAGCGCATCAAGCTGATCCACAAGGACCTGACCTCGCTGAGCGAGTTCGAGCAGCAACTGGGCGACCGCATCGAATTCCTGCTCGACAGCGTGCTCGGCCTGATCAACATGGACCAGAACGAAGTCATGAAGGTCATGGCCATTGCCTCGGTCGTCGGCATTCCGCCCACCGTGCTGGTGGGCGTGTGGGGCATGAACTTCGCCTCGATGCCGGAGCTGCACTGGCACCACGGCTACGCCCTGGCGCTGGGGGCGATTGCGCTCAGCATCGTCGTGCCGCTGGTGTGGTTCCGTCGCCGCGGGTGGTTGTAGCGGCTGGCGTTCCCGGTTGCGCGTGCGCGTTGAGATACATCACAGAGCGCGCTGGCGCCAGTCATTTGCAGCTTGAGCCTGCATAAGATATTTCAAATACTTTGCGCGAATCTTTCGCGCCCACGTCCAAGTCGCAGCAAGTGTGACTGGAAAACGACGATGCCTGCGACGCGTCCAATAGCTGGCTTCTGATGACCCGCGTTGAATGTGCACCCACGCGACTGGCATGCCGCCACGTCGTGGATCACATCATTTGTCTAGGGAATCATCGCAATGAATCGCATCTACAGAATCGTATGGAATGCCACGATCAGCCGTTGGGTCGTGACGTCTGAAGTTGCAAAGGGGCGCAAGAAGAAGGCTGGCGCGGGCGAGCGCACCACACCAGGCGCCGCGATGATGTTCGCCGCTACCGCACTGGTCACGGGCGGGGCCATGTTCCCACAGCCCGCGCAGGCCTTCGTGCATGATTGCTATCTGACAGTCCAGCATGCCAAGGCCATGGCTCAGGGCAAGCCCAGCCTTTGCGGGCCCTCGGTGGTCAAGCAGGCGCCCGCACCCGCACCCGCACCTGCACCCGCACCCGCACCCGCACCTGCGGCCGGGCTGACCCAGGCTCAGCAGAATACCTTCAAGTACTTCCGCGCCAATTCGGGGCTGGCGGACGCCAACGCGGCTGGAGCCGATGCGGTAGCGGTAGGGCCGCAGGCCTATGCCGGGGGCACTGGATCGTTGGCCTTGGGCAGGGGTGCGACGACGAATAACGGCGCTCAATCCCTGGCCGCGGGCATGCAGTGGCAGGTTGCCTTGGGCGGCCATGCCAAGGCCAGCGGCGCACAGTCAGCGGCGATCGGAAACGACACCGACGCATCGGGCGAACGGAGCGTGGCGATCGGTGCCTGGTCGCAAGCGCACCATACCCAGAGCGTCGCGCTGGGTGCATCCAGCGAGACGGACAGGGCCAACAGCGTTTCCGTCGGTTCCGGTTCCCAGCTTCGCCAGATCACCCGCGTAGGTAAGGGTACGGCGAACACCGATGCGGTCAATGTCGCGCAACTGCGCGATGTCGCAGGCATCCTCGGCGCTGGCGCTGCAGTCGACGACGCGGGCAATGTCGTCAAGCCGACTTACCAGGTAGGCGGCGCCTCGTACAACAACGTGGGCGACGCTCTCGCTGCGGTCGGTAGCGGCGTGGATGACCCGCTCAACGTCAAGTACGACGATACCAGCAAGACCAAGGTCACCTTCAAGGGTAACGGCGGCACCACGCTGGCCAACGTCAAGGGCGGCGTGGACAACCTCGACGCCGTCAACGTGCAGCAACTGAAGAATGCCGGGATCATCGGCAACGACGGCCAGGTGCGCCGCGCGGTCATGTTCGACGGCCCCAATGGCGAGGCCAACGCAAACGGCAAGCGGATCGTCAACGTCGGAGATGCGGTCGAGGGAACCGACGCTGTCAGCCTGTCGCAGTTCCAGAACGCCGGGTTCGCCGTCAACGGTGAAGGGCGCGCGTTGAACCGCGGCGTCACCTACGTTTCCGAGAGCGAGCAGGCCGGGCAGTCGCGCGTGCGGTTGGCGGACAACACGCTGATCAGCAATGTCGCCGCGGCCGTCGCCGACAACGACGCGACCAACCTCGGGCAGGTCAAGGATATCGTCAACACGGCCAGTGAGCGCGCGGCGGCCCGCACACCCGCGCCGGCGGCCCGAACCCGCGCCGGAAGAAACCTCATCACCGAACGCGTCGGCGCGCAGAACATCACCGCGAACAGTGGTTCGGGCATCAACGTCGAAGACGGCCGGAATGTGATCTACGACGCCAGAAACTACTACAGCAAGGCCGCGGGCCGTGGTGATCATGACGGCATCGCAATACCGCCGAGCGACGAAGCGGTTGCCGATGGGTACGGCTCCGGTGCGTTTGGCGCGGACGCGCGCGCAATGGCGGACTCCAGCATCGCCCTCGGCCAGCAGTCCTATGTAACCAAAACGTCCACTGACTCGGTTGCGCTGGGTGCCGGTTCGGTAGCCAAGGAAGCCAACGTGGTGTCGGTGGGTAGTGATGGAAGCGAGTCATTCCAGGCCACTGACAAGAATCGGAACAAGATTACGGTTACGCCGCAAGCCAACACCCGCCGCATCGTCAACATGGCTGCCGGCAAGGATGATAATGACGCCGTCAACCTCAAGCAGCTGAAGGACGCGGGCGTCGCCGTCGATGGCGGTGGCAACGTCACCAATGCCTTCGTAGCGTACGACGGCGCCGACAAGGCCAAGGTCAGCTTCGGCGGCACGGGCGGCACCACGCTGACCAACGTCAAGGCCGGTGTCGCGTCGAGCGAT
>Ga0160434_100456_pt1 | contig 11375 bp, 11 predicted proteins | sample HID1973I_E0MG_FD_108273 | JGI IMG/M metagenome (GOLD analysis project Ga0160434, IMG submission 108273) | Enriched mosquito-associated microbial communities from UW Madison campus, WI, USA - HID1973I_E0 MG | ecosystem: Host-associated > Arthropoda: Insects > Digestive system > Unclassified ...
CCGATCGCTGGCTGTGGTCGGTCAACCGCCGCAACCTGGCCGAGTTCCGCCGCAAGGACTACTTCGGTGATCCGCAGCGGCCGCTCGCCGATGCGGTGCGCGATCATGCTGCCGCAACGCTCGGCTATCATCCCGAGGGCCCCGTGCGCTTGCTGACCCACCTGCGCTTCGCTGGCCATGTGTTCAACCCGGTCAGTTTCTACTACTGCTACCAGGCCGATGGCAGCACGCTGGACTGCATCGTGGCCGAGATCACCAACACGCCCTGGAAGGAGCGGCACGCCTATGTACTGCCGGTGTCCAGCGCATCCCGCGAGGGTGCCTTGCTGCGCTGGCAGTTCGCCAAGTCCTTCCATGTCTCGCCGTTCATGGCGATGGATTGCCAATACGACTGGCGGCTCAGCGACCCCGGGGAAGACCTGCGCGTGCACATGCGGGTGCTGCATGACGGCGTGCGCCAGTTCGACGCCAGCCAGGTCATGCAGCGGCGCCCGCTGGACGGACGCGGCTTGGCCAAGGTGCTGGTGCGCTACCCGCTGATGACCCTGCAGGTGGTGGCGGCAATCCATTGGCATGCGCTGCAGTTGTGGCTAAAGCGCAACCCCGTGCACGACCACCCTACCCTCGCCGAGAAAAGCCGATGAACGAAATGAGCCCCTCGGTTGCGCTGTCCCGGCCGGGTGCGCTGGACGCGTTCCTGCGACGCCGTCTGCTTGCGCAACTCGCCCCCTTGCGCGATGGCTATTTGCGCGTGCGCGACGCCTTCGGCGAAGTGCTGCTGGGCGAGGCGACCGGAAAACTGCACGCCACGATTACCGTCGACGAGCCGGCGTTCTATCGCAAGGTTGCCGCGCAAGGCAGCGTGGGCGCGGGCGAGAGCTACATCCACGGTGACTGGCATTGCGACGACCTGGTGGCCCTGGTGCGGCTTCTGGTGCGCAACCGCGACTTGCTCGACGGCATGGAGACCGGCCCGGCCCGAGTCGGCGGCTGGCTGTTGCGCGGCTGGAATCGGCTGCGGCGCAACAGCCGCGAGGGGAGTCGGCGCAATATCGCCGCGCACTACGATCTGGGAAACAGCTTTTTCGCCCTGTTCCTGTCACCTGACCTGATGTACTCCTCGGCGCTGTTTGCCAGCGAAGAGGAGTCACTCGAGTCGGCCTCCAGGCGCAAGCTCGAGCGCATCTGCGAGCAACTGCAGCTGAAGCCGGGCGACCGCGTGATGGAGATCGGCACCGGCTGGGGCGGCTTCGCCCTGCACGCCGCGCAGCACCATGGTTGCCATGTAACTACCACTACCCTCTCCGCCGAACAGCACGCACTGGCCACCGAGCGGGTGGCGGCAGCTGGCCTGCAGGACCGCATTACCGTGCTGATGCAGGATTATCGCGACCTGCAAGGTCAGTTCGACAAGCTGGTATCGATCGAGATGATCGAGGCCATCGGCGCGGAGTTCCTGGAAACCTACATGGCCACCCTGCAGCGGCTGTTGAAGCCCGACGGTATTGCCCTGCTGCAAGCCATCACCATCGAGGACCACCGCTACGAACAGGCCCGCCGCAGCGTCGACTACATCAAGCGCTACGTGTTTCCTGGCAGCTTCATTCCGTCCCTCAACGCCATCATGGCGGCCAAGACTCGCGCCAGCGACCTGCAACTGGTGGCCCAGCAGGATTTCGGCCATTCCTATGCACTGACGCTGCGCGCCTGGCGCCAGCGCTTCCTCGCCCAGTTGCCGGCGGTCCGGGCGCAGGGGTTCGATGCGCGATTCTGCCGCCTGTGGGAGTTCTACCTGGCTTATTGCGAGGGCGGCTTCCTGGAGCGCTCGATCGGCGTGTCTCACCTCCTGTTGGCGCGTCCGGGATATCGGCCGGCCGGCAACGCCGGTGGCCTTGACTGACATGCGCCGGCATTGGCTCAACCTGCTAGGCAACCAGCTCGTCTGGCTGTGTGCGGTCGCCGGTGCGGGGCGTGGATTGCAATGGCCGGCGCTGCTGGCTGCGGCGCTGTACGTAGGCAGTCAGTTGCTCACCTCGGCGCAGCCGCGTGCGGAACTGCGCCTGCTGGTGCTGGCACTGGGCTGCGGCTGTGTGGTGGATGGCCTGGCCGCGGCCTCAGGCGTGGTGCATTACGCCGCTGCACCGCTGCAATGGGCGCCGCCTCCATGGATCCTGGCGTTGTGGGCAGCGTTTGCAATGACGATCACGGTGTCGTTGGCCTTCTTGCAGCGCCATGCGCTGTTTGCCGCCGCGTTCGGGCTGCTGCTTGCGCCGCTGGCCTATCTCTCCGCCGCCCGCGGCTTCGACGCGGTGAAGTTCCCTGCCCCGGCCTGGCACGGCGTGCTGGTGCTGGGGATGGGATGGAGCATCGCCCTGCCCTTGCTTTGCGGGGCCGCCCGTCGGTGGTCGCGCTGTGCTGGCCAGCGGCCGGTTACTGGAGCATCGACATGAGGGATCTGCTGTGGGTCTTGCTGTACGCGGTGATCGTCATGACCTGGGGGTGGCGCTGGCAACGCCGCCACCACAACATCGGCGTGGTCGACGTGCTCTGGGCCATGAGCGTGGGCGCCTCGGCCGTGCTGCTGGCGCTGCTGGGCGACGGTGCGCTGCTGCCGCGGGTTGCCTTGGGCGTGCTGGGGGGGCTGTGGGGCGCCCGGCTTGCGCTGCATCTCTGGCGCCGGGTGCGCAGCGAAGCGGAAGACGGCCGCTACCACTATCTGCGCGATCACTGGGGCGGGCACCAGGGCAAGATCTTCGGCTTCTTCATGGCCCAAGCATTGCTGGTGGCGCTGTTCGCCCTGCCCTTTGCAGCGGTCGCCGCGAACCCGCGGACCGATGGAGTCGGCTGGATGGCGGCAGCAATGGGGGTCTGGCTGCTTAGCGTGGGTGGCGAAGCGCTGGCTGACCAGCAATTGGCGCGGTTCCGCGCGAACCCGGCGAACAAGGGCCGCACCTGCCGCGCAGGGCTCTGGCGCTACTCCCGGCATCCCAATTACTTCTTCGAATGGCTGCACTGGTTCACCTACGTGTTGCTGGCGGCGGGATCGCCGCTGTGGTGGCTGGCGTGGAGTGGTCCACTGCTGATGTATGGGTTCCTGCGCTATCTGAGCGGCGTCCCTTTCACCGAAAAGCAGGCGCTGCGCAGCCGCGACGACTACCGCGACTACCAGCGCAGTACGTCGATGTTCTTTCCCTGGGTTCCGCACTCGCCAAAGGAGCGTGCGCCATGACCGCCACCACGTCACTGCACCCTTCCGCCGACGCCGAAGCCGGACTGATCTCCTGGGCTGAGCGCGGCTATATTCCCGACGCCTTGCTGCGCGACGGCATTCGCCGACTATGCGCGCAGCGCCTGCAGGAAGAAACGGCGGGCGGTATCCAGGCGCAATCCGAACGCTTCGCCCAGCGCCTCGCCGAACTGGCCGGGAGCCCGGTAGCCCTGCACGTGGACGCGGCCAACCGCCAGCACTACGAGGTGCCGGCCGCCTTCTTCGCGGGCTGCCTCGGCAAGCGGCTCAAGTACAGCAGCTGCTACTACCCCACCGGCGCCGAAACGCTTGAGCAGGCAGAAGACGCCATGCTGGCGCTGTACGCACAGCGTGCGCAGCTGGCCGACGGCCAGCATATCCTCGAACTGGGCTGTGGCTGGGGCTCGCTCACGCTATGGATGGCAGAGCGCTTCCCGCAGTCGCGGATCACCGCTGTGTCCAATTCCCACGGCCAACGCCAGTACCTCCTCGCACAATGCAAGGCGCGTGGCCTGGCCAATGTCGAAATCCTGACGCTCGACGTCAATCTGCTCGAGTTGCCGGCCGGTCGCTTCGACCGCTGCGTGTCGGTGGAGATGTTCGAGCACGTGCGCAACTACGAACGCCTGCTCTCCCGCATCGCGCAATGGCTGAAGCCCGACGGTGCCTTGTTCGTGCATATCTTCGCCCACCGCACGCTGATGTATCCCTTCGAGACCGACGGTGGGGACAACTGGATGGGTCGCCACTTTTTCACCGGCGGCCTCATGCCTGCGGCCGACACCTTGCTGCACTTCCAGGGTGACCTGCGCCTGGAACAGCGCTGGCTGCTGGACGGCACGCATTACCAACGCACGGCCAATCATTGGCTGGCCAACCAGGATGCCGCACGGGCCGAGCTCATGCCCGTACTTGAGCACACCTATGGCGCGGCCGCGGCAGCGCTCTGGTGGCAGCGCTGGCGAATGTTCTGGATGGCCTGCGCCGAGCTGTTCGGCTATGACGACGGCCAGCAATGGCTGGTAGCCCACTACCTGTTCCGGCCCCGATGAGGTGCACCGTGCGCATACTTTCCCTGTTTCCCCTTTTTGCCGCCGGCCTATTCGCCGCAGGCTGCAGCGCCAGCGAGGACCGGCCGCTGCCGCGGCCGGCGGCGGTCGACGTGCCGCGCTTCATGGGCGATTGGTACGTGATTGCACACATTCCTTCGTGGCCGGAACGGGAGGCCTTCGACGCGGTAGAACGCTACACGCCTCGCCCGGATGGTCGTATCCAGACCACGTTTACGTATCGCAAGGGCAGCTTTGCCGCGCGGCAACAGTCGCTGCATCCCATTGGCCGGGTGGAGAAGGAAGGCAACGGTGCGGTCTGGAGCATGCAGTTCGTGTGGCCGATCCAGGCCGAATACGTCATCGCCTGGCTCGATGAGGACTACGCGCAGACCATCGTGGCGCGCAGCAAGCGTGACTACGTCTGGTACATGGCGCGCACCCCCCATGTGTCTGACGCCGACTATCAGCGCGCTGTGCAGCGCATCGAGGCGATGGGGTACGACGTCAGCAAACTGCGACGCGTCCCGCAGTCGCAGAGGTGACCAAGCCGCTATCCCGCGCGAATCGCATCGCGCGGCGAACGCCGGTAGATGGCTATTTACCCTCCATGGAAGCGCGTTCGATCATCGCCCGGAGGTCAGCAAGGATCTCCGGCTCCCGCGTCCGTTCCACGTCGAAGAGCGCGTGCTTCAGATTAGGGCCCTGGACGTGGTAGTCGCAAAGATCGGTGTCCGGGTAGCAGTAACGATGGATCACGTACTTGCCACGGAACTCGACGACCTCGTTGCGCGCTCTGCCATGTTCTCGGTAGCGCTCATCCCCTGGCACGGGTCACCCACTACGCTACGGATATTGATTTAATTGTGCGCCGATGGCAGGTGAAGAGGGCTTCACTCCACGCCGGCGGATGGCGTCTTCAACTATACGCCGACGCCTCTCGCTGCCCGCCAGCGTGGCAACCGCATCCGCACCAGCGTGCCCTCGCCCATCGTGGACACCACCGACAGTTTCGCGCCCAAAAGCCTGGCCCGTTCGCGCATGCCGGTCAGTCCCCAATGTCCCTCCCGGTTGCCGCGTTGCAGGATTTCTGGCCCGATCCCACAGCCATCGTCCTGTATCTCGATCCTCACGCCCAAGCCGCCATAGATCACGCGAACATCGATGCGCCTGGCACCGGCATGGCGCACCGCGTTGGCCATGGCCTCGCGCACGATGCGATAGACCTCATCCTGCGCCGAGGCATCCCATCGGACGGGTCTACCACGGCTACTGAATTCGTAGCGGAGCTCCGGCGGCATATCGAGCGTCTTCGGCAGCCCTCGCAGCGCCGCCTCCAGGTTCTGCGGCTCGGCCACTTCCTGCCGCAGTTCCCTGATTCGATCACGACCTTCCACCAGCCCAGCGTTTGCTTCCAGCACCGCGCGGGAAAGCCCCGCCTTCGCGGCATCTGCGTCACCACGTTCGAGCCGTCCCAGCGCCGCGTCCACCAGGAAGACCAGCCCCTGGATGGATTGCAGCAACGTATCGTGCAGATCACGGGCAATACGCTCGCGCTCACCGATACGCGCGCGATAGGCCCGCTGCATCCCCGCACGCGCGGCCGACACGCGCCATCGCACCAGCCACCAGACCAGCAACAGCGCAGTCACCACGCATATCAATGCGAACCACCAGGTTTGCCAGAACGCTGGCAGCACCTTGAAAGCAAAACCCGCTTCTCTCCCAGACCACCCTTGTGTCGCGCCATCGCTGGCCATCAGCCGGAACCGGTAAGTGCCCGGGCCCAGCCGGCTGTACAGCGCCTGGCGTCGAGCGCCCGCATCGTGCCAATCGCTGTCCAGACCATCGAGTCGATACCGGAACCTGACCTGCTCGGGCCTGCGCAGATACGGCGCCGTGTAGTCGATCCGCAGATCGCGGCTGCCCGCCGGCAAGGCCATCGACGACCCCAGCGGTAACGCCTTTTCGTCGACGTGCAATGCCACGATCGCCGGCACGGTGTTCGGGCCCGCATTGCCGTGCAGCAGTTCCCGCGGATCAATCCAGTGCACCCCGCGGCTGGTCGCAAACCAGATCCGGCCCTGGCCATCAGCCGTCGCGACCGGCGAAGCCCCGCTCTGTTCTGCCGCGCCCCGTAGACCGTCTAGCACCCCGAATCGATCGAACGCGACCTGATACGACGGCTGCGCGCGCCAGCGCGCCATCTCGCTGGCCGCTACCCGGGTGATACCCGGTCGCCCGATCAACCACGCTTCGCCATCAGGCAGCATGACGATGCCGAACGTGCGTTCGAACTTTTCGTCACCGCGGCCAAGCAGGCGCCGGAAGTGCTCACCGATGCGCGCTGCCACGCCCTGCACGCCACCGATCCAGAGCTCTTCCTTCCAACTACGCAGCACCGCGATGCGGCCGACGTCCGGGCCGCCTTCGTCGAAATCATGGTGCCCGCCATTCTCGAAAACCCGGATAGTCTGCCCCGCATCGGACCAGATCCGGCCCTGTGCGTCCTGCACCAGCGCCCGCGGCGTAGCGCCCGCTGGCATGCCGTATTTGGCGTTCTGGCTTTCCCATTTGCCCTGGTCGAGCCGCAGCAGTCCCGCATTGACCTTGCTCACCCACAGGCCGCCTTGGTGATCGCTGGCCATCGTCACGATCCTGCCGCGGCCGGCGACCTCGGGCGGCAGTGGGACAGGCTGCAGCCCTGCCCCTTCGCTACGCCACACGCCGCCGTCGGCGTCTCCGACCCACAGGTTTCCGGCACCGTCACGGTGCAGTGCGGTAACGCCTCCCGCCGCGCCGCCGACCTCTTCCACCCCTGCACCGGCGATCTGGTCGGCATCCGGCACGACGCGGATTGGCCCTTTGTCCGGATTGCCCACCCAGACGAGACCCGAGGCATCAGCTTCGACCGAGAACACCTGGTCGCGCCGTGGCAGGTGGATCGCGGCCAGCGCGTTTGCACGGAAACGGTCCAGCCCGTTGGCCGTGCCGGTCCACAGATTGCCTTCGCGATCTTCGAACAACGTCCACACCACCTCGGAGGTCAATCCCTGGGCGACGCCGAAGTACTCCGGCGCTGGCGCAGGATGGACGTTGTCTGGCGCATGCAGCCTGGACGGATCGCGAACACGCGCGATTCCATCCACGGTGGCCAGCCACATCGTGCCGTCGCGGTCGAAGCGAAGGCCGGCGGCCTTGAACTCCGGGTCGAGCCAACTGACGGTCGCCCCGGCAGTGCCGACCAGCGGCTTCGTCTGCGCCAGCGGCCGCACTCCCCATTCGTCCGCCGCCCAGAGCGTGCCGTCCGGCGCCTGGTCGAAAAACGGTTGCTCGATGGACTGGGGCACCACCTCGAACCGTTTCGCAGCGGGCGCCAGATGGGCGACCCGGGATTCGGCGCCATTCGAGAAGGCCACCCACACGCCCTTCTCGCGATCCACGAAGAAGCGCTGCGGCTTCCACGTCGGATCAACGCCCATGTTGTCGGCGCCCTTCCAGGTGTCGGTCGCAACGTCCAGATACACGATCGCCACGGGCGTGGCCGCCCACAGCCGTCCTGCCGCGTCGCGTCCAATCCCGATCACCGAACCCCTGGGAACATCCTCGCGCTGATAGTCGTAATTCGTCGGGTGTGGACCACCCATCCGGCTGATGCCGCCGCTGATGTAGCCGACCCACAGGCTGCCGTCCTCGTCGACGAACAGCTTGAGGATGTCGTCATCGACAATGGGCTTGCCTGCGATCCGGGTGATCCGCTCGAAGCGCAGGCCATCGAACCGATACAGGCCTTGTCGCGATCCCAGCCAGAGGAAGCCGTCCGGGGTCTGCGCGATCGACATGATCTGCGCCGGCGCTCCCTGTTCGGGCGTCCAACGGTCGTGCCGCAGTTGCGACAACGCGCGATCGGGCGCAAGCGCCTGTGCCGTGGCGCAGGCCGCGAGCAGCAGCACGGCGACGCCGCCCCGCCATAGGCGACGCGCACCACCAACCCGCCCGCCAGACCTGGCGAACGGCACAGCGGGGGCCAAAGGGACCATGGGGTGTGACGCTGCCAGAGGTGAGGTGCCCGGCGATCTCCCCGCCGGGATGGACCGGCAGGAGTATGGCGCAGCGGATCGGTCGCTGCACCCGCCCAGTTTGCGAAGCCGCTCGCGAGCAGCCTCCCCCAAATGGAGGACCGGCGAACTCCCCTTCCCTGCGATGTCGCGCTACCACGAGCAGCCGATGCTGGCCCTACCCCAGAGGATCCTCCCCATGTCGTCCTATCCCAGCATTCGAGATGCAGTCACCGACCACCTGCTCACCCCGCAGAATTCGGCCGTGGTGATCATCGACTTCCAGCCGGTGCAGGTAAGCTCCATCGCCTCACGCGACAAGCGCCAGCTGGTTGCCAACGTCACCGCGCTGGCACGCATCGCCAAGCTCTACGGCATGCCGACCGTGCTCTCGTCGGTGAACGTTTCGACCGGGCGGAACCAGCCCACGATCCATCAGATCACCGACGTCCTCGATCAGGTCGAGGTGATCGACCGCACCTCCATCAACGCCTGGGAGGACCAGGACTTCGCGGCCGCGGTGAAGGCCACCGGTCGCAAAAAGCTGATCATGGCGGCGCTATGGACAGAGGTTTGCCTGGTCCATCCCGCCCTCGATGCACTCGCAGAGGGCTTCGAGGTCTACCCCGTCGTCGATGCCTGCGGCGGCACCTCGCTTGAGGCGCACAATGCTGGCCTAGATCGTTTGTTCCAGGCCGGCGCGAAACCAACCAGCTGGGTGCAACTGATCTGTGAGCTGCAGCGGGACTGGAACCGGGAAGCCACCGTTCCGGGCTTTGCCGAGATTCTTTTCGCCATCGAAGGCCATTGACGCGTCTCTGCAACAGCGAACATCGACGAAAGGAGCAACCCAATGAACAAGCTGGCGATCATGCTGCTGCTCACCTTCGCAGCGAGCGTGCATGCGCAACAGACGCGCGTCCCGACGTTCTCGGACAACTACGCCAAGACTCCCAGCGAACTCGCCGCCATCTCGCCCACGGGCGGCGCAGGCGGCTCTGGCAACGCAAAGGTGCAGGTGGTCACGCTGCTCGGCGATCCCTCCCGGCCAGGCCCCTATAGCCAGCTGCTTCGCGTCGCCCCGCACGCCTCCATCCCCGCGCATCATCATGCCGGTGACCGCACGGGCACGGTATTGTCGGGCACGTGGCATTTCGGCTACGGCCCAAAGTTCGACGCCAGCAAGCTGAAGACCTTGCCCGCGGGATCGGTCTATACCGAGCCGGGAAATGCAGCGCATTTCGCGCAAACCGGCGATGAGCCGGTGACCGTGCTGATCACCGGGTTTGGACCGACGGACACGGTCTACGAAGATCCCGCGGACAACCCGAAAGCCAGCCACTGAACCTGAAACCTGGAATCATCGCGAGGTAGCCCCATGCAGATTGACCTGAAGAACAGGACGGCCATCGTCACCGGCTCGACCGCCGGCATTGGGCTTGCCATCGCCAGTGGCCTGGCCGCCGCTGGCGCTCGGGTGATCGTCACCGGACGTACCCAGCAGCGCGTCGACGATGCGATCGCCACCATCACCGGGAACATTGCCCACGCCAATGTGTCGGGTGTCGCCGGCGACCTGGGCACAAGCAAGGGCGCGCAGGAACTGATCGACGCTGTGCCAACGACCGATATCCTGGTCAACAACCTGGGCATCTTCGAGCCGAAGGCGTTCTTCGATATTCCCGACGAAGACTGGATGCGATTCTTTGAAGTGAATGTCCTCAGCGGCATTCGTCTTTCCCGGCACTACGCGCCGGAAATGGCCAGGCGTGGCTGGGGTCGTATTCAATTCATCTCCAGCGAATCGGGCGTGCAGATTCCCGCGGAAATGGTTCACTACGGCACCACCAAGACGGCGCAGCTGGCGGTGTCCCGCGGTCTGGCCGAATCCCTGGCCGGAACCGGGGTCACGGTCAACGCCATCCTGCCGGGTCCCACGAGATCCGAAGGTGTCGGCGACTTCTTCGGAAAGATCGCAGAGGAGAAAGGCATTTCCCAGGCGGAAGTCGAACGCGACTTCATCGCCACCCACCGCCCCACGTCCTTGATCCAGCGCCTGGCAACGGTGGACGAGATCGCCAATCTCAGTGTCTATCTGGCCTCGGCGCAGGCCTCGGCCACCACCGGCGCGGCGGTACGGGTGGACGGTGGCGTGGTGCGCTCGGTCATCTGATCTGGCAGCAGTCGCTCAATCGTCCAGCCGCACCAGGCCCCGGCGCAACGCGATCTGGAAGGCCTCGGTGCGATTGCTGGCGTCGATCTTCTCGAAAATGCGGGTCAGGTGCGACTTGACGGTTTCGGCGGAGATCCCCATCTCGTTGGCGATCCGCTTGTTCTCCCAGCCGCGCGCCAGCGCGGTGAGGATGCTCAGTTCGCGCGGCGTCAGCGCTTCCTCGCCGATGTGCCGGGAGATCTCCTGCGACACCGCCGCGGACACGCAGCGCTTTCCTTGCGCGATGCTGCGCAACGCATCGATCAGCTCGCCGCGCAGCGAGCTTTTCAGCAGATAGCCATACGCACCGGCCGCCATCGCCTCGCGTGCGTTGCCATCGCCACCGAACGTCGTAAGTATCGCCACCTTGGCGGCGGGAAACTCGCCGCGCAGCCTGCGGATGAACTCGATGCCGTTGCTGCCTGGCATTTGCAGGTCCACCAGCACGACGTCCGGCAGCAGGCGGCGGAATGCTTCCACGCCGCTGTCGACATCGCCGGCCTCGCCGACCACGGCCAGGTCCGGCTCGACCTCCAGCATGGCGGCGATGCCCTCTCGCACCAGCGGGTGATCGTCGATGGTCAGTACCCGGATGCCCATGTGCCGCCCTGCAACCCCGCCGCTGTGGTTCGCGGGCAATGTACCGCAAACCCGCACCCACGGCGGCTCCCCCAAATGGAGGAGGTGCGGCCACCCCTTCCCCGCGATGCCATGCCTCGACGACAGGACGATGCTGGCGTCGTGGGCGCCAACGGCGTGCGTCCGGAGAAGTTGCCATGGATCCGTTGGGGCCGGTCTATCCGCCGCAC
>Ga0160434_100457_pt1 | contig 11368 bp, 10 predicted proteins | sample HID1973I_E0MG_FD_108273 | JGI IMG/M metagenome (GOLD analysis project Ga0160434, IMG submission 108273) | Enriched mosquito-associated microbial communities from UW Madison campus, WI, USA - HID1973I_E0 MG | ecosystem: Host-associated > Arthropoda: Insects > Digestive system > Unclassified ...
CCGCGCTGCCGGGCATCGGCCGCTGGACCGCGCACTACATCGCCATGCGCGCGCTCGGCCTGCCCGATGCGTTCCCCGCGGGCGACCTCATCCTGCAACAGGTCCTCGGCGCGCGCGGCCGGCTCAGCGAGCGCGAGACCGAACTCAGGTCACACGCCTGGCGACCCTGGCGCAGCTATGCCGTGCTGCAGCTGTGGCACCTGGCCGACGACGCCAAGAAGGAGAAAGCCGCATGAACCCGCTTCGCTACGATCGCTTCGATACTTCGATCGGCCCGCTCACCGTCGCCGCCGATGAAGAAGGCGTGCGCCACATCCTGTTCGCGGAGAACCGCCACGACGCGCGCGGCCGCGAGGCCTGGTCGCATGACCCGCAATTCGCGCTAGTCGCCGCGGCGCGCGCGCAGCTGCTCGACTTCCTCGCCGGCCGCCGCGACGCGTTCGACCTGCCGCTGCGGCCGCAGGGCACCGCTTTCCAGCAACAGGTCTGGCACACGCTCGCCGAGATTCCGTTTGGCCAGACCTGGACCTATGCGCAGCTGGCCTCGCGCATCGGCAAGCCGAGTGCGATGCGCGCGGTGGGTGCTGCCAATGGGCGCAACCCGCTGCCGATCGTGCTGCCCTGCCACCGCGTCATCGGCGCCGATGGTTCGTTGACCGGCTTTGGCGGCGGGTTGCCGACCAAGCTGGCGCTGCTGCGCCTCGAAGGCGCCGCAGCAGTGGCGCGGATGCAGGCCGCGGACTTGTTCGCGGCCTGAGCCGAACCGCCAGATTGTGTCTTCGCCGAGTCATCGCCGCGTCCTAGAATGAGGGGATGACCCGCCTTTCCCTCGCCTTCGCGGCGCTGCTGGCGCTGCTGCCGGCCGCTTGCGTCACGCACTCCACCACCGCGCCCACTGCTGCGGCGCCGCGTCCGCAACTGCTGCTGATCTCGATCGACGGCCTGCGCGCCGACGCGCTGGACTGGGGCACCACGCCGACGCTGTCGAAGCTGGCCGCCCAGGGCGTACGCGCGCAGTGGATGAATCCTTCGTATCCGGCGCTGACCTTTCCCAACCACTACACCCTGGTCACCGGCCTGCGGCCCGACCACCACGGCGTCATCCACAACACGATGGACGATGCCGAACTCGGCGGCTTCAAGGTCAGCGATACCGACGCGGTCGGCGATGCGCGCTGGTGGGGCGGCGAGCCGATCTGGGTCGGCGCGGAGAAGGCCGGGCTGCGCAGTGCGTCATGGTCGTGGCCGGGCAGCGTGGCGCCCATCGGCGGCGTGCGGCCCACGCGCTGGCATCTGTACGACGAGCAGGTTTCGCCGCGCAAGCGTGCGTTGCAGCTCGCCGGCTGGCTGCAGGATCCGCGTGAGCCGGTCGCGCTGGCCGCGCTGTACTTCGAGCAGGTCGACAAGGCCGGGCATGACTTCGGCCCGCAATCGGCCGAATACCGGCTGGCGATCACCCGCGTCGACGCGGCGATTGGCGAGCTGGTGCAGCGCCTGCGTCGCGGCGGACAGCTGCAGCACACCGACATCGTCGTGGTCTCCGACCACGGCATGGCCACGGTGCCGCCGCAGCAGGTGATCGCGGTCGAAGACATGGTGCCGGTGGACGAGGCCAAGGTGGTGTCGATCGGCCAGTCCATCGGCATCGCGCCGCGGCCCGGGCAGGAACAGGCGGCCGCCTCGCGCCTGCTCGGCGCGCACGACGACTACGACTGCTGGCGCAAGCAGGCGCTGCCGGCACGCTGGCATTACGGCACCCATCCGCGCGTGCCGCCGATTATCTGCCAGATGCATGAGGGCTTCGATGCCCTGCCGGGCGAGCAAGTGCCGGAGCGCCGCGCCGGCCACCTGCGCGGCTCGCACGGCTACGATCCGGCGCTGCCGTCGATGCGTGCGGTGTTCGTGGCCAGCGGCCCCAGTTTCGTCAGCGGCGCGACCTTGCCGCCGTTCGACAATGTCGATCTGTATCCGTTGCTGGCGCAGCTGCTGGGCATCCCGCCTGCCGCCAACGATGGCGATCCGCGCACGCTGCAGCCGGCGTTGCGCGCGCCGCAGCGATGAGCCATCGACAAGGCCTTCGCCGGACCGTGGCATCATCGGGCTGATGCGTGATTTTTCCCATCCCCTGCTGTCGGGCGAAGGTTGGCGCCGGCGCCTGGCCCTGTGGGGCGGCGCGGTCGCCGTGGCCTTGGTCGCGATCGTCTTCGCCAAGGCCAGCGATGCCGCCTTCGCCGTGTTCCGTCATTGCGTCGAGGCGGCGCCGTGGTCGGCCTGGCTGCTGACGCCCGCCATCTTCGGACTGCTGGCCTGGGCCACCCACGGCGCGTTGCGGCCGACGCGCGGCAGCGGCATTCCACAGGTGATCGCCGCACTGGAGACGCCGGACGCCGGCTTTCGCGAACGGAATCTGTCCCTGCGCGTGTCCTGCGGCAAGTTGCTGCTGACCACGCTCTCGCTGCTCGGCGGTGCGTCGGTCGGCCGCGAGGGCCCTACCGTGCATGTTGGCGCCAGTTTGATGTACGTGATCGGGCGCCGCTTCGGCTTCACCGATGCGCGCGAGCTTGGGCATTTCCTGCTGGCCGGCGGTGCGGCCGGCATCGCGGCGGCCTTCAACACGCCGCTGGCGGGCGTGGTGTTCGCCATCGAAGAACTCAGCGGGCGCTTCGAGCATCGTTTCTCCGGCACCTTGCTGACCGCGGTGATCGTCGGCGGCGTGGTCTCGCTGGGCCTGCTCGGCAACTACACCTATTTCGGCCGGGTGCCGGCGGGCCTGCCACTGGGTCAAGCATGGTTGGCGATACCGCTGTGCGCCATCGCCGGCGGACTGCTCGGCGGCACCTTCAGCCGCATCGTGCTGGCCAGTGCCGCGGGCCGGCCACGCTGGCTGGGCCGGCTGCGGCAGCGGCATCCGATCTGGCTGGCGGTGCTGTGCGGGCTGGCGCTGGTCACGCTGGCCACGGCGTTCGGTGCCGGCGCCTTCGGCACCGGTTACGAGCAGGCGCGCGGGCTGGTGCAGGGGCAAGCGGTCGTTGGCCACGAGTTCGGGCTGATGAAACTGTTCGCCAACCTGGTGTCGTATATCGCCGGCATTCCCGGCGGGCTGTTCTCCCCTGCCTTGGCGGTAGGCGCCGGCCTGGGCCACAACCTCGGCGCGCTGATGCCGGGTGTCGATCCGCGCACCTTCGTACTGCTCGGGATGTGCGCCTATCTGACCGGCGTGACGCAAGCGCCGCTGACCTCGGCGGTGATTTCGCTGGAGCTGACCAACAGCAGCGAGCTGCTGCTGCCGATCCTGGCCACCGCGCTGTTCGCCCGCGCGATGTCCGGGCTGGTGTGCCGGGTACCGATCTACCGCGGGCTGGCCGAGCTGCTGCTGCGCCCCTCGCCGGCCCCCTGAAAAACAAAAAACGCGGCGCAAGCGCCGCGTTCTTCGTTTCGCCGTCGGTGGGCCCACAGGCCGACCGGAGCGGGATCAACCAGCCTTGGCAACCGCCTTCTTGGCCACGGCCTTCTTCGCCGGTGCCTTGGTCGCGGTCTTCTTGGCGACCGGTGCGGCGGCGCCCACGGCCACCTTGCTCACGCTGTGGCTGCGCGAATTGCCGTAGCTCGCGTTGTAGCGCTTGCCCTTGGCGGTCTTGCGGTCACCCTTACCCATGATCGTCAACTCCTGAATGTGTTTGCATGATGCCCGTGCAGGCACGGGTCCGGCGCGGCGTCGGAAATCGCTGCTCGCGCGAGGGCGGCAAGCCTACCACGTCACCCCTTAGTGCGCGCAGCTGGCATCGTGAACGTGGCCATGGGTCAGGCGCAGGTTCACCAGGTGGGCAATGCCGACCAGCGCACCGCCGCAGGTCATCACCAGCGCATGCGGGAACACCGAGTGGTGCAGCGGCGCATACAGCAGGCCGCCCCACAGCAGGAGCAGGCCGGGAATCAGCAGGCCCAGCGCGCGCCAGGCGCGATGCCGGCGATAACCCAACACCAGGCTGAACAGCCCCAGCAGGGTCACGAACATCACCACCGCGCGCTCCACCCCGTCGCCCAGCCACACCGAAAGACCCAGCGACGGTGCCAGAGCCAGCAGCAACGGCAGCACGGCGCAGTGCACCGCACACAGCAGCGAGCCGGTGGCGCCGAAACGGTCGAGCAAGGCACGCGTGGGAGTGGGGGATGCCATGACTTCCAGCAGGGGACGCATCGAAGGTTGGAATAATATAACATTTCCGAAACCCCCAGTACCCGCCCTCCCCGCTCCCTGAACTTTCGCCCCGGCAGCCGATCCAACCTTCGCCGTGCCCGGCCACTGATACAACATAACAAAGACACCGCTATGCCCTTGCTCGTCTCCCCCCGCCGTACCCCGCTGTGCCTGGCGCTTGCCGCCCTCCTGCTCTCGCCTGCCCTGGCCCTGGCCGCCGACACCGCGCCCGCCGCGGACGACCCGCCCACCACCGATTCCCGCCATGACGGCGATGCCGCCAACGGCCGCCACGTCAAGGACCTCGACGCCGTCACCGTGACCGCCAGCCCGCTCGGCGGCACCGCCTCCGAACTCAGCCGCCCGGTCGAAGTGCTGGCCGGCGAACGCCTCGACGAGGCCCGCGGCGCCAGCCTGGGCGAAACCGTCGCCGGCCTGCCCGGCGTGCAGAGCTCCAACTTCGGCCCCGGCGTGGGCCGGCCGATCATCCGCGGCATGGACGGCCCGCGCGTGGCCATCGTCAGCGGCGGCCTGGCCACCCAGGACGTGTCCACCGTGAGCCAGGACCACTCGCCGGCGATCGAGCCGTTCCTGGCCGACCAGATCGAAGTGCTCAAGGGCCCCTCGACCCTGCTCTACGGCTCCGGCGCGATCGGCGGCGTGGTCAACGTGGTCGACGGCCGCATTGCCGAGACTCCGGTCGATGGCGTCAGTGGGCGTGCCGAAATGCGCTTCGACGCCGGCGACAAGAGCGGCAACACCGACATGTTCCGCCTCGACGCCGGCAACGGCTCGGGCCTGTCGATCCACGCCGATGGCGTGTACCGCAACCTCAACGACTACAACACCCCGCGCGGACGTCAGGCCAACAGCTTCGTCGACGGCAAGTCCGGCGCGGTGGGCGCCTCGATGTCGGGCGACTGGGGCTTCATCGGCGTGGCGGCCTCGCGCTTCCGCGACACCTATGGCAATCCTGGCGAGGCAGGCAATCCGGCTGCCGGCCAGCGCGGCGTATGGCTGGACATGCAGCAGGACCGCTACGAACTGAAGGGCGGCCTGAATGATCCGTTCGGCGAAGGCAGCGGCCTGCGCTACAGCTTCGGCCACACCGACTACAGCCACACCGAATGGGAAGGCGACGAACGCGGGACGATCTTCAACAAGCGCGCCAACGAGGGCCGCGTCGAAGCCTCGTTTGCCTTCGACGGCGGTTGGGAAACCGCCTTCGGCGTGCAGGGCAGCGACTCGACCTTCTCCGCCGTGGGCGAGGAGGCCTTCGTGCCCAAGACCGACACCCAGGCGATCGGCGTGTTCGGCGTGGCACGCAACAAGTGGGGCCCGCTGCAGGCCGATTTCGGCGCGCGCGTGGACCAGGTGAAGTACGACACCGTCACCGGCCTGTCGCGCGAATTCCACCCCGGCAGCATGTCCTTCAGCGCCGGCTGGCGCTTCAACGAGCAGTGGCGCCTGACCGGCAACCTCGACCACGCCGAACGCGCGCCGGCCGAGGAAGAGTTGTTCGCCGATGGCCCGCACATCGCCACGCTGGCCTACGAAATCGGCAACGCCGAGTTGAAGAAGGAAGCGGCCAACCAGGCCGAGCTGGGCCTGAACTACCAGAACAGCTGGGTCGATGCGAAGGTGTCGGCGTACTACAACCGCTACAACGACTTCATCTACCTCGCCGATACTGGCCGCCAGTGGTATTTCGAAGAAGAGAACGAATACCTGCCGATCCGCCAATGGACGCAGGCCGACGCGATCTTCCACGGCTTCGAGGGCGAGGCCACCTTCCACCTGGCCGACAACGACACCGGCGCCTGGGACCTGCGTGTCTTCGGCGACACCGTGCGCGCGCGGCTGGACGAGGGCGGCAACCTGCCACGCATCGCGCCCTCGCGCTTCGGTGCGCAGGCCCGCTGGGAAGCCGAGCGTTGGCGCGCCTCGCTCGGCGCCACCCGCTATGCGAAGCAGGACAAGGTGGCCGAGGGCGAAACGCCGACCGACGGCTACACGATGGTCGACGCCCACGTGGCGTACCACATCGACAGCGGCAGCACGGCGTGGGAAGTGTTCCTGGACGGCAACAACCTCACCAACCAGGAAGCCCGCGTGCACACCTCGTTCCTCAAGGACAAGGTGATGCTGCCCGGCCGCAACGCCACCTTCGGCGTGCGCCTGTTCTTCTGACGCGTCACCCTCTCCCGCGCGTCAGTGGGCCGCCCCGCAAGGGGCGGCCCTTTTTGTTTCAGTGCGTGGCCCGGCAATGCGGCTCAATCCAGGCGCCAACCATGGCGCGCATGCAGCGGTGGACAGGCCACGCGCACGGCCACGATGCCGCCGGCCAACGCGGCGATGCCGCCGATGAGGAAGATCAGCGCCATCCCGGGGACGCCATCGCCCAGGCGCAGCGGGGTCGGCAACATCGCCACGCAGTCGCCTGCTCCGCGTGCCGCCGCGGCCGCATGCACCAGGCACGCCCCTGCGTCGGCGGTCAGCGCCAGCGGCGGGTGCGCCACCAGCAAGGCGCCCACCAGCAGCACCAGGCCGGCGGCGAGTAGGGCAAGACCATGCTTCATGCGCGCGACTCCGTTCTAGGTCGCCGCGGAATCTGAACAACTCAAGATCGGCCGGCAACCGCCACGCGACGAAACCGGGCAAAGCCGGGATGGAAGCGGGCCGGAGCGCGCCGGAGGCCGCCCGCCATCCGCACCGCATCGTCCCTGCGCGCAGCGCCACAAGTCTAGAACCGGATCTCCACCGACTCTGCGCTGCGCTCGGCCGCGCCGTGGTACACCGCCTCGATATTGTTGCCATCCGGATCGAGCGCGAACGCGGCGTAGTAACCCGGGTGATACGGCCGCAGTCCGGGCGCACCGTTGTCGCGGCCGCCGGCGGCCAGGGCGGCCTGGTGGAACGCCTCGACGGCCGCACGGTCGCGGGCCTGGAAGGCGAGATGGTGGCGCCCGGTCAGTTCGCCGAGGGCGGCCTTGCTGTCGGCGCTGGAGACAAACACTTCGTCGGCCCAGAAGAAGTCATCGCCCTCGCCGCCGATCGGCACGCCGAGCGCATCGAACACCGCCTGGTAGAAGCGCCGGCTGGCCGGCAGGTCGCGCACCACCAGATGCACGTGATCGATCAAACGTCCGCGATGCAGTTCTTGCGTTTCCATGGCCGTTCCTCCGGAGGGTTGCCGGCTTATAGCAAGCGCGGCGCTGCGGGGGGATCAAGGAACCGTCAATCGCACGCGGGCGCCGAACGCCATTGACGAACAGTCCGAACCCGCCTACCTTTCCTGTCGCACAGGTATCCATCGCTTCATCCCCATGAAGCGATGGATTTAATCGGGAATCCGGTGAAGGCTGGCTTGCCAGCCCATTCCGGAGCTGCCCCGCAGCGGTGAATGGAAACGACCCCCGCCATACGCACTGGGCCTTCGGGCTTGGGAAGCGGCGGGCATTAGGCCCGCCATGCCTAGCGGCATGGCCTCGTCCATCAGCCCGAATACCGGCCTGCGCCGGTGGCCTCGGCCATCGTTTCGACCTGGCGCCCGCGGGGGCGGCGGCGGTCCGTGCCCGGCCCTGCCGCGCGCGGCCTTCCGCCCTGCCCGCGGCACCGGTTCGCCCGCGGGGGCGAAGGTCGCTGGCAGGGCGACGTGCGCGAGCGCGGGCGGCCTTGCGGTTCCTTCGTTCCTCACTGCCAACGCAATGAGGATCTACACAACATGACCATCGTGACCCACCTGGGCTTCCCGCGCATCGGCGCGCGGCGCGAGCTCAAGCAAGCCCTGGAAAGCCACTGGCGTGGCGACATCGACGCCGACACCCTGCGCGCGCAGGCGCGCCTACTGCGTGCGCGGCATTGGCAATTGCAGGTCGATGCCGGGGTGGACGTGCCGCCCAGCAACGACTTCAGCCTGTACGACCACGTGCTCGATACCGCCTTCGCCTTCGACGCGATTCCCGATCGCTACCGGCCGCTATTGCACGCCGAGCCCCTGGCCGCCTACTTCGCCATGGCGCGCGGCCACCAGGCCGGCGGCATCGACGTGCACGCGCTGGAAATGACCAAGTGGTTCGATACCAACTACCACTTCCTGGTGCCCGAACTGCATGCCGGCCAGCACTTCTCCCTGCGCAGCCACAAGGCCCTGGACGAGTACCGCGAGGCCAAGGCGCTGGGCATTGAAACCCGGCCGGTGCTACTGGGCCCGGTGAGCTTCCTGCTGTTGTCCAAGACCACCGATGGCAGCGACCGGCTGGCCCTGCTCGATGCCTTGCTGCCGGTGTACGCCGAGTGGCTGGGCGAACTGCGGGCCGCCGGTGCGCAATGGGTACAGCTCGACGAGCCGGCGCTGGCACTGGACCTGGACGACGCGACACGCGACGCCTTTTCGCATGCCTATCGGCAGCTGTCGGCCACGCCCACGCCGAAGCTGTTGTTGGCGAGCTACTTCGGCGCGCTGGGCGACAACCTGGCCCTGGCCACCTCGCTACCGGCGCACGGACTGCACGTCGACATGGTGCGTGGCCGCGCCGAACTCGACGCGATCCTGTGCGCCCTGCCGGCCGACCGCGTGCTCTGCGCCGGGCTGATCGACGGCCGCAACATCTGGCGCGCGCGGCTGGATGAAGCATTGACCCTGGCGCGCTACGCGCAGGGGCACCTCGGCAGCGATCGCCTGTGGCTGTCGACCTCGTGCTCGCTGCTGCACGTGCCGGTGGACCTGGCCCAGGAGAAGTCGCTCGATCCCGAGTTGCACAGCTGGCTGGCCTTCGCCCGGCAGAAGCTGCACGAGCTGCGCAGCCTCGCCGATCTGCTCGACGGGCGCGCCGACGACAGCGTGTTTCGCCGCTCGCGCGCCGCGCAGGACAGCCGGCGCCAATCCGGGCACGTGCATCGCCCCGAGGTCGCCCGCCGCGAGCAGGCCCTGGATGCCGACGCCACGCGCCGGTCGCGCCCCTACCCCGAACGTGCCGCGGCCCAGCAGGCGCGGCTCAAGCTGCCGCTGTACCCGACCACCACGATCGGCTCGTTCCCGCAGACCCGCGAGGTGCGCCAGGCCCGTGCTCGCTTCCTGGCCGGCAAGCTCGACGCCGCCGGCTACGACGCCTTCATCGCTACGCAAATCGAGCAGTGCGTGCGCGTGCAGGAAGACATCGGCCTGGACGTGCTGGTGCACGGCGAGTTCGAACGCAACGACATGGTCGAGTACTTCGGCGAGCGCCTGGATGGCTTCGCCTTCACCGGCCACGGCTGGGTGCAAAGCTACGGCTCGCGCTGCGTCAAGCCGCCGATCATCTACGGCGATGTCGCCCGGCCCGAACCGATGACAGTGCGCTGGTCGCAGTACGCGCAATCGCTGACCGGCCGCCCGATGAAGGGCATGCTGACCGGCCCGGTGACGATCCTGCAATGGTCGTTCGTGCGCGACGACCAGGAGCGCGCGCGCACCTGCCGGCAGATTGCCCTGGCCCTTCGCGACGAGGTCCGCGACCTGGAAGCGGCCGGCATCGCCGTCATCCAGATCGACGAACCGGCGCTGCGCGAAGGCCTGCCGCTGCGCCGCGGCGAATGGCAGGCGTACCTGGACTGGGCGGTGGAAAGTTTCCGCATCGCTTCCTGCGGCGTGCGCGATACCACCCAGGTCCATACCCACATGTGCTACTCGGAGTTCAACGACATCATAGAAGCGGTCGCGGCGCTGGACGCGGACGTGATCTCGATCGAGACCTCGCGCTCGCGCATGGAACTGCTCGATGCCTTCGTGCGCTTCCACTACCCGAATGGGATCGGCCCGGGCGTGTACGACATCCACTCGCCGCGCGTGCCGCCAGTGTCCGACATCCTCGGCCTGCTGGAACGCGCGCGCGACGTATTGGCGCCGGAACAGCTATGGGTGAATCCGGATTGCGGACTGAAGACGCGCGGCTGGGCCGAAGTCGAAGCCGCCCTGCAGGCGATGGTGCAGGCCGCCACACGCTTGCGCGCGGAGGCGCGGCAGGTGGCGTAACGATCGGCAGGGGCGCGTCACCGCGCCCCTGCTTCCGCTAGCGATTCAGGCGGCCGCCGCGCACTTGGCGCACAGCCCGTGCACTTCCAGCGTCTGCGCCTGCGGCTGGAAGCCCAGCGCCTTCGCGCGGGCATCGAGCTGGGCGACGACATCACGGTCTTCCAACTCGACCGCACTGTGGCAGCGGTCGCAGATCAGGAACGGCACCGAATGCTGGCTGCTGTTGGGATGGTGGCAGGCAACGAAGGCGTTGACCGATTCGAGCTTGTGCACGAAGCCATTGGCCATCAGGAAGTCGAGCGCGCGATACACCGTCGGTGGCGCATCGGCGCCGACGCTCTTGCCTTCGCGCACCCATTCCAGCAGCTCGTAGGCCTTGACCGGCTTGCCGGCGTCGGCGATCAGCCGCAGCAGGTTGGCGCGAATGGGGGTCAGGCGCAGGCCGCGTTCGGCGCTCGCGCGCTCCACGGCGGCCACAAACGCGTCGGCGTTGTGGACGTGGTGGTGCGGGTCGGTGCAGGCGTGCTTGGCGGCCATGGCGGTCTCGGGTGGCGGTGCGCGGCTCAGACGGCCGTGCGTACCTTGATAAGCGCCGCGTCGATGCGTTTCAAGGCCTCGTCGTGGCCGGCCAGGTAAACCGTGTGGGAAATATCCGGGCTGACCTGGGTGCCGGTAATGGCCACGCGCAGCGGCTGGGCGACCTTGCCCATGCCCAGTTCAAGCGCGGCGGCGGCATCGTGCAGGGCCTGCGACACGCTCTCCACGTTCCACTCGCCGACCCCGGCCAGCACCTCGCGGGCCTTGAGCAGCGGGCCTTCGGCGGCCGGCTTGAGGTGCTTGGCCACCGCGTCGCCGTCGTAATGTTCAAGCGGCTTGTACCAGACCGCCGCGCGCTCAGCCATTTCCTTCAGCGTCTGCACGCGGTCGCGCAGGGCCAGCACCACGTCGACGGCAGCCGGACCGCGGCCCAGCGGCAGGTCGAGCTTGCGCAGCTGGTATTCGAGCTGCGGGGCGATCGTGGCCGGGTCGTCGCTCTTCAGGTAATGCTGGTTGACCCAGCCGAGCTTGGCCATGTCCAGGCGCGCGGCCTTGGAATTGACGTCCTCGACCTTGAACAGGTCGATCAGCTCCTGGCGCGAGAACAGCTCCTGGTCGCC
>Ga0160434_100459_pt1 | contig 11351 bp, 5 predicted proteins | sample HID1973I_E0MG_FD_108273 | JGI IMG/M metagenome (GOLD analysis project Ga0160434, IMG submission 108273) | Enriched mosquito-associated microbial communities from UW Madison campus, WI, USA - HID1973I_E0 MG | ecosystem: Host-associated > Arthropoda: Insects > Digestive system > Unclassified ...
CTTCGCGCACCTGTGGGGTGATCTCGATCGCCTTGAGGGTGCGCGGGTAGATGCCGCCGCCCTTGCTGATCAGCTTGGCGTCGTAGTCGGCCCAGCTCGAACGCGGCAGCTTGAACAGGCGCTCGCGCTCGACGAACGACTTGGCCGCGTCCGGGTTCGGGTCGAGGAAGATGTGGCGGTGGTCGAAGGCCGCCAGCAGGCGGATGTGCCGCGACAGCAGCATGCCGTTGCCGAATACGTCGCCGGACATGTCGCCGACGCCGACGCAGGTGAAGTCTTCGGTCTGGCAATCGCGGCCCAGGGCGCGGAAGTGGCGTTTGACCGATTCCCACGCGCCGCGCGCGGTGATGCCCATGCCCTTGTGGTCGTAGCCGACCGAACCACCGGAGGCGAAGGCGTCGCCCATCCAGAAGCCGTGCGCGATGGCCAGGCCGTTGGCGATGTCGGAGAAGGTCGCGGTGCCCTTGTCGGCGGCAACCACCAGGTATGGGTCGTCAACGTCGTAGCGCACCACCTGCGGCGGCGGCACGATCTTGTTGCCGACGATGTTGTCGGTGATGTCCAGCAGGCCCTGGATGAACAGCTTGTAGCAGGCGATGCCCTCGGCCATCACCGCATCGCGATCGCCGCCGACCGGCGAACGCTTGACGAAGAAGCCGCCCTTGGCGCCGACCGGCACGATCACCGTGTTCTTCACCATCTGCGCCTTGACCAGGCCCAGCACTTCGGTGCGGAAGTCTTCGCGGCGGTCGGACCAGCGCAGGCCGCCACGCGCCACCGCGCCAAAGCGCAGGTGGACGCCTTCAACGCGCGGGCCGTAGACGAAGATTTCGCGGTACGGGCGCGGCTTGGGCAGGTCGGGGACCTTGGCCGAGTCGAACTTGAAGCTGATGCAGTGGCCGGCATTGCCGGCGGCATCGGTCTGGTAGTAGCTGGTGCGCAGGGTGGCGTCGATCACGCCGATGAAGCTGCGCAGGATGCGGTCTTCGTCGAGGCTGGAAACGCGGTCCATCAGCTTGAGCAGGGTGGCGCGGGTGGCCTCCTGCTGCGCGGCGCGGTCGTTCTTGCGCGCGTCGACCACGGTCTGCAACGCCTTGAGCGTGGCTTCGTCGCCGCCGGCGAGCACTTCCAGCGCGGCCTTGAGGCTGGCCTGGCCATCGGCGATCTGCGCCTTGCTTTCGTTGCCGGTCGCCGGGTCGAAGCGCGCTTCGAACAGCTCGACCATCAACCGCGCCAGCAACGGATAGTGCTGGAAGGTCTGCTCGACATAGGCCTGCGAGAACGGCACGCCGGTCTGCAGCAGGTACTTGCAGTAGCCGCGCAGCATCGCGACCTGGCGCCAGTGCAGGCCGGCCGACAGGATCAGGCGATTGAAGCCGTCGTTCTCCGCATCACCGTGCCAGATGCGCGCGAAGGCCTCGCCGAAGGCGGCATCGGCATTAGCTGCGTCGATCGTGCCGGCGGTGGATTCGACCTCGAAGTCCTGGATGTAGAGCGGCTTGCCGGCCACCTGCAGGCGATACGGACGCTCGGAAATCACCCGCAGGCCCATGTTCTCCATCATCGGCAGCGCGTCGGACAGCGGGATGTCGTCGAGCTGGCGGTAGAGCTTCAGGCGCAGGCCGTCGACGCCCTCGCGGCGCGCGGCCTGCAGGCTCAGGTGCAGGTCATCGGGACCGGCCAGGGCAGCCAGGTGCTCGACGTCGCTGGCCGCGGCCTCGGTGGTTGACTCTTCGATATAGCCGGCCGGCAACGCGCGGCCGTAGGCGGAAGCCAGGCGCAGGCCGGCGGCCTCGCCATGGCGGGCCACCAGGGCTTCGCGCAGGTCGTCCTGCCAGTTACGCAGCAGGTGCGCCAGGCGCTGTTCAAGTTCGCGGGTGTCGAACTCCAGCGCCTCGCCGGCCTTCGGCCGCACGATCAGGTGCAGCTGGGCCAGCGGCGATTCGCCGAGGACGACGTTGGAATCGATGTATTCGCCGTGCAGCGCGTCCTTCAGCAGCGACTCGATGCGCAGGCGCACGTCGGTGTTGAAGCGGTCGCGCGGCAGGTAGACCAGCGCCGAAATGAAGCGGCTGTACTTGTCGCGGCGCAGGAACAGACGGCTGCGCACGCGCTCCTGCAGGCCGAGGATGCCCATCGCGGTGTTGTACAGCTCCTGCTCGTTGGACTGGAACAGCTCCTCGCGCGGCAGGGTTTCCAGGATGTGGCGCAACGCCTTGCCGCTGTGGCTGCTCGGCGCCAGGCCGGACTGCTTCATCACATGGTCGTGGCGACGGCGCACCAGCGGGATTTCCCACGGGCGGCGGTTGTAGGCGCTGGAGGTGAACAAGCCGAGGAAACGCTGCTCGGCGATGATCCGGCCCTTGGCGTCGTACTCGAGCACGCCGATGTAGTCCATGTAGCCGGCGCGATGCACGCGCGAGCGCGCGTTGGTCTTGGTCAGGATCAGCGCGTCCTTCGGGCCGCTGCCGCTGCTCATGGCATTGGCCGCCAGGGTGTTGATCGGCCGCGCCGGCGACTTGTCCTTGCCGCGCATCAGGCCCAGGCCGCTGGCCTCGACCGGCGCCAGCACGTCCTCGCCGTTCTGCTTTTCGACTCGGTATTCGCGGTAGCCGAAGAAGGTGAAGTGGTCGGCGGAGGCCCAGCGCAGGAACTCCTGCGCCTCGTGGCGGCTGTCGTCATCCACCGGCAGGCGACGCGTGGTCAGGTCGTCGGCCAGGCCGACCATCTTCTCGCGCATCGTCGACCAGTCGCTGACAATCGCGCGGACCTCGCCCAGCACCTTGCGCACGGCCGCTTCGATCTTGGCCATCTCCTCGGCCGGCTGGCGGTCGATCTCCAGCACCATCATCGACTCGGCCTTGCCCTCGCCCACTGCAACCAGCTTGCCGGCGCGGTCGCGGCCGATCTGCAGCACCGGGTGGCCAAGCACGTGCACACCGACGCCGGTCTCGGCCAGCGCCATGCTCACCGAGTCGACCAGGAACGGCATGTCGTCGTTGATGATCTGCAGCACCGTGTGCGGCGATTCCCAGCCGTTGCCCTTGGTCGACGGGTTGAACACGCGCACGTTGGCGGTGCCCGGCTTGCGCGTGCGCGCGAACTCGAGCATGTCGCCGGCCAGCGCGGCCCACTCGTCGGCGCTGTGGTGCGGGAACTCGTCGGACTCCATGCGCCGATAGAAATCGCCGGCGAACGCCTGTGCCTCGGCCTGCCGCGCAGCGGGATAGCGCTTGCGCAAAGCTGCGAACACCGGTTCGAGGCTGAAGGCCTGCACCTCGGTGCCCGCCTGGGAAACTACACGTTGGCCGCCGGTCTTGGACACCGTGGCCTTGGTCGATTTCGAAGCAGCTTTCTTGGGTTTCATGAGAGTGAGCATTGAGCCCGACGGGAAAGTTGCAAATTGTAACGATGCGACGTGACAGTGCCTTGCTGCATAGCGCAAACCGACATGCGGATTTCTACTGCGTTCAAGCAATCAGGCGTAGTGCGCAAAGACGCAGAACGTGCTGGCGCGCGGCCGTTGCACTCGCGGCGGCGTCATCGCGCCTGTCCGCATCAGCGAGTCCATGCGCCACCGTGTGCAGGCAGCAAACCGCCACAACGCGCAAGAAGGCGCCGGCTGCTCACGGCCGGCGTGTCGTCGTCAAGGCTACTTTAAAACTGAACTGGACGGTATAGTCCACCCCGATGATGTCGACCCCCACTCCCCTGCGCACCCGCCAGGCACGCGATAGCCGCGTCCACGAAGCCGTGCACGAGGCGGTCAACGCCTTGCTTGCCGAGCAGGGCATGCGCCTGAGCATGGAGGCGGTGGCGGCGCGTGCCGGCTGCTCCAAGCAGACCCTGTACGCCCACTACGGCTGCAAACAGGGCCTGTTGAGCGCGGTGATGCGCGACCAGATCGCGCTGACCACCGACCATCTCGAAGACGAAAACCAGGACGTGCGCAGTGGCCTGCTGGGCTTTGCCGAACGCCACCTGGAACTGCTGAGCCGGCCCCATGTGATCCAGACCTGCCGCCTGATCGACGCGGAGTCGCACCGGTTTCCCGACCAGGCCCGGCAGATCTACAGCGACGGGGTCGCCGCTTTGCAGGATCGGCTGGCACAATGGCTGCGCCGGGCCAGCGAGCGCGGTCAGCTCAGGCATGACGATCCGCACGCGATGGCCGAGTTGTTGCTGGGCATGATCGTAGGCTTGGATTTCGAAAGGCAGCGGTTCCACACACCGCACCGATCCGACGCCCTTTCGCGGCGCCGGTGGGCGGAACGCACGATCGACAGCTTCCTGCGCGCTTTCGCGCCTTGAGCGCCCCCGCGCTCCCCCAGATCAAAAACAACTGAAAACGGAGTTTTCCCCGATGATCGCCCCGCTCCGCACCCTCGCCCTGGCCTGTGCCATCACGGTGGCGCTGGCCGCCTGCAAGAAGCCGGAACCGCAGCAGCCCCCGCCGCCGGAAGTCAGCGTGGTCGAAGCCAAGCCGCAGACCTTGCCCTTGCAGCGCGAGCTGGTCGGCCGCCTGTCCGGTTTCCGCAGCGCCGATGTGCGCGCACGCGTGGCCGGCATCCTGCTCAAGCGCCTGTACACCGAGGGCACCGACGTCAAGGAAGGCCAGCCGCTGTTCCAGATCGATCCGGCGCCGCTCAAGGCCGTGCTGGGCTCGGCCCAGGGCGAACTGGCCGCCGCCGAGGCGACCTATGCCAACGCCAAGGTCGCCGCGCAGCGCGCACGCAGCCTGGCGCCGCAGAAGTACGTATCCAAGTCCGACCTGGATACCGCCGAGGCCACCGAGCGCACGTCGGCCGCCGCCGTGCAGCAGGCCCGCGCGTCGGTGGAATCGGCGCGCATCAACCTCGGCTATGCCACCGTCACCGCGCCGATCAGCGGCCGCGCCGGCAAGCAGCAGGTCACCGAGGGCGCATTGGTCGGCCAGGGCGACATCACCCTGCTCACCACCATCGACCAGCTCGACCCGCTGTACGTGAACTTCTCCATGAGCGGCGACGAGCTGGCGCGCCTGCGCCAGGCGCAGGCCCAGGGCAACGTGGCGCTAAGCGGCGACGGCCAGTCCACGGTGCAGGTCAAGCTCGGCGACGGCAGCGTCTACCCGCATCCGGGCACGCTCGACTTCACCTCGGTAACGGTCGAGCCGAGCACCGGCAGCGTCTCGCTGCGCGCCTTGCTGCCCAACCCGGACCACGTGCTGCTGCCCGGCTCGTTCGTTTCCTTCAATGCCACGCTGGGCCAGCGCGAAGGCGCCTTCCTGGTGCCGCAGGCCGGGATCCAGCGCGACGCCCACGGCGCCTATGCGCTGGTGGTCGGCAAGGACGGCAACGTCGTCCGTCGCGACGTGACCGCCGACAACCAGCAACAGGGCCAGTGGGTGATCACCAGCGGCCTGCAGGCCGGTGACCAGGTCATCGTCGCGGGCCAGCAGAAGGTCAAGGAAGGCGCGCCGGCCAAGGCCGTGCCCTACGACCCGAACGCAGCCCAGCAGCAGCCCGGTGCCAAGCCAGGCGCCAAGCCGGCCGCCGCGCCGGCGCCTTCCGAGAAGAAGTGACGAGACCGGGACATGCCAAAATTCTTCATTGAACATCCGGTCTTCGCCTGGGTGGTGGCGATCCTGATCTCGCTCAGCGGCGTGATCTCGATCCTCAGCCTGGGCGTGGAGTCCTATCCGTCCATCGCCCCGCCGCAGGTCACGGTCAGCGCCAGCTACCCGGGCGCCAGCGCCGACACCGCCGAAAAGGCGGTGACCCAGGTCATCGAGCAGCAGCTCACCGGCATCGACCACCTGCTGTACTTCAACTCGTCCTCGGCTTCCAACGGCCGCGTCAGCATCACCCTGACCTTCGAGACCGGCACCAACCCGGACATCGCCCAGGTCCAGGTGCAGAACAAGGTGGCCCTGGCCACCCCGCGCCTGCCCAGCGAGGTGACCCAGCAGGGTGTGGTGGTGGCCAAGGCCAACGCCGGCTTCCTGATGGTGGTGGCGCTGAACTCGGACAACCCGACCATCGACCGCGACGCGCTCAACGACATCGTCGGTTCGCGCGTGCTCGACCAGATCTCGCGCGTGCCTGGCGTCGGCAGCACCCAGCAGTTTGGTGCCGAGTACGCGATGAACATCTGGCTCAACCCGGAGCGGCTGCAGGGCTACCACCTGTCCGCCACCCAGGTGTACCAGGCGATCTCCAACCAGAACGTGCAGTTCGCCGCCGGTGCGATCGGTGGTGACCCGGCGCCCGAAGGCACCGGCTTCACCGCGACGGTCTCGGCCGAAGGCCGCTTCAGTTCGCCGGAGGAGTTCGAGAACATCATCCTGCGCACCGACAGTAACGGCGCCACCGTGCGCCTGAAGGATGTCGGCCGCGTCGCCTTCGGCCCGTCGAACTACGGCTTCGACACCCAGTACAACGGCAAGCCGACCGGTGCGTTCGCCATCCAGCTGCTGCCCGGCGCCAACGCGCTGAGCGTGGCCGAGGCGGTGACGGCGAAGATGAACGAGCTGGCGCCGAGCTTCCCGAACGGCGTCAGCTGGTTCTCGCCTTACGACAGCACCGCGTTCGTGAAGATCTCCATCGAGGAGGTCGTGCACACGCTGATCGAAGCGATCGTGCTGGTGTTCCTGGTGATGCTGCTGTTCCTGCAGAACTTCCGCGCCACGGTCATCCCGACCCTGGTGATCCCGGTGGCGCTGCTGGGTACGTTCCTGGGCATGTACATCATCGGCTTCACGATCAACCAGCTGACCTTGTTCGCGATGGTGCTGGCGATCGGCATCGTGGTGGACGACGCGATCGTGGTGATCGAGAACGTCGAACGCATCATGAGCGAGGAGCACCTGGCGCCGAAGGCGGCCACGACCAAGGCGATGACGCAGATCACCGGCGCGATCGTGGCGATCACCGTGGTCCTGGCGGCGGTGTTCATCCCCTCGGCGATGCAGCCGGGCGCAGCGGGCGCGATCTACAAGCAGTTCGCGATCACCATTGCCATGTCGATGGCGTTCTCGGCGTTCCTGGCCCTGAGCTTCACCCCGGCGCTGTGCGCGGCGTTCCTCAAGCCGACCCACGCCGACAAGAAGAACTGGGTGTTCCGCACCTTCGACAAGTACTACGACAAGGTCGCGCACCGCTACGTGGCGGTGGTCGGCCACACGCTCAAGCGCGCACCGCGCTGGATGATGCTGTTCGTGGTGCTGGTGGCCTTGTGCGGCTTCCTGTTCACGCGCATGCCGGGCAGCTTCCTGCCGGAAGAAGACCAGGGCTTCGCGCTGGCCATCGTGCAGTTGCCGCCGGGCGCGACCAAGAACCGCACCAACGAAGTGTTCACCCAGATGCGCGCGGTGCTGGAGAAGCAGGATGCGGTCGAGGGCATGCTGCAGGTGGCGGGTTTCAGCTTCCTCGGCTCGGGCGAGAACGTGGGCATGGGCTTCATCCGCCTCAAGCCCTGGGGTGACCGCAAGGCCACCGCGACCGAACTGATCCAGCAACTCAACGGCGCCTTCTTTGGCATCAAGGGCGCGCAGATCTTCGTGGTCAACCTGCCCACGGTGAACGGCCTGGGGCAGTTCGGTGGCTTCGACATGTGGCTGCAGGACCGCTCCGGTGCGGGGCAGGAAGCGCTGACCAACGCCCGCAACATCCTGCTCGGCCAGGCCGCGCAACGCCAGGACACCCTGGTGGGCGTGCGTCCGAATGGGCTGGAAAACGCGCCGCAGCTGCAGTTGCACGTGGACCGCATACAGGCGGAGTCGATGGGCCTGTCGGTCACTGATATCTACAGCGCCGTGCAGCTGATGCTGGCGCCGGTATACGTCAACGACTTCTTCTACGCCGGCCGCATCAAGCGCGTGAACCTTCGCGCCGACGACGCCTTCCGTACCGGGCCCGAATCGCTGCGCAGCTTCTATACGCCGAGCAGCACCGCGACCGATGCCGATGGCCAGCCGGCGATGATCCCGTTGAGCAACGTGATCAAGTCGGAGTGGATCTACGCTTCGCCGGCGTTGAACCGCTACAACGGCTATTCGGCGGTGAACATCGTCGGCAACTCGGCGCCGGGCAAGTCTTCGGGCCAGGCGATGACGGCGATGGAAGAGATCGTCCACGACGACCTGCCGGCCGGTTTCGGCTTCGACTGGTCGGGCATGTCGTACCAGGAAATCATCGCGGGCAACGCGGCGACGCTGCTGCTGGTGTTGTCGGTGGTGGTGGTGTTCCTGTGCCTGGCGGCGCTCTATGAGAGTTGGTCGATCCCGGTGGCGGTGCTGCTGGTAGTACCGATCGGCGTGCTGGGTGCGATCTCGTTCTCGCTGCTGCGTGGTTTGCCGAACGATCTGTACTTCAAGATCGGCATGATCACGGTGATTGGTCTGGCGGCGAAGAATGCGATCCTGATCGTGGAGTTTGCGGTGGAGCAGCGGGCGGCGGGCAAGACGCTGCGCGAGGCGACGATCGAGGCGGCGCATTTGCGCTTCCGGCCGATCCTGATGACGTCGTTCGCTTTCATCCTCGGTGTGTTGCCGATGGCGATTTCGACCGGTGCGGGCGCCAATGCGCGGCATTCGATCGGCACCGGCGTGATCGGCGGCATGCTGTTCGCCACGGTGTTGGGCGTGATCTTCATTCCGCTGTTCTTCGTGGTGGTGCGGCGCATGCTGGGCGACAAGCTGGACGAGCAGTCCAAGGAGTTCCTGGAGGCGCAGACTGAGCATGCGGCGGCTCGGCCGGATCGGTGATCTGGGTTGCTGCTTGAGTTTTTTTTGGGAAGCCCTGACTTTGGTCGGGGCTTCTTTTTTGGTCGAGAGAGCGGTTAGTTTGTTTTTATCGGCGGCGCCCGGGGGCGGGCCCCTTTCGGGACACGCCGTGAACCCATCCATGGGGGCTCATTGGCGACATCCGTGTCGCCAACGGTCCCGAAAGGGGCCCGCCCCCGGTCACCCAATAGATGTCCAGTATCTGTTGGAGAGGAGGGCCCTCATCCGCCCCTGTCAGGGCACCTTCCCCCAAAAAGGGGGCTGATGTCCCACCAGTGGGAAAAGGACAGCATGGACTGTCGGCACTGATCGCAGTTCTCGAAGAGCTGGCGATCCTCTCCCGTTCGTGGGGACTAGCGGCCCTCGCGGCCGCCTAAAATGGATCTGATGAAGGGGAGGAAGAGATGAGCGACTGGGGCCGCCTGTGTGAGGCGCGCATTACGCGGATTGAGTTCCCGAGCGCGACGCGAGAATTCGTGATCGGGCTGCGCTCGGCGGATGCGCAAACGGATTTCGTGATGCGTGCAGGCGACGTTCACGACCTGCTGGTGCGCGAAATGCGTTGGTACAACCTGGTGGACGAGTTCGTCATGCATAGCGACTTCGAGAGTCTTGAATTGCGCGAGCTTGTGCAGTGGCTGGTCACCGGAGAAGAGCAGCCCTACGTGGTGGGCGCAAGGCCCGAGGTGGAACGATGGATTGACAAGCTCGCGGCAGGCGGATGGCAGGTCTGCGCTGTCTCGGCAGTTTGCGGCGCCAGCATGGTGATCGTGGCGAAGTCTTTTTCGCTTGAAGCCGTATCCGTAGCGCCGTCGGTGGATAGTTGAGGCCGGACGAACCGGCGGTGCACGCAGTGCCCGCTATCGGCGATTGATCACAGCTCGCGAATATCTGTGCCTTCCTTCCCCCACTGGTGGGGGAAGGTGCCCCGACCGGGGCGGATGAGGGTGCTTTTTCTCATCCCCACCCATTGCGGCCCTCTATCGGGCGTCCGGGGCCAGGCCCTTGCCCGGGGGCGTTGGGCGACATGGACGTCGCCCAACGAGCCACGCAGGATGCAGTTCTTGGCGTCCCCCGGGCAAGGGCCTGGCCCCGGAGGCCGCGCAGCCAACCATCACCGGCAGCCGCTCTACGCGACAACCCAAAAAGAAAGCCGCGCATAAGCGCGGCTTCCCCAGCAACCAAAATCAACCAAAATCAAGGACGACGCGCCAGCGCCTCCACATCCTTGGCCTTCGGCAGCAGATCCTGCTTGGTCACCTTGAACGGCCCGATCGACAACATCGGCACCGCCACGACGATCGACGACACCACCACGATCACCGCACCGACCATATGCGTCAGCGCCAGACCCTGCATCGAAGTACCGCCAAACAGATACAGCGCCCAGGCCGACAGGAAGAACATCACCGCCGTGATCACCGTACGCGACAGCGTCTGGTTGATCGAACGGTTCAACACCTCCAGCGGCTCCACCCGCAGGCTGCGGAAGTTTTCACGGACACGGTCGAACACCACGATGATGTCATTGATCGCAAAACCCATCACCGACAGCAAACCGGCCAGCACGGTCAAATCGAACTCGCGACCGGTGCCATAGATATAGGCCGCCGTCACCACCAGGTCGAAAAACGCCGTCAAACTCGCCACCACCGCGAACTTCCACTCGAAGCGGAACGCGATGTAGATCAGGAAGCCCACCAGCATGAACAAGGTGGCATAGATGCCGTCGCGCACCAGGTCCGCGCCAACCTGCGGGCCGACGAACTCGGTACGCAGCACGGTCGCCGGGTTCTCAGGCGTATTGATCGCCTTGAGCACCTGCGCCGACACCGTGCGGTCACCCTCGGCATTGCTGCTTTCGCCATGCGGCTGCAGGCGGATCATCACTTCGTTGCCGCCGCCGAAGCCCTGCACCTGGGCATTCTGGAAGCCAGCCACGGACAGCTTCTCGCGCACCTGGTCGATGTTGGCCGGCTTGTCGAAACGGGTTTCGACCACGGTGCCGCCGGTGAACTCCAGCGCGTAGGCCTCCTTGCGGAAACCCCTGGTGCCGATGACCACCAGCGAGACCAGGAACACCGCGAGCATCAACCACAGCACGTGGTGGCGCCAACGCATGAAGTCGATCTTGGTGTCGTTCGGGATGAGATGAAGCGGGAATATTTTCATGGATTCGTTCTCACCCGGTCAGATGGCCACGGACTTGATCTTCTTGCGGTAGCCGTAGATCAACTGGGCCAGCGCACGCGACACGGTGATTGCGGTGAACATCGAGGCGAAGATGCCGATGATCATGGTCAGGGCGAAGCCCTTCAGCGGGCCGGTGCCAAAGGCATACAGCGCCACGCCCACGATCAGGCCGGTCAGGTTGGCGTCGAGGATCGTGCCGCCCGCCTTCTCGTAACCCGCCGCGATCGACGCCTTCGGCGGTACGCCGTGGCGAAGTTCTTCGCGGATTCGTTCGTTGATCAGCACGTTGGCGTCGACCGACAGGCCGACCGACAGCGCCAGGCCGGCGAAGCCGGGCAGCGTCATCGTGGCGCCGAACATCGACATCACCGCCACCACGATCAGCAGGTTCATC
>Ga0160434_100464_pt1 | contig 11188 bp, 13 predicted proteins | sample HID1973I_E0MG_FD_108273 | JGI IMG/M metagenome (GOLD analysis project Ga0160434, IMG submission 108273) | Enriched mosquito-associated microbial communities from UW Madison campus, WI, USA - HID1973I_E0 MG | ecosystem: Host-associated > Arthropoda: Insects > Digestive system > Unclassified ...
ACGCGCCCCTCAGGGTCGACATGGGCGGTTGCGATGATCCCGCTGGCGGTGAGCCGGTCGGCGACGTCGACAGCCAGCGCGCCCAGGCCGGTAGGCGTGCTCACTGGCCCTCCACGGTGTGGCTGACGACTGGCACGAACTCGCCCACGGTTCGGTCCCACACGCGCGGGTTCCGGTGCACGTACTCAGGACCGGACAGGCGCTCAACGGCCTGCTCCTGCGCGACGCCCGCACGGAACTGGCGCGCGACGCCCGTCTCCCAGAACGACTCGTCGTCGAGCAGGAACAGGACCCCGCGACGGCGGTTGAGCGCGTGCACGTCGATTAGCCGGTTGACGAACTGGTCGTGGTCCTCGTAGCCCGCGAACTCGCTTCCGGCGTTCCACTCGGCCGCGAACTGCTCGAACGCGGCCAGCGCCTCGGTAAACGCCGCACCCGCGTCGACCGTGACCGGCTGGTACCGGTGACTGCCGCCCTCGCCGGCGTTGTACACGTAGGCGACCTTGCGGCCGTGGTGCGTGATGATCGCGTCGAATCGCAACGTCTCCTCCCCGCCCGCCTCACGCAGGTAGGTAATGCCGTAGCCGCCGTAGGGCTCGGCGTGCATGTCATCGGTCAAGGGCGCCTCCTCAGGGTCGGGGTCAGGTTGGGGGTAATGCGCCTCGACGGCCGCTCGCATCTGCTCGACCGTGATGCCGCCATCGACGTACTACTCAGTGAGGCGTCCAGCAAGGGCGGCACTCACCCGAGCCTTCGCAGCGATGCGGGCGCGCTCGGCGCAGCCGCGGTTGTTGTCGGCGGTCAGCGTGCCGTCGCCACGGCATAGGTCGGCTCGGGTAGGACACCGGCGGCGATTGCTCGCTGCACCGTCGCACGGCTGACACCGGACCCTCGCGCGGTCGCCGCGATGGACCTGCCGGCGGCCAGGAGATCGTGGGCAACGTCGCGCTTCGCAGCCGTAAGGGCTGGGGGTCTACCTAGGCGTTGCCCGCGTGCACGGGCCGCATCGAGCCCTTCGCGGGTGTTCCGCACGATCGTCTCTCGGGAGATTTGGGCGAGCGCACCGAACACGGCGACCAGGAGGACCGCTTCAGGGCGGCCCGGTGTGGTGTCAATGCCTTCCGCGAGCGACCGGACACCGACGCCACGCTCACGTAGGTCGTCGATCGTCGAGACCACATCCCGCAAACTTCGACCCAATCTCGACAACTCCAGGACGAGCAGGGTGTCTCCGTCGCGCGCGTAGTCGAGCGCGGCCGCGAGCTGCGGGCGTCCGTGGAGCGACCGGCCCGACGCGACATCGGTGTAGACGCGTTCACAGCCCGCTTCGAGCAACGCGGCGTCCTGCCGGTCAGTGCGTTGCCCAGCCGTGGATACGCGCTGGTAGCGGATCAGCGTCACCGAGCACCTCCGTTCTCCATTGGCGGTTCGTCGACCGCTGAAGTTAGCCGGCAACGCGTAGTGCATGGTCATAAACGGTGGGTGAAGTTGTGGGCAGGCCCCCATTCTGGGCGGCTTTGTGGGCACCCCGCACACGCTGAGCGGACCCGACCGGGCGAACCTGCCAAGAATCGTTCGATTGTGAGCACCCGCGCACATACTGTTTCGACATGGACGACGCCACAGCACTCCCAGGACCGGAGTATCTCGAGCTCGTGGGCCGGCTCGCGTACACCACCGCTGGCCTCGAGTGGCTGCTGCTCGGCGACCTCCCTCGACTCCAGGCGCGAGCACCCGAACTTCCCGACGTGGGATCGCTAGCAACCAAGTCAAGTGGCCGCATCGCCAGCAAACTGCAGTCGGCGGTAGCTGTTGTCACGGACGGGAACATCAAGCGCTACTACGAACAGGGAGCCGCGGCGCTCGCGCGGGCGGCGGAGATTCGCAACCACGTGCTGCACGCTCGGCCCGCGACAGTCGATGGCGACCAGAGGCTCTACCGATGGACCGAGCGTCCCGACGAGCAGTTCGCGATCACGTCGGAGTGGCTCCAGGCGGCACTCGACGAACTCCTTGCCTTGATTCGTCGGGTCGACTCATTGCGCCCAGCCGGACAGTAGGTCCCTCTCTAGCCGGGCGACGGACGGGCTCCGCCGCGCGTCTACCCTCCTGACTAGCAGTGAGCATCGCGCCCGCAAACCCGGCTGGGCCCGGGAGCACCTACATCGGAGGAATCATCGTGTTGTGGAGCGTCGCCGTCACGCGGACGGTCACTGAAGTTGTCGAGTACCTCGTCCCGGCCAATGACCTTCCCGGCGCGGTAGAGACCGCGGCGCAGTTCGTGGAAGCGGGCTATCCGGGTCGAGTCGTCTTCGTCCAGAGCACTGACTACGCCTGGGACCAGGCTCGAATCGGTGCCAGACCCATGCAGGGTGACCTGTACTAGTCGCGATGCGTCGGCCGCTGATCCAGACGAAGGCATCTCTGGTACCGACAACCGTGTGAAGGGTGATTTACACACCTTCCAGCCAGGTGCAGCGGTCGCGCGGTCACTTGTGTTGGTGGCCCCTGCGATCGTTCATCTATGGACTCAACCCCGGTGCGTGGCCCTCGCCAGCTAGATGACCCCTACCCTGATGTCCTCCAACGGGCACTGCAGACCATCGCTGACGGCGACCTCGAAGGCGCGCGGGCCGTGCTCGACGAGGTTCGCTTCGCACCCCCACCGCTGCCCGGCGTGAAGCGGTGGCCATCGACGGCGGTCATCGCACGCGTGTACGCGAGGGACGCGTACCAGTGCCGCTACTGCGGCGAGAAGACAATCCTCACGCCAGTGATGCGCCTGCTGGCACGGCTCTACCCGCTCGAGTTCCCGATGCACCCGAACTGGAAGGCGTCCGAGACGCACCCCGCCTTCATCTCGCGGTCGACGACGTTGGATCACCTCGTCCCGATCGCGGGAGGTGGAGACCCTGTGGCCGAAGCGAACCTCGTCACAGCGTGCTGGGGGTGCAATCGGCGCAAGGGCGATCTCACTCTCGACGAGCTTGGGTGGGAGCTACGCGACCCGGCAGACCTGACCTGGCGCGGACTCACTGAACTCTACGAGCCGGCCTGGGTGGCGGCCGGGCGCCCTGAACTGAGCGCTACCGAGCTGACCTGGATGCGAGCGACACGACCGTGACGGACGAAGAGCGCCTTGAGGTCGCGGAAGCACTTAGCGAGCACCTCCTACCTGCAGAGCGTGTTCTCGCTGCCGCGCCGCTTCACGACCCAACGTCACCGTGGCGCCAGACCGTCGTAATGTCCGAGCACCGGTTCGCGCGAGTCGCGCTGCTGGACGGCCACGAGCCGAAGGTCGTCGTGGTGCCGTACGCCGCAGTGGCGTCGTCCTCGTGGACGCCTGTGGAGTTCTGGACCGTCGATGGCGCACATATCTACTTCGGGCAGCTCGCGGACCCCAGCGGTGTCGACGCGTTGGAGCGGGCGATGTGGGATCTTGCTCTGCCCGATATCGACGGAGGTAACCCAGATGGTTGACGTTGAGCGAGTGGCTGCCGTCGCGCGCCCTCTCCCGCAGGCGCTAGTCACGAGTACAGCGCTCGGACCACGCGCGACCCGGATCGTGGGGCATGGGATTGTCGTGCGACCGGACTGGTGGGCGAAGGAACTTGGCGACCACGGGCTCGGTGACGAGATGTTCGACGCTCCCGGGTCCGTCCTGACGCGAGGCAACCTGTTCGCGCTGGGTCAGCGCGCGACCGACTCCGCGGCCTCGGCGCGCCGGCTGCTGTGGGCAACCCTCTCGTGGGGCACAGGAACGAAGCATCGCAACAACCGCGCTCGTATCGCCTCTGTCGCCCGCGACCCGGATGTCCTAGGCGCAGCGCTCGCGCAGGCGGCCGAACTCTCACGGACGGACCCGTACACGGCATACCAGGCGATGGCTCCGGCCGGTCGCAACCTCATCAACTTCATGGGCCCGCCGTTTTTCACAAAGTTCCTGTACTTCGCTGGCGGCGGCTCACCAGACCACCCGTGCCTCATCCTCGACTCCGTGGTTGCACGGACCTTGGCGAATCTCGACGAAGCGAGCAGGTGGACCCCTCCCGGCACCCGGTACTGGTGGCCAGCCGCGACCTACCGCTCCTACACCGCGTTACTGCACCACTGGGCGGAGGAGCTCAGCGACCGACGGGGCACCGTGGCTGCAGACGAGATTGAACGGTGGCTCTTCCTCCCCGAGGACAAGCGATGAGTGTGACAATGAACCGCCCTGGGTTGCTTGGAGGCTCTTGACCTTGGAAACGAGGATGGAGCCATGCCGAAGGATCTGTCGCAGGGCAAGCCGACCACGCGTCGGTACTCGCAGGAGGAGAAGGACGCCGCGGTCCGGATGGTCCGCACGCTGCGGGCGGAGCTGGGCACCGATCACGGGACCGTTCATCGGGTCGCGAGCCAGCTCGGCTATGGCACGGAGTCGGTGCGGCTGTGGGTCCGCCAGGCCGACATCGACGACGGCAACGCACCTGGTGTGAGCACGTCGGACAACGCCCGGGTGCTCGAGCTCGAGCAGGAGGTCCGCGAGCTGCGGCGCGCGAACGAGATGGCGGATTCAAGAGGTCAGTGCAACGAGTCCTGTGAGATGAGGCAGTCGCTGATCACAGGAGGATCCGGATGCAGGGCAAGCACGGTCATCTCAGCCGGGAGCAGAAGCAGCTCGCGCTCAGGCTTCACGCGAGAGGCTGGCGGCTGGTCGACATCGCAAAGGAGATCGGCTGCAGCGCGCCGATGGTCGGCATCATGGCCCGCACCGGCCGGCACCTCGACGCCAAGCCGTTCGGCTGGAAGCCCCGCCCTGGCCAGCTGACCATCGACGAGCGTGAGCAGATCATGCTCGGGATCAACCGCGGCGACACGTTCACCTTGATCGCCGAGCAGCTGGGACGGGCGGTGTCGACGATCAGCCGTGAGGTCAAGCGCGCCGGCGGCCGGGCCAGCTACTCGGCCTGGCATGCGCACGAACGTGCTCGCGAGCAGGCCCGTCGCCCCAAGCCGTTCAAGCTCGCCTCAGGCCGGCTCCTTACGGAAGTGGCTCGTCGGCTCGAGCAGCTCTGGTCACCGCAGGAGATCGCTGCCCGCCTACGGTTGGATCACGCCGCCGATCCGGAGATGCGCGTGAGTCACGAGACGATCTACCAGTCGCTATTCGTACAGGGACGAGGCGAGCTGCGCCGCGAACTGGCACGGTGCCTGCGGTCCGGACGAGCCGCCCGCAAACCGCGCGGAACGTCCGACGGCCGCGGACGTATCCCCGGCATGGTCATGCTCAGCGAGCGTCCGGCAGAGGTCGACGACCGAGCTGTGCCAGGCCACTGGGAAGGCGATCTGATCCTCGGCGAGGGCAGCCGTAGTGCCGTAGGCACCCTGGTCGAGCGCTCCACGCGGCTCACCTTGCTGCTGCACCTGCCCGACGGGAAGAGCGCCGAGCAGGTCGAGGTCGCGATGCGCGCCACGATCAGCACCCTGCCGGCCTCCTTGGCGCGGACGATCACCTGGGACCAAGGGGCCGAGATGTCCAAGCACGCCGCGTTCACCACGGCCACCGGTATCCCGATCTACTTCTGCGACCCCCACTCGCCCTGGCAGCGCGGCAGCAACGAGAACACCAACGGGCTCCTGCGCCAGTACCTGCCTAAGGCACCGACCTGAGTCTCGTCAGCCGCAAGCAGCTCGACGCAATCCAGGACAGCCTCAACGACCGACCGCGCAAGACGCTGAACTATCTGACACCATCAGAGAAGTTCGCAGAGCTCCTTGCGCCCACCGCTTGAATCCGCCGATCTTGAAGCGAGCTGCGACTTTCTTCGGGGCGGAGCTCGACCGCCAACACAAGAGGTAGTCGCCTTCATCGACGCCAACGCAACCGCGGTCGTCGAGGGTCGCAGGCTCGGGGTCGAGCCCATCTGCGAGGTCTTGCAGGTGGCTCCGAGCACGTACTACGCGGCCAAGTCCCGGGCGCCGTCCAAGCGCGCGACCAGGGACGCCGCGCTGCGCCCCGCATTGCGGCAGATCTGGGAGGCGAACAACCAGGTCTACGGCGCCCGCAAGCTCTGGAAGGCCGCGACCCGGGCCGGCTGGGACGTCGGCCGGGACCAGGTCGCTCGCCTCATGCGCGCCGAGCAGATCACCGGCGCGCTGCGCACCAAACGAGTCCGCACGACGCGTCGGGATCCGCTCTCAGCGCGGCATCCGGACCTGGTCAAGCGGGACTTCACCGCGCCGGGGCCGAACCAGTTGTGGGTCACCGACCTGACCTACGTGCCGACCTGGGCCGGGGTCGCCTACGTCTGCTTCATCGTCGATGTCTACTCGCGCATGATCGTCGGTTGGCGGGTCGCCGCGCACATGCGCACCGAGATGGTCCTGGACGCGATCGAGATGGCCCGCTGGTCTCGCGGCAGCCGCATCGACGGGCTGCGTTGCCACAGCGACGCCGGGTCTCAATTCACATCTATCCGCTACGGCGAACGCCTCGCCGAGATCGGCGCGACACCCTCAATCGGGACCGTCGCCGACAGCTACGACAACGCCCTGGCCGAGACCGTCAACGGCTACTACAAGGCCGAGCTGATCCGCGGACCAGCCCGTTCGGGCCCCTGGAAGACCGTCGAGGACGTCGAGCTCGCCACCCTGGGCTGGGTCCACTGGCACAACACCGTCCGCCTGCACGGCTACCTCGGCGACATCCCGCCGAACGAGTTCGAGACGAAGTTCTACGCTGCACAAGGGAGCGACCAGACCCTGGTCGAAATCCCATAGCCCGAGCCTCTATCGAACCCAGGGCGGTTCAACGGGCACGAACGAGGTCGTCGGCTCCGGGGACGGGTCATCCTCCGAGACGGCAATGGCACCTCTGCTTTCAGTGGTGACTGCGATCAAGGGGTACGACGTCCCGAAGCTGTCCTGGACTGACTTCTCCCCAACGTTGACCACCGGTTGGAACGTGTACCGGGCCCGTTGGGTCACGGGTGAGACCGCTGGTGTGTCTGACCTGACTCTCGTTGCGTCCCTTCCGACCGGAACGACTACGTGGACGGACAGCGCCTCCCAGGTCAAGCCTGGTGACTCGGTGCGGTACGTCGTCACCGCGTCCCTTGACCGGGGTGAAGGCCCGCAGTCGAACGCTGTCCTGACCGGGATGCGCCCCGCAGCCCCCACAGGGTTGACCGCGACAGGTTCCGGCACGAACATCGCGCTGGCGTGGAAGGGACCGGCTGGTGCGACGTCCTACGACATCTACCGCGATTCGGCCCTCGTCAAGACACGCGTGACCGGCACGAACTTCACTGACGCCATCGCCGCGTACGGTCACCGGCACGCCTACCAGGTCGTGGCCGTGAACCGCTACGAGAACCAGTTCACAACCGGGCTCGTCGACAACGACCTGACCCCTTCAGGGACAACGACAACATCGTCGACGTACTCCGGCAAGCTGCGCAGCTACTCCAACATCGCGCAGGGCTTCACGGCCCCGGCGGCTCCGGTGGTCGGTTCGACTGCGACGCGGGCGGTGCCGTCGACGTCCACGAACGCGGCCACTGTCTATTGGAAGCCGGCGGCATGGTCGGGTGCTGGGACGAGGGCCGTCGCGACGCTCGACGCGTCGTGGAGTGCGGACCGACACGCATCGACCACAACTGCGTGGACGGCGATGTGGGCAAAGCTCAGCCGGGCGACGACCTCGAAGGCTGTGACGGGGCTTCCGTGGGGCGACACGACCACCGCGCGCGTACAAACATGTAATCCGGCTGGATGCGGGCCCTACGCGACCGTGACCGCGCTGACCGTCCCGCCGGCGCCGTCGTCCTGCTCGGTCAGTGCCGTCACGACACGCAGCGCGACGATCACCCTGGTGCCCGCCGCCATGACCACCTCGAGCGCGACCGCGTACGGGGTTACAGGCGGGGTTGCCGCCTCCGGCTACAGCCTCGCGTGGGGTGGCGCTACGACCAGCAAGGTCAAGACGGTCGATAAGCTCAAGGCGGGCGTCAGTCAGACCTTCTCAGCCACGACGTCAAACAGCACCGGGAAGTCTCCGGTGAAGACCTGCACCGCGAGCACTCCGGCCGTCCAACTCACGCTGAGCGCCGCACCCAGCGGGACGGGCACAGTCGCTCAGAAGACGCGCACGATCGTAGCGAAGGCCACCTCGTCGAACGCGAGCGTGTCCACGCCGAGCATCGTCCGCTCGTCGGGTTCTGCTGGTGTCACGGGTGAGGATCTCGGGGGCATGACGAAGTGCAGCTCGTCGTCGACCGAGCAGTGCACGGCGGTCGATTCGTGGCGTGCCGACCCGCTCCGGGACGCGGTCTCCTACAAGGTGACTGCCTCCGCTTCGGACGGCGTGAACACCCTGAGCAAGAGCGTTGCCGCGACGACGGCCACCCTCGACGCACCAACGCTCACGGTTGGGACCAGGACCACGAAGTCCATCAAGCTGTCCATGACTGCCGACAACGGCGACTCTGGGAACAGCCAGCTCGGCTTGTCTGGCGAAGGGTGGCAGGACGGCCGGAGCGCCACGTTCGACAACCTGTCCGACGACCACGATTTCACCGCCTACGCGAAAAACTCCGACGGTTTCAACGTCAGCCCGACGGTCTCGAAGGACACGAGCATCCCACTGTTGACGGCTCCTTCGCCGACGTGTTCGGTTTCGGTGACGGACGCGACCGACCCCGGCACCGTTTATGTCAGTGGCGGCGACCAGGCGCAACTCTCGTCGAGCGGTGCTTGGTATGTGAGCTCGCACCCATTCCCGAGTCTCCCCGCTGGCACGTACAGCTCGATTCGCGTCAGGGAGAACCGCACCGACGGATACAACGTGTCGGCATACGGCTACGACTACTGCGCGAGCGTGACCATCAAAGCGGGCAAGCCTGCCGCTCCGTCTTGCTTGAAGGGCGCTGTTGCTGGTGGTCCAGGTGGCATGAACGCTACGTCATTGACCTGGTGCGGCGTCAATGGGGCCGTTGACTACGAGTACATGATTGAGACATGGAGTTTGACCGGGGACTCGAACGGAAAAAGCGCTGCCAGTAGCACCGGTCAAACGAGCAGGGACGAAGGTGGTGAGACCCGCACTCACTCTACTGGCATGACTTGGAGTACCGTCTCGAAGTGCCAGTGGAGCCTGCGCGCCGTGGCATCCAGTGGGCTCAAGAGCGATTACTCGCTCTCGAACATGGTCTACGCCCCCTGATGTCCTGACGACACAAACGCGGCAGGCCCCGTCGAGATACTGGGCCTCCCGCGCTTGTGTCGATTAGCTCAACTTCGTCGCATCGACGATGTCGAACCGGTCGGAGTCCTTCTGCTTCGCGATCCAAGCCTTGGTCTTGGCGAGTGCCTCATCGTGCGACCAGGAAACTGTTGCGGCTGGCAGCGTCGCGTCGAAGTCGGGGTTCCAGGACGAATAGCGGACGCCCTTGCGGCCATCTCGCTCTCCGTGCATCGCCGCCAGTACGATCACAGTGCGCCCTGTGGATGCCGATGCGGAAGCGGCCTGGGAATCGGCATCCAGGGCAATCTGCGAACTGCCTGAGACGTTCTTGAACTTCTCGACCGACTTGCGCACCGGTTCGGCGATGGCCTTCTTGACGTTCTTCGGGAGCGGACTGGCCGGGTCGAAGGCGAAGTTCTCGCCGGTCTCCCAATCGTTGTAGACATCCAGGCCAGCCTTGGTTGCTGCGTCGATCGCAGCGGGGTCGGCGAGCTTGTCACCGGACTTGATGGCCTTGGCCTCGGGGGCCTTGGGTGTCTCGACACCGGTGCCGGTCGTCGCGCTGACGACCGGCACCGGTGTGGCGTCCTGGACCGTGCCGTTGCTGCACGCGCCGAGGAGGCCGGCCACGAGGACGGTGCTGACGGCGAGGGCGGGGAGCTTGATGTGTGTGCGCATTTCGGGGGTCCTTTCGTGGCCGTCGTGGCCGGGGGCTGAAGGTCTATATCGGATAGTGCTGAGCGGGGGTCGAGGTGCCAGTAGGTGGTCAGCGCCAGATGAGAACGCTGGCGACCATGGACGCGGCTCCGGCAGTGAAACCGGCGACGATGAGGACGAGCGGCCGGCGAGCTGCGAAACGTCCGAGACGGTCCGAGCCGGGAACTGGGCGGGTGAGGAAGGTCGGGTAGGTCACCGTGTGTTTCCGTTCTGCGAGTTTCGTATGTGTGTTCGTACGAACAACTGTACATCATGATAGGTACATAGATATAGCCCTATCTATGTAAGATGCATACGGTAGGATGGTGAGCATGAAGGGAGGTCGCCATGGACCCCGTGAACGCTCGCATCGACGACGCACTCGCGCCTACGCGAGCACTGCTCGAGGAACTCGCCAGTGACGACGCGACGGCGAGAAGCCGGGCCTTGACGGCACTGGCAGCGGCATTCGACAACCTGCAAGCAGACGCCCGGGCCATGCGGTCCGACGCAATCCGTACTCGCAGATCGGTAGGCGAGTCTGTTGCAAGCATTGCTGCCGACCTTGGCCTGACGGTCGGGAGGGTCCAGCAGCTCGCCAGGGACAACCGGGTCTACCGAGGGCCTGACGCCGACGCTGTGGACGCAGCGGCGCGACGCCAGGCGGCGCAGGAGCGGGCGCGACTCAGCGAACAGACCCGTGCTGCCCGATCCGCTACCCGTGAGGCAGAGCAGGCGTCCGCTCTCGCCGCTCGCGTCGCGGAAGGCCGCGCCCTTCAGGCTCGTCTCGTTGCCGGCGAGACGCGTGACGCCCTCATCGAGCAGACGGGCTACTCCCGTCAGCGGGTGGCGTCACTGTTGTCGGAGGCCCGGCGCGCCGGTGCGGACGAGACGAGCTGACCGACGCGACCGGGCGTCAGCGTCCTATTCGTTGACGCCTTGCGTGGTCCGCCTAACGATCACCTCATGCACTCCCGATAGCGAGTAAGTCGTGCGATCTGCGAACGTGAGCTGTTGGTACGAGACCGGAGGCACAAGAATACCCACGGTCACCTCGCCGCGACCGAGAGTGCCGTATCCTCTGCCGTCGAGGACGACGACGTCTCGCCCTGTGTACTCGTCCATTGGGATGTTCTGAAGCATCTGATAGACAGATAAGCCCCAGTCGATAGCTGCCTGTCCTACCAGTTGGCCGGGTCGGCGGATTGCCCGCCATGACGTTGTCGTTCGGGCCTCCTCTAGCGCCTCCTCGACAATTCTCCGGTC
>Ga0160434_100465_pt1 | contig 11149 bp, 10 predicted proteins | sample HID1973I_E0MG_FD_108273 | JGI IMG/M metagenome (GOLD analysis project Ga0160434, IMG submission 108273) | Enriched mosquito-associated microbial communities from UW Madison campus, WI, USA - HID1973I_E0 MG | ecosystem: Host-associated > Arthropoda: Insects > Digestive system > Unclassified ...
GATACAGGTCGCGCACCTTGCCCGAGTACACGTGGGTCCAGCCGGGGAGTTCGCGCGCGTCGGTCACCCGTCCATTATCCGGGTCGGGGGTGGTCCGAGCGATCGCGCCGTCAGGCGATCAGTTCGTAGCGCGCGCGACCGCCACGGCGAGGGGTGCGTGAGGAATCGATCCACGCGGGCGGCGTGAGCCACACCGTCGCGGACCTGCCGGCGCCCTCGACCTCGATGTCCCATCCGTCGTCATGCACCCGATGGTGGCATCCCGAGCACAGCAAGACCCCGTTCGACAGATCTGTCGGGCCGCGATCTCGCTCCCACCATCGGAGGTGGTGCACGTGGCACCACGTGAGCGGGGCACCGCATCCTGCACAGCCGCCGTCGCGCTCGCCGAGTGCCAGCTTCTGTGTGCGGGTGAAGAGCCGCTTCGCCCGACCCCAGTCGAGGATCTCGGAATCGCCGCCGAGCACGCACGGGATGAGTTCCGCGTCGGCTGCGAGTCGGCGTGCGGCCTGCGCACTCAGAGGTGTGTCGGTGCCGTCGACCGTCGCCGAGCCGTGGCCCGAGAGAAGTGTGTCGAGGTCGACTCGGACGATCACCGTCGCCGACGGCCCGGTGGGCAGCGTCTCGCACCCGAGCCCGTGACGGCACAGGTCTGCCAGAGCGTCGGCCTGGAGCTGCTTCACACTGCGCTGGTCGCGCTCGGCCTCATCGAGGTGCTCGTTGCGCCGCAGGGCGCCGGTGACGAGTCCGTCGATCGCCGCCCGGATCGGCGCCGCAGTCTCGGGGTCGAGCCGCGCCGTCAACACGATCATGCCCTCGCGCTCTTGGATGACGAGCGAGCGCTCGCCGCGGCTTTCGTGCTCTCGAGGCTCGACGCCGTCGGCATCGAGGTGCGCCTCGGCGCGGGCGAGCAGTCGTTGCAATTCGTCGGGACGCAGCCCGTGGGCGAGATCGACGAGCCGCCGCTCGGCGTCGTCGCGTGCATCTGCAGCGCAACGCCTCGCCACGCGGTCGAGGAGGGCGATGATCTGGGAGGCGGCCCACGTACCGAGGCCACCCGCGGCCACCGCTGCGCCGACGTGGGGGTGCGCCGCCGGGAGCTCCTCGCCGGTCAGCGAGCGCCGCGGGGAGGTCGCCTCTCCCACCTGAACGAGCCGCGCTGCCTCGCCGCCGGTGGTCCCGGTCGCGGTCGCGATCATCGCGACCGGCGTGCGGAACCCCTGGCGCTTGGCCAAGGAGTCCCGACCGAGTTCGGTACGCGACTGCCGCGCCACTTCGGCGGCCACCGGGGCCATTGCTGCCTCGACCTGGCGCTTGAGCGCGCCGAACGCCGCTGTGACGGCGACGAGTTCGCCCGGCGACAATGCCTCGGGTGCGCGCTCACCGCCGGCCGCCGCAAGCACGGCCAGCGCCTCGGCGATGCGATCGAGCGGGGTGGTCATATGTGGAGTTTAGAACGAATGTTCGACGGCGGGGGGGAGTTCTCCACAGGGGGCGGCGGGCCGAATGCTGTGCGTGCGCGGGCGGGGTGCGGCGTTTCGTCTCGCTGCGCTCGCTCAACGACCGGGGCGCTCGCTCAACGACCGAGGCGCTCGCTCAACGACCGAGGCGCTCGCTCAACGACCGAGGCGCTCGCTCAACGACCGAGGCGCTCGCTCAACGACCGGGGTGATGCGGTCGACGAAAGCGAACGCCTCGTCGATCACGGTCTCCCAGAGGTCCGACGCGGCGTCGGGGACGAACACCCACTCCCGCATCGCGCGCTCGCGCATGATCATGCGCTCGGCGCGGCCGGCGGCGTCCAGTTCGCTCACCCGCTCCTCGGGGAGCTTCGCGATGATCCCGCGCTTCACCCGGAAGGCGAAGACCTTCCCGCGGATGCGGAGCCCCTCGCTGCCGAACATGGGCCCGATGTCGACGCCCTCGCGCGCCAGGTGGAGGGCGGCGAGGTCGTCGAACAGCTCGTCACGCGAGGTCATGCGGCCAGTATGGCCGTCAGCCCTCACGCCCGGCCACCTGCTGCACGGTGACGGCGGCGTCGCCGTGGGATGCCGTGACCTCCAGGGCGCGTCCGCGCAGCGCCCTCGGCAGCTTCGCGAACCCATCGGCATCCGTCTCGAGCAGCACCTCCTCGCCGTGACCGTCGTCGATCGCGCGCACGTGCACCAGCGCGCCCTCGACGGGCCCCGGATCGCCCGGGAGCCCCGGCACGGGCTCTGCCCGCTCGACCGTCACGCGGAACCGGCCGTGCCCGGCATCGGCCTCGAGCACGAGGCGCGGGAACGCCGCCCGGTAGACGCGCAGCTCGGGGTCGCCGAGCAGGTTCAGGCTGAAGATCTGCCACCGGTCGTAGCCGCTCCAGTACCCCGTGCTCCCGAAGACGCCGACGCGGCTGTCGTTGAGGAGCCCGAGGTGCCGTGTCGAGGCGAGCCGGCGGAAGAACGCGCGCTGGAAGTCGTCGCCGACGCCGATCCACGAGAACCGCGTGTTGCCGACGTATCCGACGGCACCGCCGGCGCCGTTCAGCAGCAGCGCCTCCGACATCGCGTCGCTCGCGTCGAATCCGTTCGTCAGGCAGGAGTCCGCGTAGCCGATGAACCCCGGCCCGCCGTTGCGGAGCCCCTGCGCCATCCCGGTGCTGAGGTGCGCGACGCCGGACTGGCTGCCGTGTCCCGACAGCGAGACGAGGTGCGGGGCCGCGTCGAGTCCGCCACGCAGGCCCGACTCGGTGAGGTACTGCACGGGCGCCGCCCAGCGGTCGAACCACGACAGGTCGCGCTCGTCCTCGTAGTGCCGCGAGAACCGGTCGATCCCGGGCACGTCGGCGCGGATCTGCCGGCGGAGCCTCTCCTGGTCGGCCATCGAGCCCTCGGCGCTGCGCGGGTTGAACTCGTAGGCCGCCGGGGCGCGCTCGGCGACCGCGCCGTGAACGACGATCCAGGCGCTCGGCACCGGGAAGGTGATCGTGAGGAACCAGAGGTTGATGCGGATCGCGCTCGGCCGATCGTCGGTGGCGGAGGTCGCGTAGTACCAGCCACGGACGGATGCCGACGGGTCGGTCTTGAACGGCAGCTCGCGCCGGTCGGTCTCGGTGACGCGTGCGATGAGGTCCCACTCGCCGTCCGCGGGCGGTGCGGGCAGCTTCAGGAGCGCCCGGCTCTGCCCCGCCTGAGTGACGAACTGGTTGTCGCCGGGCGTCGCCGCACCCGTCGGCCAGAGGAAGGTGCGCCCGCCCCAGTCCGATGACACGAGCACCATGCGGCGCGGCCAGTCGCGGTCGGCGAGGAGGCCCCAGCCGCCGCCGGCGCGCTCGTAGGCCAGGGTCTTGTCGACGAACACCTGGGCCTGCGCCGCGTCCTCGACGGGCGCCCGCCCGACGCTGAGGTCGGTGCGCAGCACGACGCCGTCGATGTCGGTGCCGTCGGCGTGGTTCTGTCCGTAGACGCCGTTGCCCGCGGCATCCCACGCGTGCTCGGGCACGTAGACCCACGGCACCGTGAAGGTGAACGGACCGACATGGAGGCGAGCGGTGGTGAGGATGAAGCTCGACAGGCTGGCGTAGTAGAAGTCGGTGGGGATGGTGTTCCACGCGTAGAGGAACTGCAGCGGCGTCTCGACGAGGGATCGTGGGCCCTCGACGCGGATCCACTCGGTCGGCGTGGCGCTCCGGGTGGCGTAGTCGTCGGCGGTCGTGAAATACCAGCCGGGCGATGCGCTGCCGGAGGTGCCGGCGGCGTCGTACGGGATGAGGGCGCCGTCGCTGATGCGGGTGAGGCGGTTGTCGGCGCTGTTGCCCCACCAGTCGCCGAGCGCCTGCGCGTGGACGCGCAGGTGGGTGCCGGTCCAGAAGCTCTGGCCGTTCTCGGGCGTCGGCGCGGTGCCGACGGCGACCCCGCCGAGGATGCCGCCCGCCGCCTGTCGTGCGGGCACGATCGACACGTCGCCGCCGACGAGGAGCCAGGAGATCCCCCAGTCCTCGCGCTTGGCGGCGAGGAAGCGGCGGATGACCTCGGCCAGATCACGGGACCCGGTGCGGAAGTCGCCCCAGCGCCCGTCGACGATCTCGCGGATCGTCACGACGCGCGCGCTGATGCCGCGGGCGCGCTTGGCCTGGGCGAGCCGCTCGAACTGCGCGACGATCCCGGGCCGTGCCACGCCGCGCGTGATGGTCGCGTTGTCCCACACGGCGTCGTCGGTGACGATGACGTACGCGGCGGGGAACTCGAAGCGCGGCCAGTCCAGCTCGAGCGGACCGATGGCATCCGGGTTCAGGACCGCGCCGCGCGCGACGTCCCGTAATCGCACGCTCTCGGCTTCCGTGACGACCGCGGGCTCGGGCTGGAGCTGCAGGCGCTCCTCGTCGAAGGCGTCGCCGAAGCGCTCGCGGAACTCCGCCACGGCGGCGTCGCGGTCGGCGACCGGCGGCTCGGTGCCGAAGGCGACCGTCAGCGTGAACGAGACGCAGAGCTCGAGGGCGGCCCGGCGCGTCATCCGCACGGGCGAGATCTCGAGGACGGCGATGCGGATGCCGCCGATCGTCTCGATCCCGGCGGTGCGGACGACCGGCGGCGGCTCCTCGGCTGCCGCGAGGTAGGCGTCGACGTCGGGCGGCACGATCGGCGGTGCGGGGAAGCCGGTGTCGATCGGGGCGCGGTCGACGCGGCGGCAGTCGCAGTCCGCGTCGCAGTGGACGTGCGTCGGACGCGACGACCGCGGCGCCGGGCGGGCGTGCTGCGCCGGCGCCACGAAGGTCAGACCCCGCGTCACGCGCGTCCACTTCTCGGCATCCACGGTGAGTTCCGTCGGCCACATGCCCTCGGGTGCGGCGATGCGCACGCGGGCGAGGGGGAGCGCCGGGTGGCCGGGCGCGCCGCCGGTGGTGAAGTCCTCGAGCCGCACGGTGACGCCGAGGGGCGTCTCGGTGAGGCGGAGGTCGTCGCGGTCGACCGTGACGGTGACCGTGGTGGAGGGGGCGTCGTGCGGATCGCGGTGGTGGTTCCGACGGTGATCCGTGCCATGCAGTTCGGTGCGCATGAGCTGCTCCGTTTCGCGAGGTGGAGGCGGACGTCGCCTCACCGGGAGAGAGGCCGTCGCCGCCGGACTGATACCCGGCGGGCGAAACGGGTATATAGTCCATCTGGACTATTCGACGGACGATCTTCCGCCGGAGAAATCCCGCGGACGGGCGCGGGACCAGCTTCAGGGGGCGAGATGACGGATGCCGGGCGCGGGCTCACCCCGCTGGGGGTGGTGGTCCTCGGGCTCCTCCGGGAGAGCCCCATGCACCCGTACGAGATGCTCCGTCTCATGCGCCAGCGCCGCGACGACCGCCTCGTCGGCGGGTCGCGCGGGACGCTGTACCACACCGTCGCGCGGCTCGAACGGCGCGGACTGGTCGCCGAGGTGGGCGTCGACCGCGACGGGAACCGTCCCGAGCGGACGACCTACGCGCTGACGGATGCCGGCCGGGCGGCGGCCGACGACTGGGTGCGCGCCCGGCTGCCGCGGATCGACGGCATCCTCGAGTTCCGCGTCGCCCTCGGCGAGGCGCACGACCTTCCCCGCGCGGAGGTCGCCGCCCTCCTCGCCGAGCGCCGGGCGTCGCTCGCCGCCGATCGCGACGGGCTCGCTGCGAGCCTCGCCGGCGCGCAGGAGCGCGGCGTCCCTTTCCAGTTCCTCGTCGAGCTCGATCGCGAGCTGCACATCGTCGACGCGGACCTCCGCTGGCTCGACGCGTTCCTCGCGCGGCTGGCCGACACCGACATCCCGTGGGGCGTGCACGAGGTGCCCGCCCCGACCCTGGCCCGTCTCGCGGCCTTCAGAGAAAGCGTGATCGCATGAGCGACTCCTCCACGACCCCGGCCGGCGCGCCGTCGGCCTCGGCGCCGACCTCGTCGTCGACCCCGGCTGCCGCGCCCCCGGCTGCCGCGCCGAACGGCATCCCGGAGCGGAGCCCCTGGCCCGCCCTGTGGGCCCTCGTCATCGGGTTCTTCATGATCCTCGTCGACACGACGATCGTCTCGGTCGCGAACCCCGCGATCAAGGCGGCGCTCGACCCGGCGACGAACAACCTCGACAACGTCGTGTGGGTGACCTCGGCGTACCTGCTGGCCTACGCCGTGCCGCTCCTCATCACGGGGCGCCTGGGCGACCGGTTCGGCCCGAAGAACATCTATCTCATCGGGCTCGCGATCTTCACGCTCGCGTCGCTGTGGTGCGGGCTGTCGTCCTCGCTCGAGATGCTGATCGCGGCGCGCGCCGTGCAGGGGCTCGGCGCCGCGCTCATGACGCCGCAGACGATGGCGGTCATCACCCGCACGTTCCCGGCGAACCGCCGCGGCGCCGCGATGGGGCTGTGGGGCGCGACTGCCGGCATGGCGACCCTCGTGGGTCCGCTCGCGGGGGGCCTCCTCGTCGACGGCTTCGGGTGGGAATGGATCTTCTTCGTGAACCTCCCGGTCGGCGTGATCGGCTTCGTGCTGGCGTGGATCCTCGTCCCCGCGCTCGAGACGCACCCCCACCGCTTCGACATGCTGGGCGTCGTCCTGAGCGCCGTCGCGCTGTTCCTCATCGTGTTCGGGCTGCAGGAGGGCGAGAAGTTCGCCTGGACGACATGGATCTGGCTCATGATCGGCGCCGGCGTCGCCGTGCTCGCGTTCTTCATCTGGACGCAGTCCCGCACCCGGAGCGAGCCGCTCGTGCCGCTGGAGCTGTTCGCGAACCGCAACTTCTCCATCGCCAACCTCACGATCGCCGCGGTCGGCTTCACGGTGACGAGCATGTCGCTGCCGCTCATGTTCTTCGTGCAGCTCGCCCGCGGCCTCACCCCGACGCAGGCGGCGCTGCTGCTCATCCCGATGGCCGTCCTCTCGGGCGTCCTCGCGCCGTTCGCCGGGCGCCTGCTCGACCGGACCGACCCGCGGCTCCTCCTCGTCCCGGGCCTGCTCATGGTGGCGACGTCGCTCTTCTGGTACTCGTCGCTGATGAACGTCGACACCCCGATCTGGATGTTCCTCCTCCCGTCGGCGCTCATGGGCATCGGCAACGCCGGCATGTGGGGGCCGCTCGCGACGACCGCGACCCGGGACCTCCCGCCGCGGCAGGCGGGCGCCGGCGCGGGCATCTACAACACGACGCGGACGGTCGGCTCGGTCATCGGCTCCGCCGCGATCGCCGCCGTCATGCAGTCGCGCCTGAGCGCGCACCTGCCGGGGTCGGCCGACGCGACCGAGAGCTTCGGCGGAGGCACGCTGCCGCCGTTCGTCGTGGACGGCTTCTCCTCCGCGATGGCCGAGTCGATCCTGGTGCCCGCCGCCGTGATCCTTCTCGGCGTCGTGGCCGTGCTGTTCCTCCGCCGTCCCGAGTCCGTCGCCCGCCGCTGAGTCGCTCTTCCTTCCAAGGGGGCGCCCAACCCACGGGGTCTCGCCGAACCCACCGCAGGCGGACGGTTCGGATCGTGTGGGTTCGCCCAGACCCCGTGGGGTGAGCGCACGCGCTGAGGGGGGCAGGCGCGCGCCGGATGCCGCGGGCCGAGCGCACACCTAGGGTGGGGGCATGAGGACGCGCACCGCCGGGATCGTGCTGCTCGCGACCGCCCTGCTCCTCGCGGGATGCACGGCCGAGCCCCAGCCCGCGCCGAGCGAGCCCAGCGTTCCCGCGCCGAGCGCGAGCCCCACCGGGGCGCCGGATGCCACGGGCGCAGCGCCACCGGCATCCGCGGCGCCGCTCGTCGTGCCCGAGCCGGTCGAGGGCGAGGTCGGTCGCACCGTCTACACCGTGGAGGGTCCGGACGGCGTGCCCGAGAGTCGCACCGAGATCCTCGCCGTGCCCGCTGCGGGCGTCGCGTACAGCGCGGAGGGCATGTGCGTCGCCGCGCAGCCCGGTGCGCGGTTCGGATTCGAGGTGACCACCGCCGGCGAGGACGACAGCGGCCGCGTGCTCCTCAGCGTCGACGATGTCTGCCGCGGCGTCGGACTGCTGCAGAGCTCGGTGGTGCTCGACGCGGTCCCCGTGCAGATCTCGCTCACGTCGACCGACGGCATCTCCGACGCGTGGGTGCGCGTCTTCCCGACTGACGCCCCGTAGCCCGGCACCGCTCGCCCCGCGCCCGCTGCTCCCGCCCACCCCACGGGGTCTGGCCGAACCCACACGGTTTGCACCGTCCACATCATGTGGGTTCGGCGAAACCCCGTGGGATGGGCGATCAGCGATCGGCGATCAGTTATCAGCGATCGGCGCTCAGCGACCAGCGCGGGTCAGTCGGCGACGCGGGCCGCGATGTCGGTGCGGTGGTGCGAGCCCTCGAGCGAGATCTCGCCGAGCGCGCGGTACGCCCGCTCCCGCGCCTGCGTGAAGGTGTTGCCGAGAGCCACCACGTTCAGCACGCGCCCGCCGGTCGCGACGAGACCGTCGCCCCGCTCGGCCGTGGCCGCGTGCGCGAGGTGGACGCCGTCGACGGATGCCGCGGCATCCAGCCCTGTGATCTCACGGCCGGTCACCGGCGCCTCGGGGTACCCCTCGCTCGCGAGCACGACGGTCACGGCGACGGCCTCGGCGAAGGCGGGCGCGGGCTCGTCCTCGAGGGTGCCCGATGCCGCGGCCAGCAGCAGGGTCGACAGCGGAGTGACGAGGCGCGCGAGCACGACCTGCGTTTCGGGATCGCCGAACCGGGCGTTGAACTCGATGACCTTGATGCCCTGCTCAGTGAGGATGAGACCTGCGTAGAGAAGCCCGATGAACGGCGTTCCCTCGGCGTCGAGGCGACGGATCACGGGCTCGGCGACGGTCCGGGTGACCTCCTCGACGAAGGCCTCCTCGCCCCCGAACGCCCCCGCGAGCCACGGCAGCGGCGAGTAGGCGCCCATGCCGCCCGTGTTGGGGCCGGCGTCGCCGTCGTGCGCGCGCTTGAAGTCCTGCGCGGGGCTGAGCGCCCGCACGGTGTCGCCGTCCGAGACGAAGAAGAGCGAGACCTCGGGGCCGCTCAGGAACTCCTCGACGAGGATCGGACCCGTCGGCAGGTACGCGTCGGCGTGGGCGAGTGCCTCGTCGCGGTCCGACGTGACCACGACCCCCTTACCGGCGGCGAGACCGTCGGCCTTCACGACGTACGGCGCGCCGTACTCGTCCAGTGCGGCGGCGACCTCGTCGCGCGACCGGGCGCGGGTGGCGCGGCCGGTCGGGACGCCCGCGGCATCCATCACCCGCTTCGCGAACGCCTTGGAGCCCTCGAGCTGCGCCGCCGCCTTCCCGGGACCGAACACCGGGATGCCGCGCTCCCGCAGGGCATCGGCCACGCCCGCGACGAGCGGAGCCTCGGGGCCGATGATGACGAGATCGATGCGTTCGGTGTTCGCGTACTCGGTGACGGCCGCCGGCGCGTTGGCGTCGAGCCCCGGGACGAGCGTCGCATCGGCGGCGATCCCGGCGTTGCCGGGCGCGGCGAACAGCTCATGACCGGCATCCTCCGCCTTCAGGGCGAGGAGGATGGCGTGCTCACGGGCACCGGAACCGAGGACGAGGATGCGCACGCCTCCAGCCTACCGAGGCCCTCGTGCCCCGCCCCGACTGCATAACTCCTGCGATGTGTGCAGCGGATCGAGCCCGATCCGCGTGATTCCGGGGTCCCTCGGGCGAAGCGGCACCGAATTGCAGGAGTTGTGAACGGCTAGCGTGGAGCACATGGCTCGCAAGATCACGGTCGACGAGGGCCGCGCGGCGCTCGCCGCCGTCGCGGCGGCCGACCAGCCGGCGCGCACCGACCTCGCCACGGCAGTCCGCTACCTGCTGCAGCTGCTCGCCGAGAAGGCTCCGGGCAACTCGGTCGAGGTGCGCGTGCCCCCCTTCGGCGCGGCACAGGTGATCGAGGGCCCGCGTCACACTCGCGGGACCCCGCCGAACGTCGTCGAGACCGACGCCCGCACCTGGATCGCGCTGGCGACCGGGGCCGAGTCCTGGACGGATGCCGTGGCCGCCGGCCGCATCCTCGCCTCCGGAACCCGCGCCGACCTCACCCCGGTGCTGCCGCTCCGGCCCTGATCGCGGGCCGCCGCCGGCTGAGACGCCCCATCGCGGCCGGGCGAGTGGGAGAATGGATGCCATGTCCCACGCCGAGCACCACATCGAGACGGCGCAGCTGCGCCGCAGCCCCCGCTACGGGCGGCTGATGGTGGCGGGCGCCGTCCTCGGCCTGCTGGTCGCGATCGTGCTGACGCTCGCGTTCGACGGCACTCGGATGAAGAGCGAGAACACCGGGGTCGTCTACTCGATGCCGCAGGTGCTGGGCTTCGTCGCGCTCATCTGCATCCCCGTGGGGATCGCCCTCGGCGGCGCCGTCGCGCTCATCCTCGACCGGGTCGTCGGCCGCCGCACGCGCGACGTGCGCATCGACCGCGAGACCGTCGTCGAGCACCACGACGAGGCCTGAACCGCACGCACCGCGGTCGGCGGGTCAGGCCAGGTCGGCGATCACCGGCGCGATCGCCGCGTCGAACGCCGCGACGTCGCCGCGCAGCCCGTCGGTGACGGCGACCGTCAGCGCCCCGATCCACCAGACCCCGCGCTGGGTGAGCGGCAGCACTTGGACGTTGAGTTCGAACGAGTGCGCGCGACGGCCCACAGCGCGCTCGTGCTGGGCGATGGCGCTCGCGTACGCCCGGTACGACGACCCGGTGCCGATGCCCGCGCGGTACCGGTCGTGCGCGCGACGGGCGGCGGCCACGGCATCCGCGCCGTGCGGGGAGATCGCCGCGTGCAGCGCGTCGAACCCCTCGGTGGGCAGCGCGATGAGCATGTCGAACCCGTCGACCAGGTCGAGGGGCACGGGCGACGGGTGCGCCTGCGGCTCGACCGTCATCTCCCAGAACGCGCGCCACTGCTTCTCGAGCTCGGGCGACCTGTCGAACTCGCTCGCGTCCGCCGCGGGCACACCGCGCAGGAGCGGCAGCTCCTCGGGGAAGCGCAGCCCGAGCACCTGGCGCAGGTACAGCGCGACGAGCACGGGCAGCCCGGCATCCTCGCGCACGACCCACTCCGGTCCGGCAGCGTTCATGCCGCCATCCTAGGCACCCGCCGCCGCGGCCCGCGTACAGGCTGGATCGCACTGCGCGAGCGGGCTCGGAGGCCGACAGCGCGATTCTGCTTGCATCCGGGC
>Ga0160434_100467_pt1 | contig 11080 bp, 8 predicted proteins | sample HID1973I_E0MG_FD_108273 | JGI IMG/M metagenome (GOLD analysis project Ga0160434, IMG submission 108273) | Enriched mosquito-associated microbial communities from UW Madison campus, WI, USA - HID1973I_E0 MG | ecosystem: Host-associated > Arthropoda: Insects > Digestive system > Unclassified ...
CAAGCACCCGGGCCTGGCCCGGGTTTCTTGTTTCTGAAGGACCGGTTCGCAGCGGCCGGGCAACGAATTTTTCACCCCCTCTTCCCAAGCCGCCAAAGCGCCGCTATGATAAGCGGCTCGCAGCATCGTGGGGCCATAGCTCAGCTGGGAGAGCGCTTGCATGGCATGCAAGAGGTCGCCGGTTCGATCCCGGCTGGCTCCACCAACTTCGGACAACAGGCCTGTTCGAATGGCAAATGATCAATGCGTCCCCATCGTCTAGAGGCCTAGGACATTACCCTTTCACGGTAGCGACCGGGGTTCGAATCCCCGTGGGGACGCCACTTTTAAAAAGCCCGGTCTTGTGCCGGGCTTTTTTTTGCCTGGCGATTGCGCGCAAGACAGATCGCATCTGCGATCTACAGGCTATTGGATGAATCCAATGGCCGGCGCCGGTGCGGGCAGCCTTTCATAAGTGGCTGAATATGATGGCCGGATTATGAATTCGTCTCCTTTTCAAATTGCGCTAGGGTGCGGTCGAAGACATGCCTCGTGCGTCATTTGGCAAGGAATACGCCATGCATTGGATATCTCTTTCCCCCCACACACGCCCTCGCCCTTCGCTTCCACGCAGAGGATAGAGGTGAGGACTCAAACACGGTTCTCTCTGCCGCGCCGGCAGACGAGTCTGGCCTGCCTGGCCTGGAGCGTGCTGGCTGCGGGCTGCGTGTTGCCGCCCACCGCGCGCCAACCGGAGGTTGCGCGTCAGGGGGCTGCGGCTGACCGTACTGACGTGCCCCTGGGTTCCACCGTTCGGGCAGCCACGCGTACGCCGCCGGGGCGAACCGCCGCTGCCAGCCGGACCACACGGCCCCCTTCACGCGCCCCAACCCTGGCCGCCATGTCGTCTGCGATCGCTGCGGTTGGCCACGCGCAGCCCAATGCGCCTCGAGGCGCGGTGATCGCGGAAATCGACGCTGCCTCTGTCGTGCGGAGATCCGCTTCGGGTCTGGCCATGCCCGCTCCGACGGCCTCGCCTTCGGAACGCACGGCGAAGGACGCCGCCGGAATGTCCAGCTATTTGAACGCTGCCTCCGCGCCGGCAGCCTCCCCGCCCTTCGCCCTCCCCGCTCCGCAGTTGGATACCGACCGCGGCCCCAACGCGCCCGCTCTCGGAGTAAAGGCCATGCCCCACCTCGCTTTGGTCGATTCCTTCGTCGCATTTTTCGCAACACTGTCGCTTCGCGTCTGGGGCGCGATCATCCTCGGTGCGTTGGCGCTTCTCGTGCTCGCCTGGCACATGCGCCGAAAACATCGGGCACGGCGCAACGCGTTGCGGGTCTGGAATCCGGGACGCTTGCAACGTGGTTCAGATCTGTCTTCGGGGCTGACGCAACTCCCCGAAATATCGCCGATCGACGCACTGGAAACGCCCGTCTGGCTGGCCAATGTGATCCGGCAAAAACCGCCGGCGGCTCCCGAGCCGTGGGCGCCCGCCGCGCCGGCTGTCGCCCATGCGCCCAGCGTTGCCGACGCGTCCTCGCCGAGCGAAGCCCCGCCCGCCACAGAGCCATGCGCCGCGTTGATGGTCCACCCGGACGAGTCGGCGGAAGCGGATGCCGTGATCCCTCCAGAAGCTGAAGTGTCCATGCCAGAAGCGTCTCCGCAAGCACCAGCGCAGCCCGCCTTCGAATACTCGACCCAGATGAGCGCGATGCAGGGTGCCGTGTTGGGACCGCAGCCACCGCAGCCGCTGGCAACGTTGCATGTCGATCGCGATGACAGGCACGCCTCGCCAGTCTCGCCGCCTTCGACGTTGCATGATGTTGCGGCGGTTGATCTCGTATCTTTTGCCGAGGACAAACTGCAAGCCAACCTGGCACTGGCGCGGCGCCTGGCCACGCAGGATCGCCCGCGCGAAGCGCTGGCGGCGTTGCGCCCTTGCCTGGGCGCCCATGCGCCGGCGACGGCGTGGGCCATCGCGGGCTGGAGTGCATGGAAACTGGCGCAGCGAGACCGTGATCCGCTGCCTGCCGCGCGCGAAGCGGCGGACGCGTTCGCCGCTGCCCTGGCTGGCGATCCCTCGCGCCGTTCCAGCCTGTCGCGGATGATCGGGCGCTGCCATCTGCTGCAAGCCGACGCGGACGTCCCAGTCCATCGCCTCGAACACTTGAGGCAAGCCGCCCACGCATACGAGCATGCGTTGGTCGATAGCGCCAGGCCGAGCAACGCCGGTCTGATGGAATGGGCCAATGCCGTGGCCGAACTGGCGACCCACGCCGCCTCCGATGACCGCGCGCAGTGGTTGGCGCAGTTGGACGCGGTCCTGGCACGCGCGGCGGAGGCGGCGGGGGCAACGCCCGCCTGGTGCAAGCTGCGAGCGCAGGCTGCGTGGCTGCATGCGCTCGCAGCGCCGGCATCCGCGGCGCGAGCGCGCTGGCATGAGCAAGCCGTCGCCGAACTTCGGGCAGGGTATGACCGTCTTGAACAAGGCAACCAGCGCGATTCGTGGCTGGCCGACAGCATCGATGCCGAACGCCGATACCTCGGCGGCCTGTCGCAGGCGGCACGCGCTGCCGGCGTCCGCGACATGGAAGCCCGTGTCCGTGATCCCCTGGAACAGGCGCGCAGCCCGGCCCCGTGGCTGAAGTGGGTGCATGCACTGGCCGACGGCGCCAGATCCTTGCAGGGTCCCGCCGCCCGGCAGCGCCTGGCCGAAGCCGGCGCCGCCTTCGAGCGGCTGGAGGCCCTGCCCGCAAGCAAGGAGGAACGTCAGGGCATCGCCTTCGCGCGTGCCTATTACTTGCGCCTGCGTGGATTGCACGAGCATGGGCACGCGCGCGAGCAGGTGCTCGACCACGCGTCGCGCCTGCTCGCCGAGCTGCGCCAGAGCGACTTCCCCTCCGTCGGTGCCGTGGCCATGGAGCAGGCCGAAGTGGCACTGGCACAGGCCGGCGATGGCCAGGATGAGGTCCCGCGCTACCGCGAGGCGGTAGCCCATGCCAGTGCCGCGGCCGACTTCGCGCCAACGCGCCAGTCCGCCTTCTGCGCGTTGTTGACCGCCCTGCTCGGCTGGCAACGACGCCTGCCGGAGCAGGCCCGCACGGTGCAGATCGCAACGGTGGCGCAATGGTTGCGCGAAGCCGACGCGCACCCTTCGGCCGACACGTTGCGCCTGCTCGCCGCCGCGGCGATGACCGCCGACGACGTCGCCGAGGCGGCCCGCCTGAGCGCGGCGGCGTGGGAGGCCGGCGCGGAACGCAGCGCCGTGCTGCCGGGTTGGCAACGCGCCGACGCCGAATGGGCCAAACGACTTGCCGGGGCCGAACGCCTTGGCTGGGAACGCCAACACCGGCAGCTTCGGCTCGCTGTTGGCACACGCTGATCGCTCACACTTATATTGCCTGGAGATAGCTCATGGAGACTCAGAACATCGCGCAGCGGGAAGCCACCGAGCGCCGGCTGGTGCCGGTCCGCTACGGCATCAGCACCCAGCTGGCACAGGACAACGCCGTCACCCGGTCACTGATGCGCTATGGCGAATGGCTGGAGCAGGAGTTGGACCTGCTCAGCAGCTTCGTGGAAGACGGCCAGACCGTGCTGGAATTCGGCAGTGAATACGGCGCGCATGCCTTGTGGTTGTCGCGTGCAGTGGGCGAGCGCGGCAGCGTGCACATCGTCGACCCGCATCGGCTCAACCTGCAGCGCACCTGCGCCAACCTGGCGCTCAACAGTGTCGCCAACGCCTATACCTACAACGGATGGCTCGGTCACAACGGCGGCACCGTTGACTTGATGCCGCCTGGCAGCGAGCCGCAGTCGGTGCGCAGCATCAGCGTGGATAGCCTCGGCCTGACGGCGCTGCATTTGCTGAAGATCAACCTTCCCGGCACCCTGGCCTCGGTCCTGGCCGGCGCCGATGAAACACTGCGCCAACATCGCCCGGTGCTTTATGTGCGCCTCGGTCCGGCGGTCGAGCAGGCCATCCACGACGTGCACGCCCTGAAGGAACTCGGCTACCGTTGCTGGTCGCACCTGCCTTACATGTTCAATCCAGACAATTTCAACGGCCAGGAAGAAAATCTGTTCCCGGGTTGGGTGCATCAGAACCTGGTGGCGGTTCCAGTCGAAAGCCGGCTGGACTTCGAGCGGCTGCGCGAAGTCTGAGCGGGTGGCGCGCCGGTCATTCGGCCGACCAGCGCGACAGGTCCTGGCGGATGTGCTCAATACCTTCCCACGGATCGGCGCGACGCCTACGCAGGCTGGCCAACGCCTTGTCCATGGCAAAGGCGTCGGCCCGCTGCAACTTGGGCAGCTGCGACCACGCCAACGGCATCGCGACGGGTGCACCGGCGCGTGCGCGCAGCGAATAACTGGCCACGGCGGTGGCGCCGCGGCCGTTGCGCAGGTAGTCGACGAAGATGCGCTTGGCGCGCAGCCGCTTGCTGGCCGTGGCCAGGAACCGGTCCGGTTCGGACTGCGCCAGCGCATCGGCGAAGCCATGCGCGAAGCGCTTGACCAGCGGCCACTCGCAACCTGGGTTGAGCGGCACGACGACGTGCAACCCCTTGCCGCCCGACACGCGCAGGAAGGATTCCAGTTCGAGCTGCGCCAGGAGCTTGCGGATATCGGTGGCGGCGCGGCGCACCTCGGCGAAAGGCACGTCAGGACCGGGATCGAGATCGAACACCACCCGATCGGCGCGCTCCGGATGTTCGGCATGCGCGCCCCAGGGATGGAATTCCAGCGCATTGAACTGCACCAGCTCCATGACCGCGGCGGCATCGCGCGCCACCAGGTACCACGCCTCGTGGCCGCCTTCTTCCTTGAGCTTGACCGAATCGACGCGTTCGAGGCCGGCGGTGTGGTGCTTCTGGAAGAAGCACGGCCGCCCGGTGCCAGCCGGGCAACGGATGATGGACAGCGGACGGCCGACGATTTCCGGGAGAATCCACGGCATCACCGCCTGGTAGTAATCCCAGACCTGCTGCTTGGTGATGCCGTCGTCCGGATACAGCACCTTGCCGGGGCTACTGAGCGTAGGCATCGCGCTCGCCTCGGCACCAGCCACCGGTTTGCGTGAGGCGCTGGCCTGCTTCTTGGCCGATGCAGCCACGCGCTCGCTCGCCCGCTGCTTTGCCGGCGCGCTGTCGGCATCGCCGCGATCGCTATCCCGCAAGTCCGTGACGCGCTTGTCATCCCGCACCGCCTTCAACGAGGGCTGGCGCAGCAGCTCCTGCCGGCCGATGCCGCGATAGAACACCTCCACCACGAACCTCGGCGCGAACCACGTCGCATGGCGCAGGTCGGTGTCGGTGGTGCCCACGTAGGCCGTCGGCTTCTTGCCGCCGGCCTTGCCGATCCGTGCACTGATCTCGGCCAGCATCGCATCGGTGAAGCCGGTGCCGACCCGCCCGACATAACGCCACCCGTGCTCGGCATCGGGCCGTGCCAGCAACAGCGAACCGAAGCCGCTGCGACTGCCGCGCGGGGCGGTATAGCCGACCACCGCGAACTCATCGCTGGCCAGCTGTTTGGTCTTGCGCCAATCGTCGCTACGTCCTGGATGGTAGGCGCGGTCGGCGCGCTTGGAGATGATGCCCTCGAAGTGCTGCTCGCCTGCCAGCGCGTAGGCCGACGCGCCGTCGGACTCGATGTGCGAGCTGAAGGCCAGGTGCGGACTACGCTGGTTGTCGAGCATCTTCTGCAACAGGGCCTTGCGCTCACGCAGCGGCGCCGCGGAGACATCGATGCCGTCGACGTGCAGCAGATCGAACAGCGTCAGCACCAGGCGCCCTGCCCGCTCGCCCGACAGCGTCGCCTGCAGCAGGTTGAAATCCTCCTTGCGCCCTTGCCCAGCGATCAGCTCTCCATCGAGGGCCACGGCCTCCAGGCCGAGCGCCTCGATCGCACTGGCGATATCCGGCAGCTTCCGCGTCCATTCCAAGGCGTTGCGCGACCACAACTGCACGCGCTGCTTGGCCATGGTCGCCAGGATGCGGTAACCATCCCACTTTAGTTCATGCAGCCATTGCTCACCTTCGGGCGGCGCATCGCCCAGGCGTGCCAGCTGCGGCTCGAACGCGCCGGCCGGCGGCTTGGCCTTGCGCGCCCCTGTCAGCTTGGCGGCTTCGGCGGCCCAGTCGCGGCGCCGTTTGGGCTTGGCCGGCGCCACCTTCTCCAGTCGCTTCTTGTCGGCCTTGCCGCGGCCAGCGCGCTTGGCGTCGGCCTCGGGCGGGGCGGTGACACCGGCCAGCAGGTCGTCCGCCTCGATGGCGCTGGCATAGGCGTCATCGTCCTTGAACAGCAGCCACTGCGGCTGCCGCGCCGGTTTGCCCGACCGCACCAGATGCCAGCCGCCCTTGAGTTTGTCGCCGAACAGTTCGAAGCGCAGATGGCCCTTGGCCAATTGCGCCTCGACGTCGCCTTCGCTGGACCACACGCCGTGGTCGAACTGCGCGACATGGCCACCGCCGTACTGGCCGTGCGGAATCTCGCCTTCGAAGCCGGCGTAGTCCAGCGGATGGTCCTCGACCTCGACCGCCATGCGCTTGACCTTAGGGTCGTAGCTCGGGCCCTTGGGCACGGCCCAACTCTTCAGCGCATCACCGACCTGCAATCGGAAATCGTAATGGCGCCGGCTGGCGTGATGCAGCTGCACGACGAAGATCGGCCGCCGACCTTTCGCTCCGGGCTTGCCGGGTTCGGGTTCGCGGGTCTTGTCGAAGGCGCGCTTGCGCCGGTACTCGGTCAGGCTCATGCGCGCGCCACCTTGATCCAGGTCGGCGCGTGGTCGCTGGCCTTGGGCAGCGCCCTGACCCAACGGTCCACCCCGGCATCGCGCAGCCGCGGGGCGAGCGCGCGGTTGAGCAGCAGATGGTCGATACGCAAGCCGCGATCGCGCTCGAAGTGTTGGCGAAAGTAATCCCAGAAGGTATAGATCCGGGCGTCGCCATGCACTTTGTGCAGCGCGTCGACCCATCCCTGCTCGAGCAGCTTGAACCAGGCCGCGCGGCTTTCCGGCTGCAGCAAGGCGTCCTTGCGCCAGCCCTTGGGATCGTAGATGTCCTCGTCGGTCGGCACGACGTTGAAGTCGCCCAGCAACACGGTCGGGGTTTCATGGTCGATCAATGTGCGCGCATGACGGATCAGGCGCGCAAACCACTTGAGCTTGTAGTCGAAGCGCGGGCCTGGCTGTGGATTGCCGTTGGGTAGATACAGGCAGGCCACGCGCACGCCGTGAGCTTCGACCTCGAGATAGCGGCTTTGGGTATCGCTACGATCCCAGGGCAGCCCGCGCCTTACTTCTTCAGGCGCTTTTCCGCGCGCGAGCACGGCTACGCCATTCCACGATTGCTGGCCTGCCCACAGGCAACCATAGCCCGCTTCTTCCAGCGCGGCCCGCGGAAAGGCTGTATCCACCGCCTTGAGCTCCTGCAGGCCGACCACGTCGGGCTTCTCGCGCCGCAACCATTCCAGTAGATGCGGTAAACGCGCGTTGATGCCGTTGACGTTGAATGTCGCCAGCCGGAGCGCGCGCGCCGCCATCAATCCGGCGCCTTGGCCGGGATGAACGGCGAGACCGGATCACTGGCCGGAAACGTCTCCTCCAGCGCTTCGTCCTGGCGCTTCTCTTCCTTGTGCTTTTCCTTCGGCGGCGTCGCGGGCTCCGGTACCGGCGGCGTGGGGGCGTGCGTGGAGGTATTAGTGGTCATGTTCTGGCTCCTGCTGTGCGGTCGCCGCGGGACTGCAGGCGGCGTGCGGTGGCGAGTTCGGCGGCCAGCGGTTTGCGCAGGCCGGCGAGGTAGGCGTGGACTTCCGGCGTGCTGGCCGCCGGCATCAGTTCGTCTTCGATCAGCTGCAAGGCTTCGGCCAAGCTCTGGCTCATCGCCTGCAGATAGGCCGAGGAAACCACCTGTGCATCGGCGGCACGCAACGCGGCCAGTTCCTGCTGCGCGCGGCGCATCCAGGCTTGCGCCCTGGGCTGGCCGATGTCGGGCAACCAGGCATCAGGGCGGCCTTCGCGGCTGGCATGGGTGCGCAGGCTCTGTGCGGCCCAGGCCTGCACTTCCGGGTCCAGGCCGCGGTCCAGGGCTAGGCGCGATAGATCGGCCTGGTATTGGTCGATGACACTGAGCAAACCCAGGCCGGCGCGCTCCTGTGCGCTGGCCTGCGGAAAGCCGCGCAGGTCCTGGCCGGGCTGGTGCACCTTCGGGGCGATGTAGCGGTCTCGGGCTTCGGTGGGGTCGTTCGGGTCCACTTGCGCAGCCTGCGCGCCGCACGCGGACGCGAGCAGAACGCCCCACACGACAATCCAGATTGAAGGAATGGCCCAACGCATGGGCGAAGCTTGCGACGCCACGGATGCGCAGCCGGTGAAGAGGGATTCGCGCGCGCTTCACGGGCGCGCGCCGATCCGCGCAGACTCAGTCGCTGCTTCGGCAGAAGGCCGCGTAGTCGATGTAGCCGGGGAACGCCTTGCCTGCCGCGCATACCGGGCAGTCTGGGTCCGGCGGCAGGCGCAGCTCACGGAATCGCATTGCCAGGGCGTCGAAGCCGAGCAACCGGCCGCGAAGCGAATCGCCCAGGTCGAGCAGCAGCTTCAGCACTTCTGTCGCCTGCAGCAGGCCGACGATTCCCGGCAGCACGCCGAACACGCCGGCTTCGGCGCAATTGGGCGCGAACTCGGGCGCCGGCGGCTCGGGGAACAGGCAGCGGTAGCACGGCGCCTGGCCACGATGGCGGCCGGCATCGAACACGCTCACCTGCCCCTCGAACTGCTGCACCGCACCGTAGACAAGCGGCTTGCCGAGCTTCACGCAGGCGTCGTTGAGCAGGTAGCGCAACGGAAAGTTGTCCGACCCGTCGAGCACGACATCGATACCTTCCAGTACCCGTTCGACGTTGTCCGCGCGCAAGCGCTCGGCGACGGCCTCCACGCGCACCGTGGGATTCAGCGCCCGCAGCGCGATCGCCGCCGATTCGACCTTGGGCATGCCCACGCGCGCGTCGGTGTGCAGGATCTGCCGTTGCAGGTTGCTGCGGTCGACCACGTCGTCGTCGATCAGCCGCAGCGTGCCGATGCCGGCTGCGGCCAGGTAATAGGCAGCCGGCGAGCCCAAGCCGCCAGCGCCGACCACCAGCACACGTGCGGCCTGCAGCCGGCGCTGGCCGTCCACGCCCACTTGCGGCAGGCGCAGATGACGCGAATAGCGTTCGAGGAAATCCTGCTCGTCGGCCGGCAGCTGCGGGCGCACCAGCGGCAGGCCTTCGGCCCGCCAGCGCGAGGTTCCGCCTGCAACGGATACAACCTGCGTCCAACCGAGCGCGTGCAACGCCTCGGCTGCAGCCAGCGAACGCTGGCCGGATTGGCAGATCAGCATGACCGCTTGGGTCGGTTCGCCCAGATGCGTCGCCGGGGCGCTTTCCAGTTCATCCCGGGTAAGGGCGATCGCGCCTTCGGCCTGGCCGTCGACGCGCTCGTGCGCCTGGCGGATATCGATCAGCAAAGTGCCTTGGGCCGAACGGCGGCGCGCCTGCGCGGGATCGATCTGTTCGATGCTCATGAGCGCATTATCCGCGCAAAGGCCGCTGGCGGAATCGACGACGGCGGATCGCTGCGTCGCGCGGCCACTTCAATAGCGCAACACCTCGACCACCTCGCCGACCTCGTAACGCCGCGCACCCTCGCCCAGGACCAGCAGCACATCGCTGTCGGCGGCGCCACGCAGCCTGTGCGAGGCGTCGGCCGGATTCGGGACCACGCGCAGTTGTCCGGTTGGATCGCAGTGCAGGCGGCCGCGCAGCAACTCCTGGCGTTCCTGGCGCTTGTCCCAAGGGGCATCGAGCGCCGCGAACAAGCGCTGCGGCGGCTCGCCAAGCCCCTGCAATCCCGCCAGCAGCGGCTGCGCGAAGGCGGTGAACGTGGCCAGCACCGACACCGGATTGCCCGGCAGGCCCAGCACGATCGCGCGGTCTAATTCGCCGCACAGCATCGGCATGCCGGGGCGCATGCGCACTTTCCAGAAGTGGATCCGGCCAAGCCGCGCCAGCAGGGCCGGCAGGTAATCCTTGTCGCCGGCCGACACGCCGCCGCAGGTCAGGATCACATCGAACGCCGCGGCCGCATCGCCCAGCATGGTTTCGATCCGCGCCGGGTCGTCGGGCAGCGTCGGCCAGGCGACAGGAGTGAAGCCGAGCTCGCGCAGTCGCGCCATCAGCAGGTCGCGGTTGGCGTTGTAGATCTGCCCGGGCGCCAGCGGCAGCCCGGGTTCGACGATCTCATCGCCGGTGGCAAACACCGCCACCGTGGGGCGCGCGTGCACCGACAGTTGCGCCTGACCCACCGCCGCGGCCAAGCCAATCCGCGCCGCGGTAAGCACGCTGCCGGCGCGCAGCACGACGTCACCGGCACGCACGTCCTCGCCGGCGCGGCGCACATAGGTACCGGCCGCCGGCACGCTGTCGAACGACACCCAGCCGTCGGCTTCGCGCGCGTTCTCGCGGATCAGGATCGTGTCGGCACCGGGGGGCAGCGGCGCGCCCGTGGTGATGCGTACGCACTCGCCAAGGCCCAGCGGCGCAGCGCCGGCCTGGCCGGCGAACTGTTCCCCGACCAGACGCAGCCGCCCGGCCGACGCATCCGCGTGGCGCAGGGCAAACCCGTCCATCGCGCTGTTGTCGAAGCCCGGCAGATCGACCAGGGCGGTGACGTCGGCGGCCAGCACGCGGCCGTCGGCACGTGCCGTGGCCAGCGATTCGACCGGCATGCGCCGCGCTTGCGCCAGCTGCCGCAGCAGCTCCAGCGCTTCGTCGACGCCAATCCGGGTCGGATAGTCGCTCATCGAGCGGTCCTGGCGCTGTCGGCCTACTTGCCCTTGACGTGGCGCAGCAGGCGACGCTTGCGCGCAACCTGGCGTTCGGTCAGTACGTTCTTCTTGCCTTCGTACGGATTGGCGCCTTCGCGGAAGATGAAGCGCACCGGCGTGCCGACCAGCTTGAAGCGCTTGCGGAAGAAATTCTCCAGGTAGCGCTTGTACGACTCCGGCAGCACCTTCAGGCGCGTGCCGTGGACGATGAAGGTCGGCGGATTGGCGCCACC
>Ga0160434_100471_pt1 | contig 11055 bp, 8 predicted proteins | sample HID1973I_E0MG_FD_108273 | JGI IMG/M metagenome (GOLD analysis project Ga0160434, IMG submission 108273) | Enriched mosquito-associated microbial communities from UW Madison campus, WI, USA - HID1973I_E0 MG | ecosystem: Host-associated > Arthropoda: Insects > Digestive system > Unclassified ...
ACTTCGGCCAAGGCCAGCAACTTGTCGATGGTCTCGGTCAGGCGCCGCTCCTGGCCCTGGATGTTGTGCACGAAGCGCTGCCGTTCCGGTTCGGGCAGCGGCTCCTGCAACAACTCGGCCGCGCCGCGGATCGCCGCCAGCGGGCTCTTCATCTCGTGGGTGAGCGATTGCACGTACTGCTCGACATAGGCCTTGCCCTCGAGCTTGCGCCGCATCTGCTCCAGCGCCTGGCCGAGGTCACCGATCTCGTCGCGCCGTGGCGGCGGCGGCGCGACCGCCTCGCCGGCGCTGACGGCGCGCGCATAGCGCTGCAGGCGGCCGATGCCATGCACCAGCCACCAGGTCGCCAACAGCCCGATCGCCGCCGAGATCGCCACCAGCCAGGCGCCCCGCCGCAGGATGTTGCGCTGGCTGGCGAGGATGATCGGCTCGATGCTGCGGTTGGGCTGCGAGACGCTGAGCACGCCGATCAACGTGCGGCCGTCGGCCGGGTCGAAGATAGGCGCGGCCACGTGCATGACCGTCGGGCTATCCGGGTCGGCCGCATCTTCCGGGCTGGAACGGGCACCGTATTCGCCGCGCAGCGTGCGGTAGACATCGTTCCAGCGCGAATTGTCGCGGCCGACATCATGACCGCTGGAGTCGAACACCACGATCCCGCGCGTGTCGGTCACGGTCACGCGGAAGTCGATGCGGTGCTTGGGAAAACGCCACACCATCGCTTGCGGGTCGCGTCGCTGCGCGCGGGCCACCTGGCCTGCGAACGGGCCGTCGGCTATGCGTCCTGCGGCCAGGTCGGGGGCGGCCATTTCGGCGAAAAGGTTGGCACTGTCCACCAACGTCGACTCGATCGCCTGGCGCACGCCCGGCTTGATCTCGTTGACGAACACGCGCATGACGAAGAACGCCGCTACGCCGACGATCAGGAAGAAACCGAGGAACAGCTTCAGGCCCAGCCGCATGCGCTTGCTTCCTCAGAGTTCGAGCGCGTAGCCAAGGCCGCGATGGGTGCGGATCGGGTCGGCCTCGGCGCCGGCCGCGCGCAGCTTGGCGCGCAGCGTCTTGATGTGGGTGTCGACGGTGCGGTCGGCGCTGTCGGCATCGCTGTCCCAGGCGCGGTCCATCAGTTGGGCGCGGTTGAATATTGCGCCGGGCCGCTGCAACAGCGTCGCCAGCAGGCTGTACTCGTAGCGCGTCAATGGCAGCAGCCGGTCGTGATAACGGATGCGGCAGCCCTCGCGGTCGATCGAAAACTCACCCTGCTCGCGCCAGCCGGCATCCAGCTGCGCCGGCAAGTGCCGGCGCAAGCGCGCGCGCACCCGGGCCACCAGTTCGCGCGGCGAGAACGGCTTGGCGATGTAATCGTCGGCGCCGAGTTCGAGGCCGAGCACGCGGTCGATCTCGTCGTTGCGCGCGGTCAGGAAAACCACCGGCACCGCGCTGAAGGTGCGCAGGCTGCGGCAGACCTCGAAACCGTCCAGGTCGGGCAGCCCGACATCCAGCAGCACCAGGTCGGCCGGCGCCTCACGCTGGCGCGCCAGCGCCTGCCGGCCCAGGCTGCAATGCTCGACCGCATAGCCTTCGCTGCGCAGCGCATACAGCACGGTATCGGCGATGGCGGCCTCGTCCTCGACGACGAGGATCCTGGCAGCAGCAGGGGCAGCAACGGTGGACATGGCGCGCAGCATAGCGGCAGGCCGTGGTCGCCGCTGGCCCGGGCGGCATCCGAACCCACTACACTGCCGGCCATGAATTATCGCCACGCTTTCCATGCCGGCAACCATGCCGATGTCCTCAAGCACATCCTGCTGCTTGCGCTGATCGACGCGCTGCAGCGCAAGGACTCGCCCTGCTTCGTCCTCGACACCCACGCCGGGCGCGGCCGCTACCTGCTGGCCAGCGCCGACAGCCAGCGCACGCTGGAGATACAGGACGGGGTGATGCGCCTGATGGGCGCGCCCAAGCTGCCCGAGGTGGTAGAGCGCTATCTGCGCGCGGTGCAGGCCGATAACCCGGTGGGTGCGCTGCTCACCTACCCCGGCTCGCCGCTGCTGGCGGCGCAGGCGCTGCGGCCGCAGGACCGGATGGCCTGCTGCGAGTTGCAGCCGGAGGAAGTGGCCGAACTGAAGACCCTGTTCGCCCACGACAGCCGCGTGCGCGTGCACGGCGGCGACGGCTACGCGGCGATCCGCGCCTTCCTGCCGCCCAAGGATGGCGCCACCAAGATCGGCCGCGGCCTGGTCCTGATCGACCCGCCCTACGAAGCCCAGGACGCCGAATACCCGCAGATCATTGCCGCCATACGCGAAACCCTGACCCGCTGGCCGCAGGCGACCTGCGCGGTGTGGTACCCGATCAAGCAGCGGCGCAGCCTGCAGCCGTTCTTCCGCAAGGCGGCCGCGTTGCCGGCCAAGTCGGTGCTGGTCGCCGAACTGCTGGTGCGGCCGGACGATTCGCCGCTGCGGCTCAACGGTAGCGGCATGCTGCTGGTCAATGCGCCCTGGCATTTCGAGCAAGTGGTGGCGCCGGCCCTGGCCGCGCTGCGCACCCATCTCGGCGAGGCCGGGGCCGCGACCCGCCTGGAGTGGCTGAAGGCCGCGGACTGAGCGCAGTAGTCACGGGAGGCTCACACCCTGTGAAGGTAGAGTGACGCCGCCACGCCTTCCGGCGTCCAGGCAGCTTGCGCTGTGCAGCCAGCAGTCCCACCCGTCACCGTCGGCCCACCGTCGACCCGGGCCCCGTCATCCCGGGTCCATCGATCTCAAGGAAGCCTGGTCATGGCCATCCGCAATCGAATGCCCCCCTGGCACGAAAACTTCAACCTGCCGAACGGCCGCACGCTGCTGCTGCGACCGGTACGGCCGGAAGACGGTCCGCCGCTGCAAGGGGCTTTCAGCCTGTTGGGGCCGGACGGGATCCGCGCCCGCCTGCTGGGTCCGGGCGATGAGATCACCGCGGACATGCTGCAACGCCTGACCCATCCCAACCCCAAGACCGAGATCGTGCTGGTCGCCGCCGAGCAGTTGCCGCCGGGCGAGGCCGTGGTCGGCGCCATTGCCCGCGCCGGCATCGTGGCCGGCACTCGCGAGGCCGAGTACACGATCCTGGTCAGTCATTTCGTCGCCGGCCAGGGCCTGGGCCGGCAGCTGATGCGCAAGCTGGTGAAGTGGGCACGGCGCAAATACCTCGACCGTCTGTATGGCGATGCGCTGGTGGTCAACGAGCCGATGCTGGAGCTGGCGCAATCGCTGGGCTTCAAGCCGCAGCCGCATCCCGACTCACCCGAGCTGCTGCGGATGGTGTTGGAGCTGGAGGGCTAGCCAGCCCTCGACACCGGCGTTGAACGCACCGGGGTAAAATCCCCGGTACATGCCGTCTTCTTCCCGACTCCCCGCTCCGCCGCTGCCCCGTTCCGGGCAGCTCCGCGCCTACTGGCGCAATCCTGCTTCGGCCACCGCGCTGGCGTGGTACATCGCCCGCGCCGCCGAGGCCCGCGACGGGCCGCTGCTGGTGGTCGCGCGCGACACCCACGGCGCGCACCAGCTCGAATCGGACCTGCTCGCCCTGCTCGGCGAGCGCGGCAGCGTGCCGGTGGTGCCGTTCCCGGACTGGGAAACCCTGCCCTACGACCAGTTCAGCCCGCATCCGGACATCATCAGCCAGCGCCTGGCCGCCTTGCACCGGCTGCCGACCCTGCGCCAGGGCATCGTGATCGTGCCGGTGCAGACGCTGATGCAGCGCCTGGCACCGCTGAAGTACATCGTCGGCGGCAGCTTCGACCTGGGCGTCGGCCAGCGCCTGGACCTGGACGCGGAGAAGCGCCGCCTGGAAGGCGCCGGCTACCGCAACGTGCCGCAAGTGATGGACCCGGGCGACTTCGCCGTGCGCGGCGGCCTGCTCGACGTCTACCCGATGGGCGCGCAGGCGCCACTGCGGATCGAACTGCTCGACGAAGACATCGACTCGATCCGCCAGTTCGACCCCGAATCGCAGCGCTCGCTGGACCGCGTCCCGGCGGTGAAGATGCTGCCGGGCCGCGAAGTCCCGCTGGACGAAGCCAGCCTCGAACGGGTAATGGGCATCCTGCGCGAACGCTTCGACGTCGACACGCGGCGCAGCTCGCTCTACCAGGACCTCAAGTCCGGGTTGGCGCCCTCGGGCATCGAATACTACCTGCCGCTGTTCTTCGAGCAGACCGCGACCCTGTTCGACTACCTGCAGCCCGACGCCCTCACCCTGATCGTGCCAGGCGTCTCCAACGCCGCCGACGCCTTCTGGCTGCAGGCCCAGCATCGCTACGAACAACGCCGGCACGACGTCGAACGCCCGCTGCTGGCGCCCGACGCGCTGTACCAGACCCCGGACCTGCTGCGCGAGCGCCTCAACAGCGCCGCCCGGGTCGAAGTCTGGCCGGCCGACCACGCCCGTTTCAGCGAAGCCGTCGCCCTCGGCGACCAACCGCTGCCGCCGTTGCCAGTGGCGGCCAAGGACGCCCCGGCCGGCGAAGCGCTGAAATCCTTCCTCGGCCACTACCCCGGCCGCGTGCTGGTGGCGACCGACTCCCCCGGCCGGCGTGAAGCGCTGCTCGAAGTACTGGCTGCCGCCACGCTGCAGCCGGTCGTGGTGCCGGACCTGCCTGCCTTCCTTGCCGACGACGCGGCGCGGTTCGCGATCGCCGTGGCACCGCTGGAAGACGGCTTCGCGCTCGACGCACCGAACATCGCCGTCCTCACCGAGCGCCAGCTGTTTCCCGAGCGCGCCACCTCGCCGCGCCGCGCCCGGCGTGCCGGCCGCGAGCCCGAAGCGATCATCCGCGACCTCGGCGAACTGTCCGAAGGCGCGCCGATCGTCCACGAAGACCACGGCGTCGGCCGCTACCGTGGACTGATCGTGCTCGAAGCCGGCGGCATGCCCGGCGAATTCCTGGAGATCGAATACGCCAAGGGCGACCGCCTGTACGTACCGGTGGCCCAGCTGCACCTGATCAGCCGCTACTCCGGCGCCTCGCCGGAAACCGCACCGCTGCACTCGCTGGGCGGCGAACAATGGAGCAAGGCCAAGCGCCGCGCTGCCGAGAAAGTGCGCGACGTCGCCGCCGAACTGCTGGAGATCCAGGCCCGCCGCCACGCCCGCGCCGGCCTGGCGCTGCACGTGGACCGGGTGATGTACGAACCCTTTGCCGCCGGCTTCCCGTTCGAAGAGACGCCGGACCAGCTGGCGGCCATCGAAGCGACCTTGCGCGACCTGCAATCGAGCCAACCGATGGACCGCGTAGTCTGCGGCGACGTCGGCTTCGGCAAGACCGAAGTCGCCGTGCGCGCCGCCTTCGCCGCGGCCAGCGGCGGCAAGCAGGTCGCCGTGCTGGTGCCGACGACGCTGCTGGCCGAACAGCACTACCGCAACTTCCGCGACCGCTTTGCCGACTACCCGCTCAAGGTCGAAGTGCTGTCGCGCTTCAAGACCACCAAGGAGATCAAGGCCGAGCTGGAGAAGGTGACTGCCGGCACCATCGACGTGATCGTCGGCACCCATCGCCTGCTGCAGGCCGACGTCAAGTTCAAGGACCTGGGCCTGGTGATCGTCGACGAAGAACAGCGTTTCGGCGTGCGCCAGAAAGAAGCGCTGAAGGCCATGCGCGCCAACGTGCACTTGCTGACCCTGACCGCCACCCCGATCCCGCGCACCTTGAACATGGCGATGAGCGGCCTGCGCGACCTGTCGATCATCGCCACCCCGCCGCCGAACCGCCTGGCGGTGCAGACCTTCATCACCCAGTGGGACAACGCCCTGCTGCGCGAAGCCTTCCAGCGCGAACTGGCGCGTGGTGGCCAGCTGTACTTCCTGCACAACGACGTCGAAAGCATCGTGCGCATGCAGCGCGACCTGTCCGAGCTGGTGCCCGAAGCGCGCATCGGCATCGCCCATGGGCAGATGCCCGAGCGCGAGCTGGAGCGGGTGATGCTGGACTTCCAGAAGCAGCGCTTCAACGTGTTGTTGTCGACCACGATCATCGAATCGGGCATCGACATCCCGAACGCGAACACCATCATCATCAACCGCGCCGACCGCTTCGGCCTGGCGCAGCTGCATCAGCTGCGCGGGCGCGTCGGTCGTTCGCATCATCGCGCCTATGCGTACCTGGTGGTGCCGGACCGTCGCTCGATGACGCCCGATGCCGAGAAGCGGCTGGAAGCGATTGCGTCGATGGACGAACTGGGTGCCGGCTTCACCTTGGCCACGCACGATCTGGAGATCCGCGGCGCTGGCGAATTGCTGGGCGAGGACCAGAGCGGGCAGATGGCCGAGGTTGGCTTCAGCCTGTACACCGAATTGCTGGAGCGCGCGGTTCGCAGTATCCGCAAGGGACATTTGCCGGACCTGGACGCGGGCGAGGAAGCGCGCGGTGCGGAGGTCGAGCTGCATGTGCCGGCGTTGATTCCGGAGGATTACCTGCCGGATGTGCATACGCGCCTGACGCTGTACAAGCGCATTTCCAGTGCGCGCGACAGTGAATCGTTGCGCGAGCTGCAGGTGGAGATGATCGATCGCTTTGGCTTGCTGCCGGATCCGGCGAAGCATCTGTTCGCTATTGCGGAATTGAAGTTGCAGGCTAATGCGTTGGGTGTTCGGAAGCTGGAGCTTGGGGAGGCTGGGGGGCGGCTGGTGTTCGAGTCGAAGCCGAATATCGATCCCATGGCGGTTATCCAGATGATCCAGAAACAGCCGAAGCTCTATGCGATGGATGGGCCGGATAAGTTGCGGATCAAACATCCTTTGCCTTTGGGTGAGGATCGGTTCAATGCCGCTCGGGCTTTGTTGGTTACTTTGCGGAAAGGCTGATTGGTTTTTTTCTGCGTGCGGCGTTCGGGGCCGGGTCCTCGCCCCGGGGGACGCCAACTACTGCATCCATGCGGGGCTCGTATGGGCGACGTCGTGTCGCCCAACGCCCCCGGGGCAAGGACCCGGCCCCGAACACCCGATAGATACCCACATTGTGTGAGAAGAGGCGCCCTCATCCGCCCCGGTCGGGGCACCTTCTCCCACGAGTGGGAGAAGGACGGCATAGATTCTTGCGACTTGCGACCAATCGCCGACAGCGCCAGCTGTCCTTCTCCCGCTGGTGGGAGAAGGTGGCCCGACAGGGCCGGATGAGGGCGCCTCTTCCAAAAAGTTTGCGTAGATCTATCGGGTGGCCGGGGGCAGGCCCCTTTCGGGACCGTTGGCGACATGGATGTCGCCATCGAGCCCCCAGGGATGGGTTTACGGCGTGTCCCGAAAGGGGCCTGCCCCCGGACGCCGCCAATAACAACAAAAGCCTCACGCTCCATAGCCCAGCACCAAAGCCATACTGCCCCCACACAATCAAAGGAGCGCCGCGCATGTACCAAGCCCTGCCCTCCGCCGACCACGTCGGCGCCTACCGCTTCACCGGCACGCTGGACCGCGCCGACTACGACGCCTGCATAGCCGACGTAGAAGCCCGCCTCGAACGCCACGGCCGCATCGGCGTCTACTGCGAACTCGACGGCTTCACCGGCCTCACCCTGCCCGCCCTCGGCCGCGACCTCGAATACGGCCTGCGCAACTTCGGCCGCTACCACCGCTTCGCACGCGTAGCCATCGTCACCACCCCTGGCTTCCTCGCCAACATGAGCTCCATGGCCGGCCGCTTCCTGCCCCAAACCGAACTGCGCGTCTTCGATCCCGAAGAGCGCGTCATCGCCCAGAACTGGGTCACCGACTTCGACCCCGAACTCGACTCCGCCGACGCCGATTGATCAAGACGCTACAGCTGCGACTCCACCGGCAACCAGCCAATCACCTTCGCCGCGCCCCGCCGCCACACACTGGCCTCCGGCTCGCGCGTCCAGATCCGCGGCGGTTTCGCCGCATCGTCATGCCAGTTCAAGCCGTCGCCCGTCAGCGTCAAGCGGTAGCTCACCGGCGGCGCGGTCTTGCGCGCATACAGTCGCTGTAATTCGCGCGCCATGTCCGGCTGCTCGAACAACAAACCCATCTCCGTATTGAGGTTCATCGAGCGCGGGTCGAGGTTGAACGAGCCAACAAAACCCGTGCGCCCGTCCACCACGAATGCCTTGGTGTGCAGGCTGGCACCACTGGAGCCAAACAGGCTGCCATCGGGCTTGCCGTTGGCCTTGAGTTCGTACAGCGCCACACCCCGGCGCAGCAGCGGCACGCGATAACCGGCATAACCGCCATGCACGGCAACCACGTCGTTGGCCGCCAGCGAGTTGGTCAACACGCCCAGCTCCACGCCACGCCTGCGCAGGTCACTCATCCAGCGCAGGCCGGCGTCGCCCGGCACGAAGTAAGGCGAGATCAGCAGCAGTTGGTGCTGCGTGCTCGCCATGTCGTGGATCAGCACCGGCGTCATCCAGTCCGGCGCAGGCGTGGCGCCGGCCGCCTTCTCCGGCGGATCGGAAATGATGTGCGCCGCCTTCGACCAATGGATCGTGCGCTGCCCCTCGACCAGGCTGCGCACGCCAGGCGATTGCGCCAGTTTCTGCAGGTAGGGTTTGGCGCTCGGTGAGCCCAGCCCAGTGGCCAGCGTCTGCCGCAGTGCTGGCAGCTCGGTCGAGGGCTGCTTCACCAGGGCCGACAGCGGGATCGCGTTGGGGCTGTTCCAGTAGGCATCAAACTCCCGCGACGCCTCACCTACCGCGTCGCCGAGCACAGCCACGTCGGTGTCCATGAAATTGGTGTCGCGCGCGGCATCGAAGTACTCATCGCCCACGTTGCGCCCGCCGACGATGGCCACCTGGCCGTCGGCGATCCAGGCCTTGTTGTGCATGCGCCGGTTGACGCTGACCATCCGCAGCAGCATCTCCACCCCGCGCATGAAGGTGCCTTCGCGCGCGCGGGTGGGGTTGAACATGCGCACTTCGATCAACGGATGGCTGTCCAGCGCCGCCAGCACCGAGCGGCTGCCACGCACGTTGAGGTCGTCCAGCAGCAGGCGCACGCGCACGCCGCGGTCGGCCGCCTGCAGGATTTCGCCGTACAGCAGGTTTCCGGTGAAGTCCGGGTGCCACATGTAGTACTGCAGGTCCAGGCTGCGCCCGGCACCACGCGCCAGCAGCGAGCGGGCGGCGAAGGCGTCGACGTTGTCGGCGAGCAGGACCATTCCGGTCTGGCCAGCATGCGCCTGCGCCACGGGGGCGATCGCGCGGTCGACCTGCGTGGCGGCTGCCTGCGCCGGCAAGGCGTGGCTGCTGGGACCGCGTACTTGATGGGCGAAACGGCCATAGCTCCACAGGGCTGCCAGGGACGCCAGCACGAAGGCCAGCAGGGCAATGGCCAGCCACTTCACGGTTTTTCGGGTCATGCCCACATTCTAGGGGGGCGATGTGGGCGCGCCGTGCAGGACAAAAAAAAGCGCGGACCAAACCGCGTCCGCGCCGGGAGGGTTCTCTGGACGCGCCCCGTCAGCGCGGCGCCTCGATGACCACGTACTGCACCGAGGTACCCGCGTACTGCGGCTGATACCACGTGTTGCCGCACTGCTGGTAGGCGACGCCGTTGACCACGGTGGTGACGCAGCTGGGTGGCACCGAATTGACGATCGATCCAATGACCGCCGCGGTGACCATCGTGGTCGCGGTCACGGCGGCCGCCGTGGCGACCGGATGGTCATACCAGCCGTCGTGCCAGTGGTTGTCGACGTCCACATCGATATCGCGATGCACATTGACGTCGCGATTGACGTTGCGGTTGACGTTGCGATTGACGTTGGTGTTGTGGTTCACATTGGTGTTGCGATTGACGTTATGGCCGGCATTGCCCCCGCGATTGACGTTGCCGCCACCGGCATGCGGCGGTGGATGATTGACGCCGGTGCGCGCGGCCGAGCGTGCGCGTGGCGCGGCATCGGCGGCGGTCGAGGCCATCAGGGCGCCGGCGCCTGAGATCAGGGCGACGGCGAGCAGGAAACGGAAAGTGCGCACGTTCATGGCTTGTCCTCCACCACGGCCATATCGACCTCGAGCAATTCGATCTTGGCTGCATCCTTGGGCGGCACGAAGGTAAAGGCGCTGTCCTTGAAGCTGGCGTTGGTGTTCCAGGTCAGCGTGGTGCTGTACTGCGGCTGGGCGGGGTCGTCGGTGGTGGTGATGACCAGCCGGCGCGGCAGCGGTTTGTCGCCGACTTCCAGCCACAGTTGCCAATCGACGCCGTCCTGGCGGAAGGCGTATTGCTCGGTGACGCTGCCGTCGATTCGGGCCGGGCCGACGAAGGTGGCGGCCTTGAGATCGGATACGGGCGCCTCGTCGGTGCCCCAGAGGAACAGGTCGGGCAGCGGCAGTTCGATGCCGTAGCGGTCGCGGGCGTCGGTGAGCAGGTCGCGCAACGTGGGCGGGGCGTCGACGGTGGCGTAGTACTTGTTCTTCGGGCCGTAGACGGTCAGGGTCTTGCCGTCGTAGTAGAGCTCGCGTTCCTTGCGATCGGTCTTCCAGCTCAGCTGCAGGTCGTTGGGGGTGCGGACCTTGTAGTCCACGCTGCCGGGGAATTGCAGTTTCTGGCCGTCTTCGGTCACTACGTCGAGGGTGGTGTCGCCGTGGACGCTGAAGCTCTTGAGGCTGCGGAGGTATTTGCCCATTTTCTGCAGGGCGGCTACTGCCTGGGGTTCTACGGGGGACGCGGATGCGGATGCGGAAGGCGCGGCGGCGGGTGCGGGTTTCGCAGGTGCGGCCGATGCGGTGATCGGCGCCGCTAGTGCCAGGCTCAGGGCGAGGCAGACGGTGGTTCGGGACATGGACGCTCTCCAGGCCGGTGCTTACCGGAACGCTGTAGAGCATTTCATCCGTGCGGGCTGGGCGCGACCGGTGAACTACCGGTCGGTGGTGAGTAAAACTACTGGAGTTTGGGTTGGGGGTTCGTTTGGAGCTCGGACGCTTTGGTTGTACGTGCGGCGTTCGGGGCCGGGTCCTTGCCCCGGGGGACGCCAAATACTGCATCCATGCGGGGCGCGCCCCGGTTGGCTTCCGTGACCAGGCGAAAGAGGCCGTCGCAACGGCCGGGAAACGACACAGCTAGAGA
>Ga0160434_100473_pt1 | contig 11013 bp, 9 predicted proteins | sample HID1973I_E0MG_FD_108273 | JGI IMG/M metagenome (GOLD analysis project Ga0160434, IMG submission 108273) | Enriched mosquito-associated microbial communities from UW Madison campus, WI, USA - HID1973I_E0 MG | ecosystem: Host-associated > Arthropoda: Insects > Digestive system > Unclassified ...
CTTGCGCGTGACCAGGTCCTGCGCCACCGCGGCCATGTCCTCGTAGGCCTTGTGGCGGTTCTGCTTCAGCGCCGCCTGGTGCCAGCGCGGGCCGTACTCGCCGCCACCACGCATGTTGGCCACGACGTAGACACCGCCCTTATCCAGCCAGGCGCGACCGAGGCCACCGGAATAACCCGGGGTCATCGAGATCTCGAAGCCACCGTAGCCGTACAACAGCGTCGGTGCCTTGCCATCGAACGCCAGACCCTTCGGCCGCACCAGGAAGTACGGCACGCGCGTTCCGTCCAGGCTGGTAGCGAAGTGCTGCTCGATGATGTCGCGGCTGGCATCGAAGAACGCCGGCATGGTCTTGAGCGTTTCCGGCTTCTGCCCCAGCTCGACCATCGACAGCGTGGTCGGGGTCAGGTAGTCGGTCGCGGTCAGCCACACTGCGTCGCTGTCGTCGCTGTCCACCGCGCTGACCTCAAGCGTGCCGAACGCCGGTGCGCCGACGAACGCGCTTTTCTTCCAGCCACCCGCGCCCGGGGTCAACACGCTCAGGCGGTTCTTTACGTCGTCGAGCACGTTGAGCACCAGGTGGTGGCGCGTCCACGCGAAACTGGCCAGCGACGCAGTGTCGGTAGGCGCGAACAGCACCTCGAACTCGCGCTTGCCAGCCATGAAATCGTCGAATCGGGTGGCCAGCAGCGAGCCTGCGGCATAGGTCTTGCCGCCGACCGTCCAGGGATCGCGCAATTCCAGCGTCAGCCATTCGCGCTTGACGCTCTTGTTGGCCGAGTTCGGCGCATCGATCTGGGTCAGCTTGCCATCCGCCCCGCGCAGATAGAGCTCGTCGTTGTAGAACGCCAGCGTGCGGCTGACGAAGTCGCGCTCGAAGCCCGGGGTGTCGTCGTGCACGGCGGCGATGTACATGTCGTCGGCCTTGCCTTCGTAAACCAGCTCGGCCTTGTCCAGCGGCTGGCCACGGCGCCAGCGCTTGACGATGCGCGGATAGCCCGAGCTGGTCTGGCTGCCGGGCCCGAAGTCGGTGAAGACGTAGACGGTGTCGGCATCGATCCAGCTCAGCGCACCCTTGGCCTCGGGGCGGAAGAACCCGTCCTGCACGAACTGCTTGGTCGTCAGGTCGAACTCGCGGGTGACGTCGGCGTCGGCGCCGCCGCGCGACAGCGCGACCAGGCAGCGCTGGTAATCCGGGCGCAGGCAATCGGCGCCATGCCAGACCCACTGCGCGTTCTCCGCCCTGTTGAGCGCGTCCAGATCAAGCACGGTCTCCCACGTCGGGTTGGGCTTGCGGTACTCGTCCAGCGTGGTGCGGCGCCACACGCCGCGCTCGTGCTGGCGGTCCTTCCAGAAGTTGTAGTAGTACTCGCCAATTTTCTGCACGCCGGGAATCTTGGCGTCCGAATCGAGCACTTCGCGGATGCTCGAGTCCATCTGCTTGAACTGCGGCGTGGCCGCCAGGCGGGCCTCGGTCTTCGCGTTCTGTGCCTTGACCCAATCCAGCGCGCGGCTGCCTTCGACATCTTCCAGCCAGGCGTAGGGGTCGGGGGTCATGGCGGCCTCCTTGGCGGACGCAGGGGTGGACGAAGCGGCGATCAGGCCCGCGACAAGGCAGGCGGCGGCGAGTTTGGACATCTATCCTCCGGGGTGGGCACAGCCGCCCCACGCTAGCACAGCGTTTGCGCCTGTCCCCCTGCCGAAAGGCGTGCGCTGGACTAGGCCGCGCGCGCCAGGGCCGGTGCCGGGGTGCGCGCCGGGAGCGCGCGGCGACGCGCCTGCGGGGCCCGGCGCCGGCGCGCCAGGGGCACGACCAACAGGCGCGGCAAGGACGGCAAGCGGAAGCGGTACAAGGCCCACCAAGCGGACATCGGCATGCCCAGCAGCCACAGTGGCAACCAGCCGATCCAGGCACTGTGGCCACGCGCGGCCGGCCAGACCAGGACCAGGGCCAGGCCGGCCAGGGCGACCTGGCGCACGGCACGCAGGACGCGCGGGTCCGGGGAATGCGTCGGCACGGGGCGCTGGGAACGGGTGTGCGTCATGGAATGGCTCCGGTTGGGTCGGGAAGGTCAACTTCCCCCATCGCCATCTCACCGATTGCGACCTACCATTGACGGGAAGTTCGCTCCTGCCGGTTTAGGGTGCAGGCCAGCCATTCCAAGACGAGCCACGATGCGCCTGACCGCCACCCTAGCCTTAGCGTTCCTCATCGGCCTGGCCGCGCCGCAGGCACCGGCACGCGAAGCCAAGGCGCCGGAACGGCCAGCGCTCGACCTGAAGCGGATGATGGGCACCTGGTACGTGATCGCGCGGATTCCCAATCCGGTCGAGCGCGGCCATGTCGCCAGCCGCGACGAATACACCCTCAAGGACGAGAACTCGGTCGGCATCCGCTACGTCTACCGCGAGGGCTTCAACGAGCCCGAGCAGGAAAAGACCGCGCGCGCCTCGGTCGACGAGGACAGCGGCAGCTACGACTGGCGGGTGTGGTTCTACAAGATCGTGCCGACCCGCCAGCGCATCCTCGAAGTGGCGCCGGATTATTCGTGGATGCTGATTTCCTGGCCCGGCCGAGACCTGGCGTGGATCTTCGCCCGCTCCCCGGACATGGACAACGAGCAGTACCGCAGCCTGGTCAACAAGCTGCGCGACGACTACGGCGTCTACACCGACAAGCTCAAGCGCGTGCCGCAGCACCGCGAGCAGGTCGACAAGCTCGGCTTCGAGGTTCCCAACCGCCGTTGAGCGGAAGCCGCCGGTGCGGCCTCAGTCGTAATTGCTCAGCGCCAGCGACAGCAGCGCCTTGGCCTGCTCGCGCAGTGACCTGGGCTCGATGATCTCTGCGTCCGAGCCGTAGTGCAGCACGTCCATCAGCAGCTCGCGCGAGACACTGTAGGGCAGCTTCAGTTCGTAGCGTCCGTCGGGCAGGAAGCGGCCCTGCTGCTTGGAATGCCAGTGTTCGTCGGCGACCCAGCGCGCCGCCTTGGCGCTGAACAGAATCGTCGCCCAACCCTTCGGCGCCCCGGAGAAGATGCCGTAGGACGCGGCCAACTGGTCGTCCAGTTCGCTGTCGGGCACATCGCGCGCGACGTCGTCGAGCAGGCGCGCGTGGTTGATGCGGTCCACGGCGAAACTGCGCACGCCTTCGCGGCCATGGTCCCAGGCATCGAGATACCAGTTGTCGCGGTAGTGGGTGATGCGCTGCGGCGACACCGTGCGCCGGGTGGACTCGTCAGTGGAACGGGCGCGGTACTCGAAGCTCAGCTGCTTGCGCTCCAACACGCCGGAGGCAACGCTGCGGAAACTGGCCTCGTCCAGTTTGCGTCCGCGATGTGGGATCACGCGCACCCGGTCGACCGGCCATTGCGAGACGCCGGCCTGGGCGGCAAGCAGGCTTTCGATGCGCTGCTGCAACGGCGCCAGCACCGAGGCCAGCACACCCCCACCGGTGCGCGACAGCAGCTGCTGCGAGGCCAGCAAGGCGTGCAGTTCCTCGGAACTGAGCCACAGGCCGGGCAGTTCGAAGCGGTCGCTCTCGCCGGACAGGTAGCGAAAGCCGGCCTCACCATCGCCTTCGACCGGGGCCATCAGCGCATCGCGCAGGAAGGCCAGGTCGCGGTAGACGGTGGCACGGGAACAGCCAAGCTCGTCCTGCAGCCGCGCCACCGTCACCGGGTAGCGGGCCGCCTTGAGCAGGCGGTGCAGGGCATTGATGCGTTCGTAGCGGTCCATGCGCCGATTATGTCCGACTCACGGCCCGCAGCGCGCGGGTCGCCGACCGCACAGCGTGACGTGCTTCGCAACCCGTGCCCGGCCGGGACGCGCCTTGAACCGACGGTCGCGCTTTGCGACGGGCGGCGCGACGCTCCTACCGGCGCAGTGGCAGGATCGGCGCTGGGGATCCCCGGGCGGCAAATCCTGTTGCCGCTGCTGCTGACGCTGCCGATGTCGCTGCGGCCGGTCCTGCAGAAGCCGATGTGGTGCGTGGTGGTGCTGGCGATCGCCGCCACGGTGCTGATGGAGCGCCATTGGCGCGTGCGTGACATGGCCCCGGTGCGGAACGGAGCATGAAGCGCGGCCGCGCGGCCTGAACCAGGGCGTGAAGCGTCCGTTATCATGAAAGCGTTCCCATACGTGCCTCCTGGCCGCCTGATCGAGAGCCGACCATGTCCCGCTGTGCCTTGTTGTCCGCCGCCGTCCTGCTTTCCTGCTCCGGCGTTGCCGCCGCCCAGGAAGCCGTCTTCAACGCCCCCACCGATCCTGCCGCCGTGGTCATTCCTTCGCCGTGGAGTGGTTCCAGCGGTGAACTGGGCTTTGCCTCCGCCCACGGCAATAGTTCGACGGAGAGCTTCAACGGCCGCCTGCGTGGCCGTTACACCGATGGCGACTGGATCCATTCGCTGGATCTGTTCGGCCTGCGCTCCAACGCCGAGTACACCATCACCAATGACGACGGAACCACCACGCGCCAGAGCCAGACCACGGCCGAGCGCTACACCGCCGCCGCTGGCAGCGCGCTGCAGCTGGGCGAACACCGCCAGCTGACCGCCACGGGCCGTTACGAAACCGACGACTTCGCCACCTACGACCGCTCGGGCACCTTCGGCATCGGCTACGGCACGCGCCTGCTCGACTGGCAGCACTTCTACCTCGATGCGCAGGTCGGCCCCGGCGTGCGCCGCGCGCACAATTCAGTGGAAGACCGCACCGAGACCGGCCTGATCGGCCGCGGCCTGTTCGACCTGAAGTACACCATCACCAGCACCACCGACCTGGTGAACACGCTGCTGGTCGAGTCGGGCAGCTACAACACCTACGCGCAGAACGACTTCGGCGTGCAGGTGGCGATGAACCAGCGTTTCGCGCTGAAGGCGGCCTGGCAGTTGCGCCACAACAGCGATGTCAGTGACGACAAGCAGAAGACCGATACGCTGACGACGGTCAACCTGGTTTATACGTTCAAGTGAGTGCCTGCGGCCTCGACTGTCCTGCAATCGCAGGCAGTCGGGGCTGAAGCCCCTCCTACAGTGCTTCGTTTTGCATGGCGGTGCACTGTAGGAGGGGCTTCAGCCCCGAAGAACGAAGCGGTGCTGCATCAGTCCCGCGCGTAAGGCCCAAGCAACAGATCCCCGCCCGCTTCCAGCAGCCGCCGCGCCACTTCACGGCCCAGCGCCTCGCGATCTCCCGCCGCCCCCTCGCCCTCGGCACGCACCAGGCGTCCATCGCCCGCATCGCCGACCAGCGCCTGCAGAGACAGCTGCTCACCACGATGCTGCGCGAACGCCGCCACCGGCACATGGCAACTGCCATGCAGCGCACGATTCATCGCCCGCTCCGCCTCCACGCATTCGCGCGTGGCCACATGGTCAAGCGACGCCAGCAGCGCCATCACCTGCGGATCGTCGCCGCGGCACTCCACCGCGATCGCGCCCTGCGCGGGCGCCGGCAACCAGTCCGGCGCGGCCAGGCGCGCGCCGATGCGCGCTCCCAGGCCCAGGCGTTGCAGGCCGGCGCAGGCCAGCACAATGGCGTCGTAGTCGCCTTGATCCAGCTTCGCCAGCCGCGTGTTGACGTTGCCGCGCAGGTCGAGCAGCTGCAGGTCCGGGCGCAGCGCGCGCAGCTGGGCCTGCCGGCGCAGCGACGAAGTACCGACACGCGCACCTTCGGGCAACGCCTGCAGCGACGGATACCGGGAGACCAGCGCGTCGGCCGGATCGGCGCGCTCGAGGATCGCCGGCAACACGAACGGCGTGTCCAGCGCCATCGGCACGTCCTTGAGCGAATGCACGGCGCAATCGGCCTCGCCGCGCAGCATGGCCAGCTCAAGTTCCTTCAGGAACAGCCCCTTGCCGCCGATCGCCGCGAGCGAACGGTCGAGCACTTCATCGCCGCGCGTGCTCATCGGCACCAGCAGCACTTCCAGGTGCGGGTGCAGGTCATGCAGGCGAGCGGCGACGTGTTCGCTCTGCCAGAGGGCGAGCGGGCTCTTGCGGGTGGCGATGCGCAGGGTCTTCATGCGCCGATTATCACCGGTCCGGCGCGGACGCGGTTTGCGTTCGATCAACCCTGGCGCAACTCGCCACGCAGATTGGCCACGCAGCGGCGGCTGACTTCCAGCGGCTGGGCTACATCGCGCAGCACCGCATGCACCTGGCCGTCGCTGGCGCGGCGCAGTTCGGCCAGCTGGCCGCGCGCCACCAGGCAGTTGCGGTGGATGCGCACCAGGCGCTCGGTGAACTCTTCCTCGAGCGACTTGAGCGATTCCTCGATCAGGTCCTCGCCACGCGCGTGATGGACGATGACGTACTTCTCCTCGGCTTGGAGATAGTGGATCTCCTCGATGGGGATCAGACGCAGGCTGCCGCGCAGGCGCGCGCACAGATGCGTGCGGCGACGCGCCGGATCGGCCGGCGGCGCCGGCATGCGCCCGGCGATGAAGGTGGCCGCGCGATCCAGCGCCGCGGCCAGCCGCTCAGGCCGCACCGGCTTCATCAGGTAGTCGATGGCCGCCGCGTCGAACGCCGACAGCGCGTGCTCGTCATAGGCGGTGCAGAACACCACCGCCGGACGCGGGGCGAAGTCGCGCAGGTGACGCGCCGCCTCGAGCCCGTCCACGCCGGGCATGGCGATGTCCAGCAGCACCACGTCGGGTTGGCGAGCCGCCGCCAGCTGCAGGGCCTGCTCGCCGTTCTCGGCCTCGCCGACCAGCTCCACGCGCGCGTGCGCGGCGAGCAGGTCGCGCAGGCGTTCGCGCGCCAGCGGTTCGTCGTCGGCGATCAGGACTTTCACAGCGACGACCCGAAGGCCGGCGACGGTGTGCGCTTTTGCATGTTTCCCCTTCTTCCCCCCGCCTGGGCGAACCCGCGGCGCGTGTCCGGCTACTTCAGTGGCAGGACGATCTCGCATGCATAGTAGCCGCCGCTCCAGCCGGCCGTCATCCGTGCCCCCGGGCCGAAGCGATAGGCCAGGTGATGGGCGATGCTGGCCTGGGCCTGGGCCTGGGCGTGGCCAGCGCCGCGCCCGAGGGGGCCGGTGGCGGCCGCCGGGTCCGGCACGGGGTTGACGATGCGGGTGTGCAAGGCCTGTCCCTGCTGGCTGAGCGCCAGGCTGACCACGCCACCGCCCTGAGGCGCGCGGTGCCATGCAGGACCGCATTCTCGACCAGCGGCTGCAGGTACAAGCGCGGCACCGGCAGCGTCCACGGCAAGGGCTCCTCGCGCCCCCACTGCACCGCCAGGCGCTCGCCCAGGCGCAGCGATTCGATTGCCAGATAGCGCTCGGCCAGCTCGCATTTGCCGCGCAGGGTCGAATCGCCCTCGCCTGCGTCCAGGGCGGCACGGAACAAGTCGGAGAGATCCAGCACCGCCTGCTCGGCCACCAGCGGGTCGCGCCGCAGCAGACTGGCGATGAGGTTCATGCTGTTGAACAGGAAATGCGGGCGGATCCGTGCTTGCAAGGCGTCGGCCTCGACGCGGGCGTTGGCCTGGATCTGCGCCGCCCATCGGTCGCTGACATAGAAGTCGCGCAACGCCAGCGCAGTGATCAGGCGCCACGAGGGCCGCGCAACCCAGGCTGAAGTGCCAACAGGTCGGGCATCCAGGGCTGCGGCGCGCGCGGGTCGCTCACGAGGGCGTCAGGCGACCACGAATCGGCGATCCATCCACGCCGCCAAGTCGGCGATTTCTTCCGCGCAGACCTGGTGCGCCATCGGGTACTGGTGCCATTCGACGGCGAAACCCAGCTGTTGCAGTTGCTCGGTGCTTTGCTTGGCATGCACCAGCGGAATCACCGGGTCGCTGCCGCCGTGGGCCATGAACACCGGTTGGCGCTGGGCGCCGGCGACGAGGTGATCGGCGGCGTGCGCCAGGTCGGGCAGGTAGGTGGACAGCCCGATCAGGCCAGCCAAGGGCACTTGCCGGCGCAGGCCCGCCGCCAGCGTCACCGCACCGCCTTGCGAAAAGCCCGCCAACAGCAATCGCTCCGGCCCGATGCCCCGCGCCGCTTCGCGCTCGATCAAGGTTTCGACCTGCGCCACCGACTCCAATACGCCCTGGCGATCGGCGCGGTCGGCGAAATCGAAACTGGCGATGTCGTACCAGCCGCGCATGCGCGCGCCGTTGTTGATGGTGATCGGCCGCACCGGCGCGTGCGGAAAGACGAAACGCAACGCCGGCCAATGCGGTTGCACGAGTTCGGGGACAATCGGCGCGAAATCATGGCCGTCGGCGCCCAGGCCATGCAACCAGAGCACGCTCCATTGCGGCGAGTCGGCGGTTTCGATTTCCAGTCCGTCCAGCGCTGAGGACATCGTGCGGCTTCCGTTAGGCGAAAGCCGCATTATGCCTGCGCGCTGGCCCGGCTCAGGCGGCGCTGTCGGCTTGCGCGGCCAGGCGGCGCAGTTCGGCCGCGCGCACCATCACGCTCGGCGGGCTGCGCTCTTCGGGGATGGAGAAGATGCCCAGGCCTTGCAGCCACTCGCCGGCGCGGCGCAGCGAGGTCAGCCCGACCACCGGGATTGCCAGCGCCATGCCGATCACCACCGGTGCCATCCATGCCGCCAACGCCGGCGAGACCAGGTAGGCCATCACGCCGGCCAGCAGGCCGAACAGACTGAGGCCGCCGTAACCCTTCACCAGCGCGCCCCAGGAGATCTTGCCGTCGTCACGCTGCTGCGCGTCCCAGCCCGAATCCTTGCCGGCCAGCACTTCGGCCACGCCGCGCGACTGCAGGTACATCACCACCGGCGCCATCAGCGCGGCCAGCACGGTCTCCAGCAGGATGCTGACCAGCGCGCGCACCGCGCCGCCACAGCCGCGGCGCTCGCTGCGGTTCATCAGCAGCGCCAGGTAGCCCAGCACCTTCGGCGCCAGCAGCACGCCCATGGTCAGCGCGAATACCCACACCGCGCCGGCCTCGCTGCGGGCGTGCCAGTAGCGCGCCGGCGAGAACGGAATCTCGGCGGCCAGGTTGATGCCGCCTTCGAACAGCGGGATCGCAATGCCGATCAACATCAGCATGGCCCACATCGGCGCGGTAAAGTAATGGCCGATGCCGATCATCATGTGCATGCGGCTGATCCAGTGCAGGCCCTTGGCGCCCACCACCTTGGAATGCTGCAGGTTGCCCTGGCACCAGCGGCGGTCGCGGATCAGCAGGTCGCTCAGGGTCGGCGGGCCTTCCTCGTAGCTGCCCTGCAGGTACGGCACCATGTGCGTGGCCCAGCCAGCGCGACGCATAAAGGCGGCTTCGACGAAATCGTGGCTGAGCACATGGCCGCCGAACGGCTTGCGGCCGGGCAGCGCCGGCAAGCCGGCATGGGCGGCGAAGGCGCGCGTGCGGATCACCGCGTTGTGGCCCCAGTAGTTGCTCTCGGCGCCATGCCACCAGGCCACGCCGTAGGCAATGATCGGGCCGTAAACCCGGCCGCCGAACTGCTGCATGCGCGCAAACAGGGTGTGGCCGTTGACCACCGCCGGCAGGCTCTGGATCAGGCCCACGTCCGGATTGGCCTCCATCCCGGCGACCAGGCGCACGATGGTGTCGCCGGCCATCAGGCTGTCGGCGTCGAGGATCAGCATCTGCGGGTAGGTGCCGCCGAAGCGGCGCACCCAGTCGGCGATGTTGCCGGCCTTGCGCCCGGTGTTGTCGGCGCGGCGGCGGTAATAGATGCGGCCGGTGTTGCCGGTGCGCTGGCACAGGGCGCGGTATTCGCGTTCCTCGGCCTCGCCGATGTCGGCGCGGGTGGTGTCGCTGAGGATGAAGAAGTCGAAGCGCTCGAGCTGGCCGGTGGCCGCGACGGATTCGTAGATCGCCTGCAGGCCGGCCAACAGGCGGCGCGGGTCTTCGTTGTAGGTCGGCATCAGCAGCGCGGTGCGGCTGTGCAGGGTCGGCAGCGGCGCGTCGGGGTCGATGCCGAGCTTGCGCCCGCGCCCGAACACCACGCTGATGAAGCCGGCCACGGCGCTGGCGAAGGACATCGCGATCCAGGCGAACAGGAGCACGAACAGGCCCAGCAGGCAGCCTTCCAGGACGCTGATGCCGCCGTCCCACATCACCATCAGCATCATCCAGGTCGCCGCCAGCGTCATCGCTGCGGTGCCGCCGATCAGGTACAACCGGCGCAGGCCGATGCCGCGCGGCGCGGTCCGCTGCCGGCGCACCTGCAGGCGGCCTTCGCGCAGGGACTGCTCGGGCATGCCCAGCGGCGACTCGGCGGGCAGCACCGCCACGCCGGCATCGCGCTCGGTCGGGGGGGTGTCGATCAAGCTCGCGCTCATCTCAATGCTTCCCGGCCGTGCGCGGGCCCGCCCCCGGGGCGGCGCCAGCGCGGTACCGCGGGCCGTGGCCGCGCATCGCATTCCCAACTACTACGAACACAAGCACTCCTCGGCCGCGACGGATATCGCCGCCCATGTTAGGTCATCGCTGTAGGCGCGCCGTGCCCGCCCTGTTCAGGCAGCCCCTCCCGGCTACCGTCCGGCGGCAGACTACGCCGTTCTGGCCCAACCGTCGCCCAACGCTGAATAGGGCGCCGGGCGCGGCCGCCCGGCGGGCCGCTACAGGGCTTGTCCGAGCTCGATGAACACCGTGCGGTAGCCGCCCTCGCGCATGCCCATGCCGAAGATCAGCGGGCCGATCCAGGAGTCGAAGCCAATGAACAGGCTGCCGTTGACGATGCCATCGGTCAGGCTCATGTCGCTGCGGCGCTGCCAGGCGTTGCCGTATTCCACCGTGCCGCCGACCTGGGCCGAGCGTCCGAAGATGCGCCCGAGTTCGTAGGTGTAGCCGGCGACGGCCAGCGCGTAGTCCTGGCCGGTGAGTTCGTTGCGCTGGAAGCCGGCCAGGCGCCAACGGCCGCCGAGGCGGTACAGGCTCTCGACCGGTGCGACGCCGGAGGCGGTGACGTGGTAGCGCAAGCCCAGTTGCAAGGCATGCGGACCGAAGCTGTGCGCGCCGACGAAGTCGAAGTCGAGCTGGTCGAAGTCTTCGTCGGCCCCCAGCCAGTCGCGC
>Ga0160434_100474_pt1 | contig 11002 bp, 4 predicted proteins | sample HID1973I_E0MG_FD_108273 | JGI IMG/M metagenome (GOLD analysis project Ga0160434, IMG submission 108273) | Enriched mosquito-associated microbial communities from UW Madison campus, WI, USA - HID1973I_E0 MG | ecosystem: Host-associated > Arthropoda: Insects > Digestive system > Unclassified ...
GGATTGCCGGCCAGTTCGATGCAGCGCGCGGCGCCGCCGACGGCGTCCATGATCTCGGCGCATTCGGCGCTGGTGCTGGTGTCGCACCACAGTTTGGCGGGAGCGAGCACCTTGCCTTCGGCGTCCAGCGGCACGAAGCCGTGCTGCTGGCCGGACACGGCCAGGGCGGTGATCTGCGCACGCAGCGTGGGGTCTATGCGCGAGAAGCAGCTGCGCACGGCGTCCAGCCACCAGGACGCTTCCTGCTCGCGACTGCCGTCTTCGCCGCTGATCAGCTCCAGTGCGGCGCTGGCCGAGGCGACCACTTGCCGGGACTGCGGGTCGTAAACCACGACCTTGATGCTTTGCGTGCCGGCATCGATGCCTGCGACCAACTTCATCCGATGCTCCTGGAACCTTGATTCGATGGGCGGGGTGCTGCGTATTCCGGTTTCTTTGCCGGGTATTCCGTTAGCGCTAACAGAAGGTCCGGAAACAAAACGGCGCGCGGCCGTTTGGGTTGGAAACTGAATACAGAGAGCGGGGTTTCTGACGCTTGGAGGACGCCGGGCGGAACTCTAGCAGCTGTTTTGGATTTGGCATGTTGCGGTGCAAAAAGCTGAGCTTTGTTGGTTGTTTGTTATCGGCGGCGACCGGGGCCAGACCCCTGTCGGGCCACCTTCTCCCACAAGCGGGAGAAGGACAGCTGGCGCTGTCGGCGGCTGCCAACCAATCGCGAAATTCCGTGCCGTTCCTTCTCCCACTGGTGGGAGAAGGTGCCCCGACCGGGGCGGATGAGGGCGCTCTCACACCCTGCGACTTTCTATCGGGTGTTCGGGGCCGGGCCCTTGCCCCGGGGGCGTTGGGCGACACGACGTCGCCCATACGAGCCCCGCATGGATGCAGTACTTGGCGTCCCCCGGGTCAAGGGCCCGGCCCCGAACGCCGCACGGAAACTCAAAACGCCGAACGCTCCCTCAAACAACCCACCCCGGCACCCCAAACCAAATCAACCACTTACACCCCAATGTCATCGATCTGTGATAGCAGCACCCCAGCTTGTGATCGAGCGTTCAAGCCCGAGGTGGAATTGCAGCACAGGTTGCGGCAGGCCCCCTGACTTCTAAGTCCGGGGGATTTCCTATCCGCCAACCGAGACCCGACATGCCTTCCATGCCGTCCGCACGTGCCCTGCCCCGACGAGCCCTCACGCTCGCCCTGCTGTCCGCGATGACCTTCCCGGCCCTGGCGGCCGGCACGCACTGCCAGCTCGTGGACGATGCCGGCAACCCGCTGCCGGTCGATACCACCGCCACGGGCACCGACGCGCTGGCCTGCGGGCCCGGCGTGCAGGCGACGGGCGCCAATTCCACCGCCGTCGGCTCGTGGGTCGACATCGATGGCGACGGCCTGGTCGATGCAGACGAGGTCACCTGGGCCGGGGCGGCCAATGCCACGGCCATCGGCGCCGCCGCCCAGGCAGGCGCTGCCGGCGCGGTGGCCATCGGCCTGCGTGCTGTGGCGGTGCAGGACGACAGCGTGGCGCTGGGCACCCAAGCGCAGACGCAGGCGCAGCAGACCACTACCACCAAGACCACGGTGGGCAGCACGCCTTCCGATGCCACCAGCAGTTCGGTGGCTGGCACGGCGGCGGCTACCGGTACCTTCAGCGGCAGCCTCGCCATCGGCAGCCAGGCCCGCGCCAATGGCAGCAACAACATCGCCATGGGCACCGGCGCGGTCACCGAGCAGGTCAGCGAGACCCTGGCGATGACCACCACCAACGGTGTGTCCACCCTGGTCTCCACCCAGGTGGCAGGCCCCGAACAAGACGCCATGGCCCTGGGCACCGGCGCACGCGCCAATGGCGACGGCACCATCGTCATCGGCTCGGGCGCCACGGCCGAGGGCAAGGTGGCGAACGTGCTGACCGGTTTCGGCAATACCAACCTCTGGTATTCGGTGGCACCGGCGACCAACTCGACCGTGATCGGCACCAACGCGCGATCGCAGGGCATCAACAACGTGGTCATCGGCGCCAACGCCACCACGCTGGGCGGCGCCGTGCTGCTTGCCTTCGATCCGGTCACCGGGCTGCCGGCCAAGGACCCGGACACCGGCTATGCCGTTTACGGCACCGCCTACAAGGATGAGAACAGCACCCTGGTCGGCGTCGGTGCCACCTCCGTGCGCGGCTGGGGCAGCGCCTTCGGCTACAACGCCGTCGCATACGGCAACAAGAGCACGGCGATCGGCAACTATGCCTATGCAATCGGCCCGTCTTCGACCGCGATCGGCGGCTTCCTCGACTACAACCCTGCGTTGGGCGGTTACTCGCGCAACCCGGCTTTCAGCAGTGCCTACGGCCGTGCGTTTGCCAGCGGCTACGGCGCGCAGTCGTTGGGCTCGGCCGCCTACGCCTGGGGCAACTACGACGCTGCCGTCGGCCCGGCCGCCTCCACCGGCGACCGCGATACCGACCACATCACCGCCGATGGCCTGACCACGGGCCAGTACGGCAGCCTGGACCAGACCTTGGTCAACGGCTCCGCTTCGCTGGGCTTCTACGCCAATGCCGGCGGCCATCAGAGCATTTCGATCGGCGCCTTGAGCACCGCCCACGATGCCTACGCCATCGCGATCGGCCAGGAAGCAGTCGCCTACGGCATCGACAGCCTGGCGATCGGCCGCGACGCCGTGGCGACGTGGCGCGAAGACATCGCCGTCGGCAAGGACACCGAGGTGTGGGGCGGCTATGGCACCGCCAACATGGCGATCGGCAATGCCGCCGGCGTCGGCTACAGCGGCGGCCCGGACATCAGCCACGCCATCGCCTTCGGCATGGCGGCCAGTGCACAGGCCGATTACTCCCTGGCGGTGGGCGATGCGGCCCTGGCCGACAGCGATTCGGCCAGTGCCTTCGGCGCGGCCGCACAAGCCTCCGGCGCCTCGGCTACCGCACTGGGCGAACACAGCCAGGCGATGAGCGACTACGACACGGCTGTCGGCGCCTATGCCTTGGCGCAGGGCGGCAACAGCGTGGCGGTCGGCACGAATGCCTTCGCCCTGGGCCTGGACGCGGTGGCCAGCGGCTACAACGCGATGGCCAGCGGCCAGGACAGCGTCGCGCTGGGTGCCTATGCCATGGCGAGCAACACGTTCGGCACCGCGCTGGGCAATGGCGCCCTGGTGTTTGCCGACAACGCGGTCGCCATCGGCGCCAACGCGCTGGCCGATCGCGCGAACACAGTCTCGGTGGGCAGTGCAGGTGCCGAACGCCAGATCGTCAACGTGGCCGACGGTACCGATGCCACCGACGCGGTCAACAAGCGCCAGCTCGAAGCGGCCGTGGCCGATGTCAGCGGCAATGTTGGCGCGATCGATGCGGCGGCGGTGAAGTACGACGACGCGCAGGCCCGCGACCGCATCACCCTGGGCGGTGGTGCCGACGGCACTACCCTCGCCAACGTTCGCGCCGGCAGCGTAGCCAGCGACGCAGTCAACGTCGGCCAGCTCGACTCGGTGGTGTCGTTGCTGGGCGGCGGCGCAAGCCGCCAGAGCGACGGCGCGTATGCCATGTCCGGGTACTCGCTGCAGGGCAGCCACTACAGCAACGTCGCCGATGCTTTCGGTGCCGTCGACCAGGCACTCGATTCGGTCTTCGGCCGCATCGGTTCGCTCGAACACAGCCCCGGCGGCGGCTTGCCGGGTGGCACTGGCGAGGGCATCGCGGTCGGCGCGGGCAGCCATGCCCAGGATGCAGGCGACACGGCCATCGGCCACGGCGCGACCATCAACGCCGATGGCAGCACCGCGGTCGGCAACAACACCACAGTGAGCGCGGCGGCCACCAATGCCGTCGCCATCGGCGCCGACGCCAGCGTCAGCGCCGCTTCCGGCACGGCGATCGGCCAGGGCGCTTCGGCGACGGCCGCAGGAGCCGTCGCCCTGGGCCAGGGTTCGGTGGCCGACGAAGTCAACACCGTATCGGTCGGCAACAGCGGCAACGAACGTCGGGTTACCCACGTTGCGGCCGGCACCGCCGCCACCGATGCCGCCAACGTGCAGCAGATGCAGGCTGGCGATGCGCAGGCGGTGGCCACGGCCAACGCCTACACCGACACGACCGCAACCCAGACTCTGAGCAGCGCCAACGGCTATACCGACAGCCGCGTGCAACAACTGAGCGACCAGTTCAGCGGCCTCAGCGGCACCCTCGATCGCCGCCTGCAATTGCAGGACAAGCGCATCGACCGCCAGGGTGCGATGGGCTCGGCCATGATGAACATGTCGATCAATGCGGCCAACAGCCGCAGCGCGCGCGGACGCGTGGCGGCCGGCGTGGGCTGGCAGAACGGCGAAACCGCGCTGTCGGTCGGCTACGCGAAGTCGATCGGCGAACGTGCCTCGGTGAGCATCGGCGGGGCCTTCAGCGGCGACGACCGCTCCGCCGGCGTCGGCTTCGGCGTCGATCTGTAATTCCTTTCTTCCCTGCCCTTCCCTCCCGCCGCGCGGCGGGAGGGCCTCACTTCGCCTATTCGGAAAACCACCCAGATGATCGCCCGTCGAACCGTCCTGAGCCTGATGCTCGCCGCCGCCTGCGCGCCCGCGCTGGCCACCGCCGCTACCGTGGTTCCCGCCAATCTCGATCTGTCTTCCTTGCATGACGCCGGCTTCCACCAGCGCTTCATCGTCAAGTACCGCAACGGTAGCGCCGAACGCCTGCAACCGGCCGTGCGCCAGCACGCGCTCGATGCGGCCACCGAGCGCGCACGCCCGCAGCTCGGCGCCGCGGTGGCCGCCCAGCACGGCAACGCCGCGCTGCACGTGACCACCTTGCGCAGCACCATCGGCGGCCGCCACCTCGTGCGCGCATCGCAGCGGCTGGATCAAAGCCAGGCCGAAGCCCTGATGCGCGCGATCGCCGCCGATCCGGACGTCGAATACGTCGGCGTGGACAAGCTCATGCATCGCGCCGCGCTACCCAATGACCCGATGCTGGCCACCTACCAGGCCTGGCATTACGGCACCGGCGCCGGCGGCGCGCGTGTGACCACCGCCTGGGACGCCGGCGCGACTGGTGCCGGCGTGGTGGTGGCGGTGATCGACACCGGCGCGACCCATCACGCCGACCTGGAGCCGAACCTGTTGCCAGGCTACGACTTCATCACGGACGCCTGGATGGCCCGGCGCGACACCGACGGCCGTGCGCCGGGTGGCTGGGACCAGGGCGACGGCGTGGAGGCCGACGACTGCTACACCGGCTCGGCCGCCGAGGCCAGCAGCTGGCACGGCACCCACGTGTCCGGCACGATCGCGGAGGTCACCAACAACGGCATCGGCGGCGCCGGCATCGCCTACAACGCACGCGTGGTCCCGGTGCGCGCCCTGGGACGCTGCGGCGGCTACAGCTCCGACATCAATGACGCGATCGTGTGGGCGTCGGGTGGCCATGTCGATGGCGTACCGGACAATCCGAACCCGGCCGAAGTGATCAACATGAGCCTGGGCGGCGGCAGCGCCTGCGACAGCGATACCCAGGCGGCGATCGACTCGGCGGTGTCGCGCGGCACCGTGGTGGTCGTGGCGGCCGGCAATGACAACAGCAACGTCACCGGCCATTCGCCAGCGAGCTGCGCCAATGTCGTCACCGTCGGCGCCACCGGCTTCAGCGGCCAGCGCGCGGGTTACTCCAACTATGGTGCCGGCGTCGATCTGGCCGCGCCCGGCGGCGCCGGCACCGAAGGCGTGCCGAACGGTTACATCTGGTCCACCCACAACACCGGCACCAGCACGCCGGTCGGCGACGAGTATGTCGGCATGACTGGCACCTCGATGGCGACCCCGCACGTCGCCGGCGTGGTCGCGTTGATGCAGAGCGTGGCACCGCAACCGCTGACCCCGTCGGTGGTCGAGGCGCTGCTGAAGGCCTCCGCGCGCACCTTCCCGGTCAAGCAGGACACCGGCAAGCCGCTGGGCGCGGGCATTCTCGACGCTGCCGCCGCAGTGGAGCGGGCCAAGACCTATGGCCAGCCGCTGAGCGGACGCCCGCTCACCAGCAACGTGGCCGAAGCGCTGCCGCCGCTGGCCTCCGGCGACAGCGTGCTGTACGTGGTCGACGTGCCCGCCGGCAAGAGCACGCTGGAGTTCATGACCTACGGTGGCCGCGGCACGTTGCTGGCCTATGCCAACTTCGAGGCCGAGCCGTTGTCGAGCAGCAACGTCGCCGCCTCCACGCGACCGGGCACCAACCAGATCATCACGATCAGCTCGCCGGCCCCGGGGCACTACTACCTCAAGGTCAGCGCCTCGGCCGATGCCGCCGGCGTCCTGGTGCGGGCGCGGGTGCTGTAACGGACATGGCAATTCGCAGTAGACGCAGCAACCGTTCGGCCGGCCGGGACAGCATTCGTCCCGGCCAGGCCGGCGGGCATTGGCGCTGTGCACTCGGCCTGGCCATCTTGCTCATGGCCGGCTGCGGCCGGCCCCCGGCGCCCAATGCCGAATCTGCCGGCGTTGCGACCACCGGGAAATCGGCTCCGTCAGTACAACGCGCGACCGCGCCGATTCACGCTGGGGTGGTGGATGTCGTCGCCGGCGATGTGGCCGCACCGGTCACGCTGGCACCCGGGCAACTGTTGCGTGTACATCTGCTGGAAAGTCCCGCCACCGGATATCGCTGGAGCCTGCAGTCGCAGGTGCCGGCGTCGCTGCGCCTGGAAGCCGATCCGGGTGCGGATCCTGTGCGGGCCAACGTTCGCACCTGGAGCTTCCGCGTGCTGCGACCGGACCTGACCCATCTGCGCTTCGCCTACCGGCGCAGCTGGGAAACGGTGGACGACGCCGGCGAATCGATCTCCTTCGATCTTCACATCCACTGACGATCATCTCCGTCGATCTTCGCCTGCTGAATCGCCGCGCGCTGCAAGCGGCTGCTTCGATCGCTTAGCATCGAAGCTGCCGACCGACGCCGACTGGGGACGCCGGGGCACGTGGAGAACAGACGGGAATGCCCCAGATGCGGTACCGCTTTGGCGATTTCGAGCTGGACCCGGCATCCCGGGAGTTGTGGCGCAACGGCGAGCGGATCGCCTTGCCACCGAAGTCATTCGAGTGCCTGGCCTACCTGGTCGCGCATCGCGATCGTGCGGTCGGACGTGATGAGCTGATCTCCGCGGTCTGGGGCCGGGTCGAGGCCAGCGATACGCTGGTGGCGCAAACCTTGTTGCGTGCGCGCAAGGCGCTGGGCGACAGCGGCGAGCGCCAGGCCATGGTCCGCACGGTGCCGCGCTTCGGTTACCAATGGGCGGCGGCGGTGCGCGAGGTAGTGATCTTTCCCGAACAGACCGACGCCGAGGCGATCGCACCTGCGGCCGCAGAGGTTGTCCCGCCGGCAATGCCCGGACCTGCGCCACGTCGCACTACCCGCTGGCCCTGGTATGTCGCCATTGCCGCCGCGCTAGCGGTCGTGCTCGCCGCGCTGCCGCTGGCATGGAAACATCATCCGCCGGCCGCGCCTGCGGCGAACGCGCCGGAGAAGACGCTTGCGCTCGTGCTGCCGGTCACGGTCACGCCCACTGACGCAGAGACTTCCTGGGTGCGTCTCGGGGCGATGGACTACATCGCCAGCCGCATGCGCCGTAGCGGCCTGAAAGTCATTCCCAGCGACCAGACGCTGCATCTGAGTGGACCGACTGAAGCTACCAGCGCCTCTCCTGCGCCGGACTGGCGACGACTCGGTGCCGACAGTGGGGCGCGCTGGATCCTCGCACCGGAAGCCAGTCGCGACGGCAATGGCTGGCGCGTGCGCCTGGAGTGGCACGAAGGCGGCGAGGCGCGCACGGTCGAGGCGCGCGGCAACACGCCCCTGGCGGCCGCCGCCAGCGCCACTGACAACTGGCTGCGCCGGGAGGGCCGGCGTGCGCCGGAAGAGTCGCCCACGCCGCTGGTCGAACGCCTGCAGCAGATCGATGCGGAACTCACCGCCGGCCAATTGGCCACTGTGCGCCGCCTGATCGAAAAAGCCCCCGCCGCGCAACGCAACGATCCCCGCCTGCAAGTGCGGCAAGCGCAGCTGGCCTACCGCTCCGGGCAGATCGACCAGGCCGAACAACAATTCCTGACTCTGCTTGCACCGCAAGCCAGCGCCGCTGGCGCCGATGTACGCGCGCGCACGCTGATGGGCCTGGGCGCCGTGGGCATCCGCCGGGGCAACTTCACCGACGCCCAGGCCCGCTACAGCCAGGCGGTGGAATTGCTGCAGGCCAGCCCGGACGGGCTGGACGATCCGAGCATGCTGGGCAATGCCTACAACGGGCGCGGCGTCGCGCAGGCCGAGCAGCACCAGATGGAAGCAGCGGTGCACGACCTCGGCATGGCGCGCATCGCCATGCAGCGGGCCGGCGACCTGGTCGAGGCGGCGATGGTCGGCACCAACCTGGGCATGATCGAGAGCCGTCGCGGCCATTACGCGCAGGCGCTGCAGGAGCTCGACCGTGCCATTGCCACCTATGAACGCTTCGGCGTGCGCGACTATCTCGCCGCCGCGCTGAGCTCGAAGGCCGAGACCGAGTTGGCGTTGGCGCAGCCAGCCATTGCCCTGGACACCATCACCCGCGCCCGCCGCGAATCCAGCACGCTCGAGGACACCACGCTGGCGGTGCGCGTGGACACCGTGCAGGCGCACGTGCAGATCGCCAATGGCCGCCTACGCGACGCCGAGGCCACCCTCGCCCGCTTGCGCACGCTCGGCCTGGCCGCCGATGGCCCACCGATGACCGAACTGACGCTACGGCTGATGCTCGCCCAGGGCCACTCGCAAGAGGCACTGGCCTTGTCGCGCGAATGGCTGCAACACCCCAACGCGACCCCCGCGCTGACGTTGCTCGGCGTGCAGGCCGCCCTGCGCGAGCGCGACCTGGATGTTGCGCGCGAGTGGCAGGCCCGCGCTAAAACAGCGCCGGATGACGACGACGCCGAGCTGCCGGTGTCGCGCGCTTTGGTGGCCGCGCGCGATGGACAACGCGACCAAGCCTTGGCGACGATCGCCGCGGCCGCGGCGCATGCCGCCGACACCGGTAGCGCCGATGCGCGCATCCGCATTGGCGTGGTGCAGGCGTGGATACTGCTCGATGCGCGCCAGCCCGAGGCCGCCGCCGCTGTACTCGGCGGCGACCTGTCCAGCTTCGCCAGCAGCGACTACCGCGTGGCCTGGTCGATGCTGGCGTTGTACCGCGCATTGGACGACAGCGCGCAGATCGAGCGCGCCCGCGCCCAGGCCGAGGCCTTGCGCGGCGAGCGCGCACTGGAGCAGGCGCCGACGCTGTAACGCGCGATCACGGCCAATCGAGATTGAACGAGACCCCGACGGTGCGCGGATCGTTGTACACCGCGGCCATGTAGTTCTCGATCACGCCCTTGAGGTTCTTCTCATCGGTGATGTTGCGCGCGAACAACGCCACTTCCCACGCGCCATAGCCGCCGGTGTAACCCAGCTTGAGGCCGCCCTCGAAGTTGCCCGAGGCGTTGAACTCCTTGCTGTCGTACAGCACGAAGCTGGTGTAGCCCTGCTTGTTCCAGTCGGTGGCGACGAAGAACGCGCCGCCATCGTTGACCGGGATGTCGTAGCGCGCGGCGATGTTGAGGTTGTACTTGGGCGCGTTCGGCAGCGGATTGCCGTCGATCTGGGCGAAGGTGTTGGCACCGACCTTGATCATCGGGTCGTTCACCGTGCACACCACCACGCCGTTCAAGGCACAGACCTGGGCGTAGACGCGGTCGTCCTGGATCTCGCTGTGCAGCCAGCTGGCGCCGGCGGTGATCGCCAGGTTCGGGAGCGGACGCCAGTCGATGTCGGCCTCGGCGCCGTAGGCCTTGGCCTTGTCGGCGTTGAACAGCACGCCGTTGCCGTTGGAATCGTTGCCGTTGAGCTGGATGTCGTCCACGGTGTAGGTGAAGCCGGTGACGTTCAGGCGCAGGCGGTTGTCGAACAGGCTGCTCTTGACGCCAGCCTCCCACGACAGGATGGTCTCCGAATCGGCGGTGGTGAAGTCGGCATTGAAGACCGCCGAGCGGCCCTGGATGGTCGGGCCACGGAAACCGCTGGCCACGCGCGCGTACAGATTGACCTGCGGGTTGATCGCGTACAGCGCGCTGAGATCCCAGCTGGGCTTGGTGTCGGACATCTCGACATCGGTGCGGCCGCGATAGGTGACCACACCGGCGGCGGTGTCGGCAGTCTTGAGCAGGCGCGTGCGCTTCTTGTCCTCGGTCTCGCGGACACCGGCGGTCAGGGTCAGCGCGTCGGTGGCCTTCCAGCTCAGCTGGCCGAAACCGGCCCAGGAGGTGTTGGTGTTGCGCAGCCGCACCCAATTGTTGGGGTTGCGTGCCGCGCCCTGCAGGAACCACGCGCGCTGGTAGAAGTCGGTGGTATCGCGGCCGTCGAACCAGAACGCGCCCACCTGCCACTGCAGGTCGCGCTCGCCGCTGCTGGCCAGGCGCAGTTCCTGCGTCCACTGGTCGAGATCGCGGACCTGGCCCATCGACTGGCCGTAGCCGTTGGGCACGCCATTGAACGGATAATCTGCCGCCGCGCCGCCGTCGGTATCGCCGCGCGAATAGCCCGAGGTGGTTTCGTAGGCGGTGATCGACGTCAGCTCGACGCCACCGAAGTCGTAGGCCGCCTTGATCGAGCCGCCATAGGTCTTGTAGGCCTGCGGGTTGTTGTCGGCTTCGTCGTAGCGCACGCGGTCGCGGGCGACGTCGACATCGTTGGAGCCCTTGGTGATGGCGTTGCGCAGGAACAGGGTCGAGGTGCCGTCGTAGTCGCGCGCATGGCCGGAGAACAGCACGGAGAACTGGTCACTGGGCTGCAGCAGCAGCTGGGCGCGGACGTTGCGATCGTCGAAGCCGCCCATGGCGTCCTTCTTCGGCGCCACCGTGCCGTCGGCGCTGGGGCCGTCGTAGGCGTTGTCGACGTAATCGTCGCGGTGCTGGTACAGCGCCGAGATGCGGAACGACAGCA
>Ga0160434_100475_pt1 | contig 10971 bp, 11 predicted proteins | sample HID1973I_E0MG_FD_108273 | JGI IMG/M metagenome (GOLD analysis project Ga0160434, IMG submission 108273) | Enriched mosquito-associated microbial communities from UW Madison campus, WI, USA - HID1973I_E0 MG | ecosystem: Host-associated > Arthropoda: Insects > Digestive system > Unclassified ...
CCGCGCACCCGGACCTGCGTATCGGCTACTTCGCCCAGCACACGGTCGAGTCGCTGCACGAAGGGCAGTCGCCGATGGAGCATTTCCGCGACCTCGCCCCGGATGCGCCGAACCAGGCCTTCCGCGACTTCCTCGGCAAGTGGAACTTTGCCGGCGACCGCGCCTTCGAGCCGGTGGATGGCTTCTCCGGTGGCGAGCGCGCGCGCCTGGCGCTGGCCCTGATTGCCTGGCAGCAGCCCAATGTGCTGCTGCTCGACGAACCGACCAACCACCTTGATCTTGAAATGCGTGAGGCCCTGGCCGAAGCGCTGAGCGATTTCGAAGGCGCGATCGTGATGGTCTCGCACGACCGCCACCTGATCGGCCTGGTCTGCGACACCTTCTGGCGCGTGGCTGACGGCGTGGTCGAGCCGTTCGACGGCGACCTCGACGAATACGCCGCCTGGCTGCGCAGCCGGCCGGCCGCGCAAGGCACCAAGCAGCGCATGGCCGATGCCGCGCCGGCGCCGCTGCCCCCGCCGCCGCCGCTGGCGCCGCCTTTGCCGAAGAAGGTGGCCAACCCGCACAAGGTGGCGGCCGCGGAGAAGCGGGTCGGCGAACTGGAAGCGTTGCTGGCCGAAGTCGATCGCCAACTCGCCGATCCGGCCAACTACGCCGATGCCAACCGCATGAGCGAGCTCGGCCGTGATCGCGACAGCGTCGCCGCCAAACTCGCCGAAGCCGAGCAGCAGTGGTTGGAGATGATGGGCTGAGGCCGCGCCGCGGCGTCAGCCGTGGCCCTGCAACCACTCGCGAAAGCGTCGCGCCGGCTCGCTCTCGGCGCGCGAGCGCAAGCGTGTGAGCCAATAGCGGCCAAGATCGGCCTCGATCGCGAACGGTTGCACCAGACGCTCGGACGCCAGGTCGTGTTCGAACATCCGCAGCGGTAGCAGGGCCACCCCGGCGCCCGCCGCAGCAGCACTGGCCAGCGCGAGCGAAGAGTCGAACATCGGCCCGCGCGCTTCCAGCGACGCCTGTCCGGCGATCTGCGCCCAACGCGACCACTCATCACTGCGATACGAGCGCAGCAGCGGCACGCGCAACAGGTCGGCCGGCGTGCGCAGCCGTGCAGCCAAGGCCGGGGCGCAGACCGGCGCGAAGGGTGCATCCAGCACCGCGGTCGACACTTGCCCCTGCCAATCGCCATCGCCGAAACGGATGGCCAGTTCCAGGCCTTCGCCGGCCAGGTCGATACGGTTGTTGTGGGTCTGCAGGCGCAGCTCGATATCCGGATGCGCGGCCGCGAAATCGGCCAGCCGTGGCAGCAGCCAGCCGGTGGCGAAGGTGGCGACCACGCCCACCGCCAGCACATGGCGATAGCGGCCCTCGCTGAACTGGTCGAGCGTGGCGGCGATGCGGTCGAAGCAGTCGCCGAGCACCGGGTACAGCGCAGCGGCCTCGTCGGTGAGCGCCACCCCGCGCGGCAGGCGATGGAACAGGCGCACGCCCAGGTGCGTTTCCAATGTCTTGATCTGGTGGCTCAACGCCGCCTGGCTGACGCACAGTTCGGCAGCGGCCCGGGTCAGGTTCTGGTGGCGGGCCGCGGCTTCAAAGGCGCGCAGGGCATTGAGCGGGAGGCGAGGGCGCAGCATCGGCAGCCATCAATCCGATTCATGGGTAGCCTTGAATAACCTCGCTGGTGCTTCCCGGTCAACGTTTCGATACTCAGGCTTTCCCCTGGAGGTGGACGATGCAGACGAGAAGGCGGTTCCTGCAGTATTCGGTGCTCGCGGCGGGTGCGGCCGCATTGGCGCCGGCCTGGGCGAAAGCGGTGGAAAAGCGCATGGATCCGCTGGGTGACGCATTCGCCAGGATCGAGCGCGAAAGCGGTGGCCGGCTCGGCGTGGCCCTGCACGACGCGCAGGGTCGGCGGCTGGCCGGGCATCGCGAGGACGAACGCTTCCCGATGTGCAGCACCTTCAAATTTCTATTGGCGGCGGCCCTATTGCGCGGCGTCGACCAGGGCCGGCTGCGGCTGGATCAGCGAGTACCGGTGGCCAAGTCGGACCTGCTGGGCAACTCGCCGGAGACCGAGAAGCACGTCGGCGCGGCCGGCATGAGCGTGGCCGAGTTGGCCCACGCCACGCTGATCTGGAGCGACAACGCCGCCGCCAACCTGCTGCTGCCGTTGGTCGGCGGACCGGCAGGGCTGACCACCTTCCTGCGTGCCAGCGGCGACCCGCTGACCCGGACCGACCGCACCGAGCCGACCTTGAACGAATTCACGCCTGGCGATGACCGCGACACCACCACCCCGGCGGCGATGGCCGGCACCCTGCGTCGTTTCCTGCTGGGCGACGTGCTTTCGCCGGCTTCACGGAAGCAGCTGACGGACTGGTTGCGCGACAACCGCACCGGCGGCACCCGTTTGCGTGCGGGCCTGCCTGCCGGCTGGGGGATTGGCGACAAGACCGGTTTCAACGGGTCGGACACCAGCAACGACATTGGCATTCTGTGGCCGCCGGGCGGCGGGTCGCCGCTGTTGCTGACCGCCTATCTGCAGGGGGCCAAGGTGCCGGTCGAGGGGCAGAACAAGGCGTTGGCGGAGGTGGCGGCTGCTGTGGCCGTTGCGCACGGGTGAAAATCGAGCAAGTTTTGGAGCGGGCTCAGCCCGGAGCGGAAGAAGTCCGCACCTTTGCTGCCTCCGCCAACCTGTCGCGGCTGAAGCCGCTCCTACAGTGCACCCAGCAGGCCAACAGCTGCCGCGAGTCGCCGGCTGGAGAACCTGTAGGAGGGGCTTAAGCCCCGACGAGCGGAGTCGCGCACGTGCAGAACCAGGGCAAACCTTGAACGGCCCCGCTTTGCCCTAAAATTGCCGGTCTCCGTTCCACCTTGCCTGACACCCCATGCCGATCTACGCCTTCCAGTGTGCCGAGTGCGGCCACAGCTTCGACCGCCTGCAAAAGCTCTCCGATGCCGATCCGACCGTCTGCCCGGCGTGCGGCGCCGAGGCAGTGAAGCGCCAAATCACCGCGCCCTCGTTCCGCCTGGCCGGCGGTGGCTGGTACGAGACCGACTTCAAGAAGAGTGGCGACAAGAAGCGAAACCTGGCGGATGGCGGCAGCAGCACGCCCAGTCCCGGCGGCGACGCCAAGCCAGCCGCCCCCGCCCCGAAGCCCGACCCCAAGCCGGCAAGCTGAGTCAACGCGGGCAGAATGCCCGCGCTGACTCAGCTCACACATTCAAATCGCGGTAGCTCCTGCCGTTCCTTCTCCCGCACTGCGGGAGCAAGGTGCCCCGACAGGGGCGGATGAGGGCGCCCCTCCCAAAAGATTGGCCCCGGCGCCGCCGATAAACCCAAAACGCATCAGAACCGGCAACCCTCAACGCGCCCCAAACCGCGCCCGGCAGCCGTTGTCCACCCACAGCTGGTTGCGCTCATAGCCCCAGCTCCGGCCCTCATCGCAGCGAGTCTTGGACAGCTGCTGCACGATCACCGGACGACCGCGATTACGATCCCAGTCGCAATACCGGCGGCGCTGATCGTCGCTACTGCAGGTGACCTGGTAGTTAGGATCGCCATTGCCCCAACCGCCACCGTTGTTACCGCCACCCCAGCCACCACGGCCTTCGGCGAACTCGCCGCGGCACCCGTCAGTGACCCACACGCTGCCGTTACGGAAGCCCCAGTTACGGCCTTCCACGCAGCGGGTATCGGACAACTGCCGCACCAGGGTCGCCCCACGCCAATTCGTGCTGCACACATGCTGCCGCTTGTCGTTGCTCTCACAGCGGATCGTCCCGCCCGGCCCACCGCCACCGCCCGCATTCCCACGGCTATCGGCAAAGCGCCCGCGGCAGCCGCGGTCCACCCAGACGAATCCACGCCCGCTGCCCCAGTTGCTGCCTTCCACGCAGCGCGTGCCGGACAGGTTCTGCACCAGCACCGCACGGCCGGAGAACGGCACGGCGCACTGGCTGCGGCGGTTGTCGTTGGACGAACAGGTCACGGTCTGGCCGGAATAGCCACGATCCTGGGCGGCGGCGGGGCTGGCAGGGGCCATTCCGAGCGCCAGCAACAGGCCGGCCAGGGCGAACGACGGGCGAAACGACATATGCAGATCCTTGCGGGTGTGAAGACGGCCGGACTATAGCCGGGGCCGGCGCCAAGGGTTCGTGACTGGACCGATTTGCCCGGGCGCCCGCCCGGCCCCAGAATATCGGGCTTTCCGGCGCCGCCTGCGCCGGCTTTTTTTGCGGAGCGTTCCGATGCGTACCCACTTCTGCGGCCTGGTCGACGAGACCCTGATCGGCCAAACCGTCACCCTGGCCGGCTGGACCGATGTCGCCCGCAACCTCGGCGGGGTCTGCTTCATCGATCTGCGCGACCACGAGGGCATCGTGCAGGTCACGGTCGAGCCGGACAACGCGGAAGTGTTCAAGGTCGCCGCCAGCCTCGGCTACGAGGACGTGCTGCAGGTCGAAGGCGTGGTGCGCGCGCGGCATGCGGTCAACGACAAGCTGCGTAGCGGCAAGGTTGAAGTGATCGCCACCCGCATCAGCGTGCTCAACAAGGCCGAGCCGCTGCCGTTCCACGCCCACGAGAACCCGGGCGAAGAAACCCGCCTGAAGTACCGCTACCTCGACCTGCGCCGCCCGGAGATGCAGCGCATGCAGCGCACCCGGATCAAGCTGGTGCAGTCGCTGCGCCGCTACCTCGACGAGCGCGGCTTCCAGGACATCGAAACGCCGATCCTGACCAAGGCCACGCCCGAAGGCGCACGCGACTTCCTGGTGCCGGCGCGCATGCATCCGGGCGAGTTCTACGCATTGCCGCAGTCGCCGCAGCTGTTCAAGCAGATCCTGATGGTGGCCGGCTTCGACCGCTACTACCAGATCGCCCGCTGCTTCCGCGACGAAGCCCTGCGCGCAGACCGCCAGCTGGAATTCACCCAGCTCGACATGGAGTTCGCCTTCGTCCGCGAGCGCGACGTGCAGGATGCGGTCGAGGCGATGATCCGCGCCATCTTCAAGGAAGTGGTCGACGTCGAGCTCGATGCGAAGTTCCCGCGCATGACCTGGGCCGAGGCCATGCGCCGCTACGGTTCGGACAAGCCGGACCTGCGCATCGACCTTGAGCTGGTCGACGTGGCCGAGCAGGTCAAGGGCAGCGAGTTCGCCGCCTTCACCGCCGCCGCCACCGATCCCGATGGCCGCGTCGCCGCGCTGCGCATTCCCGGCGGCGCCACGCTGTCGCGCAAGCAGATCGACGAATATGCCGCCCACGCCGCCAAGTACGGCGCCAAGGGCCTGGCCTACGTGAAGCTTTCGGAGACGGGCGAGGTGACCTCGCCGATCGCCAAGTTCTTCGCAGAAGACGCCTTTGCCGCGTTGCTCAAGCACGTCGGCGCCAATAACGGCGACATCGTGTTCTTCGGTGCCGGTGGCTACAACAAGGTCTCCGACTTCATGGGCGCGCTGCGCCTGAAGGCCGGCAAGGATTTCAACCTGGTCGCCGCCGGCTGGCGCCCGCTGTGGGTCACCGACTTCCCGATGTTCGAGTGGGACGAGGAAGCGCAGCGCTACGTCGCCTTGCATCACCCCTTCACCGCGCCGGCCGTGGACGACATCGACGACCTGCGCGCGCACGCCAGGACCGCGGTGTCGCGTGGCTATGACATGGTGCTCAATGGCAATGAGATCGGCGGCGGTTCGATCCGTATCCATCGCCCGGAAATGCAGAGCGCGGTGTTCGAGCTGCTCGGCATCGGCGCCGAAGAGGCCGAGGCCAAGTTCGGCTTCCTGCTCGACGCGCTGAAGTACGGCGCGCCGCCGCATGGGGGCATCGCCTTCGGCATCGACCGCATCGCCGCGCTGATGGCCGGCACCGAATCGATCCGCGACGTCATTCCATTCCCGAAGACCACCGGTGCGCAGTGCCTGATGACCGGTGCCCCGTCGCCGATCCCGGACGAGCAGCTGGCCGAAGTGCACGTCATGGTGCGTCCGCGCCCGGCCAAGGGCTGAGGCCGGGCCAGGCTCGACGTCCGCCATGGCCATCTCGATCCGTCGCGCCAACGTCGACGACGCCGAGCGACTCTCGGCGTTGGCGACGCAGACGTTTGTCGAGACGTTTGGCCACCTGTATCCGGATGCCGACCTGCAGGCGTTCCTGATGGAGGCGTATGCGGTGGAGCGCTCGCGCATCGTGCTGGCGCATCCGGACTATGCGATCTGGTTGCTGGAAGAAGACGGCGTGGCCATCGGCCATGCCGCAGCGGGCCCGTGTGGGCTGCCGCATCCGCAGGTGCGCGAAGGCGATGGCGAGCTCAAGCGGCTGTATCTGTTGAAGGATCGGCAGAACAGTGGCTGGGGCAGCCGTTTGTTCGAGACTGCGCTGCAGTGGCTTGAGCGTGAAGGGCCGCGGACGCTGTGGATTGGTGTGTGGTCGGAGAACTTTGGGGCGCAGCGCTTTTATGCGCGCTATGGGTTCGAGAAGGTGGGGGAGTATGAGTTTCCGGTCGGGCAGGTGCGCGACCTGGAGTACATCTTGCGGCGCGATCCTCGCTAGCCGAAGCATCGCCGCTTCGCTCGTCGGGGCTGAAGCCCCTCCTACAGTGCACCCAGCCGACCTCATGCAGGCCTTGCGCGAAGTCGGCTGGGTGCACTGTAGGAGCGGCTTCAGCCGCGACCGCCATCTATCAGTCCCGCGACCCCAACCATCCGCACGCACGACCGCTACGCCCCGCAGCGCTGCCCGACCGCCAAGCCAGCCACCGGCTTCTGCACAACCACCGCTCTGCCACCGCGCGAAGCCAGCACCACCCCCCCAATCACCGCGATCACACCCGCCACCTGCCCCACCTGCGGCACCTGCCCGCCCATCAGCGCGACCAGCAACGTAAACACCGGCACCAGGTTGAAGAAGCTCGACGTACGCGCCGCGCCCAACTTGCGCGTGGCGGCGAACCAGAACAGATACCCCAGCACCGAGCTGCACAGCGCCAGGTAGACGATGCCCCAATGCACGCTGGTAGCGGCATGGGCCATCGCCGCCACCGGCTGCTCGCGCCACAGCGCCAACAGCAACAGCACGCCGGTCCCCAGCACGATCGATCCAGTCGTGGTCTGCTGCGCATCCAACTTGCCCAGGTAACGGCGCGAGATCACCGTGGCCAGGGCCCAGCACAGCGCCCCACCCATGACGATGGCATCGCCGCGTGCCAGGTGCAGGTGCGCCAGCTGCGACAGGTGGCCGCCGCTGACCACCAGCATCACCCCGAACAATCCGCTGGCCAGGCCGGCGGCGCGCCAGCGATCGATGCGCTCACCTTCGAGCACGCCGGAGATCAGCATCGTCCACAGCGGCGTGGTCGCCATCAGCAGGGCGGCATTGACCGGGGTAGTCGAGCGCAACCCAAAGAACATCGCCAGGTTGAACCCGGCCACGCCCAGCACGCCGACCGCGGCCAGCGCCGGCAGATGCGCGCGCGCCAGGCGCCAGTCGAGGCGGCGGGTGAAGGCCAGCAGGGCCAGCAGCACGATGCTGGCGAGCACGAAACGCTCCAGCCCGGCGCTGATCGGGGTCATGCCGGCAATGACATGTGCGCCGACATTGAAGGCGCTGCCCCAGAAGAAGGCGGTCAGGACCAGGCTTGCATAAGTAAGGGCAGGGGAGCGCATGGCGGCGGTCCAGGACGGCGAAGCGGTCATGCTGCGCCGCCCCGTACCCGGTTAGAATTCCCATAAACACCGGGCTTGAGGGGAAAAAATTCCCATGCTGGACTGGGAAGACCTGCGCCACTTCACCGCCTTCGCCCAGGCCGGGTCGCTGGCGGCAGCCGCGCGCCAGCTGCGGGTCGAACACGCGACCGTGGCGCGGCGCATCGCCGCGCTAGAAGCTGCGCTCGGTCTCAAGCTGGTCGACCGTCGCGCCCGCGCTTATCTACTCACCGCCGACGGCGAGCGCATTGCCGCGCTCGGCCGGCAGATGGCCGAAGGCGCCGATGCGGTTACCCGCGCCGCGACCGCCGGCCAGCACGCGCTTGCCGGGCGGGTCAGCCTGAGCGTGCCGCCAGCCACCGCGGCCAGCGAGCTGGCGCCCCGCCTGGGCGAGCTGCGGCGCAAGCATCCGGCGATCCATCTGCTGCTGATCGCCGAAACGCGCATGGCCTCGTTGCGCAACGAGACCGACCTGGCCCTGCGCCTGGCGCGGCCCGACGACCCGGACTTGGTGGTGCGGCGGCTGCGGCGGCTCGGATTTTCCTGGTTCGCCGCGCCCGAGTACCTGGCGCGCACGCCACCGCAGCGCTACGAGTTCATCGGCTATGACGAGAGCCTGGACGACAGCGTCCAGCAGAAGCGCCTGTTCGAGTTCGCCGCCGGGCGGCCGTTGGTCCTGCGCAGCAACAGTGCCGACGTGCAGCGCGCCGCGGTGCGCGCAGGGGTTGGCATCGCCTTGCTCGGCGATTTCCGCGAGAACCTGGAAGACCCGCGCATGACCCGCATGGACCTGCCGCTGCCCAAGCTCGAGCGCGACCTGTGGCTGGTGGTCCACCGCGACCTGCGCCAGGCGCCGGCGGTGCGCGCGGTCGCGGAGTTCCTGGTCGAGATCCTCGCCGAGCCCTTCGCGCCGGCCTAGTCTTCCTCGCCGCTGCCGGGCAGCAGCGGCGCGCGCTGGCCGTCCAGCAAGCCGCGGCTGGCGACGCCGTCTTCCAGGAACAGCAACTCGCCGGACTCGCCCCGCTTGATGCCGCTGTCGATGGCGATCACCCGGCCGTCGAAGTAGCTGCCGACATGCCCCATCGACGTATGCCCGACAACGATCCGGGCCACGCCTATCTGCTGCAGCAGGAGGGTCATGTCGTCCGCCGTGGCGCGGCCATCGAAATAGCCGCGATACCAGATCGGGCTGGTCTTGCCGTCATAGAGCGGGGCCAGGCGTGGGTCGGCCTTGACCTGCGCTCTCGGTGTGCCCAACGAGCCGCGATAGCGGCCATTGGCTTCGTTGCGGCCGATGCCCTCGGCGAGGAACTGTGGCGAGATCCCGCCGTGCACGAACAAGGTGTCGCCGACCCGGGCGATCGCCGGCGCCTGCCGCAGCCACTGGCCGATCACGCTGTTGGGCCCGTACAGCATCGAATAGGGGCGCCCGAGCTGCCTGGCCACCTCGAGGTATTTCGGGTTGAGATAGCGCGCGTCGTCGTACAGCGCCATGGTCTCGTGGTTGCCGAGCAGGAACAGCACATCGCCGCCGGCTGCGCGGGCCTGGCCCTGCAGTTGCTGTAGCAGCCAGAATGCTTCGGTCACCTGCGGGCCACGGTCGAAGACGTCGCCGCCGACCACCAGCAGGCCATCGCCCCAGGCCCAGCGGTCCTGCACATCGATCAGCCCATTGGCGCGCAGCAACCGCAACAGCAGCGCGTACTGGCCGTGGATGTCGGACAGCGCGGCCAGCCGCGACGGCATCGGCCGATCCGTGCGCTCTGTCAACGCGCCGGCGCGTTGGATTTCAAGCGTGCGCGGGTAACCGCAGCGAGGCGGCACGTTGGCGACGCCGTGGCGGAAATCGACCTGCGCGCGCTGCACCTGGCCGGCGCAGACCCATTCGGCTTCCACTCCCTTCGCCGTTCGGCGCAGGTACGGGCCATCGTCCTGTGACGTGGCGATTTCGGCCGCGTTGACTGGCGCCAAAGCCGGTTGCGCGAGCGATAAGGCGACCAGGAAAAGAAAGCGCATCGGCAGCCGGCCATCAACAGGGCAGGCGATGATGCACGGCCCGTGCGCTGCGGGCGAGTCGATTCGAGCACGATGCAGACCGTGAAGCAGACGCCGCCACCGGCGCTGCTAGACTGCAGGCACCGTCCGCAAGGGAGTGGTGCGATGAAGTCAGTAGGGATTTCTCTCGTCGTGGTCCTCGGCCTGGTGTCCGGTTGCGCGGCGACCAAGCCGCTGCAACCGCCGAACCCCGGCCCGCAAATCGCCAGCAATGGCGCCTGCCATGCCGACCGGGTCGCCTGGGCCGTGGGCCAGCCCGCCAACCAGCAGGCCATGGCGCGCGTATGGAAGGAGAGTGGCGCCGGGCTGATCCGCCCACTCGCACCCAACCAGGCCGTCACGCGCGAATACAAGCCTGACCGCATCAACGTGCATATCGACGACCACAACCTCATCACCAAGGTCGACTGCGGCTGAGAACGCCTGCGGGAGCGCGTGCCGATGAAGGTGTTGCTGGTCCATGGGCTGTGGAATTCGCGCCATTGGCTGGCGCCGTTGGCGTGGCGATTGCGGCGCGACGGCCTGGAGGTCGAGTTGTTCGGCTACGCCAGTCTGATGGGCGGGGCCGAAGCGGCAATGCCGCGGCTGGCCGAGCGCATCGCCGCCACCGGCTGCGAGGGGCTGGTCGGACACAGTCTCGGCGGGCTGGTGGCCCTGGAAACACTGCGCCAGTGGCCAGCGCCCTCGGTCTCGCGCGTCGTCTGCCTGGGCGCGCCGCTGTTGGGCAGCGCCGCCGCCGGCGGCCTGCGCGGCTTCGGTGCCGGCCTGGCGCTGGGGCGATCGGCCGGGATGCTGCGCCGGGGCGTGCCGGTCTGGGAGGGGCGGCCAGCCATCGGCATGGTCGCCGGCAACGTCGCGCATGGCTTCGGGCGCTGGTTCGCGCAGCTGGACGGAGCCTCCGACGGCACCGTGGCGGTGGCCGAGACCCGCTGGCCGGGCCTGGCCGACCACTGCGAAGTGGCCGTGGGCCATAGCGGGCTGGTGCTGTCGGCGGAGGCCGCGCGCCAGGTCTCGGCATTCCTCCGCCAGGGCCGGTTCCAGCATTGAAGGCGTCGCGGCCAAGGGATCGGGTAAAATCCGCGCCCTGTCATCCAGCGCGTAGTGAGTCCCATGGGTAGAGGTCCTTCCATCGAAGCCCGCAAGAATGCGTCCGACGCCAAGCGCGGCAAGATCTTCACCAAGATCATCCGCGAGATCGGCGTGGCCGCCCGTGCC
>Ga0160434_100477_pt1 | contig 10948 bp, 9 predicted proteins | sample HID1973I_E0MG_FD_108273 | JGI IMG/M metagenome (GOLD analysis project Ga0160434, IMG submission 108273) | Enriched mosquito-associated microbial communities from UW Madison campus, WI, USA - HID1973I_E0 MG | ecosystem: Host-associated > Arthropoda: Insects > Digestive system > Unclassified ...
ATGGCGTCCGGCGCGTCGCTGGGGCGCACGCTCGTGGAGATCGGCGTGCTGTCCGAGGGGCAGCTGGTCCAGGCGCTGGCCGCGCAGGTGGGGATGCGGTTCGTCGACCTCGACGAGCATCCCATCGACCGGATGGCCGTCGCGCTCGTTCCCGCCGCGTTGTGCCGCCGCTACACGGTGCTGCCCATCGCGCTCGAGGCGGGTCAGATCGTCCTGGCGACGGCAGACCCTGGCAACGTCGTCGCGGTCGACGACGTCCGCACCGTGACCGGACGAGCGGTGATCCCGGTCGTCGGCACGCACGACAACATCCTGCGGGCCATCGATCGCTTCTGCCGCGCAGACGGAGAGATGGAGAACCTGTCCTCGGCGTTCGAGGAGTCGCAGGCCGAGGAAGAGGTCGACCTCACCCGCATCGGCGACATCGGCGACGACGACGCACCCATCGTCCGCTTCGTGAACCTCCTGGTCACGCAGGCCATCACCGACCGCGCGTCCGACATCCACATCGAGCCCACCGAGCACGACCTGCGCGTCCGCTACCGCATCGACGGCGTGCTGCACGAGACCCAACGGGCACCCAAGACGATCATCAGCGGCGTCATCAGCCGCGTGAAGATCATGAGCGACATCGACATCGCCGAGCGACGCAAGCCTCAGGACGGGCGCATGTCGGTGACGCACAACGGGCGCAAGATCGACCTCCGTGTCGCAACCCTGCCGACGGTGTGGGGCGAGAAGATCGTCATGCGAATCCTCGACAACTCGACGGCCAGCCTCGACCTGCGGGACCTGTCGTTCCTCGACTCCAACTACGAGGTCTACAAGGAGTCGTACACCAAGCCGTACGGGATGATCCTCGTCACCGGGCCGACGGGCTCGGGGAAGTCGACGACGCTCTACGCGACGCTGAACGCTGTCTCGAAGCCGGAGATCAACGTCATCACCGTCGAGGACCCGGTCGAGTACCGCCTGCCGGGCATCAACCAGGTCCAGGTCAACCCGAAGGCGGGGCTGACGTTCGCGAGCGCGCTGCGCTCCATCCTGCGTTCTGACCCCGACGTCGTGCTTCTCGGTGAGATCCGTGACCACGAGACCGCGCAGATCGCGATCGAGGCGGCCCTCACGGGCCACCTCGTCCTGTCCACGCTGCACACCAACGATGCGCCGTCGGCGGTCACGCGTCTGACCGAGATGGGCATCGAGCCGTTCCTCGTCGGGTCCGCCCTCGACTGCGTCGTCGCTCAGCGGCTCGCGCGCCGCCTGTGCGGCAAGTGCAAGGTCCCGTACCGACCGACCGAGCAGGAGATGCTCGCGGCGCGTTTCCCGTGGATGCCGGGGGAGGAGATCCCCGAGCTCCACCGCCCCGGCGGCTGCACGGCGTGCTCGAACACGGGCTACCGCGGCCGGTTGGCCCTGCACGAGGTCATGTCGGTCGGTGAGGAGATCGAGCGGTTGGCCGTCGCCCACGCCTCGAGTGCCGAGATCGGCTCGGCCGCCGTGGCCAAGGGCATGGTCACCCTCCGCGACGACGGCTGGCACAAGGTCGCGATGGGTCAGACGTCGATCGAGGAGATCCTCCGCGTCGTCGCCTGACCTGCCGCTCTGGGCGGATGCACTCAAGACGGACCCGTCAGCCGCCGATACAGCAGCGATACGAGACCCGCGCGCGCGTGCGGGCGGCATGAAGGGGATGACGTGAGCGAATCGTTCGAGCCCGTCGGCGGAGAGCCGTCGCGCCCTCTGCCTCCGTACCGACCCAGCGGCCCGCAGCCCGCCGGCCTGCCCCCCGTCGGTGGCGGCACGTCGTTCTCGCCGATCCCGTCGCAGAGCACGGCGACGTCGGTGGCCGCGGCACGCGAGTCGTACGCGAGTGCAGCGGCGTCGAGCGCGCCGCCCGTCACCGCTGCCTACCCAGTGACGCACGCCGCGCCGTTGCCTCCGGCGCCGCTCCCTCCCTCGGCGACCGCCTTCATGCCCGCCGAGCCGGCGCGGACCGCAGCCCCTGCCTCGTTCGCACCCGGTGGCGTCGCCCCCAGGACCTTCAACCCTGCACCGGCGCAGATTGCGGAACCGACCCGTGCACGCGTCGCGCCACCGGCGCAGGCTCCGGCTCCCGCACAAGCGCCTGCCCAGGCGAAGGCGGCCGCACCCACGCGCGACCGTTCGCAGCGCCCGGGCATGGGCGGCGCGAGCGACGAGCCGATGGTCCCGATCGACGCCGTCCTCACCGACATGGTCGAGATCGGCGCATCCGACGTCCACCTGACGTCGGGCGCAGCGCCGACGGTCCGCCTGTCCGGGTCGCTGAAGGCGCTCGACGGCTACGGCGCGATGGCGCCGGAGCCGCTCCGTCGCTCGCTCTACAGCATCCTCACGCAGAAGCAGCGGGAGAAGTTCGAGCAGAACCTGGAGCTGGACTTCTCGTACTCGGTGCGCGGGCTGGCCCGCTTCCGCGTGAACATCTACCAGCAGCGCGAGTCCATCGGGGCGGCGTTCCGGGTGATCCCGTACGAGATCAAGCCGCTCGAGGAGCTGGGCGTCCCGCCGGTCGTCGCGACGTTCGCCGGCCTGCCGCGTGGGCTGGTCTTGGTCACCGGCCCGACCGGGTCGGGCAAGTCGACGACCCTCGCGTCGATCGTCGACCTGGCCAACCGCACGCGCGCCGAGCACATCATGACGGTCGAGGACCCCATCGAGTTCCTGCACCGCCACAAGAAGGCGATCATCAACCAGCGCGAGGTCGGTCAGGACACGCACTCGTTCGCGAACGCGCTCAAGCACGTACTGCGTCAGGACCCCGACATCATCCTGGTCGGCGAGCTTCGCGACCTCGAGACCATCTCGGTCGCCCTGACCGCGGCGGAGACCGGACACCTCGTCTACGCGACCCTGCACACGCAGGACGCCGCGCAGACGATCGACCGCATCATCGACGTCTTCCCCTCGCACCAGCAGGCCCAGGTGCGCACGCAGCTCGCCGGCGCCATCCAGGGTGTGGTCTGCCAGACGCTGTGCAAGAAGGCGGACGGCTCGGGCCGCGTGGTGGCCACCGAGGTCATGATCGCGACGTCGGCCGTGCGCAACCTGATCCGCGAGGGCAAGACCCACCAGATCTACTCGGCGATGCAGGCCGGTTCGCAGCAGGGGATGCACACGCTCGACCAGCACCTCGCCGACCTGGTCAAGGCCGACCGGATCACCTACGAGGTGTGGCTGGAGAAGGCGCACCACGTCGAGGACTTCAACCGGCTGACCGGGCGGTTCTCCAACTCGCTCAACGAGGCGAACAAGCTCCCGAACTACGACCACGTCGCGCAGGAGATGCTCGGAGGGCAGCACTGATGGCCGAGAGCGGCACCAAGACGTTCGAGTACGCCGTCCGCGACAAGAACGGCAAGCTGGTCAAGGGCCGACTCGAGGCCCCGAACCAGTCGGCTGTCGCAAACCGTCTGCGCACGATGGGGCTGGCCACGGTGTCGATCACCGAGGTCACCAACTCCGGCATGCAGCGCGAGATCCGCCTGCCCGGCATGGGGAGCGGGGTCAAGCTCAAGGACCTCGCGGTGATGTCGCGGCAGATGGCGACGATGATCTCCGCCGGTCTGTCGCTGATCCGGACACTGTCGATCCTCGCCGACCAGACCGACAACCAGGCTCTCGCCAAGGTGCTCGGTCAGGTGCGTGGCGAAGTCGAGACCGGTCAGTCGCTCTCGTCCGCGCTGGCGAAGCACAAGGACGTCTTCCCGCCGCTGATGATCAACATCATCCGCGCCGGCGAGGTCGGCGGCTTCCTGGAGAAGTCGCTCGTCTCGGTCGCGTCGAGCTACGAGGCCGACGTCAAGCTGCGCGGCAAGATCAAGTCCGCGATGACCTATCCCGTCATGGTCTTCGTCATGGCCATCATCGCCGTGTCGATCATGCTCATCTTCATCGTCCCCGTCTTCAAGAACATGTACGAGGGCCTCGGCAGCCACCTGCCGGCCGCGACGATGATGCTCGTCTATCTCTCGAACATCATGAAATGGATCGCCGTTCCGTTGATCGTGGCGATCTTCGTCTTCTCTCTCTGGTGGAAGAAGCACAAGAACGACGACGACGTCAAACGGCGAGTTGATCCCTGGCGACTCAAGGTTCCAGTCTTCGGTGGGCTCGCGAAGAAGGTCGCGATCGCGCGGTTCGCCAGGAACTTCGGAACGATGATGGGGCCCGGCGTGCCTCTGCTGCAGGCGCTGGACATCGTGGGGGAGACCTCCGGCAACTGGGTGGTCGAGCAGGCCCTGGCAGACGTCCGTGAGAGCGTTCGTACAGGTCAGTCGCTGTCTGGGCCGCTCGCGCATCACGACGTCTTCCCGCCGATGGTGGTGCAGATGATGGCCGTCGGCGAGGACTCCGGTGCGCTCGAGGTGATGCTCGAGAAGATCGCCGAGTTCTACGACCAGGAGGTCGAGGCGATGACCGAGCAGCTCACCGCGCTCATCGAGCCTCTGATGATCGGGTTCCTCGGCGTCATCGTCGGCGGCATGATCATCGCCCTCTACATGCCCATCTTCAACATCGCGAACGCGGTCGGCTGATCCGAACGGGTGAATGAGGAATTCCCTCGGAACTGGCCCTCAAGTCTCGTCGGCCCAGCCCCGATTAGCAGGGTGTAGCACCTTGAACCGGTCGCCGAGCGGTCGGATCTGAACTCGAAAACCACACTCAGGATCGGAGAGTCACGTGATTGCACGCGTGCGCAAGGCCATGGACGAGAGGGAGAAGGGCTTCACGCTCATCGAGCTCCTCGTCGTCATCATCATCATCGGCATCCTCGCCGCGATCGCGGTTCCGGTGTATCTGAACCAGCAGGACAAGGCCAAGGACTCCGCGGCCAAGTCGGACCTGGGCAACGCCAAGACGGCTGTTGCGTCGGCGCTCGTCGACTCCCCGAACGCGAAGACGATCAACTTCGGCACCGCAGACGCCGCCGACACGACGGACTCGGGCGAGGCCACCGTGAAGTTCGCCTTCTCGAGCGGCGTCGACGGTGACGCCTCGGTTGAGATCAAGACGGGCGGCACGTTCTGCATCGCGGCGACCTCGGCCGCCGACAACACGTTCCATGTCAGCGAGGACGGCGGCATCGCCTCGGGTGCGTGCCCCACCTCGGGCGGGACCGGCAGCTGACGATTTAGCAATGAGCGGTAGGCCAGCGGGCGTTGGTAACAGCCCGCTGGCCTACCGGCATTGAAGGTCACGTCGATGCGCAAGGAGCGATCGTGAAGCGCGTGCATGGCGAGGAAGGTGTCGGCATCGCAGAGGTGCTGATCGCGATGGCGATTTTTGGCCTCATCATGGCGGCGACCGCGCCGCTGTTCCTCTCCGCTGTGAAATCGCAAGCGAAATCGGCAAACGTCGCCAGTGCCAGTCAGATTGCCAACCAGCAACTCGAGCGCGCGCGCTCTGCAGCCACGTCGTGCGCAGCACTCAAGAGCCACCTCGCAACCTCGAGCGCAGGCGCAGAACGGACCGACTCGCGCGGCCTGCACTTTTCTGTCAGCGAGACTAATCCGTCAACGATCACATGCCCCGCGCCTGGCGGCCTGATCGATTACAAGGTGGTTGTCACTGCACAGGTGCCGGGCAAGCCAGTGACGTCGACGCTTAAGACGCAGATCTGGGTCAGCGGATGATGCGCGCGATGACGCGGGTTCGGGAGTCGGGCGACGCTGGCATGTCGCTCGCCGAACTACTCGTGTACATGATCCTGTTGGCGCTGGTCATCACGATCACGGGCGTGTTCTACGTCCACCAGCTCGTGACCCAGCGCGATGTCACACAGCGCGCCAAGGCCGCCAATGAGGGCCAGGTCGTCATCGCCTCGATCGAGAACTCGCTGCGCAACGCCGTCAAGGTGAAGACGCCGTCCGACTTCGGTGGGCGCCTCCTCGTCGTCAAGACCCGCGTCGGCGACTCCGACGCGGCCTCGTCCTTCGTCTGCCGTGGCTGGCTCTACGACCCGACGACGAAGTCGATCAAGACCATCACGGGCACGCCCGGGCCGACGGCTCCGACCCTCGGCCTGACGACGTCCTCCAACTTCTCGGCCTGGAAGTCGATCGTGCTCAACGCCGCGCCGTCGAGCGTCAGCGGCGTCGTCCAGCCGATCTTCACGGCCGAGGGCACCACAGGATCGCAGATCCTGTTCGACATCGTCGGCGAGCATGGCACGGGCAGATCGACCTTCAAGTCGGCGGCGATCCCGCGCGACCAGGGAACCACGGTGGGAGCGGAAGCATGTTTCTGAGGTCCATGCGAGCACGTGTGCGCGGCGATCGCGGCAGCGCCCTGATCGTCGTCATCGGCATCGGTGCCGCTGTCGCGCTGATGGCGGTGACCATGGTGTCCGTTGCGACCTTCGCATCCGCCACCAGCTCGAAGGGCCGCGCCCAAGTCCAGGCTCAGGCCACGGCGGAGGCCGCACTCGACTCGACGCTGAGCCAGCTTCGCTCGTCGGCGGCGCGTGGCGCCGAGACAACGTTCCCCTGCACCTTCAGCCAGTCAAGCACGACGCCCTCGGGCAAGGCCACCACGACGATCGCGGTGAAGTACGGATCGGCATCGATGCCGGCCCTCGCGTGCCCGATGCCCAGCTCGGCGACGATCACAACCGCCGAGATGGTTGCGACGACAAACCTCAGCTTCTTCACCGGTAACGGCAAGGGCACCGTCAAGCGCGTCGTCAAGCAGCGCATGACGGTGGCCGACGTCGGGGCAACGACCTCCCTGTTCCCGTACGGTGTCTTCTCTGGCGAGAACCTGACGACCACCAACGGTTTCAGGGTCGACGGCGGTGCCGGTGTGTTCACCAACGGTGCGTTCAACTGCAGCGTGGCTTCCAGCATCTACGGCAACGTCACCTCGGTGGGTTCCGCCTATCTTACAAACACCTGCGTGACAGGCGCTGTCAAGACGGGCGGCACGTTCAAGTGCGACTCGAGTCCCACCATCCAGGGCGACGTCGAGGCCGCTGGCTTGGGAACCTCACAGCTCAGTAACACTTGCTCGGTACTCGGCTCAGTCACCGCGGGCGGTCCGATCACGATCGGGAACTCGGCGAAGATCGGCGCGAACCTCATCAGCTCGACGAGCTCCATCTTGGCTTCCGGCGGCGCAGTCCGCGTCGCGGGCTATGGCCGCGCCGGGACCACCATCAAGCGAGACGACAGTGGCAGCCTGCCGGTTGTGTTCGCGAGCGGGACCTCCCCGAACAATCCAAGTGCAGTCCCCGTCGCACCGACCGTCGTGAAGATGCCGACGGTCTATTACACGGACCTGACACCGACAGGTTCGTCGGTGCTCGACTACAAGACGTGGCTGTACAACAACGCGCTTGCGAACGGTGCGCCGTCGTGGACGGACCAGATGAAGAAGACGACCTGCACCGCCGACAACTCGTCGTACGCGCTGAACGGCAACCTCGTGACTCCGGCGGTGCCCACAGTCATCGATGCCCGGGGATGCGCCGTGAACTTCTGGGGCGGCAACGGCAACCTGACGATCAACCTCAAGTCCGACCTGATCATCGTTGGTGACTCGTTCACGATCGGGAATCTGTATGTCAAGTCGAGCAACCCCTCGGCCAAGATCAGCTTCATCGTGCCGCTGCCCGCCGGAGCGCAGAGCTGCAACGGCGTGGGCACGGGGAACGTCTCGTTCAACAACACCCTGAAGATCGACCCGAACGTGCAGACGTTCATCTACACGAACGGCACGGCCACGCTCACCAACAATTCGACCTTCAGCGGGTCCGTCTATGGGTGCAAGACGTCGTTCTCGGTAGACACACACATCACCTACACGGACATGACTCCCCCCAACATGGGCACACCTGCTTCGCCGTACTACGCGTTCACACCGGGCGCACGCTATAACCTGCCCTGATGCCTGAGACCCACGGTGCCGTCTGGCCCGCGCTCGTCCTGGCCGGCGTGCTCGGCCTGCTGATCGGATCGTTCCTCAACGTCGTGGTGTGGCGGGTGCCGCGCGGCGAGTCGGTGGTGCGGCCTCCGAGCGCGTGTCCACGCTGTGGACACGAGATCCGGCGGCGCGACAACGTCCCCGTCATCTCGTGGCTCTTGCTGCGCGGCCGCTGCCGCGACTGCGCTGCGCCGATCTCCGTGCGCTACCCACTCGTCGAGGCGTTCACCGGTGCGCTGTTCGTCGGTGTCGTCTGGTGGTTCGGCGTCAGCTGGGCAGTGCCTGCATATCTCTATCTCGCCGCGATCAGTGTTGCGCTCGCGCTGATCGACCTCGACACGCACCGACTGCCCAATGCCATCGTGCTCCCTGGGTACGTCGTCGCGCCGGTGCTCCTGGCACTCGCGTCCTGGAACCCGGGTGGCGCCTCCGACTGGGGCGCGCTCGGGCGGGCCGCCATCGCCGCCGCGGCCTTGTACGTCTTCTACTTCGTCCTCGCGCTCTACCCGCGGGGGATGGGATTCGGAGACGTCAAGCTGGCCGGGGTGCTCGGCTTCTTCCTGGGCTGGATCGGTTGGGGAGCCGTCGTCGTCGGAGCCTTCGGCGCGTTCGTCCTGGGAGGCGTCTTCGGGATCGTGCTGCTCGTGGTCGGGCGCGCGGGACGCAAGTCCGGGATCCCGTTCGGGCCCTGGATGCTCGGGGGTGCGTGGATCGGCATCGTGGCCGGCCAGGCAGTGGCGGACGCCTACCTCGGGTTGATGTGACCAAACGGGCACAGTGCCCTCAAGTTGGACCGACCTCCGTCCGATAGCAGGTCAGTAGACACAAGTCGGGAGGACCTGCGGTGGCATCGTCGCGTGTGATCGGCCTGGACATCGGTACCTCCGCTGTCCGTGCGGCCGAGGTCGAGTTCGGCTCCGGCCGTGGAGGCGCGCGTTCCGCGAGCCTCGTTCGTTATGGTCAGGTCGCCCTGCCACCGAGCGTCGTGCGCGACGGTGAGGTGGCCGACACGGTCGTCGTCAGCCGTGCGATCAAGGAGCTGTGGGCCAAGACGAAGTTCTCGTCCAAGGACGTGGTGATCGGCGTCGGTAACCAGCGCGTCGTCGTGCGCCCGCTCGATCTGCCCTGGATGACGCCCGCGCAGCTCAAGGAGTCTCTGCCGTTCCAGGTCCAGGAGCTGCTGCCCGTCAACATCGACGACGCCCTGCTCGACTTCTGCATCACGGGGGAGGGCACGGGGCCACAGGGCCGCGTCGTCAAGGGCATGCTGGTCGCCGCACAGCGGGACACGGTGAGCGCCAACGTGCTTGCGGTCGAGTCGGCCGGTCTGCGCCCGACCATGGTCGACCTCAACGGCTTCGCGCTGCTGCGCGGTCTGGCACGCGGGGATCTCGCCGAGCGCACCATCGCCTTCGTCGACATCGGTGCCCGCTTCACGAACGTCGTGATCTCGGAGCGCGGACTGCCCGCGCTCGTCCGCATCGTGCCCTCGGGCGGCCAGAACGTGACCGACGCCGTTGCTCGTGCCCTGCAGATCTCCTCGCCCGAGGCCGAGCAGGTCAAGCGTGAGATCGGGTTCGGTTTCCAGTCCGCCCCCGGGCGCGAGGCTGCGGTCGAGGCGATCGACCAGGTCTGCCGGGCTCTGATCGAGTCGGTGCGGAACACCTTCGTCTACTACGGCGGAAACCACGGCGGAACCATCGAAGCCGTCGTGCTGACAGGCGGTGGCGCACACCTCCCGGGCCTCGGTCAGTACCTGTCGAGCTCGACGCGCATGCAGGTGGTCCTCGGGGACCCGCTGCAGTCGATGAAGACGGCCCGTGGATTCGACCGCTCGACGATCAGCGGCAGCGAGTCACTTGCTGCTCTGCCCGTCGGCCTGGCGTACGGAGTCGCAGCATGAGTTCCTTGCTCGAGAGGGTGCGCCCGCCGAAGCAGGCGAAGCCTGATGGGACGCTCCGCATCGGTTCCCCGCAGATCAACCTGCTGCCGCCTGAGGTCAAGGCCGGCCGTCGCCTGAAGGAGATCAAGGGCTGGCTGGGACTCGGTGTGCTGGGCGCCGTCGTCGTCGTCGGGATCGGGTACTTCGTCGCGACCTTGGAAGTGTCCTCCGCGCAGGACGACCTGGCCAAGGAGAACGACCGCACCGGCACGCTGATCAGCGAGAAGGCCAAGTACGCGCCGGTCACGCCGGTGCTGGCCGAGCTCAACCGGGCGCAGTCGGCCCAGGCCTACGGCGGCGCGCTCGAGGTCCTCTGGGAGCCGTACCTCGACGCCGTGACCGCTGTGATGCCCGCCGACGCGACGTTGCAGACGCTCGTCGTCGCCTCGGCGTCGCCCGTCGACACTGCGCCGAACGTGGACACGAGCGACACTCCGGACGTCGCCACCGTGACATTCAGCGGCGTGATCAACACGCTCCCGGACACGGCCGCGTGGATCGATGCGCTCAACGGCGTCCCGGGGTTCTCGGACGCGACGCTCACGACAGCGCAGCGTGCCCAGGATGGCAACGACGACCCCACGTACGAGGTGACGTCGAGCGTCAACGTGGACTGGACCGCGCTGAGCGGCCGGTTCAGCTCGGAGGAGACGAAGTGAACGCCAGCGTGAAGACCTGGGTGGGCGGCACGGTCGTCGTGTGCCTGGCCATCATCGGCATCGGTTGGCTGCTCGTCATCAGCCCGCAGAAGGCCACTGCGTCCGACGCCAGGGATCAGACCGCCAACGTCAAGCTGTCGAACGACACGCTCGAGGTCCAGGTCACCAAGCTCAAGAAGCAGTTCGAGCAGATGGACCAGTACAAGACCGAGCTGGGTGTCGCGCAGAAGGCGATCCCGACCGATCAGGCGATGGCCGATCTGCTCCGGCAGCTGAACAAGCTCGCCGACGCGACGAAGGTCGTGATCGTCTCGGTCTCACCGCAGAGTGCGTCCGGTCCCGCCGAGCCTGAGAAGACGGCGCCCACCCCGGCTCCGAGCGCATC
>Ga0160434_100479_pt1 | contig 10912 bp, 7 predicted proteins | sample HID1973I_E0MG_FD_108273 | JGI IMG/M metagenome (GOLD analysis project Ga0160434, IMG submission 108273) | Enriched mosquito-associated microbial communities from UW Madison campus, WI, USA - HID1973I_E0 MG | ecosystem: Host-associated > Arthropoda: Insects > Digestive system > Unclassified ...
CCAATACGCCTTGCGCGCTGCCGACGCCGCGCGCCTGGGCGGCAGCAGCCGCCTGCTGGCCTACGTCACGATGCGTTTGCTCGATTTCGCCGAGGAGGCCGAGGTCGCCTCGGTGGTCCTGGGCGCCGATCTGCAGGACCCGCAAGTCCTGCGGCAATCGCCGGCGCTGTTGCAGCACCTGTGGCTGGCCGGCCGTTATGAAGACGCGATGCGCGTGCTCGACGCGATCGAGCCGCGCGTGGGCCCCCATCCGCTGCTGCGCTTCACGCGCGGCCAGCTGCAGCAATACCTCGGCGACTTCGACGGCGCCGCGGCCGCCTACGAAGACGCGCTGACGTTGGACCCGGCCTTGGCCGACGTGCATTGGGCGATCGCCAAGCTGCGCCCCGACGGCAGCCCGGTCCGCATTGCCCGCTTGCGCCGGGCCCTGGCCGCGCCACGCTCGGAGACCGCACGGGCGCAGTTGCTCTACGCGCTGTTCCACGAACTCGATGCCGCCGATGAGCGTGCCAGCGCTTGGGCCGCACTGTCCGAAGGCGCCGCAGTAATGCGGCGCGTGCTCGGCGCTACGCCAACCGCCGACACCCGGGCCAAGGCCGAAGCGTTGATGGCAGCGGCGCTCCGCTTCCCGCCGGCTTCTGCGCCCGCGATCTCGCAACCCCGCCCACTGTTCATCCTCGGCATGCCGCGCTCGGGCACCACTTTGCTCGACCGCATGCTCGGCAACCACGGCTGGGTCACCAGCGTGGGCGAACGCAACGACCTGGCCGCCGCCACGAGCGAGGTCTCCGACCAGTTCTACCGCGGCGTGCGCCACTGCGCCGATCCGCTGCATTTCCTCGCCACCCAGGACATGCCGGCCCTCGGCCATGCCTACCTGCAGCGCCTGCGCCGTGCCGCGCCGGCCACCGCCGTGGCGATCGACAAGCATCCGCGCAACCTGTTCGAGCTGCCGCTGATCCTGGCCGCGCTGCCACAGGCACGCATTGTCTGCGTGCGCCGCGAGCCGATGGACGTGGCGTTCTCCAACTTCAAGGAGCTGTTCCAGGGCGGAGCGTACGGCTACAGCTACGACTTCGACGCCCTGGCCGACGAGGTCGCGCTCGCACAGCGCTGGATGGCGCACTGGCAGGCGCAGGCACCGGAGTCGGTGCGCGTCGTCGACTACCGCGCGCTGGTCGAAGACACCGAGGCCACGCTTTCCTCGCTGCTCGACTTCCTGCAATTGCCTCCCTGGGCCGGCCTGGCCAATCCCGAGCGCAACGACGCGCCGGTGAGCACGGCCAGCAGCGCGCAGGTACGCGCGCCGGTGCATCGGCGCGCGCTCGATGCGTGGCAGCGCTACCAGGAACCCCTGGCCCCCTTGGCTGCGCGCCTGCATACACTGGGGCAATGAGCACCGTCGCCAACGCCAGCCTGATCGCCGCCCTCGGTGCGCAGGCCGAACAACACGCCGCGGCGGGCCAGTTCGACCAGGCCATCGCCTGCCACCTGCGCGTGCTCGACCTGGCGCCAGGCCGTGTCGACAGCCTGCTGCAGCTGTCCTACCTGCATTCGCTGGCCGGCCATTACCGCTTGGCGGAAGACTGCCTGCAACGCGCGCAGGCCAGCGCGCAGGCGACTCCTGCGCAACTGCTCGGGATGATTGCGCGGCTGCGCACGTTCAACGACATCCCTGCCCTGCTGGCGGTGTTGCGGCGGATCGGGCCGCCGTCGCGCATGCCGGTGCCCGGGCTGATCACCGCGGCCTCGCACCTGACCTACGCCAACCTGCCCGAGCAGGCGATCGCCTATCTCGACGAAGCCAGGCGCGCCGACCCGGATTTCCCGCCGACGTTGCTCGCGCGCGCCCAGGTGCTGATGTACCTGGGCCGCTTCGACGAAGCCGAGCAGGACATCGTGCGCTCGCAGCGGCGTGCGCCGGAGATCGCGCAAGGCTACTGGCTGCGCGCTGCGCTCGGCCGGCAGACACGCGAGCGCAACGGCGCGCAGGCAATCACGCGCGAACTGGCGCGTCCCGGCCGCAGCGCCGCCGACAAGGCGCTGCTCGAATTCGCACTGCACAAGACCCTCGATGACCTGGGCGACTACGAGTCCGCCTGGCAAGCGCTGATGCGCGGCTGCGCGCACAAGCGCAGCACGCTCGATTACGACCCCGCGCGCACCCAACGCCTGTTCGACGCGCTGCACGCCTTGCCGCCGCTGCCCGAAGCGCCGGGCGGCAGCGACGCGGCGCGGCCGGTCTTCATCGTCGGTATGCACCGCTCGGGCACGACGTTGCTCGAACAGATGCTGTGCGGCTCGCCACAGGTGAAAGGCATCGGCGAGCTCTACGACTTCACCAGCGCCATGCGCCACGCCACCGATCACCATTGTCGCGGCGTACTGGACGAGGAGATCGTGCGCCGCGCGCCTGCCGCCGATCTCGCCGCCGCGGGACGCCGCTACCTGGCCAGCACCGCATGGCGGCTGCAGGGCGAGGCCTGCTTCACCGACAAGCTGCCGTCCAATTTCCTCAATGTCGGCTTCATCGCCGCGGCGTTACCGCAGGCGCGCATCCTGCACATGGTGCGCGACCCGATGGAGACCTGTTTCTCCAACCTGCGCGAACTGTTCTCCGAAGCCAATCCCTACAGCTACGACCTGCGCGAGCTGGGTGATTTCCATCAGCGCTATCGCACGCTGATGGCGCATTGGCACCAACGCCTGCCCGGCCGGATCCTCAATGTTTCCTATGCCCGCCTGTTGCGCGAACCGGACGCGGTAATGCGTGAGGTGTCGGCCTTCTGCGGCATCGACTACAGCGCGGACATGCTGGAGACCGAAAGCCGCCAGCGTGGCGTCGTCACCGCCAGTGCGGTGCAGGTGCGAGCGCGCCCACAGACGGAGTCAAAACCGAAGTGGGCACCCTATGCTGCACCGCTTGCGGTCTTGGCGGAGAGGCTGAACGCCCCGTATTAAGTGAAATTAATGGGTTCACCACCCTAACTCCCCGTTTAATCTGAACGGCACGCATTAAGTAATTTTTCACTACTCACTCACCTGAAAGAAACCAGATTCCGCAAAGTCGGATGCCCCCTCCCGACATATTTGCCATTGGTTCAACTTCTTTGTCAGGAGAGAGTCGTGATCCGTCAAGCCTCGCCTCATCCGGTTCGCCGCCGTACCCCCCTTTCCATTTCGCTGCTGGCGATCCTCGCCCCGGCCGTCGCATTGCCCGCCTTCGCACAAGAGACGGAGACGCCGACCAACCTGGACCGCATCACGGTCACCGGCTCCAATATCCCCCGCACCAACACCGAAACCCCCTCGCCCGTGCAGGTGGTCACCCGCCAGGACATCGACCGCACCGGCAAGACCAGCGTGGCCGAGTACCTGCAGACGCTGACCTCCGATGGCGCCGGCTCGATTCCCAAGACCTTCGGCAATGGCTTTGCAGGCGGCGGTGCCGGCATCTCGCTGCGCGGCCTGGGTGCCGGCTCCACGCTGGTGCTGTTGAACGGCCGGCGCATGGCGACCTATGGCCTGGCCGACGACGGCCAGAAGGTCTTCACCGACCTCAGCACGATTCCGCTGGATGCCGTCGAACGCGTCGAAGTACTGAAGGACGGCGCCTCGGCGATCTACGGTTCGGACGCCATCGCTGGCGTGGTCAACATCATCCTGCGCAGCGACTTCACCGGCGCCATCCTGCGCGGCTCCTATGGCCTGTCTGACGACAGCGACGGCGACGCCAAGAAGGCGACCCTGACCGCCGGTACCGGCAGCCTGGCCGAAGACGGCTGGAACGCCTTCTTCAGCCTGGATGTCGGCGAGACCGACGCGATCAAGGTGTCCGACCGCGACAACCGCAAGTGGATCGGTACCGGCGACCTGCGCCCGTGGGGCTACAGCGCCGGCGGCAGCCAGTTCCTCGGCGGCGCGATCACCGGCGGCGGCTCGGGCGGTGGCAGCTCGCAGGTCGGCAGCGTGTTCGACCCAGCCACCGGCCTGCTGGTCTCGCTGCCGGGCTGCGCCCAGCAGTCCAACGTGACGCCGCAGGACGCCGGTGGCGGCTGCCTGTGGGACATGGCCAACTGGCGTGACCTCACGCCCAAGGAAAAGTACGTCAACGTGTTTGGTCGGGCGACCTTCGCCATTGGCGATACCGCCGAGATCTACACCGAACTGGGTTATTCGAAGAAGGAAACCCTGTTCCACAACACCCCGTCCAACGTCTCCGGCGCCTGGGGCTATCCCGGTGGCCCGGTCAATGCCAACAGTGGCCCGGGCGCGGTGGTGCTCGGCGTCGGCCATCCTGACAATCCGTACGACGAACCGGTGCGCGTGCGCTACAACGCCGCCGACGTCGGTGGCCGCGTGACCGACAACACCAACGAGTTCTTCCGCTTCCTGGCCGGCGTCAAGGGCACCTGGGGAGATTGGGACTACGACACCGCTTACCTGCACTCGTCGACCAACCTGGTCAACAAGCGCACCGGCTTCCTGCGCTACAGCGCCGTGCAATGCGCCCTCGGCGACGCCGCCTGCCCAGGTGGCGTATGGAACATCGGCCAGGGTTCGGACGCCAATCCGCAGAGCCTGTACGACTACATCTCGCCGGAAATTCGCGCCTACGCCAAGTCGAGCCTGGACATGTTCGACTTCACCGCATCGCGCGCGATCTACGACCTCAAGGGCGGCCCGCTGTCGCTGGCCTTCGGCACCGAATGGCGGCGCACCAGCAACTCGCTGACGCCGCAGACCTACACCGACATCGGCGACATCATCGGCCTGGGCTACTCGGCCTACGACGGTACCCAGAACGTCTATGCCGGCTACGTCGAACTGTCCGCGCCGATCCTGGAGACCTTGGAATTGTCGGCCGCCGCGCGCTATGACAAGTACGAAAGCGGCGACGACGCACTGAAGCCGAAGGTGGGCTTCAAGTGGAACCCGGTGGACTGGTTCGCCCTGCGCGGCACCTACGCCGAAGGCTTCCGCGCCCCGAACCCGGCCGAAAACGGCGACGGTGGCCTGGCCGCCTTCTCCAACGCCCTGGACCCGGTGCGCTGTCCGAACGGCACGCCCGCGCCCGGCGGCACCCAGGACGACTGCGGCCTGCAGCCGGTGGCGATCATCACCACGCCGAACCCCTTGCTGAAGCCGGAAGAGTCCAAGAGCTACAGCTTGGGCATCGTGCTGCAACCGACGAGTTCGACCTCGATCACGGTGGACGCATGGCGCATCAAGCGCACCAATGAAATCGCACAAGGCTCCACCGCCGACGCGATTGCCAACGGCCAGGTATTGCGCGACACCGACCTGCTCGACGGCGTGCCCGGCACCGGCAGCATCCTGGCGATCAACACGCAGTACGTGAATGCCAACTCGTCGGAAGTCGAGGGTGTGGACACCGATATCCGCCAGGACTTCGCGATGGGAGCCTACGGCGACCTGCGCCTGGACCTGCAGTGGAGCCACATCAGCAAGTTCGAGCGTACCGAGGGTGACGTGACCCACGAATACGCCGGCACGCATGGCAACTGCGACGTCACCAACTGCATCGGCACGCCGAAGGACCGGGTGAATTTTGGTGCGACGTGGAACTACAACGCGTGGTCGGTGAGCGGGATCATCAATTACATCAGCTCGATCGACAACACGCCGGAGACCGGTGGCTTGAAGGAAGACACCTGCTTGAACTTCCGTGCGGATGGTTCGCCGGCGCCTGGCGATTGCACGCTGGCTTCGTTCACTACGTTCGACCTTTCTGCGAACTGGAAAGCCACCGACGTGCTGGAGATCTTCGGCTCAGTGCAGAACGTGTTTGACCGCGTTGCGCCGCTGGATCCGGCGACCTACGGTGCGATCAACTACAACCCGTTGCATTTCAGTGGGGCGGTTGGTCGGTACTTCACTTTGGGGGCGAAGGTTAGCTGGAACTGATCGAGATATATCTAGGGGTGTGTTGTGGGCCCGGGCGCTTTTTGCCCGGGCCTTTTTTTTGTGGTTTTGGTGCTATCGGCGGCGTTTGGGGCCAGGCCCTTGCCCGGGGGACGCCAAATACTGCTTCCTGCGTGTCTCGTTGGGCGACGTCCCTGTCGCCCAACGCCCCCGGGCAAGGGCCTGGCCCCAAACGCCCGAAGGAACAACGCAACTTTTTGAGGAGGAGCGCCCTCATCCGCCCCGGTCGGGGCGCCTTCTCCCGCACGCGGGAGAAGGACAGCATGGGCTGTCGGCGATTGGTTGCTGTTCGCGAAAATATGCGCAGTTCCTTCTCCCACTGGTGGGAGAAGGTGCCCCGAAAGGGGCGGATGAGGGTGCCTCCCCCCCCCCACCCCGCGCTGATTTATTGGGTGTCCGGGGGCAGGCCCCTTTCGGGACCGTTGGCGACATGGATGTCGCCACCGAGCCTACACGGACGTATTTACGGCGTGTCCCGAAAGGGGCCTGCCCCCGGACGCCGCGCGACAAACCAGCTTTCAAGCCCGATGATAAGGATGATTAGCCAACATAGCCGCAGCCCGATAAAGCTGCTCAGCCAGAACCAACCGCACAAGCATATGCGGCAACGTCAAAGGCCCCAAAGACCACCGCTCATCAGCCACCTTGAGCACATCGGCAGCATGTCCTTCAGGCCCACCGATCAAGAACGCCAGATCCCGCCCCAACGTCCGCCAATGTTCCATCCGCAGCGCCAACTGCTCCGAGCTGTACGGCTTGCCCGGCACATCGAGCGCCACCACATACGGCTGCTTGGGTAGCGCCGCCAACACCCGGCGCCCCTCATCGTCGATCGCCCGCTGCCCATCGCGCCCCTTGCCACGCAGGCCGGGCTCGATCTCCACCAGCTCCAGCGGCAACCAGTGCGACAGCCGCTTCTGATATTCGGCAAACCCCTGCGCGACCCACGCCGGCGCACGTTCACCGGTAGCGATCAGCCGCGCCTTCATCGCCGCGGCACCGCCACGATCACTCGTCGTCGTCGCCGAGTTCGACCGGGCGCTGGTCGCCCACGGTCCACAAGCGCTCCAGCGCATAGAACTCGCGCACGCGCGGCAGCATCACATGGACGATCACGTCGCCCAGGTCCACCAGGATCCACTCGGCCTCGCGCTCGCCTTCCACGCCCAACGGCATCATGTCCAGGCGCTTGGCGAACTTGACCACTTCGTCGGCAATCGACTTCACGTGGCGCGTCGAGGTACCCGACACCACCACCATGTAGTCGGCCACGCTCGACTTGCCACGTACGTCGATCTCGGCCACGTCCTTGCCCTTGAGCTCGGCGAGCGCATCGTGAACCGTGGACAGCAACAGCGGCACGGACGGCGGCGGGGTGGGAATGCGGGTCTTGATGACTTGGGCTTGGCTGGTCAAAGCGGGCAACTCGAGGGGAATGCGGCGAATTATAGGCAAATGGCGCCGGCAGCGCGTTCAGCTGGCGGGCGCGGCGTACAGGTGCTGGGCCGCAATGAAGTCGGCCACCGCCGGGGGCAGCCAGGCGCGTCCGTCGCCGCCCGCTGAAATGTCGCCGCGCACCTGGCTGGCCGATTCGGCACGCAGCGGCTGGCGCAGCTTCCACAGGCGGCCGGCCGGGTGCTGGGTCAGCGCGCTCGGCGTGTCGGCCCAGCGGCCTGCGGCCCAGGCGGCCAGCGCCGGCGACAGGGCTGCGTCCAGGCGGTTGCCAGGGCGCTCGGCGATCACCAGGTGGGCCAGCGACCCGAGGTCCTGCCAGCGATGCCACTGCGTCAGGCCAACGAAGCTGTCGGCGCCCAGCAGCCAGGCGATCGGCCGTGACGGCCCGTATTCGTGCCGCAGTTCCTGCAAGGTGTCGTAGGTGTAGGACGGCCGGTCCTGGCGCTGTGCGCGTTGCAGCTCGCGCAGGTCCAGTTGCAGCCCGGGTTCGCCGGCAATGGCCAGGGAGATCATCTGTGCGCGTTGCGCCGCGTTGGCGCCCGGCGGCGGCCGGTGCGGGGGATCGGCGGCGGGAATCAACGCCACCGGGACGTCGAAGGCATCGCGGGCGGCACGCGCGATCGCCAGGTGGCCGTCGTGGATCGGATCGAAGGTGCCGCCGTAGCAGAGCACCAGGCCCTGCGCTGCGTGCCCGGCGTGCATCGCCGCCGGCGCGCTCAGTTGGCCACGAGCAAGCGCACCGCGCGTGCCTCGGCCACGGCCAGCAGCAGGCGCTCCAGCGCGACCCAGGCGTCGCCATCGCCGCGGCCCTTGGCGATGCGGTCGACTTTCGAGGCCTCGGCCACGAAGCGCTCCCAGCGGCGTGGTTCGGCGTGCCGGGTCAGCGCGCGCTTGAACGGTGCCTGCCGCGCTTCCCAGATGCCCTGCGCCTTCATTTCGCCGGCGAGGTTGCCGCCACGCGCCTGCACCCGCGCCAGCGCGGCGGTGCGCAGCAGTTCCTTGATGATGATCGGCATCAGGCCGGCCACGGCTTCGCCTTCGCCACGCAGGCCGGCGAGCATGCGGCCGACCGCGGCCGGTTGCCCGGACAAGGTCGCCTCGGCCAGCCGGAACACGTCGTAGCGCGCCGCATCGGCAACCAGTGATTCCATCGCCGCCAGGTCCAGCGGCTGGCCGTCCGAAAGCAGGGCCAGCTTGTCGATTTCCTGCGCCGCGGCCAGCAGGTTGCCTTCGACCCGCTCGCTCAGGCCCTGCACCGCGTCGGCGTCGGCACGCAGGCCCTTGGCGCGCAGGCGGCGCTCGATCCATTCCGGCAGTTCGTGCGGCTTGATCGCCCAGGCCACGGAAATCGTGCCGAGGCGGCCAATGGCGTCGGCCCACTTGCCGTGGTGCGCCTTGCTCCAGTCGTTGGCGGTGATCAACAGCACCACGTCCGGCGGCGGGTTGGCACAGAAGCCACTGATGACCTCGGCGCCGTCCTTGCCCGGCTTGCCGCTGGGCAGGCGGACCTCGACCAGGCGCCGGGCACTGAACAGGCTCGGCGCGTTGAAGCTTTGCTCAAGCTGGTTCCAGTCGAAGTCGCGGCCATCGGCATCGAATACTTCGCGCTCGCCGATACCCTCGGCGCGCGCACGCGCGCGAATGCCGTCGGCTGCTTCCAGCACGCGCAGCGTTTCCGGGCCGGCCACCAGGTAGACCGGCTGCAACGGCTGGCCGGTCTGCGTGGCGAGCTGCTCGGGGCGAAGTTCCATGGGAGCGCGGGACTCAGCGAGGGCGCGGTGGCGCGCTCACTGCGCCGGCGGCTGCACGGGCGCGGGCGTGGCCGGCGGGATCGGCGCCGGGACCGGCGTGCCGGTGCCTTCCAGCGTCTGCCCGTGTTCGAGGCGCGCACGCACCACGCTGTCGATGCGGCGAAGCATCGAGGCGGCCATGTCGCGACGCAGTTCGTCGGCCAGGATCTCGCGCTCGGTCGCGGTGCCGGTGGCGTCTTCCGGCGGCGAGACGTAGTCGCGCGACAGTTCGATCACCTGCTGCGGCACCAGCACGGTGCCGTCGGCGCGCAGCATCGTGAAGATCGCCGCGTAGCGCAGGCTGAATTCCTGCGCGCGGCCTTGCGCGTCGATCGCGATCGGCAGGTCGCCCCAGCGTTCGGACAACACCCGCAACGTGGCGAAGCCGGTCTTGGCGTCGTCGTCGGCCAGCGTGGCGCCGGCGGCGACCAGGCCGCGATTGAGGATCTTGACCAGTTCGCTGTACGGCGCGGCCGACTGCACCTTCACCGCCGGGGTGTCGGGCGGCAGGCTGAGCTTGTTGCGCAGGTGGAAGCCGCAGGCGCTCAGGCCCAGGGTGAGGACGAGCGCGAGGAGGAAAGTGTGCGGGACTCGGATCATGGAGACAGTCTGGGGCAGCGGGCGAAGGGCGGCAACCCGGATGCGGGCTGTGAGCGGCATGCGCCAAGGCTGCCCGAACCGGCGTGAACGTGGTTTGAGGTCGCCGCGGCCAAGGCCGCGGCGGCCCTCAGGCCGCGACGATGTTGACGATCTTGCCCGGCACGATGATCACCTTGCGAACCGTCAGCCCTTCCAGGAAACGCGCCGCGTTCGGTTCGGCCTGCGCCAGCGCCTCGACCTGCTCGCGCCCGGCATCGGCGGCCACCTCGATCGTGCCACGCAGCTTGCCGTTGACCTGCACCGCCAGGGTCAGCGCGTCGCGGACCAGCGCGGCGCTGTCGGCCTGCGGGAAACGCAGGTCTTCCAGCAGCGCCTCGCGATGGCCCAGCACCTGCCACAGGGCGTGGCTGGCGTGCGGGGTGATCGGGTTGAGCAGCAGCACCATCGCTTCGAGCGCTTCCTGGCGCACGGCGCGGCCGGCGGCACTGTCGTCCTCGAACTTGTGCAGCGTGTTGGACAGCTCCATCACCGCGGCGATGGCGGTGTTGAAGCTGTGGCGGCGGCCGTAGTCGTCGCCGACCTTGCCGATCGTCTCGTGGGTCTTGCGGCGCATCGCCTTCTGCGCGGCGTCGAGCGCGGCGGTGTCCAGTGCGGCCACCGCGCCCGTCTCGGCGTGGCGCTCGACCTGGGTCCACAAGCGGCGCAGGAAGCGCGCCATGCCGTCGACACCGGCTTCGTTCCACTCCAGCGACTGCTCCGGGGGCGCGGCAAACATCGAGAACAGGCGCACGGTGTCGGCGCCGTACTTCTCGACCATGGTCCTCGGGTCGACGCCGTTGTTCTTCGACTTGGACATCTTCTCGGTGCCGCCGATCTGCACCGGCTGGCCATCGGCCACCAGGGTCGCGCCGACCACGCGGCCGCGCTCGTCGCGCTGCACTTCGACGTCGGCCGGGTTGATCCAGTCCTTCGAGCCGTCGGCGTTCTGGCGGTAGAAGGTCTCGGCGATCACCATGCCCTGGGTCAGCAGGTTGGTCGCCGGCTCGTCGCTGTCCACCAGCCGCGCGTCGCGCATGAGCTTGTGATAGAAGCGGAAATACATCAGGTGCAGGATCGCGTGC
>Ga0160434_100480_pt1 | contig 10904 bp, 11 predicted proteins | sample HID1973I_E0MG_FD_108273 | JGI IMG/M metagenome (GOLD analysis project Ga0160434, IMG submission 108273) | Enriched mosquito-associated microbial communities from UW Madison campus, WI, USA - HID1973I_E0 MG | ecosystem: Host-associated > Arthropoda: Insects > Digestive system > Unclassified ...
GCCTTCGCGCTACGACCTGTACCGGATCGAAGAGGTCTTCCCCTGGGCGAGCTACCAGTACATCCTCTACGGCATGGGATTCGTGCCGCAGGGCAGGGCGGGGACGGCACAGGCGGCAGCGGTGCAACGCGCCGAAGGCTGCTTCCGGCAGACGGCGGAACTGACCGCGCGCATGCTCGCCGCCTTGCCGGGCCACCGCGAATTGATCGACCACATCCGCGCACGCGGCCTGCCGCGCGTCTAGGGCCTACGGAAACACGATGACCCGCCACGTCCTGCTCAACAATGTCGACCACCACACGCTGCGCGTGGACACTCGCCGCGTACCGGGGTTGGGCGATGAAGTGATGTCCGTGCTCACCTTTCCCGGTGAGTTCCGCTTCCTGCAAGCCTATTACCCGATCGTCTTCCACAAGGACCCGCAGGGCGCCTTCCATCCGCTGGCACTGCTGGGCCTGCGCGAGGACGAAAACCTGTTCGTGGGCGAAGCCGGCTGGGAAGTGCCGTACCTGCCGCTGGCGATCGAGCGCAAGCCGTTCCTGATCGGCGCCGCCGATGGCGAGCCCACCGTGCACGTGGACATGGACAGCCCGCGGATCGTCGGCGAAGGCGAGGGCGAAGCGGTGTTCAAGGAGTACGGCGGCAATACACCGTACCTGGAGCGCATCAGCTCGGTGCTGCGCGCCTTGCACGAAGGCCTGCAGCAGAACCCGAGCTTCAGCGCCCGCCTGCTGGCGCTGGACCTGCTCGAACCGTTCACCCTCGATGCGACCTTGCGCGACGGCACGCCGTTGCGCCTGGAGGGCCTGTACCAGATCAACGAAGAACGCCTGCGCGCCCTTGACGGCGCCACGCTGGAGGCACTCAACCGCAGCGGCGCGCTGGAAGCCATCCACATGGTGATCGCCTCGGGCGCGCATTTCCGCGACCTGATCGAACGCACCGAGCGCCGCCATGCTGCCGGTCAGCACTGAAATCCGCGAGCGGCATGGCCTGGATTCCCAGGCCTTGCCGGAAGACGTGCTCACTTCGACCGAGCCGCTGGTGTTGCGCGGCGTGGCCAGGGACTGGCCGCTGGTGCGCGCCGGGCTCGAGTCGCCCAAGGCGGCCATCGATTACCTGCGCCGCTTCGCCCGGCTGGACGCACCGGTCGCGGTACTGGTCGCGCCGCCGCAGGTCCAGGGCCGCTACTTCTACAACGACGCACTCACCGGCTTCAATTTCCGCAGCGAACGTCCCGTGCTCGGCGCGATGCTCGATGCGATGGAGCGGCACCTCGACGACGGCGCGCCGCCGTCGCTGTACATGGGTTCGACGACGGTCGATACCTATCTTCCGGGACTGCGCGCTCAGAACGATCTCGGCCTGGCAGCGCAGGATCCGTTGTTCAGCGTCTGGATCGGCAACCGCACCCGCATCGCCGCGCACCAGGATGTGCCGGACAACATTGCCTGCGTCGCCGTCGGCCATCGCCGCTTCACCCTGTTCCCGCCCGAGCAGCTGCGCAATCTCTACATCGGCCCGCTCGAACTGACGCCTGCCGGACAACCGGTGAGCCTGGTCGACTTCGCCGCGCCGGACTACGAACGTTTCCCGCGCTTTGCCGAAGCCCTGGCGCATGCCCAAGTGGCCGAACTCGGCCCGGGCGATGCGATCTTCATTCCCAGCCTGTGGTGGCATCACGTCGAGGGGCTGGACCCTTTCAACGTGCTGCTGAATTACTGGTGGCGACGCACGCCGGGGCACATGGACTCGCCGATGAACGCGCTGATGCTGGCGCTGATGAGCGTGCGTGACCTGCCCGACGAACAACGTGCCGCCTGGCAGGAGATCTTCCGCCACTACGTGTTCGAGCCGAACGCCGAGACCGCCGACCATATTCCCGAAGCGGCGCGGCGCAGCCTGGCGCCGCTGACCCCGGAAGTCGCGCGCGAACTGCGTGCGCGCCTGCTGCAACGCCTCAACCGCTGACTGCTTACGTAAGGACTGCCGACGCATGACCCGCGATACCGTTTCCGCGCTCCCCAACACGCCGGTGCGGCGCGTCGTCATCGCTGGCGGCGGCACTGCCGGCTGGATGGCCGCCGCCGCGATCTCCAAGATCCTCGGCCGCAACCTCGACATCACCCTGGTCGAGTCCGAAGAGATCGGCACCGTGGGCGTGGGGGAGGCGACCATCCCGACCCTGGTCACTTTCCATCGCCTGCTGGAGATCGACGAGCAGGAGTTCATGGCCGCCACCCAGGCCTCGATCAAGCTCGGCATCTCGTTCGAGAATTGGCTGGACGTGGGCCATCGCTATATCCACTCCTTCGGCAGCACTGGGCGCGACCACTGGACCGCCGGCTTCCAGCACTTCTGGCTGAAGGGCCGCGAGCGCGGCCTGGTGAGTGATTACAGCGATTACTGCCTGGAATCACGCGCAGCCTGGGAACACAAGTTCGCCCACCTGCCCAACCAGGGCATGAACTACGCCTTCCACATGGATGCCGGGTTGTACGGCAAGTACCTGCGCCGTTTCGGCGAACGCTTCGGCGTCAAGCGCGTGGAAGGCAAGATTGCCGAAGTGCAGATCGACGACGACAGCGGCTTCATCCGCTCGTTGCGGCTGGAGTCCGGAGACGTCATCGAAGGCGATCTGTTCATCGACTGCACCGGCTTTCGCGCCTTGCTCATCCACAAGGCGCTCAACGTCGGCTTCGAGGATTGGTCGCATTGGCTGTTCAACGACAGCGCACTGGCCTGCCAGACCACCGCCGTGGCCGATGCCGTGCCATACACCCGCGCCATTGCCGAAGAAGCTGGCTGGCAGTGGCGTATCCCGCTGCAGCACCGCGTCGGCAACGGCATGGTCTATTCCAGCCGCTACATGAGCGATGAGCGTGCCCGCGAGATTTTCGAAGGCAGCCTTGACGGCGAGATGATCGCCAAGCCCTGGCCGATCCGCTTCCGCCCCGGCCGGCGGATGAAGTCCTGGCACAAGAACTGCGTCGCGCTGGGCCTGGCCGGCAGCTTCATCGAGCCGCTGGAATCGACCACGATCCATCTGATCCAGCGTGGCATCACCCGGCTGATGCAGAGTTTCCCGGCGGTGATCACCCAGGTCGACATCGACGAATACAACCAGCAGATGAGCGATGAGCTCATCCACGTGCGCGACTTCGTGGTGCTGCACTACGCGCTGACTAATCGCCGCGATACCGCCTACTGGCGCGCCTGCAACGAAATGGAACTGCCGGCGACCCTGCAGCACCGCATCGACCTGTTCCGCGATACCGGCACCGTGTTCCGCCAGCCGAACGAGCTGTTCGCCGAGAACTCGTGGATCCAGGTGATGATGGGGCAGGGCAACATGCCTTGGCAGCATCATCCCACTGCCGACCTGATGGGCGACGACGAGCTGGCACATTTCCTCAATGGCGCCCGTGACTACGTGGCGCGAACGGTGGCGCAGTTGCCGAGCCACCAGGCCTATCTCGAACGCTATTGCCCGGCACCCAAGCCCTGATATCGATGGAGATCCGTCCCATGCGTGCGTTGAGTTGGCTGCTGTGCGGTTTGCTGATGCTGGTTGCGCCGCTGGCGCAAGCCGCGGCCGAAAGGCCTTCGCAGGTCAGGATCGTCAAGGTGCAGGGCGCCTACCAGTTGCAGGTGGATGGCAAGCCATTCTTCATCAAGGGCGGCGGTGGCAGCGGGCACCTCGACGAACTCGCGGCGCGGGGTGGCAATGCCGTGCGTACCTGGCGCGTGGACAGCGACCCGGCGCAGATGCGTGCTTTCCTGGATCAAGCACAGCAGCTGGGGCTGAAGGTGGCCGTCGGCATCGAAGTCGGCAACGAACGGCATGGCTTCAATTACGACGATGACGCCGCCGTCGCTGCCCAGCTGCAGCGCATTCGCGGCGAGGTCGAGGCGTGGAAGGACCATCCCGCCGTGCTGATGTGGGTGGCCGGCAACGAGCTCAACCTGCATTACGAGAACCAGAAGGTGTGGAACGCGGTCGGGCAGATCGCCGACATGATCCACCAGGTCGACCCCAACCACCCGGTGATGACCACGCTGGCCGGCTTCGGCAAGCCGTTGATCGAGCAAATCACGCAGCGCGCCAGCTCGCTGGACCTGATCGGCATCCAGCTCTACGGCAACCTCGGCGACCTGCCGAAGAAGCTGCGTGACAGCAACTGGACCGGGCCTTACGTGGTGACTGAGTGGGGCCCGACCGGACATTGGGAATCGCCGCTGACCCGCTGGGACGCGCCGATCGAAGACGATGCCTCGCGCAAGGCAGCAGTGCTACTGGAGCGCTATCAGCGCTACATCGGCGGCGAGCACAAGCAGGGGCTGGGCTCGTTCGTGTTCCTGTGGGGACAGAAGCAGGAGCGCACGCCGACCTGGTATGGACTGTTCATGCCGGATGGGCAGGCCACGCCGAGCGTGGATGCCATGCAGTTCGCCTGGACCGGGCAGTGGCCGAAGAACCGCGCGCCGGCCATCTCGCCGATTCGGCTGGATGATCGCCTGGCCGCCAGCAGTGTCGTGCTCAAGCCGGGCAGCGTGCACAAGGCGCATGTGCGGGCGTCGGATCGGGAGGGAGATGCGTTGCGCTATCGCTGGGCATTGCACGAAGAGAGTACGGCGCAGACGATCGGCGGGGATCCCGAGCACCTGCCGGATGAGGTGGACGCCGGGATTGGCGAGCGCGGCGCCGGGGAGATTGCGCTCACGGCGCCGGCGCAGGAGGGGAACTACCGGTTGTTCGTCGAAGTGAGTGACGGGAACGGGCATGTGGCCTATGCCAATTTTCCGCTGAGGGTGGCGGCTGACGACGCGAAATAGCGGCAGCGGCGTGCGCGGCGACTACCCGGGGAGGGGTGCCGCCAGCGCGGGGTCACTGGACCGGGGCATCGGCTTCGAGCGTGATGGGCCCGGGGCCTTCCATCTCGGCAAGCACCGGCGTGATCTGCCCGGCGAGCAAGCGGAAACACCACGCCAGTTGATCCGGGCTGCACTGCAGCCAGACGTCGTGCTCGTCGTTCGCGTTGCGGGAGGAGACTGCACGGGCCAGGAACTGGAGATGTTCCTGCAGGCCTGCCAGTTGGTATTGGCTGTGTTCCGGGAGGAAGTAGCCGGTGCGGGTGTGGGGATTGCCGGTGTGGTGCGGATGGCGGGTGGGAGAGCTGCTATAGGTGCAGCGGGTGGATGTACCCATTGTGTGCGCCTCGACCTGGGGGAGTGATCCTCGCCGAAGTGGGCGAGGGTGTCGGGAGGCTCAAAACCGTGACAGCCAAAACGGCGGGCGTATTCCTCCTGGTGGAGTGTTGTATTAGCCGCTCTCCCGACGTAACTCAGCACCCAGCGCCACGGCCGACGTCGGGCTTGCACTGCGCGAGGGTGTTTCGACTGTCTGAGTCTTGAGGCTCGAATAGAAGAGTAGGGCGCGTGAGGATTGGCCGGTAGCTCAGAACTGCGCGGATTTAGGTCGGGGAACCTCGTTTATTTACGTCAGTGGATGTCGGAAATGTCCTGACTGCAGACGACCCTAGAAGTACTATGATCGCCACTCAGGAGGGTTCATGGACGCCCATAGGGAAATGGCAGAGCCGGCGGAGACATTCACATCATCAGTCGCGGCGAATACGCCCGACTCGCTTACTTTTGCCTGGCTATACCAGCAGGTGCAGAGCCAGCTTTCCAAGAGGAATGGCCCTCGATCGACCAAGCTCGAACGGGTAGCGCTCTGGTTTGGGCTTGGAACGATGGCCTTAGGTCTGGGCACTGGCCTGGTTACCCGGTGGGCCTCGCCCGGTCTCCTTGTCTATATCGCGCAGATTTGCCTGATGGCCGAGATCGCCGGCCTCGGCTTGTTTCTGTTGCTTATGTTGCGAAGAGAGCTGCCACAGTTCTTGCGGCCGAGAGCAATCCACGCAGATGAGATGGATGCCGAGTTCGCGAAGTGGCAGGAACTCTGCTCAGACCTACGGCGGTTCTCGGCTGCCGAGCGGCAATCTCGATTGCGCTTTGTCGCGCTGCTACGGGCCGGAATGGGCGAGCGAATGGGCCTCGTGTACGGAGGCTTCCAGCGCCTTGGAGTATTTCCAGTTTTAGCGGCGCTTTACCTTCAATTCCGCAGCTGGAAATGGGGCGATTGGGCCGGCGCGTTCGACATGAATGCCCTTGCTGGACTGCTTATCTGGTCTATGGTGCTGCTTTATGTATGCGGCTGGTTGCTGATAGGAATAAGGACGCGACTGGATACGTACGTCAATCTGCTTGAGAATTCGTTGCGAGAGATAGCTGTGGATGACCGGAAGATAGCCTGAAGATAATCCGATCAGACTTGTGAAATCCGGCTCGTTCGGCGCTTGACATGGCGTGTTGGCAGGACGCAGGGGCGCCGCACGATGCTGGCAACTGTGGCTAGGAGGCAAGGGATGGATGCCATCGAAATAAGCTTTGATTGCCAGTTCTTCTCTGTTGACGTCCTGGCGCGAACTGCGCACCGATACACGGCGGACTATTTCGTCGAGCTGATTGCAATGCCTGATTGCTTGCAGGTGCGGCTGATAGCTAAGAGCCTCTCTCCATCAGACCCAATGCTGGCTGCGCGGTTTCGTAACGATGCTCTGGATGACCGACTACGAGCGCAGATTGCTGAGTGCACTGCCGAACTTCAGGCGACGCTGATCCGCGCGGCTCTGGCGGAAGCTTGGCCGAGCGCAAGGAGCGCAGAATGAAATTCTTGCCGCCGGAGGCCTTTGCCAAGCGACAGGAAGGCTACAGGCTGCTGCCGATGCGCTTTAGGCGACTGCCCTGGGATACTGAGAGAGTGCTTGTCAGCTCCATCTCCGGAGATTGGCTGATAATGCCGAGGACAATGCTCGACGCCTTGGTAGACGGCGCGATGGACCCGGGTTCGGTGTTGGCGACGGATCTGGAAGCCCGCCATCTGATCACTCGGGGACCTCTCTCGACCCCGCTGGCGCCATTGCTATCCCAGGTTCGTACCCGAAAACGCTTCCTGCAGGCCGGTCCTGCCTTGCATCTATTTGTAGTCTCGCTGCGCTGCCACCACACCTGCAACTATTGTCAGGTATCGCGCCAGGACACGGCGAAAACTGCGTTCGATATGTCAGGCGACGTGGCGGAGTTGGCAGTTGAACGCCTCTTCGAGTGGCCGGGTCATCATTTGACGATTGAATTTCAAGGCGGCGAACCGCTGCTGCACTTCGGTCGCGTACGTGACCTGACCGAGCGCATCCTTGCTCGCAACGAGGAGCAAAAGCGAGGCCTGAAGTTTGTGCTCACCTCCACGCTACACGACTTAACCGACGAGCAGTTAGACTTCTTCGCTGAGCACAAGTTTCAACTCTCAACCTCCTTAGATGGACCTGAGTGGCTGCACGATGCGAACCGCCCGCGTCCTGGTCGAGACAGTTATCGTCGGACAATTGAAGGGATAGGGCGAGCGCGTTGCGCTTTGGGGGAAGACGCAATCTCGGCGCTGACCACGCTGACCCAGCGCAGTCTGTCGGCACCGCAAGAGATTGTCGATGAATACCGCAAACAGGGCTTACATTCCATCTTTCTGCGGCCGCTGAGTCCCTACGGATTCGCGCGCCGAACGGCTGCACGAAATTCCTATCCCCTAGCGAGTTTCCAGACCTTCTACCGGAAAGCGCTAGATCATATCCTCGCCATAAATCGCAGCGGCTACGCGATGAAGGAGGTATATGGCGGGTTGATACTCTCGCAGCTGCTCACCCCGTTCAGTCACGGGTACGTTGATTTGCGTTCGCCCACCGGTGGCTGTCTCGGTGCGGTGGTGTATGACTACGACGGCCAAGTCTATCCCTCCGATGAAGCTCGCATGCTGGCTGCGATGGGCGATACAACATTTGCAATAGGCCGGGTCGAGCAGCCAGTTGCGGAATGGTTGGACTCGCCGGCGATGCAGCGTCTTCTTGATAGCGGCGTCGCAGAATCATTGCCAGGTTGCAGTGATTGTGCTTTTGTTCCGTTATGCGGCGCCGATCCAGTCGATCACTACGCCCGACAAGGCGACTTGGTCGGACACCGGCCGAGTTCAGACTTCTGCGCAAAGCAGATCGGATTCTTTGACCTGATGCTGCAACGCCTGGAGTTGGCCGATCCCGAAGAACGAAAGATTCTAGAGGACTGGGCTCTTCCGGAGGCGAGTACCAAGGCTCACGTGGAGGTCGCATGAGCCTGGCTCTCGCCAGCAGAGCGGTCCTGACAAACTGGCCAAGCCATTCTGGTCAGTACAAGGTGACAGGGCTACTCGATTTTTCCTCGGGGAATGCCGCAATCGAGCGCTCGGTGCTGGATCTGCGTGGGCTCCCCGAGTGCGATCTTGAGGCTTTAACGTCTCTGCCCTGGATGGGCTTTCTTGCGAACCACCAAACACGCGTCCCGCCGGGACGAGCGTGGATGCTGCTCCAAGGTCCCCCGGATATGGCCAGGTCGGGGGACGTTCTTGAAGTCCAGCCGGTCGCCAGCAGGGTGGCCATTCGATACCGTCGTGGCGGTAACGGTAATGTGCTCTTCGCCACCGAGCGATGTGACAACTACTGTCTGATGTGCTCGCAGCCGCCGCGCCAGGTCGCTGATGGCTGGCGATTGAGTAAATTGCGTGAGCTCGTGGAACTAATCGATGCAGACGAAGTGTCGTTGGCGATCAGTGGAGGGGAGCCGACTCTGCTTGAACAGGGATTGGCAGATCTGGTTCGGCACTGCGCTGTCCATCTTCCTCGCACCCAACTCCACGTGCTATCCAACGGCCGTGCTTTCAGCGACCCTGCCTACGCCAATTCGTTTGCGGGGATACATCCAAGGCTCAGTTGGGGGATACCTCTATACGGCGACAACTTCGCATTGCATGACTACGTTGTTCAACGCGTCGGCGCATTCGCCGAGACGTTGCGTGGCCTGTACGCGCTCGAGCGTGCCGGCCAGCGAGTAGAAATTCGTGTCGTGTTAGTAAAGCCTACAGTAGAGCGCCTCGCAGCACTGGCGCGATTCATTTACCACAATCTTCCGTTCGTTGATCATGTGGCGCTGATGGGCATAGAGCCCATCGGGTTTGCAAAGGCCAATCGAGAGGCCCTTTGGATTGACCCTGTCGACATGGCGGCCGCACTGTTGGATTCCGTGCGTTACCTCAATCGACATCTCATTCCAGTCTCTCTGTATAACCTGCCTCTGTGCACGATACCGAGGGAGCTGTGGCCCTTTACGAAACGCAGCATTTCTGATTGGAAGCAGGACTACTTGCCGGAATGTGCCAGCTGCGTCGTCAAGGAGCAGTGCGGTGGATTCTTTTCGTGGGTCACAGACGAATGGCGGAGTCGTTCCGTCAAGTCAATCTCGGAGGTCTGCCGATGAGCAAGATGTTCACTGTCGCCGCCGCAGCGCTTGGTGGCCTGCAGCCTGGCGATCCTCGGCATGTCAGTTTGCAGGTCGACATAAAAGCTCGTGCTCTGGACGACGCAAAGTACATCGTTACGTTGCCTGCACCACTCAACGTGGGCGTACACAATATGTACGCCGGCCATCGCTCTCACAGTTCACATAGTAGCCACAGTTCGCACAGCTCTCATAGCTCCCACTACTCAGGTAGCGGTGGAAGCTACACGCCGTACACCCCTGCGCCGGCCCCCGTGGTTAGCCCGCTTCGTGAAAGTACGACGTATCCCTCCCGACCTTCTGCGCCCTCACAGAATCTTGCTGCGCCAGCTAATCAGGATCGCGCTACCCAGGATCAACTGAAGCTAATGATCATGCGCGTACAGGCAGCACTGTTTGCGAAGGGGTACGACCCCGGCGCAATTGACGGCACACTCACGCCCCAAACGAAGGCCGCACTCGAGATATTTCAGAGCCGGCACGGCCTGCGGGTGACCGGGACCATGTCAACCGAGACGTTGAATGCGCTGGGCGTATCCTTGGGCCGCTAGCGGGTACGCGCATATGTCCTAAGCGACATGCCGCGCAGCGATTCGCGCGACGTATGTAGCAGGTGCTCGCAGTTCGGAGCACGTGTCGGTACCTCAGTCAAGAACGCCGGGAGGATCGGATGGCAAGCAGCAGGGTATTCGGGTGGTCCGCGTCGTTAGCTATGGTGGCAACCCTGTTTGCGTCTTCAGCCCACGCCGGCGCCTCGGAAGTTGCGAGTATGGGTCCCGTAGTGCTCGGCATGAGTGTTGCACAGGTGATAGAGGTCATGGGCAAGCCGAAATCCGCCAGAGAGCTTGACGGGTTCGTCACCCGCGAGGTGACGTACAGCGGATGGTCGTGCAGTTCGAAGAGGACGATCTCATTGCGGGTATCGAATCGACTAGCCTACGATACTGTTGCGATGGCTGGCTGTGTCCGGGAATGGATTTCCATGCCGCTCGGACAGCAAGTCACTCTCATGGAGCCACCTATCGCGATGGCCATATCGAAGTGCATGGCGACGGCTGCCGGATATCTGCCTCGGCCGATGAAGGCAAGATCGGGCGTGTAGCGCTCATTTGCCAACCTTGAAGGTGCACCGCGACGACAGGCCACTCCAGCCGCCGCGGCACACGCCATCAAGGCGTCAGCACAACCTTCCGGCAATCCTCCTTCCGCTCATTGAAGATCTCATACCCCTTCGCCGCATCTGCCAGCTTCATCCGATGGGTAATGATCTCCTCAGGCCGCAGCTGTCCTTCGCCGATATAGGCCAACAGCTCCGGCAGATACGCCTGCACATGCGTCTGCCCCATCTTGAACGTCAAGCCCTTGTCGAAGGCATCCCCGAACAGGAAGCCATGGATAAAGCCCGCATACACGCCCGGCACGCTGACGATTCCGCCACGCCGTGTCGCCGCAATACATTGACGCAATGACGCGCCGCTCGA
>Ga0160434_100481_pt1 | contig 10902 bp, 4 predicted proteins | sample HID1973I_E0MG_FD_108273 | JGI IMG/M metagenome (GOLD analysis project Ga0160434, IMG submission 108273) | Enriched mosquito-associated microbial communities from UW Madison campus, WI, USA - HID1973I_E0 MG | ecosystem: Host-associated > Arthropoda: Insects > Digestive system > Unclassified ...
ATGAACAAGCGCAACTGCCGCGCCTCGATCCGATCGGAGGGAATCATCGGGTAGCGCAGAAGCACATCCTCTGGCCCACGCATGGATTCGTAATGCGCGCTCAGCATGCCGTTCTCGACCGCTTCGGTGCTGATCACCGGATAGCGGTTGAGCAGCGAGAATTTGAGCGATCCGGCGATATGCACCAAGCCGATCAGCAGCGCGAACAGCGGCACCAGGTAGTACACCGCGCTGAAACCGCGAGTGCCAAGGTTGCTATGCAGTGTCAGCTGTACCGGCGCAATCAACCGCTGCGGCATCACCGGGGCGAGCATGCGCAGCAGGCCATGCACACGGCGCTGCAACCCCTCCGTCGGCTGTCCTGCCGCCTCGCGCTTGGCCGCGATCCTGTCGAGCACGGTGATGACCGTGGGGATGACGACGATGGGCAGGTTCAGCACGCCGAACACGATCAGCGTCGCGCGCAGGTTGTGTTCGAACAGCGAGCCCACCAGGGCGGACGGAATCAGCAGCGCCAGGCCCAGCAAACCGGTCCACACCAGCGACAGTGCGACGAGGATGGTCATCGCGAACAGCACAGAGGCCGTACGGTCGATACGGTCGATCACTTCGCCCAGGTCGCCGATCATGGTGCGATGGAAGGAGCGCGAGGCGGGTCCCATCAGCGGGATGCGGTCCCAGTGGATGCCGCCCGGGAAGTTGGCCTTCAGGCCGACCAGGCCCACCCAATAGCCGCGGATCGCCAGGTGGATCACGAACGCGATACCGAGCGAATAGCACAGGCCGACGGCGACGGTGAAGGCGAACAGGAGCCCATAGGAAAGCGGGCCGTCCAGATGCACCTCGTTGGTGGCCCACAGTTCGAACAGGCGCGATGGAATGGTGAGCAGCGCGAATGCGAACAAGCCGGAAATCAGCAGTTCCAGCTCGTCGCTGCGCTCGCGCAGGCGTTCGAAGGCAATGCGGCGGCCGGGCGCTGGCGCGTCCGTGGTGGCGTCGGCGGTGCCGGCGTTGTCGCTCTGATTCATCCTGAGATCCCCATCCAGTTGGCCGAGTCTAGCCTGTTTGGTTGGGGGTACTGGGAAGGATGCCTTGGACGGGCGGGCTGGGCGCTTATCGAGGAGACGATGTCGCCATTTTATCGCCCTGGCGATCTACTTCCGTCAGCTCTGCAAAAGGGTCAACCCTAAATCCGCGTAGTAGCCAAAAACCGCTCGCGATCTTCCTCAGTCCGCTTCCGAATCTCGGCCAACGCCGCCGTTTCCGTCGCCGCCAACATCGATTCGAACAACCGCTGGAAATGCCCGCGCATCGCAGCCCGCGCACCCGCCGGATCACGCGCCCGCAACGCATGCACGATTGCCGCATGCTCATCCGAGCGCGAATCGCCATCGTTATGGCACACCCGCGCATAAGCCTGTTTCACCCGCGGCAGTTCGGTACGCATGCGCCAGATCTGCTGGATGCAGTGCTCCACCACCGGATTGCCGCAGATACGCGCAATGGCCAGATGAAATCGCCGATCCGACTCGTTGGCTTCCTCATCGCTCGCATCCGGCGCAGACATCGCAGCCAGCAGCGTCTCCATCTCGATCACTTCGTCATCCGTGATCCGGCTCGCGGCCAAGGCGGCCGCTTCGGCTTCAATAAGAATGCGCGCAGCAGTCAGATCAAACGCGGTCACATCAGGCAACGCACCCAGCGCCGGCGAAGGCCGCGCCCGCACATACACGCCCGAGCCGGTCTTGATCGAAATCCAGCCCTGCGCTTCCAGCGCGATCTCCGCCTCGCGCACGGTCACCCGGCTCACGCCAAACCGCTCGGCCAGGTCGCGCTCGCCCGGCAGCCGCGAGCCCGGCGGGAATTCACCGGCTTCGATCAGCTTGAGGATTTCGGTGGCGATGGATTGGTAGAGGCGGTTGTCCGACATGCGGGTTGGCTTCGGGCTGGCGATCACGGGCTGCTAAGCGGGGCCCGGGCGTCGGCGGTCGGCCGACCGGTCCGGGCCACTGGCTTCAGAAACGGTATCGTACACCGAGATAGGCGCGCCTCCCGTAGCTGACGTACTCGCGGAAATTACCCTCGATCGGCTGGTAGGCCACGCGCCCTTCGTTGGTCAGGTTGGTCACTTCCAGCGACATCGACAGCTGCGGGGTGAAGCGATACGTCGCGCGGAAGTCGACGCTGGTGTTGTCGCCGTAGTAGCGGTTCTGCTGCGCCACGTTGCCGGTGAAGTCCTGGTAATAGGCCGAGCGGTACTTGGCGATGGCCTGCATGTCGAACCGGCCCAGGTCCCAATAGATGGAGCCGGACAGCACGTTGCGCGAGAAGCCGCTCAGCCCTGCCGGGTCCACGATGGCCGGGGTGACCACGCCGGTCTGTGCGTTGACCTGCTCACCCAGGCGCGGGTCCTGGGTTTCGTAGTCGGTGTCGGCGTAGTTGTAGCTGAGCTTGAAACCGAGGCCGTCGAAGGGGTGCGGCAGGTAGGACAGGCGGTGCGAGGCGGTGAGCTCGAAGCCGGTCAGCGTGCTGTTCTTGTCGGTGGTCACCTGCTGGCGCACTGGCACCACGATGTCCTGGCCGTTGAAGTTATAGGTCTCGTTGACCAGCGCAGTCTGGGTGCCGCCGTTGAACTGCTTCCAGTACAGCGCCGCGGCCAGCAGGGTGTCGGGGTTGGCGTACCACTCCAGGGAGAGGTCGCCGTTCCAGGACATCAGCGGCTCGGCGGCGGGGTTGCCGCTGGCGCTGATGTTGCTCAGCGCCGAGGCCAGGTCGCTGTAGTCCACGCCGCTGTCGATCTGGATGGTGCGGCCGGCGCCGAGCGCGGCGATGTCCGGGCGCGACATGGCGCGGTAGCCGGCCACGCGCAGCAGCAGGTCGTCGCGCAGTTCGAAGCTGGCGTTGATGCTCGGCAGCAACTTGTCGTTGCCGGCCTTGAACACTTCGGTGCTGTAGTCGCCGGTGGGCTGCAGGCGGATGCTGCCGTCGCCGTTGTCGATCACGTCCAGCCCGGTGCGCACGCCCAACGAGCGCACGTCGGTCTTGACCCAGCGCACGCCGGCGTTGCCGGTGTAGGGAACGCCGAACAGTTCGCTGCGGAATTCAGCCATCAGGTACAGGGCGCGCGTCTTTTCGGTGACGTCGACGTTGCCCGGGTCCTGGAAGTTCGGGTCGATCCCGGTGGCCAGGCTGCCGCGGAAGGATTCGTACAGGCAGCCCGGGTCGAAGTAGGCCCACTGCGAAATGGTGTTGCCGCTGCCGCCATCTTCGAGGAAGTCATCCTGCGGGAACGGCGTGCGGCAGGCCAGGTTGGCGGCGTTGATCTGCGCCTTGTCGCCGGCCACGCGCTGGTCGTAGTCGGTGATGTTGGTGGCGTCGAAGTAGGTGTAGTCGGCCTGGCTGGCGCGCACGCCAGCCTTGATCCGGGTAAAGAAGCCGTCTTCGGGCATGAAGCTGACATCGAAGCGGCCGGAGCGGATGCGGTGCTCGTTGTCTTCTTCTTCGGAGGTCACGCGGGCGGCGCCGGAGTAGGCGTCCCAGTTGTTGACGTCGAAGTTCGGATCCAGGGTGATGCCGGGGATGTCGCCTTCCTTGGCCCAGTCGTAGTCGACATAGCCGGTGGCGCCGGTGCTGATGCCGGACACGCGCTTGCCGTTGATGTCGGTGGCGTTGGCGCGCAGGCGGGTCACGCGCTGGGTGTCCTGGCGCAGGGTGTGCGAGTACGACAGGTCGGTGGAGATCTCCCACGCCGCGGAAGGCCGCAGGATCAGGTTGATGCCACCGCCGGTGTATTCCTCGCTGCGGTCGTACAGGGTGGAGGAGGAGTCGATCGAGGTTTCGCCGGTGAAACTGCTGAGCACGCCGTTGTCGTCGACCACGCGGTCGTTGATCGAGCGGCGCGCCGCTGACAGGCTCAGGTCAGAGCGCTTCTCGTGCCAGTTGCGGTCGGTGTGCTGGTAGTCGACGTTGAGCTCGACCACCTCGTTGGGCTGCCACTGGATGGCCGCGAACTCGGACTGGCGGTCGTTGCGCTCCTGCTTGAAGCGGTAGATGCGGCTGCTGGGCACCAGGTAATACGGGTTGCCGGCGGCCACCTGGTTGCCGTTGACCTCGGCGCAGTTGCCGCTGTAGTTCACCTGGTTGCCATCGCAGGCGTACCAGGTGGAGCCGCTGGTCATGCTTTCTTCGGGGTCGGTGCCATCGAGTTTCTGCACGCCGAGCGAGACGCCGAGCTTGCCGCCGTTGTCGAACTCGAACTGGTCGATATAACTGCCGGTTCCGCGCCAGCCAATGCCGGCCTTGTCGCGGTATTTGTCGTCGTACTCGGCCCAGGAGCCTTTGGCTTCGAGCTGCACGGCGCGCTTGCCGTAAGCCAGCGGCTTCAGCGTCTCCAGGCCGATGGTGCCGGCGACACCGCCTTCGATCAGGTCGGCGCGCTGGGTCTTGTAGATGGCCACGGTATTGATGAGTTCGCCGGGGAACATGTTGAAGTTCACCGAGCGGTCGCCGCTGCCGTTGGTGATCTCGCGGCCGTTGAAGTTGGTGCTGCTGAGGAAGGCGCCCAGGCCACGGATGGAAATCTCCGAGGCGCCGGTCTTGTCGCGGGTGGAGGCTGCGCCGGTGAGGGTTTCGATGGCGTCGGCGACGGAGGCGGCGGGCAGATCGCCGATGTCCTTGGACGAGAGCACCTCTGAGATCACCGTGTCGTCGCGCTTCTTGTCGATGGACGACTGGATCGAAGCGCGGATGCCGGTGACCTGGACCTGGTCGAGCGTGTTGACGTCGTCGCCGGCGGGGGCGGCCGGCGCGGTGGCGGGCGCGGGTGCGTCGGCGGGCGTGGACGGCGGGCTGGTCTGCGCCCACACCGGACCAGCGCTGCCGGCGAACATCGCCACCAGCAGCGCGTTTCGGAGTGCGGTGGGGCGGACGTGCCCGTAGGCCGGGGCTTGTAGATGACGACGCATGCTGCTCTCCCAATGAAATGTCCGGTCTACGCCGGGTCGTCGGGCAGGTTTCATGCGGTTTGGCGCTGTGTCAACCAATTGGTCCGAAACAGTGATAAATGTGATTGGTATGGTCGGTTTACGGTCAAATCATGTTGCAGGTGCAGCACGAAAATGCGCCAGATCAACGAACCAAACATCGTCATATTGGACTAAGGAAGTGGTTGACGGGTCACTTGCCTCTGCTACCATCCTGCCGCTGGCCGCCTCGGGAGGGGTAGTCGTAATGAGGTCTCTCATGCGTTTGCGGGCCATTTTTCTGATCGCAGGTTTGTCCTGGCTTACTGCTGGCGATGCCAATGCCGCAGGCCGGACGCTGCTGGTGCGCGACATGGCCCAATTCACACAAGCCACCGCCGCGCTGCAGCCGGGCGATACCGTGGTGCTCGCCAATGGCGTCTGGCGCGATGCGCGGCTGCTGTTCAAAGGCAAGGGACAAGCCGGCCGGCCGATCCGGCTGACGGCGCAGACGCCCGGGCAGGTGGTGCTGAGCGGCCAGTCTGACCTGCGTCTGGCCGGCGACTACCTGGAAGTATCGCAACTGGTATTCCGCGATGGCTGGGCGCCGGGCGGCGAGGCGCTCTCGTTCCGCGCCTCGCGCACGGAACGCGCCAACCATAGCCGCGTCACCGCCGTGGTCATCGACCACTACAACAAGCCCGACCGCGACGAGGCCGACCATTGGGTGGCGCTGTACGGTCACGACAATCGCTTCGACCACAACCAACTGCTGGGCAAGACCAATCGCGGCACCACGCTGGTGGTGGTCCGCGATGCCGAGCAGGGCCTGGACAACCGGCATCTCATCGACCACAACTGGTTCGGGCCGCGCCCGAGCCTGGGCGCCAATGGCGGCGAAACCATTCGCGTCGGCACCAGCGCCGATTCGCTCAGCGATTCGCACACGCGCGTGGAGAACAACTGGTTCGAAGGCTGCGATGGCGAGGTGGAGATTGTCTCCAACAAGTCCGGCGGCAATGTCTATCGCGGCAACGTGTTCTTCCATTCGCGCGGCTCGATGGTGTTGCGGCATGGCAGCGGCAATCTGGTCGAACGCAATGTCTTTCTCGGTGGCAACAAGGCGCACACCGGGGGCGTGCGGGTCATCAACGGCCACCAGACCATCCGCGAGAACTACTTCGAGGACCTGGCCGGCGAGAACTTCGCCGCCGCGCTTAGCGTGATGTATGGCGCGGCCAACGCGCCGAAGAACCGCTATTCGCCGGTGGAGCACGCGGTGATCGAGCACAACACCTGGGTCGCGCCAAAGCAGTTGCTGCTCGGTGCCGGCAAGGATGACGAGCGCAACGCCGCGCCCAGCGACAGCCGCTTCGCCTCGAACCTGATCGTCAATGGCGCCCAGGACCCGCTGCTGGTGCAGGGCGATATCTCCGGCATTGCCTTCAGCGGCAATGTGCAGAGCCCGACGCGCTCGGCCGTCTTTCCAGAAGGCGCGGCGGGGCGCACGGTGCCGATGCGGCGCGCCAGCACCGGCCTGCAAGTGCCTGCCGTGACGCTCGAAGGCGTGGGCGTGGCGTTGGATCTGCAACCGATCGCGCGGCAGGACGTGGGCGTGGACTGGTATCCCAAGGTGTCGGCGGAAACCCCGATGCCTGGCGCCAAGGTGCAGGACGTCGTCCCGGGCGAAGATACGTTGACCCGTGCCGTGCATGCCGCCATGCCCGGCGCGCGCCTGCGCCTGCGCGCCGGTCGCTACTCGGTCAACGAGGTGCTGCCGGTAGCGCACCCGCTCAGCATCGAAGGTCCGACGCGCGGCACCGCGTTGCTGCAGTCCAGTCGCCCGATCCTGTTCGACCTGCGCGCCGGCGGCGCATTGAAACTGACCCACCTCACCATCGACGGCAGCCGTGCGCCCGACGAGGCCGGCAATGCGCTGATCCGCGTGGCCCCGGGCGGCGCGGCAGCCAATTATTCGATCGTCATCGAGGACAGCCAGTTGCAGCACCTTGATGGCAACCGCCGCTTCGATGTCATCAGCACCGGCAAGGGCACGTTGGCCGCTCTGATCGCATTGCGCCGGGTGCAGGTGAGCGATGTCAGCGGTCACGTGGTGGCAGCCGCCGCTGAAACCGACGACGGCGGCACCTACAACGCCGAGCAGGTGCAGATCGTCGATTCGCGCTTCGTGCGCGTGGGCGGGGCGGTGGTGGACCTGTATCGCGGTGGCAATGACGAAAGTACGTTCGGCCCGGCGATCGAGGTGAGCGGCTCGCAGTTCGAGCAGGTCGGCCGCGATGGCGATGCCGCCCTGCGCCTGCATGGCGTGCAGTACGCAAAGCTTGCCGGCAACCAGTTTCGCGACAGCGCGCCGGTGCGCTTCACTCATTCGGTAGGGACGCCGGTCTTGTTGAGCGCGGGCAATCAGTCCGACCGCTCGGCGTTCCTTGTTTCCGATATCGCGGCCGAGGCCATTCCATGATCCGAAACGTTGTACTTTCCAGCGCGCTCGTTGGCGGCCTGCTGTCTTTCGTCGGCCCGGTCGCGGTCTCGTGCGTCCATGCCGCTACGCAGGCGCCGGTGGGCGACGCCGCGCCGGTGCTGGTGACGGCCGCCGAATGGCAGGCGCTGGCCGCACGCGGCAAGTCCGCCCCGGCGTTCGCCAAGGAGCAGGCGGCAACCACGCGCACCCTGGCGGCGATGATCCAGCACGGCATCGACGTGCCGGTGCCGAAGGATCCCGGTGGCGGCTATACCCATGAGCAGCACAAGCGCAACGCACAGGCCATCGAGGCCGCCGGCACGCTGTACCGGCTGACCGGCGAAAAGCGTTATGCCGACTACGCGCGCGACCTGCTGCTGCGCTATGCCGAGCTCTATCCGACATTGGGGCCACACCCCGCCGGGCACGGCGAGGTCCCCGGCCGGCTGTTCTGGCAGACCTTGAACGATTCGGTTTGGGTGGTCAACGCGGTCGCAGGCTACGACGCCATCCGCGACACGCTCACCGCGGCCGACCGCAAGCGCATCGACGACAACGTGTTCCGCGCGATGGCGCGCTTCATGTCCGACCAGTCGCCAGACAACTTCAACAAGATCCACAACCACGCCACCTGGGCCGTGGCCGCCGTCGGCATGACGGGCTACGTGCTGCGCGATCCGGCGCTGGTCGAGAAGGCGCTGAAGGGCACCCGCCTGGACGGTAGCGCCGGCTTCCTCAAGCAGATCGACCAGCTGTTCTCCCCGGATGGCTATTACGAGGAAGGGCCGTACTATCAACGTTATGCGCTGGCGCCGTTCATCCTGTTCGCGGACGCCATCGAGCGCAACGACCCGCAGCGACACATCTTCCAGTACCGCGATGGGGTGCTGCTGAAGGCGGTCGACGCGCTGGTGCAGAGCAGCTACGGCGGCTACTTCTTCCCGATCAACGACGCGATTCTGGACAAGGGACTGGACACCGAAGAACTGGTCGCCGGCATCGATATCGTCTACGCCCACACTGCCGATCCGCGCTTGCTGTCCATCGCGCGTGAACAGAAGCGCGTGATGCTCGCGCCCGAAGGCTTCGCCGTGGCCCAGGCGCTGGCCGCCGGCAAGGCAAAGCCGTTCGAGTTCAAGCCCACGCTGTTGCGCGATGGCGCCAACGGCAAGGAAGGCGCGCTGGCGATCCTGCGCATGAACGGCGCCGACGGCCAGGCGTTGGTGATGAAGAACACCCGCCAGGGCATGGGCCACGGCCACTTCGACAAGCTCAGCTGGGTGTTCTACGACAACGGCCAGCGGGTGGTGACCGACTACGGCGCGGCGCGCTTCCTCAATGTGGAAGCCAAGCAGGGTGGCATCTACCTGCCCGAGAACAACAGCTGGGCCAAGCAGACCATCGCCCACAACACGCTGGTGGTCAACGAAACCAGCCATTTCGGCGGCGACTGGAAGCTGGGTGAGGAGCGCGCACCGACGCCGCTGCTGTTCGCGGTCACCGACGACACGCAGATCGCCTCTGCGCGCATGGACAACGCGTATGACGGCGCGGGCTTCGACCGCACGCTGGCGCTGCTGTCGCATCCGGACCTGGTGCACCCGGTGGTGATCGACCTGCTGCGGGCCCGCAGCGCCAAGCCGGCGCGCTTCGACCTGCCGCTGCATTTCGGCGGCCACATCATGCAGGTGGGCTTCGAGACCGAGCACAACGTCGCCGACCGCCCGGTGCTGGGCAAGGCCAATGGCTACCAGCACCTGTGGGTCGATGCGCAGTCGGCCTCGGAAGCGGGCGAACGCACGCTGGAGTGGCTGCAGGACGGCCGCTTCTATACGTATCGCTTCGCCGCCAGTGCGCCGACCCGCGCGATCCTTGCCGAAAGCGGCGCGAACGACCCGCAGTTCAACCTGCGCCGTGAGCCCGCTTTGGTGCAGCGCATGGACGGCCAGCGCGATGCGACGTTCTTCGGCGTGCTTGAGCCACACGGCGAGTACAACGGCACGGCCGAGTACGTGCGCGGCGCCAACAGCCACATCGACAAGATCGAGCATCTGCAGGGCGACGGCGCCGATGTGGTGGTGCTGACGCTGGCCGGTGGCAAGACACTGGCGCTGGGCGTGGCTGCCGATCCTTCGCAGGCCGACACCGAGCACCACGTGCAAGGCAGCGGCTACGACTACCGCTGGCGGGGTGGCTGGGCGCGCTTCGATACCAAGTCCGGAAACGCGCCGGCCGCGCCGCAGAAACGGAAAGCCCCATGAGTCGCGCTCGCTCTGCGATACGCTGGCTCATCGTGGCGATGATCGCCGTGGCCACGGTGATCAACTACATCGACCGCAACGCCTTGGCGGTGATGTGGCCGGAGATTGCCGCCGACGTGGGTGCGACCAAGCAGGACTATGCGCTGCTGGTGACGGTGTTCATGGTGTTCTACGCGCTCGGGCAGTTCGTGTTCGGGCGCCTGTTCGACCGCATCGGCACGCGCCTGGGCTTCGCGCTGTCGATCGGCGTGTGGTCGATCTCGATCGCGCTGCACTCGATCACCCACTCGATGCTGTCCTTCAGTCTGGTCCGCGCCTTGCTCGGCGTCAGCGAAGCCGGCGCCTGGCCGGGCGCGGTGAAGGCGAATGCCGAGTGGTTTCCCGCGCGTGAGCGGGCGCTGGCGCAAGGCATCTTCAACGCCGGTGCGTCGGCGGGCGCGATCGTCTCGGCGCCGTTGATAGCAGTCCTTTACTTGTGGCTGGGCTGGCGCGGCACCTTCGTGCTGATCGGCGGACTGGGTTTCATCTGGCTGCTGCCGTGGCTGGTGATCTATCGCGCCGGCCCGGACAAGCACCCCTGGGTGAGCGAGGCCGAGCGCCTGCTGATCCAGGATCGCGACGCGCAAGCCCAGGCCGCCACGCGGCCCGAATACCTGCCCACCGTGCGCCAGCTGATGTCGCATCGGCAGAGCTGGGGCATCGTCATCGTGCGCTTCCTGCTCGATCCGATCTGGTGGCTGTTCGTGTCGTGGCTGCCGATCTACCTGGCCGAGACCTTCCATTTCGACATCAAGCAGATCGGCATCTTTGCCTGGGTTCCCTATGTAGGCGCGGCACTGGGCAGTCTGCTCGGTGGCTGGCTGTCGGGCCGATTGATCGCCCGCGGCTGGAGCGTGGACCGCGCACGCAAGGGCGCGATCACCCTCGGCTGCGTGGTGATGGCGCCGGCCTTGCTCGGCGCGGTGCTGGCCACCGATCCGCTGTGGGCGGTACTCACCATTGCCGCAGTGTTGTTCGGCTTCCAGGTCGCCATCGGCAACATCCAGACCCTGCCGGGCGACCTGTTCAGTGGCAAATCCGTCGGCTCGATGGCCGGCATCGGCGGCATGGCCGCAGTGGCCGGCACGCTGATCACCACCTGGTTGGTGCCGGTGATGACGACCCGCTCCTACGCCCCGGTGTTCGTGCTGGTGGCGGC
>Ga0160434_100483_pt1 | contig 10850 bp, 6 predicted proteins | sample HID1973I_E0MG_FD_108273 | JGI IMG/M metagenome (GOLD analysis project Ga0160434, IMG submission 108273) | Enriched mosquito-associated microbial communities from UW Madison campus, WI, USA - HID1973I_E0 MG | ecosystem: Host-associated > Arthropoda: Insects > Digestive system > Unclassified ...
GGCCGTTACGACCACAGTGGCAAGCGTCACGATGTGGACGGCGTGGCCGACGACTGGCGCGTCGTCGTGCCGGTCACCTACGGCATCACCGACCGCTTCACCGTCGCCGCCACGGTGCGCGCCATCGACGCCCGCACCGTCGGTGGCGGCCGCCGCTGGGCCGCCGGCGACACCTCGCTGAGTGGCCAATACCTGCTGTACAAGGGCGCCAGCGCCGCCACGCCGACCCTGGCCATGTCAGTGCGGCAGAACATGCCGACCGGCCGCCACGACCAGCTCGACCGGCTCGGCCTGGCCGATGCCACCGGCAGCGGCGCGTCTTTCACTACGCTGGGGTTCACCGGCCAGGCGTTCCTGCTGGCGGAGCGCAACCTGCGCACGCGGCTCAACCTGTCCTACCGTCTGCCCGGCGCCGGGGTCACGGTGCGCGGCCGCAGCGGATATGGCACTTCGGCGCATGAGCACGCGCGCGCCAACCTCGGCAGTGCGTTCCAGGCGGTCGTGGGCGCCGAATACAGCTTCAACCCCAAGTGGGTGCTGGCAGGCGACCTGTTGTACGAGCGCGAGCAGGGCGCGCGCATGCATCACCAGACCCAGACCCCCGCGGGTGTGGTCCGGCATGAATCCCGGCGGCCCGATTCCTGGCGCCTGTCGGTCGCGCCGGCGCTGGAATATCACCCTTCGGCGCGTGTCGGCATCATCGGCGGCGTGCTGGTCTCGGTCGACGGCCGCAATGCCGCCCAGCTCTTCTCGCCGCAGCTGTCGGCGTTGTGGGCGTTCTGAGCCCGTGCGCGCCGGTCTAGGCCGGCGCGCGCAAGTGGTCGACGAATACACGTAGCTTCGGCGGCAGGTGTTCGCGCGCGGGGTAGTAGATGTAGAAGCCGGGGAACGGCACCTGCCAGTCGTCGAGCACGCGCTGTAGCCGCCCGCTCGCCAAATCATCGCCGACCTGCGCTTCGAAAACCTGGGTCAGGCCCAGGCCATCGCGCGCCAGCCGCAGCGCCAACTCGGACTCGTTCACCACCAGGCGTCCGCCGACCTCCACGTCGAAATCGCGCCCGTCGCGAGTGAACTCCCACGCCATCAGCCGCCCATTGCTGCGCCGATAGCGGATGCACTCGTGCTCGACCAACGCCTGCGGCGTAGCCGGCGGCGCGTGCTGGCGAAAATATTCGGGAGTTCCCACCACCACCTGCCGCTGCAGCGGGCCCACGGGCAAGGCGACCATGTCGCGCCCCAATGATTCGCCCAACCGAATGCCGGCATCGAAGCCCCCTTCGACTAGGTCGGCCAGCGACGGATCGATGAACAGTTCGACCTGCACCTCGGGATAGCGCGCCAGGAATGCCGGCAAGCGCGGCAGCACCAGCAACTCGGCGGCGATGCGCGGCAGGTTGATCCGCAGGTGCCCGGCCGGGCGGTCGCGCAGGAAGTCCAGGTCGGCAAACGCCGCATCGATCTGCCGCAGCCCTGGTGACACTTGCTGCAGGAAGCGCTCACCCTGCTCGGTCAAGCCGACCCGGCGCGTGGTGCGGTTGAACAGGCGCACGCCCAGGTGCGCTTCCAGCGCACGCACGGTCTGCGACAGCGCCGAGGGCGACACCTCAAGCTCGGTGGCGGCGCGGGTGAAGCTGGCATGGTGCGCAACCCGCACGAAGGCAAAGACGGCCGGCAGGGGCGGAGAGGCCATGATTGTGAAGCCTGGCTTCAGAGGTGATCCCGATATTGCCGGTTTATCCAGACAGTCGCCAGGCCTACAGTGAGCGCCGATCCCTCACCGAGGCACTGCAATGGCACTGGACGATTACCTGCTGCTCGGCCGTTCCGGACTGCGCGTCAGCCCGATGGCACTGGGCACGATGACCTTCGGCGAAGACTGGGGCTGGGGCGCGGATGCACAGGAAGCGCGCCGCATCTTCGACGGCTACCTCGATCGCGGCGGCAATTTCGTCGACACCGCCAATGTCTACACCGAGGGCAGCGCCGAGCGCCTGCTCGGCCAGTTCCTTGCCGGTCGCCGCGACCGCGTCGTGATCGCCAGCAAGTACACGCTGAGCCTGCAACCGGGCGATCCGAATGCCGGTGGCAACCACCGCAAGAGCCTGATGCGCTCGGTGGAAAGCACGCTGCGCCGCCTGGACAGCGACTACCTCGACCTGTTGTTCCTGCACGCCTGGGACGGCACCACCGCCGCCGAGGAGGTCATGCGCGGCCTGGACGACCTGGTGCGCGCCGGCAAGCTGCTCTACGCCGGCGTATCCGACATCCCGGCCTGGCAGGTGGCGCGCATGCAGACGCTGGCCGAATGGCGCGGCTGGTCGCCGCTGATCGCGCTGCAGATCGAGTACAGCCTGATCCAGCGCGAAGTCGAGCACGAACTCCTGCCGATGGCCGACGCCCTGGGTCTCGGCGTGCTGGCCTGGTCGCCGCTGGGCAGCGGTGTGCTCACCGGCAAGTACAGCGCTGCCGACCTGCAACCGGAAACCCAGCAGGGCGCGGCCGGTTCGCGCCGCGCCGTGGCCCAGGTCAACGGTGCGCTGACCGCGCGTTCCTTGCAGATCGCCGAGACCGTGCGCGAAGTCGCCGCCCAGGCCGGCACCAGCCCGGCGCAGGTCGCGCTTGCCTGGCTGCTGCAGCGCCCGGGCAAGCGCCCGATCCCGATCGTCGGCGCGCGCACGCTGGCTCAATTCGAGCAGAATCTCGCCGCACTCGACCTGACCCTGAGCGCCTCACAATTGCAGGCCCTCGATGCCGCCAGCGACGTACCCGCTCCCTTCCCGCACAGCTTCCTGCGCATGCCGCTGCCGCAACAACTGATCAGCGGCGGCACCCGCATCACCGGTCGTATCTGACACCCCCAGGAGATCCCCCATGCAGACCCGCAAGCTCGGCCGCAATGGCCCCGACGTATCCGCCCTCGGCCTCGGCTGCATGGGCATGAGCGCCTTCTATGGCAGCAACCGCGACGACGACGCGTCGATCGCGGTCATCCACCACGCCCTCGACCAGGGCGTGACCCTGCTCGACACCGCGGACATCTATGGCCCGCATACCAATGAAGTGCTGGTGGGACGCGCCATCGCCGGCCGTCGCGACCAGGTCTTTCTCGCCACCAAGTTCGGCATCCGCCTGGACCCGGCCAATCCGGCCGTGCGCGGCGCCGATGGCCGCCCCGAATACGTGATGGCTTCCTGCGAAGGCAGCCTCAAGCGCCTGGGCGTGGACCACATCGACCTGTACTACCAGCACCGTGTCGACCCGAACGTGCCGATCGAAGATACGGTCGGCGCGATGTCGCGCCTGGTCGAGCAGGGCAAGGTGCGCTTCCTCGGGTTGTCCGAGGCAGCGGCGGCCACGATCCGCCGCGCGCATGCCGTGCACCCGATCACCGCGCTGCAGTCCGAGTATTCGCTGTGGACGCGCGACCCGGAGCACAACGGCGTGCTTGCCACCACGCGCGAGCTGGGCATCGGCTTCGTCCCGTATTCGCCGCTGGGACGCGGCTTCCTCACTGGCGCGATCCGCTCGCCCGAGGATTTCGATGCCGACGATTACCGCCGTCGCTCGCCACGTTTCCAGGGTGACAACTTCGCCCGCAATCTCGCCCTGGTCGACCAGGTCCGCGCCATGGCCGCGGAGAAAGGCGTTACCGCCAGCCAGCTCGCGCTGGCCTGGGTGCTGGCGCAAGGGCAGGACCTGGTGCCGATTCCGGGCACCAAGCGTGCGGCCTTCCTGGACGAAAATCTCGGCGCGCTCGACGTGCAGCTGACGGCCGCCGAGCTGGCGCGGATAGACGCCGTGTTCCCGACAGATGCAGCGGCCGGTGCGCGCTATCCCGACGCGCCGATGGCCCTGGTCAACGGTTGACGTGGCGCGGCGCCGGCCTCAAGCCGGCGCCGGCTGCAACTGTGCCAGCAGCGCCTCCAAAGGTGCCGGCCGGCCCAGCAACCAGCCTTGCACCTGGTCACAACCATTGGCGGTCAGCCAGGCCAGTTGCGCGGGGTGCTCCACGCCTTCGGCAATGATCTTCAGGCCAAGATTGTGGCCGAGCGTGATCAACGCTCGGCAGATCGAGGCATTACGCGCCTCCAGCTCCACATCGCCGACGAAGGAGCGGTCGATCTTCAGCGAATCCAGCGGCATGTGCTGCAGGTAGGACATGCTGGAGAAACCGGTGCCGAAATCGTCCAGCGAGATGCATACGCCTTGCGCATGCAGCCCGTGCATCGCCCTGAGTGCGCGCTGCGGTTGGCGCATCAGGCTGCTTTCGGTCAGTTCCACGTGCAGGCCGCCACGCGACACACCGAATTCCTCGCACGCTGCGGCCACGTCGGCGGCCAGGTCGCTGTGGTGGAACTGCAACGCCGACACGTTCACCGCCACCGGCAGATCGCGCCAGCCGGCATCGGCCAGGCGGCGCTGCGCGCGCGCCGCTTCGCGCAATACCCAACGGCCCAGCGGCAGGATCAACCCGGTGTCCTCGCACAACTGGATGAACTCGCCCGGCAGCATCCACGCGTCCTCGGCGGTGCGCCAGCGCACCAGGGCCTCCAGTGCCGCCGGCCGGCGTTGCCGGCAATCGAAAATCGGCTGGAAGTGCAGCACGAACTCGTTGCGGTCGATGGCCTGATGCAGGCGCCCGGCCAGATGCAGTCGTTCACTGAGCCGTGCCTCGATCCCGGCATTGAAGCGCACGACCGGCTCACTCTCCTCGCGCGCGGCGTGCGCCGCCTGCGCGGCCTTGCCAATCACTTCCTCCGCGGCGGCGCCGTCATCCGGGTGGCTGGCCACGCCGATGCGCAGGTCGAGCTGGTGGAAGGAGTCCCTGCCCTGCACCGGCTCGGACAGGCTCGCCACCAGCACTTCGACCACCATGCTCAGCGAATGCTCGCCAGCGATGGCGAAGACGAAATCCTCCGCCGGCTGGAAGGCCAGCCAACCGTAGCGCTCTGCCAGCGCCTTCAACCGCTGCTTGAGGTTGCGCAGCACCACCTCGCCGGTCTCCCGGCCCAGGGTATCGCCGATCAACTGCAGGCCGCGCAGCTCGACATGGGCGATGTGATAGCGCGCATCGCCCTGCTCGCGATCCAGCCATTCGGCCAGCGCACGCACGGTCAGCAGGCCGGTGGCGGCATCGTGGCTGGCGCGATAGGCCAGCTCGCGCTGGTGCGCCATGTGGTCGCTGACATTCTCCGCCAGCACCAGGCGCGCGCGAATGCCGGCGATTTCCAGCTGCGAGGTATGCACGCGGACGTCGAGCAAGCTGCCGTTGCGACGCCGATGCACGTGCAGCAGGGGCACCGCGCTCTCGCCGACGTAGGGGGCGGTGGAGCCGTGAAGGGGTTCCTGCAGCGCCGGCTCGATGTCGGCCAGGCGCAAGTGCAGGAACTGGTCGCGACTGTAGCCGTACTCGCGGATCGCCGCCGGATTCACTTCCAGGAACAGGCCGGTCTCTGCGTCGAACAACAGGCAGGGGAGCGGGTTGAGTTCGAAGATCAAGCGGAACTGGCGCTGCGCATCCAGCGCGATCGACTGGATTTCCACCCGCTCGCTGATATCGACCACGGTGCCGGTCATGCGCCGTCCGGGATGGCCGTCCTCGACCAACGCGCCCCGCGCCGACACCCAGCGCTCGCCCAGCTCGGGCAGGAACAGGCGAAAGGTGATGTCCAACGGTTCGTCGCCGCGCCAGGCACGCGCCAGCGAGCGCACGATGCGCCGCCGGTCCTGCTCGTGCACGCGCTGCAGGAACTCGGCCACGCTCAGGCCGGTCAGGCTCGACTGGAACATTTCGGCGGTCTGCGGCGACCACTGCAGTTGCTCGCCGTCCGGCGCGATCGACCAGGTGCCGATGCCGCCGACCTGATGGGCCAACCGCAGCTCTTCATCGCCGGCGCGCAACTCGGCCTGCAGGCGCGCCTGGCGTCGTGCCGCGCGGCCGAGGCTGCGCAGCAGGTAGACGAAGCCCGCGACGTAGAACAGGAACACCAGGGCCGACACGCCGAACAGTGTCCACCAGGGTGCCAACACGTCACGTCGGTCCAGGCCTGCATAGACGCGGATCGGATACGGCGGCGCCGTACCCGCGGCGGCAATGCGATGCACGCCATCGAGCACGCTGACGTGGGCGCCCATCGGCACGATCTGCGGATCGCGATTGAAGCTGCCTCGGGGCAGATGCAGCGGCCCCACGGGTGCTCCGCGACGTGCTCCTGGATAGGTCGTGCGCGCCAGCACGAAACCGTCGACATCGGTCATCGACACCACGCCGCGCCGGCCCACGTCCAGGCCATCGACCAGGCTTTGCAGTTCGGCGCGACGCAGGCGCACCAGGATCCAGCGGTCGTTGCCCATGTCCACCGCCAGGCGCAACAGCCATTCGCCATTGAGGCCCTGCTCCGGCGGGCCGATGTACAGCACGCCGCCGACACCGCGTCGCGCCGGCACCGCCCAGCCGCGCAACGAAGCGTCGCCGCGGCCATCGGTGATCGCCATGCCGCGATCGTCGACGACAACGATGCTTTCGATTTCGGCATGCCGGCTGGCGACACCGCGCATCGAATCGCTGAGCAAGGCCGGGGCCTGCTCCGGCACACGGCCGAACAACTCGTGCGCATCAGCGGCAATGCCGCGCATGGCCCGCTCCAGGTTGCGCAGCTCCACGGCCATCAAGCGTTGCGTGCCGGTGGCCAGTGCCATCGCCTGGCGCTGCGCCGCGGCATGGCGCGCCTGCCAATCGTGGGCGAGCACGAACCCCAGGCCCGCTGCCAACAACAGGCCCAGCAGAAGGCCGGCCCGCTTTACGCGGCGTAGGGACGGCATGTCCGGCAAAGCCGGCGGCACAAGTGAGGTGGCGGGCAGCGGCATGGGCGTGCGTGCGTCTCCGATTTCCCCCAACCCATCGGCGCAAGGTCGGAGTTCTTGAACGTGGTGCTCCACACTGAACCGAAGGCGGCGGGGAGCGAGTGAAACTGTCGTATTCAGGTTCAAACCGGTACCCGCTGGGGCCTGGCCGTCCTAAACTCCCGGGCTTCGTCTTCGCATCACCGAGCCGCTCCATGCCACAGCTGCACCGCACCGCGTTGTTCCTCGCCCTGCTCTCCACCCTGCCGCTGACCGCGTGCAAGCGCGACACGCCCAACGAAGCACCCGCCGCTGCGGCGCCCCAGAGCGCGCAAGCGCAGAAGCCGCAGCTGGGCGACTTCGGCTTCGATGCCACCGGCATGGATCGAGAAGTGGCGGCTGGCGACGATTTCTTCACCTTCGCCAATGGCAACTGGGTGAAGAACACGGAAATTCCGGCCGACCGCTCCAGCTACAACAGCTTTACCCGCATCGTGGTCGATACCGAAAAGCACACGCGCGACATCATCGAGGGCGCCTCGGCCAACGACCGCGCCAGCGGCGAAGAGAAGAAGATCGGCGACTACTACGCCGCCTTCATGGACGAGGCCGGCATCGAAGCCAAGGGCCTCGGGCCGGTACAGCCGCAGCTGTCGGCCATTGCCGATATCGCCGACAAACAGGCGCTGTCGCGCGAACTCGGGGCGCAGCTGCGCGCCGATGTCGACCTGCTCAACGCCACCGATTTCTATACCGACCGCCTGTTCGGCCTGTGGGTCACTGCTGATTTGATGCAGCCGGATCGCTACGCGCCGTACCTGGTGCAAGGTGGCCTGGGCATGCCAGACCGCAGCTTCTACCTGGAAGGCGGCCGCATGCTGCAGCTGCGCGAGGCCTACAAGGCACATATTGCCAAGGTCCTTGGGATGGCCGGCCAGCCCGCGGCCGACGCGCAGGCACAAGCGGCGCGCATCCTGGCGCTGGAGACGGCGATCGCCAAGGTGCACGCCACGCAGGAGCAGACCAACGACGTCAAGGCCGGTGCCAATGCCTGGAAGCAGGCCGACTTCACCGGCAAGGCGCCGGGTCTGGACTGGACCGCATTCTTTGACGCCGCCGGCCTGTCGGCGCAGCAGGACTTCATCGTGTGGCAGCCACAGGCCGTGGCCGGACTGTCCGCGCTGGTCGCTTCGCAGCCGCTGGACGTGTGGAAGGAGTACCTGACCTTCCGCGCCCTGGACCGCGCCTCGCCCTACCTGTCCAAGCCGTTCGCCGATGAGCGCTTCGCCTTCTACGGCGCCACGCTCAACGGCACGCCGCAGCAGCGCGAGCGCTGGAAGCGCGGCATCGATGCGACCAACGAGGCGTTGGGCGAAGCAGTCGGCAAGCGCTATGTCGACAAATACGTCAGCGCCGACACCAAGCAGCGCGCCGAGACGATGGTGCACAACATCATCGATGCGTTTGGCCAGCGCATCGACAAGCTCGACTGGATGAACCCGCAGACCAAGCAGCACGCCAAGGCGAAGATCGCCGGCCTGACCGTGGCCGTGGGCTATCCGGACAAGTGGCGCGACTACAGCGCCCTGGACGTGCGCCGCGACGACGCACTGGGCAATGCCGAGCGCGCCGGGCTGTTCGAGTACAAGCGCAACCTCGCCAAGCTCGGCAAGCCGGTCGATCACGGCGAGTGGTACATGGTGCCGCAGGAGGTCAACGCATTGAACGTGCCGCTGGAGAACCGGCTGATCTTCCCCGCCGCGATCCTGCAGCCGCCGTTCTTCGATCCGGCGGCCGACGATGCGGTGAACTACGGTGCGATCGGCGCGGTGATCGGCCACGAGATCAGCCATGGGTTCGACAACACCGGTGCCTTGTTCGACGAGCACGGCGCGCTGCACGACTGGTGGACGGCCGAGGATCTGAAGAAGTTCGAAGCCGCGGGTGACGCGTTGGCTGCGCAGTTCAGTGCGTACAAGCCATTCGATGATCTGTCGGTCAATGGCAAGCTGACGCTGGGCGAGAACATCGCTGATGTGGCAGGCCTGGCTACTGCGCACGACGCTTATGTGCTCTCGCAGCAGGGCAAGCCGGCGCAGACGCTGGAGGGGTTCACTCCGGACCAGCGCTTTTTCCTGGGATTCGCCCAGGCCTGGCGTGGCAAGTATCGTGATGCGGCGCTGCGTAATGCGGTGTTGACTGACGTGCATGCGCCGGGGCGCTTCCGGGCGCAGACGGTGCGTAACGTGGATGCGTGGTATCCGGCGTTCGAGGTCAAGCCGGAGCAGCAGCTGTATCTGGCGCCGGAGAAGCGGGTCAAGGTCTGGTAACGGGCTGGGCGCAATCGGTTTGAGGAACGGCGGCCTTGGGGTCGCCGTTTTCTTTTTTGTCGCGCCAAGAGCTCGGGGCTGAAGCCCCTCCTACACCCTCTTCCGGATGGGTTGGGTGTGCACTGTAGGAGGGGCTTCAGCCCCGACAACCGTCAGCGCGCGCGGACCGTCAGGGCCAGCGCTGTAACACATCCACCGGCAACCCCATTCGCCGGCATGCGCGCGGTGCCAGTCCGTCCGGCAGCGCCACGCGAAACAGCGGCGCCATCGCCGCCATCATTCGCGCCGCTGCACGGTCGCGCGCGCGCCGCACCGGTCCGCGTCCGAGCAGCTCGCAAGCCCATGCCGGTAACAGCGCCGCACCGGCGCCCAGAAACACATCGCGCGACAAACCCGGCGCCGGCACCGGCAGCCGCGCCGCGGCCAACACTCCCAATACTTCGCGCGCCCTTTCATCCATGCGCAGCTCCGGCAATACCTCGGCGAAATACGCGGTCACCGCCGCCTCGCTGGCCGGCACTTCGGTGGCGCCCAACGCCTCGGCTACGCGCCTGGTTTCGTCGTAGTAGCGGTCGGCGATGCCCCCCGGCACGACGCGGCCATAGCGCCGGCAGCCCTCCAGGAAGCCGTAGGCCTCGGTGACATGCACCCAGGTCAGCAACTCGGGCTCGTCGGCGCGATAGGGCAAGCCGTCGGCGGTGCGTCCCCCGATACGCGCGTGGATGGCACGCACGCGGGCGATGAGGCGCTCGGCTTCCGCCGTCGGCGCGTAAGTGGTGCCAGCAACGAAGTGCGTGGTGCGACGCAGCCGCCCGACCAGGTCGTCGCGAAAATTGGAATGGTCGTAGACCGCCGCCAGCGCGCGCGGGTGCAGGGTCTGCAGCATCAAGGCACACAGGCCGCCGGACAGCATGCCGGGGAACTCGGCGTGGATGCGCCAGGTCACGCTGTCCGGGCCGAACACGCCGGGGTCGCCCGCAGGCACGTCGTATTCGATCCCGCTGCCGCCGCGCGGAAATGCCCCCAGCACCCAGCGCCGCAGGGGCGCGGCGGCTGGCGCGGTCAGGGTTCGCAGCAGGCTCGGCATGGCCGTCATGCTAGCGCGCTCACGCACTGCCGACCGCCGCTTTGGATACTTGGAACCCCTGTGCTGCACGCGATCCGCCCGCCCTCCCGCGGCGCATGTGCGGTCGCAGCAAGGCGACGGCGGCCCGGCACCCCATTGCCAAGCGCGGCGAAAGTGCTAGAAAGGAGGCACCTGAAGTTATGCCAGTGCCGCCAGCTGTTCGTACCAGCCAATCGTTCGGGAGCTTGTCATGATCGCTTTGTTCAAAGGTTTGGGTTTGCTTCTGGAAGACAACGCGCTCCATGCAGAGCCCTTCGAAACCCAGGTCGCGCATTGGCGCGACAAGACCGACCGGCAGATCGACGCCGAGGTCGAATTGCTCACCGTCGCCAAGAAGCAGTGGGTGGTCGCCTCGATCATCGGCTGGCAGGCGATCTCGTTGATGCTGCTCGGCGTCATCGCCCACCAACTGTGGCAACACGACTACCACATCACCTTCAGCCGGGTGGTCATCGTGTTCACCTCGTGGATCTCGATCCTGTTCGTGATGTGGTACATCGCCGACCTGTTCGACCACAGCGCCGGCTTCGAGCGCTGGTTGCGCGCCTTCA
>Ga0160434_100484_pt1 | contig 10847 bp, 8 predicted proteins | sample HID1973I_E0MG_FD_108273 | JGI IMG/M metagenome (GOLD analysis project Ga0160434, IMG submission 108273) | Enriched mosquito-associated microbial communities from UW Madison campus, WI, USA - HID1973I_E0 MG | ecosystem: Host-associated > Arthropoda: Insects > Digestive system > Unclassified ...
CACTTCCACGCCACTGGTGGCCAGCAGGCGGGGCAGTTCGGTCTCCAGGCCCTTATCGGCGGTGCCCATCGCGCTGAGCTCGAAGGTGCCGGGGAACTGGAAGCCGTGTTCGGGGTTGTCGGACTTGATTTCCATGCCCGCCATTATTGAGCCGCGCGCCGCCAAACCCAAGCCCGGCCATGGAACGCAGCGCGCCGCTTGCGCGGAAGGAAACGCTGCGGTGCGCGCCTGGGGCTGGTCGCGCGGGCGCTCCCGGCGTCTAATTTCACGCGCCCTTGCGGGCCCATTCACATTCCTTAGCAGCGGGTGTCCGCTAGCTTCCGGCCCACTTCCCGACGGTACCCGACATGCCCCCACTGCGTCCGCTGTCCCTCGTTCTGGCCGCGGCTGTGTCCGCCGCCGCCCTCGCCTCCCCCGCCCGTGCCGCCGACCAGTGCGAACAAAGCACGATGGACCAGACCCCGCCGGCGGTGAACTTCCGTGTCGACAACGACTTGTTCGGCGGCGCCGACCAGGACCAGGGCTACACCAACGGCGCGATGCTGACGCTGGTCTCGCCGAACCTGGTCGACTACACCAACGACCCCTGCCTGCCGCGGCTGGCGCGCTGGGTGAACACCCACCTGGAACGCCTGCATCCGGGCGAATTCCAGCAGCAGAACATGGTCTTCTCGTTCGGCCAGGGCATCTTCACCCCCACCGATTACACCCGGAAGGACGTGATCCCGGACGATCGCCCCTATGCCGGCATCCTGATGGCGAGCTTCGGCTACAACGCGCGCAACGACGACCACCTGCGCACCACGCAGCTGCAGCTGGGCGTCGTCGGCCCGTGGGCACTGGGCAAGCAGGTCCAGAACGCGGTGCACGAAGTGCTGGACGATCCGAAGTTCCAGGGCTGGGACAACCAGCTGCACAACGAGCCGCTGATCGGCATCGTGCATGAGCGCATGCGCCGCTGGCCGGGCGATGCCACGGTCAATGCCGGCGGCTGGGGCTGGGACACGATCACGCATTGGGGCGGCACCCTCGGCAACCGCGCCACGTACGCCAACGTGGGCGCCGAAGTGCGCTTCGGCTGGAAGCTGCCCGACGACTTCGGCAGCACGCCGATCCGCCCGGCCGGCGAAAACACCGCGCCGAGCCTGCGCGGCCGCCCGACCGGCTGGTCGGGGCACCTGTTCCTGACCACCGACGGCCGCTGGGTGGTGCGCGACATCACTTTGGACGGCAACACCTTCCGCGACAGCCACAGCGTCGACAAGCGCCCGTTCGTGGCCGACATCGGCTACGGCCTGGCGATCATGCGCGGGCGCTGGAAGTTCGCCCTCGCCCGCTACCACCGCACGCGCGAGTTCGATACGCAGAAGGAAACGCCGATCTACGGCAGCTTCACCATCAGCCGGATGCTGTAACCACGCCGGCTGCGGGTACAAAAAAAGCCGGCTTTCGCCGGCTTTTTTTTTCTTGCTTACTCCGAGGCCCACCACATCCAGAAGGCATCCCACAGGCGCTTGAAGAAGTTGCCCTCTTCCACCGCCGTGATCGCCACCAGCGGCGCCTGGGCGACCACCTTGCCATCCAGTTGCACCTTCACCAGGCCGACCTGCTGGCCCTGCTTGATCGGCGCGGTCAGGTTCTTCGGCACTTCGATGCTGGGCTTGAGGTCGTTGTAGCGGCCGCGCGCGGCCATCACCAGCAGCGGCTCGGCCACGCCCAACTGCACCTGGTCCTGCGCACCCTTCCACACCTTCTGCTGGACCACGACCTTGCCGGGCTCGTACAGGCGGTGGGTTTCGAAGAAGCGGAAGCCCCAGTTGAGCAGGGCCAGGCTGTCGTCGGCGCGCTGCTTCTCGGAGCTATCGCCCATGACCACGGCGATCAGACGCTGGTCGCCGCGCTTGGCCGAGCTCATCAGGCAGTAGCCGGCCTCGGAGGTGTGGCCGGTCTTGATGCCGTCCACGCTGGGGTCGCGCCACAGCAGCAGGTTGCGGTTCGGCTGGGTGATGCTGCCAACCGTGAATTCCTTGATCTTGTTGTAGGCATAGGTCTCGGGATAGTCACGCGCCATCGCGCGACCCAGCAGCGCCAGGTCGTAGGCGGTGGTGTGGTGGCCTTCGGCGCTCAGGCCGTGGGCGTTGACGAAGTGCGAGTCCTTCATGCCGATCTTGGCGGCGTAGCTGTTCATCAGCGAGGCGAAGGCTTCTTCGCTGCCGGCGACGTGCTCGGCCAGGGCGATCGCCGCGTCGTTGCCCGACTGGATCGCCATGCCCTTTTCCATGTCTTCCAGGCGCGCGGTCTGGTTGACCGGGAAGCCGCTGTAGCTGCCATCGGTGCCGGCGCCGCCTTCGCGCCAGGCGCGCTCGCTCATCATGACCTGGTCGTCGCGGGTGATCTTGCCGTTCTTCAGCTCGGCGGCGACGACGTAGGAGGTCATCACCTTGGTGATGCTGGCCGGCGGCAGGGTCTGGTGGATGTTCTCGCCCGCCAGCACCTGGCCGGTGGCGTAGTCCATCAGGATCCAGGCCTTGGACACGGCCGGCGCCGGGGCCGGCGGGGTCGGCACGTTGGCCGGGGCGGCAGCGGCGGCAGGAGCGGGCTGCGGCGGGAGGGTCTGCGCGGAAACCAGGCCGACGGCCAGCGTGGCGGCCACGGCTACGGCAAAACGGAATTTCATCTAACAACGACTCCTGCGGCCCCTGCGCGGGCCAATGGTGGCCACGGGGGCCGGTGGGGCCCTCGTCGGGCCGGATGGGCATTGCGCTGCCGGTCGCGGAGAACCGGCGGTGCATTGTAGGCGGATCGGTGCGCGCCGCCGCCAGCGCCGGCGTGGCGCGGAAAGCGGAGGCTCAGTTCGCCACGACTTGCGGGCGTCCGAAACCCAGACCCGCGATGCGGCTGGCAAGTTCCGAAGCACTGGCGTGGTCGGGCGCATTCACCCGCAGCCGCCAGAGCGTACGGCCGCCGCTGACGATGTCGCTGATGCTCGCGCCGGGAATGCCGGCGGTGGCCAGTTGGGTCAGCGCGCGGTCGGCGTTTTCGCGGCTGGCGAAGCTGGCGACCTGCAGCAGGATCGATCCGAGCGCGGCCTGTGCGTTGCTTGGCACGCGCGGCGAGGGCGCCTCTTCGGCGACCCGTCGCGCCACGGCTGCACCAACGGCGGCGGGAACCACGGTGGCGACGCCGACGCTGGCGGTCGGGGCGCTGGCGGCGGGCGCATCGTCGCGGCGGGCCACGGCCACGGGCGCGGCAGGCTTGCCGGTCGCCACGCGCACGCCCTTGGATTTCATCCAGGCGTCGAAGTTGTCGGCGTTGCCCGGCTGCGGCGCATCGGCGACGCGATAGCGCCACGGTTCGGATTCCTTGCCCAACGCGGTGGCGCGGGCCACCGTTGCCACTGCGGCGGCCGGCGAGGCGACGGTGTTGGTGCGTACCGGCGCAGGCGCCGCGGCTGCCCCGCTGCCGGTGCCTTCGGGCAAGCGCTTGACCAGTTCGTCGATGCGGCTGGACTCGGCCGGCCTGGCCGCAGCAACCGCAGTGCTCGCAGCGGCGACCCGCGTCGGCATCTTGCCGCCGTTGCGGCGCGCGAGCAGGCCGGCGTTGTCCGCTTCGGTCAGCGCGCGCACTTCCACTCGGCCAGTGCCGCGCTGGGTGATGCCCAGCTTCACTGCGGCGGCGTAGCTCAGGTCGATCAGGCGGCCATCGTGGAACGGCCCACGGTCATTGACCCGCACCACCACCGAGTCGCCGGTATCGAGGTTGGTGACCAGTGCGAAGCTCGGCAGCGGCAGCGTCTTGTGCGCTGCGGTGAAGGCGTACATGTCGTACACCTCCTTGTTCGAGGTCAGCCTGCCGTGGAACTTGTTGCCGTAATACGAGGCGGTACCGGTCTCGGCATAGCCCTCGACGTCGTCCATCACCTTGTAGGTCTTGCCCAGCACTTCGTACGGCGTGCGGTTGCCGATCGCCGAGCGCGGTTCGTTGCTGACCAGCGGTTCGGGAATGCAGCCGACGTTGGGCACGTAGTCCGGCGTGGTGTCCTTGACGCCCGGCTTGTACAGCCCGCCGGCGGTGTAGTCGCCGCGGGTGGAAGCATCTTCCTTCGCTGCGGCATACGGCGAGGTCGAGGGGCAACCGGTGGCCACATGCGCCGGCCCCTTGCTCTCGACCTTGATGCCTTTGCTCGCCGATGCGCTGGGAGGCGCCTTCTTCGGCGCGCTGCTGCAGGCCGCCAGGCCGGCGACCAGCATGACCGGCAACCACCAGGTGTGTTGCCTGCGGATACGGAGGATGTTCATGCCGGGGGTAACTCCTTGCCGGCGATGGCCTCGGACAGCTGGAACACGGCCATCGCATACATTTTCGAGATGTTGTAGCGGGTGATCGCGTAGTAGTTCTGGAAGCCGAGCCAGTACTGCGGGCCGGCGTCGGTGTTGAGGGTGATCGGGGTGGCCAGGGTGCCGGCGACGACGGCGGCGTTCGGGCGGTAGCCGCGGCGCGACAGATCGGCCAGCGTGTAGGTCGGGGTCCAGTCGTCGGGATTGAACTCGGCATGGCCGGACGCCAGCGTGGCCGGCACGGCGACTTGTCCGCCGCGTACCCAGCCGCCCTTGCCGACGAAGTAGTTGGCGATGGAGGCGAACACGTCGTCGTAGCTGGTGAACAGGTCGCGGCGGCCATCGCCATTGCCGTCCACCGCGAACTGGCGATAGCTGGACGGCATGAACTGGCCCATGCCCATCGCGCCGGCGTAGCTGCCGATCAGCGTGGTGATGTCGAGATTCTCTTCCTTGCCCAGCGCGAACAACTGGCCGAGTTCGTCGCGGAAGAACAGTTCGCGACGCACTTCGCGATCGAGCTTGGCCGGATCGCCGCTGCGCGGATAGCGGAAGGCCAGCGTGTAAAGCGCATCGAGCACGCGGTACTTGCCGGCGTTGGCACCGTAACTGGTTTCCACGCCGATGATCGCCACGATGACCTGTGCCGGCACGCCGGTGGCCGCTTCGACCCGCGCCAGTTGCGCGCGGTGCTGTTCGAGGAAGGCGCGGCCGCCGTCGATGCGCGCCTGGGTGATGAACATCGGCCGGTATTCGTTCCACGGCTTGACCCGCTCGGCCGGCCGCGACATGGCGGTGACGATCGAATCGCGGAATTCGGCCTGGGCCAGGACACGATCGATCTGCTGCGGGTCGATGCCGTACTGGGCAGCGGTGTCGCGGATGAAGTTGGCGCGCGCGGTGTCGAACGGCACGGGGGTCAGGTCGACCGGCGGCAGCACGACCTTTTCCGGCGCCGCCTCGCTGGGGCCGGGCTTGGCCGGTGTCATCGCCGCTCGCGGCGGCTGCGCCTGGGTGGCACAGGCGCCCAGGCAGATCAGCGTCAGGCAGAGCAGCGCGCTACGGATCATCGGCACATCACAAGTTCGGGATGAATTACTCCCAATAAGACCATGAAACAAAAGAACTTTGCCAGTCGTCAAGTGCGGCAGCTTGACTGCGTATTCATCAGACTGCGCCAAAGCGCCTGATTGCCCCTACCAGTGCGTGATATCTCACGCCCCGCCATGGACGGGTCTGTGCGCCTTCACCGCCATCACCACGCCCAAGCCAGCCAGCAGCGACACCGCCGACGTGCCGCCATAGCTCATCAGCGGCATCGGTACGCCGACCACCGGCAGCAGGCCGGAAATCATCCCGCCGTTGACGATGACGTAGACGAAAAATGCCAGCCCAGTCGCCCCTGCCAGCAGCCGCGAATAGGTATCGCGCGACTGCGAGGCGATCCACAGGCAGCGCCCGATCACGATCAGATACAGCGCCAGCACCGTGGCCACGCCCAGCCAGCCGAATTCCTCGCTCAGCACCGAGAAGGCGAAGTCGGTGGTCTGCTCGGGAATGAAGTTCAGGTGCGACTGCGAGCCCAGGCCCCAGCCCTTGCCGGACAGGCCGCCGGAGCCAATGGCGATCTTCGACTGGATGATGTTCCAACCGGCGCCGAGCGCGTCGCTCTCGGGATTGAGGAACATCATGATGCGGTCCTTCTGGTATGGCCGCAGCAGCCAGAACCAGGCCACCGGCGCGGCCGCGGCCACGCCGCCCACGCCCACGCCCACCCACCACCAGGGCAGGCCGGCCAGCAGCAGCACGAACACGCCGCTGGCGGCGATCAGCACGCCGGTGCCGAAGTCGGGCTGGAGCATGATCAACGCGGTCGGTATGCCGATGATCATGCCGCTCACCAGCACGGTCGGAATGCGCGGCGGCAACGGCATCCGGTGCAGGTACCAGGCCACCATCATCGGCAGGCTGATCTTCAGCAGTTCGGCCGGCTGCAGGTAGAACAGCTTCAGGTCCAGCCACTGCCGGCCGTACTTGCCCGTGCCCAGCGCGAACACCGCCAGCAGCGGCAGCATCGACAGCGCATAGATCAGCGGCGTCCAGGCGCGCAGGCGCAGCACCGACACGCGCGAGATCGCCCACATCGCGCCGGCGCCCACCGCGAAGCGCACGCCCTGCGCCATCACCAGGTGGTCGCCATTGAGCGCGCCGCCGGCACTCTTGAGCACCGCCAGGCCGATCACCATCAGGCCGGCCAGGGCCAGGCACAGCACCCAGTCCAGGGTGTGGGCGAAGCGCCCGGCGAGGTCGAGCAGCCAGCGCAGGAAATCCCTCACTGGTCGTCCTCCGGCACTTCGTCGGGAAGCGCGGGTTCGTTGGATTGCGGCAGCGGCAGGTGGTTGGGATCGATCGCCAGAGGCGCGCCGCCCACGCTCACCGACGGCAGGCCATCCAGCAACAGACCCGCTTCTTCGCCCAGGCGCCGCGGCTCGGGCGAATCGGCATCGAAGTGGGTCACGCCGATCGCCGTGCTGCCGCGCTCGACATCCAGCGGCAGCAGGCCCTCGGGCATCTTGCCGAGCATCCACGCGTCGAAGATCTTGCGCGCGATCGGGCCGGCCGTGCTGGCGCCGTAACCACCGCCTTCCACGGCGATGGCGACCACGAAGGTCGGGTTGTCGGCCGGGGCGAAGCCGACGAACAGCGAGCGGTGGCGCAGGTGCATCGGCAGCGAGCGCGGATCGACCGCCGCCGTGCCCTTGCGGCTGGCGACCTGCGCGGTGCCGGTCTTGCCGCCGATCTGGTACGGCGCGCTGGCGAACAGCGTGTAGCCGGTGCCGCCGGGGCGCATGGTGTCGCGCATGCCTTCGCGCACGACTTCGACGTTTTCCGGCTTCGGGCTGATCGGCTTGGGCGCCGGCTGTTCGGTCGGCTGCCAGTCGCTGTCGAAGCCGCTGCGCTCGGCCAGGACCAGATGCGGCTGGCGCAACTGTCCGCTGGCCAGGCCGGAGATACCGCGCACCAACTGCAACGGCGTGACCTTCCAGTCGCCCTGGCCGATCGCGATGTTGACCGTGTCGCCCGGGTACCAGCGCTCCTTGCGGCTCTTCATCTTGTACGCCGGTGACGGCAGGATGCCGCCGATCTCGCCGGACAGGTCGATGCCGGTCGGCTGGCCGAGGCCGTACCCGGCCATGAAGTGGTCGAAGCGCTCGATGCCAAGGTCGAGCGCGAGCTTGTAGTAGTACGTGTTGACCGATTGCGCGATCGACTTGCGCAGGTCGGTCCAGCCGTGGCCGCCGCGGTGCGAGTCGCCCCAGCCGCGGCTGGTGCCGGGCAGGTAGAACATGCCGGTGGACAGGATCTTGTCCTCCGGGCGGCGCACGCCGCTGTCCAGGCCGGCCAGCGCGATCAACGGCTTGATCGTCGAGCCGGGCGCCACGCCGCCGAGCACCAGACGGTTGAACTGCGGCCGCGACGGATTCTCGTTGAGCGCCTGGAAGTCGGCATGCGAAATGCCGTTGACGAACAGGTTGGGGTCGTAGCTCGGCAGGCTGACCATGCCGAGGATTTCGCCAGTACGCGGATCCATCGCGATCGCGGCGCCTTCGTACTGCCCGAATGCGGCGACCATCGCCCGTTGCAGGTCGGCATCGATGGACAGGCGCAGGTCGGCACCCGACTGCGCCGGCACCCGGCCGACGGTGCGGATCGCCCGCCCCTGCACGTTTGTCTCCACCTGCTCGTAACCGATCTTGCCGCGCAGTTCCTGTTCGTAATAGCGCTCCAGCCCGGACTTGCCGATATGGGTCAGCGCGGCGTTGCCCTCGCCCAGCGTCTCCAGGTCCTTCTCATCGACCCGGCCGACGTAGCCGATGATGTGCGCGAACAGATCGCCATAGGGATAGCGACGGGTCAGGTAAGGCTCAAGCTCCACGCCCGGGAAGCGCCAGCGTTCGACCGCGAAGCGCGCCATTTCCTCGTCGCTCATGCGCAGGCGCAGGGTGACGGGCAGGAAGCTGCGGCGCGACTTGCGCTCGCGGTTGAAGCGCTCAAGGTCTTCCGGCGCGATCGTGATCACCTTGCCGAGCTCGCCCAGCATGGCGTCCATGTTCGGCACCTTGTCCGGGGTGACGTCGAGGCGAAAGGCCGGCACGTTCTCGGCCAGCAGGCGACCATTGCGGTCGTAGATCATCCCGCGCCCCGGCACGACCGGGCGCGGCTTGATGCGGTTGGCCTCGGAGCGGGTGGCGTAGACCTCGTGGTCGACGACCTGCAGCTTGAAATACCACGCACCGAGGCCGCCCAGGCACAGCAGCACGGCGACGAAGCCGAGCGCGGCGCGGCGCCGGAACTGCTCGGCCTCGGCGTGGGGATTCTTGGCCTGGCGACGCGAGTACATGGCTCAGCGGCGCTTGCCCAGGCGCACCGCGTCCAGCAGCACGAACAGCAATGGCCACAACAACATGCCCAACAGCGGCGCCCACCAGTAGCTCCACGGCAGGGTCGCCTCGCCCAGCGCCAGGTGCAGCGCGGCCGTGACGATGCGATCGTTGAGCAACAGGCCGCCGATCGCCAGCGCCTGTTGCGAGACCGGGAAGAAGCGCAGCCGCGCGCGGAAGCGCTGCAGGATGAAGGTCATGATGACCAGGCGTAGCGGTTGCTCGCCAAGCAGGCTGCCGTAGAGCAGATCGGCGACGACACCGGCGACGAAGACGAAGCCAAGGCCGACCCGGTCGGGTTCTTCGATCACCCAGTAGGCCAGCACCAGCGCCAGCCAGTACGGCCGCAGCGGCTGGATGACCGGCGGCAGCGGCAGCAGGCCCAGCAGCAGGGCGACGATGACGCTGACCGGCAGCACCCATTGGTTGCGGCGGATCATCGGCGCGGCTCCGTCGGGGCGGGCGCGGCCTGACGCGCTGGCGGAGTAGCCGGCGCAGGCGCGCTGCTGGCGGGCGGCGCCGGGGTCGGACCGGGGTGCGTCTGCGTGGCAGCGGCAGGCGATTGCGCGCGCACGGCAGCGGCACGCGAGTCGGGCTCGTGCTCAGTGGCCGCATCGGCGCCCACAGGTGGCGGCGCAACGCGCCAGGCGCGGTTCTTCAGCAGCAGCACGTCGCGGCCGCGATCGAGCTGGGCGGCCGGCGTCAGTTGGCCGACCAGGAAGGCGTGGCTGTCGTCGGGATGCAGTTCGGCCACGGTGCCGACCGGGAAGCCGGCCGGGAAGCGTCCGCCCAGGCCCGAGGTCACGATCTCATCGCCCACCACCAGGCCGGCGCTCAGCGGTACGTCGCGCAGTTCCAGGCGGTCGCCGCGGCCGTAGGCAATCAGGCGCACGCCGTTACGCGCCACGTTCACCGGCACGGCGTGGTCAGGGTCGGTCAGCAGCAGCACGGTCGAATGCGCCGGCGTGGTGGCGATGACCTGGCCCATCAGCCCGCCGGCATCGATCACCGCCTGGCCGACGTGCACGTCGTCGTCGCTGCCGGCGTCAAGCACCAGCCGCTGCCGGGTCGGGTCGAGGTCGATATCCAGGACCGGCGCCAGCTGCACGTCCAGGCCATTGCGCTCGGCGGCATTGAGCAGCTCGCGCAATTGGGCGTTGTCGAGTGCGGCCGTCTGCAAGCGCGTCAGCCGCGCATTGGCGACCAGCAAGTCGTTGCGCAGTTGCCGGTTCTCGGCGACCAGTTGGGAATGGGTAGCCGCATTGTCCTTGACCTGCAGGCCGATCCGGCCCGGCAGGCCGGCCAGCGACCAGATCGGCTGCACGATCACGTTGGCGCGCGCGCGCACCTGCGACAACCAGCCGCCGCGGCTGTCGAGCACGATCAGCACCACCGCCAACGCCAGGTAGGCCAGCAAGCGCAAGGTGCTGGCGGCGTCGCCGGGGCGGGAGGCAATGGGAGGTCCGGCGTAGGGCGGCACGGTGTAAGCCGGTTCGGGATCGGTGTCTGGGAGTGGAAGGGCGCGGCGGGCGCCGCGCCTTCTGCTTCAGCAGGTCAGCCAGGCGGGCGCGACCCGCCAGGCGACCGCGCGCCTCATTCCGGGGCGAAGAACTCGTTGCCGTGCATGTCCACCAACTCCAGCGCACGGCCACCGCCACGGGCGACACAGGTGAGCGGATCATCGGCGACCTGCACGTGCAGGCCGGTTTCTTCGGAGATCAGCCGGTCCAGGTCGCGCAGCAGGGCGCCACCACCGGTCAGCACGATGCCGCGCTCGGCGACGTCGGCGCACAATTCCGGCGGGGTCTGCTCCAGCGCCAGCTTGACCGCCGAGACGATGCCCGACAGCGGCTCGTGCAGCGCTTCGAGCACTTCGTTGGAGTTGATCTTGATCATCTTCGGCACGCCCTCGGCGAGGTTGCGGCCGGAGATTTCCATCTCCTGCACCACTGCCTGCGGATAGGCGCAGCCGATTTCGAGCTTGATGCGCTCGGCAGTGGCTTCACCGATCAGCATGCCGTGGTTGCGGCGCACGTAGTTGGTGATGGATTCATCGAAACGGTCGCCG
>Ga0160434_100494_pt1 | contig 10635 bp, 9 predicted proteins | sample HID1973I_E0MG_FD_108273 | JGI IMG/M metagenome (GOLD analysis project Ga0160434, IMG submission 108273) | Enriched mosquito-associated microbial communities from UW Madison campus, WI, USA - HID1973I_E0 MG | ecosystem: Host-associated > Arthropoda: Insects > Digestive system > Unclassified ...
CGCGCGATGTCGGTAGCCAGGGCCATGCCGGTCTTGGGCTCGGTAACGTCGAGATAGGCCTCGTCCAGCGACAACGGCTCGACCAGGTCAGTCTGCCGATGAAATATTTCACGCACCTGACGCGACACCGCCTTGTAGCGGGTGAAATCCGGCGGCACGAACACCGCGTCCGGGCACAACCGCTCGGCGCGCAGCGCCGGCATCGCCGAGCGCACGCCGAACTTGCGCGCTTCATAGGACGCCGCGCAGACCACTGAACGGGCGCCCTTCCAGGCCACCACCACCGGGCGGCCGCGCAGTGAAGGATCGTCACGCTGCTCCACAGACGCGTAGAACGCATCCATGTCGACGTGAATGATCTTGCGCATCCAGGGAACCCTACGGCGGCGAACGTTGGCCCGCCATCATAATCCAGCTGGCGTGCGCCGATCCGTCGCACGCCAGCTGGCGCAATGCTTTGCTCGCCATTGGCACAAAACACTACGCTTGCGTACGGAAAAAATGGTTTGCTTTGCTGCGTTGCGCTCATGCAGGCTGGCGCACTTTCGCGCCGTGGCGCGCGCATTTTTCCGAGACTCCGCATGACCCGCGAATCTGCCTATACGCGCGACCAGTTGCTGGCCAGCGCGCGTGGCGAACTGTTCGGTGCCAACGCCGGCCGCCTGCCGAACGACCCGATGCTGATGTTCGACCGCATCGTTCACATTGCCGACAACGGCGGCGCCCACGGCAAGGGCCAGGTCGTGGCCGAACTCGATATCCGCCCGGACCTGTGGTTCTTCGGCTGCCACTTCATCGGCGACCCGGTCATGCCCGGCTGCCTGGGCCTGGATGCGATGTGGCAGCTGACCGGCTTCTTCCTCACCTGGCTGGGCGCGCCCGGCCGCGGCCGCGCGCTCGGCGTGGGCGAGGTGAAGTTCACCGGCCAGGTGCTGCCCGAGGCCAAGCTGGTGCGTTATGAGATCGACATCGCCCGCGTGATCAACCGCAAGCTGGTGATGGCGCAGAGCGATGCGCGCATGCTGGTCGACGGTCGCGAGATCTACACCGCCAAGGATCTGCGCGTTGGCCTGTTCACTTCCACCGAGGGCTTCTGAGCATGCGTCGCGTCGTCATCACCGGCATGGGCATCACCAGCTGCCTGGGCAATGATCTGGATACGGTTTCCGCCTCGTTGCGTGAAGGCCGCTCCGGCATCCGCTTCCTGCCCGACCACGCCGAAGTCGGCCTGCGCAGCCAGGTGGGCGGCGCGGTCGAGCTCGACCTCGATGCGCTGATCGACCGCAAGCTCAAGCGCTTCATGGGCGACGCCTCGGCCTATGCCTACCTGGCCATGCGCGATGCCATCGCCGACGCCGGCCTGGACGAGTCGCAGGTCAGCGATCTGCGCACCGGCCTGATCGCCGGCTCGGGCGGCGGTTCCAGCCAGTGGCAAGTGGAAACCGCCGATCTGCTGCGCCAGCGCGGTGTGCGCAAGGTCGGCCCGTACATGGTGCCGCGCACGATGTGCTCGGCGGTGTCGGCGTCGTTGGCTACCGCCTACAAGATCCGCGGCCTGAGCTATTCGATCTCCGCGGCCTGCGCCACCTCGGCGCACTGCATCGGCGCCGGTGCCGACCTCATTCGCCATGGCGCGCAGGACATCGTCTTCGCCGGCGGCGGCGAAGAGCTGCACTGGACGATGAGCGTGATGTTCGATGCGATGGGCGCCCTGTCCACCGGCTACAACGATCGCCCGGCCGTGGCATCGCGCCCTTACGATGCGGATCGCGATGGTTTCGTCATCGGTTCCGGCGGCGGCATGCTGGTGCTGGAAGACTACGATCACGCGGTCAAGCGCGGCGCCCGCATCCACGCCGAACTGCTCGGCTACGGCGTGACCTCCGACGGTGCCGACATGGTCGCGCCCTCGGGCGAAGGCGCGGTGCGCTGCATGCGCATGGCGATGCAAGGCGTGGATCGGCCGATCGACTATCTCAACACTCACGGCACCTCGACCCCGCTCGGCGACATCACCGAACTGGGCGCCGTGCGCGAGGTCTTCGGCGCAGCCGTGCCGCCGCTGTCGTCGACCAAGGCGCTGTCGGGCCATTCGCTCGGCGCGGCCAGCGTGCACGAGGCGATCTACAGCCTGCTGATGATGCGCGACGGCTTCATGGCCGGCTCGGCGCATATCGATGCGCTCGACCCGCGCGTGGAAGGCTTCCCGATCCTGCGCGAAACCCGTGACGCCAGGCTGGACACCGTGATGTCCAACAGCTTCGGTTTCGGCGGCACCAATGCCGCGCTGGTGTTCGGGCGGATGTAAGCCGCGCCCGCGTGCCAGGCACGCGGGCGCCAGCGAATCAGCCGTTCATCCCGTTATGCCGCAACAGCGCGTCGATCTTCGGCGCGCGACCGCGGAACGCACGGAAGTTGTCGGCGGCGCTACGGCTGCCACCCCGTGACAGCACTTCGCTGCGGAAGCGCGCGCCGGTCTCGGCCAGTTCCTGCGGCGCCTCTTCGAATGCCGCGTAGGCATCGGCACTGAGCACCTCGGCCCACTTGTAGCTGTAGTACCCGGCCGCATAGCCGCCGGCGAAGATGTGGCTGAACTGGTGCGGGAAACGGCTCCAGGCCGGCGGCCGATTGACCGCCACTTCATCGCGCACCCGCTCCAGCAGTTGCAGCACGCTGTCCTGCGCCGGGTCGTAGGCGCTGTGCAGCGTCATGTCGAACAAGGCGAACTCCAGCTGGCGCACGGTGAACATGCCGCTCTGGAAGTTGCGCGCCGCGAGCATGCGCTCGAACAGGTTGCGCGGCAGCGGCGCGCCGGTGTCGACATGCGCGGTCATCGCCTGCACGCGCTCCCATTCCCAGCAGAAGTTCTCCATGAACTGGCTGGGCAACTCCACCGCGTCCCACTCCACGCCATTGATGCCGGCCACGCCCAACTCACCGATGCGGGTGAGCAACTGGTGCAGGCCATGGCCCATCTCGTGGAACAGCGTGGTCACTTCGTTGTGGCGGAACGTCGCCGGTTGGCCGTCGCTGCCCTGGCCGAAATTGCAGACCAGGTAGACCAGCGGTGTCTGCACGCCGGTGGCGCGGTCGCGGCGATTGCGGCAGTCATCCATCCATGCGCCGCCACGCTTGCCTTCGCGCGCGTAAAGGTCGAGGTAGAACTGGCCGACCAGTGCGCCATCGGCATCGAGCAGCCGGTAGAAGCGCACATCCGGGTGCCAGACCGGCGCGCTGTCCGGCTCGACGCGCAAACCGTAGAGACTTTCGATCAGGCCGAACAGGCCGGCCAACACCTTGGGCTCGGTAAAGTAAGCCTTCACTTCCTGCTCGGAGAAGCTGTAGCGCGCCTGCTTGAGCTTTTCGCTGGCGTAGGCGAGATCCCAGGCTTCCAGCGTGTCCAGGCCGAGTTCGTCGCGGGCGAAGGTTTCCAGTTCGGCACGGTCGCGTTGCGCGTGCGGACGCGCGCGGGTGGCGAGGTCGCGCAGGAAATCGAGCACTTCGACCGGGCTCTGCGCCATCTTGGTGGCGATCGAGTATTCGGCATAGCTGGCAAAGCCCAGCAACGCCGCCAGCTCGCCGCGCAAGCTGAGGATGCGTTCGATATTGGCGCCGTTGTCCAGCGCGGCATCACCGAACTCCGAGGCGCGCTCGCTGTTGGCACGGTACAACGTGGCACGCAGGTCGCGGTCGTCGGCGTAGGCCTGCACCGGCAGGTAGCAGGGCATCTGCAGCGTCAGTTTCCAGCCAGCGCGTCCGTCTTTTTCGGCCGCGGCGCGTGCGGCTGCGCGCACTTCGGCCGGCAGGCCGGCCAGGCGCGCTTCGTCGTCCACATGTAGCGACCAGGCGTCGGTAGCATCGAGCACGTTCTGCGAGAACTTGGCCGAGAGCGAGGAGAGTTCTTCCTGGATTGCGGAGAAGCGCTGCTTCCCGGCGTCGTCGAGTTCGGCACCGCCGAGGCGGAAATCGCGCAGCGCGTTGTCGATGACCTTGCGCCGCGCCTCGTCGTAGCCCGCCGCCTCGGGCGTGGCCGCGAGCTTCTTGTATTGCGCATACAACGCCAGGTTCTGACCCAACGCACTGCCGAAACGCGAGACCTTCGGCAGGTTGGCGTTGTACGCCTCGCGCAGCGCCGGCGTGTTCACCACCGCCTGCAAGTGGCCGACCTGGCCCCAGGCGCGCCACAGGCGTTCGGTGGCATCGTCCAGCGGCACCACGAAGCTGTCCCAGGTCACCGGTTCGACCTGCTCGGCCTGCTTCACCGCCGTCTCGGCTTCGGCCAGCAATTGGTCGATGGCCGGCGCGACGTGCTCAGGCGTGATGGCGTCGAAGCGCGGCGGGCCGGAAAAATCGAGCAGCGGGTTGTTCATGGTCACTCCAGCAAATCAGTCAAAGGCGATATGGCGATCATTCCAGCCAGGCGCAAGGCAGCGCCGGCAAGCCGCGGCCGGCGACGGCGGCGGCCATGACCGCATCGCTTTCGGTCACGTCGATGCCGCGCTCCGGGTACCAGGCAGGGTTGTAATAGCTGTGGGCGTAACGCTCGCCGGCATCGCACAGGATCGTCACGATCGAGCCGCTGCGCTGCGCGCGGCGCATCTGTTCGGCGGCAAGCAGCACGCCGACGAAGTTGGTGCCGGTCGAGCCGCCCACGCGCCGGCCCAGGCGCGCGCTCACATAGCGCATCGCCGCCAGGCTGAGGTCGTCGGGCACCTTGACCATGCCATCGACGCAGCTGGCAATGAAGCTCGCCTCCACGCGTGGCCGGCCGATGCCTTCGATGCGCGAGCCGCCGGTGATCTGCAGGTCCCGCGCGCTCGCGTCATTGGCCAGCGCACCGCAGTAGCCATCGAAGAACACCGACACTTCCGGGTCGGCGCACAGGATGCGGGTGTCGTGGCGGCGGTAGCGCACGTAACGGCCCAGCGTGGCGCTGGTGCCGCCGGTGCCCGGGCTGCACACGATCCATTCGGGAATCGGGTGCGGCTCTTCGGCCATCTGCTTGTAGATGGATTCGGCGATGTTGTTGTTCGCGCGCCAGTCGGTGGCGCGCTCGGCGTAGGTGAACTGGTCCATGAAGTGGCCGCCGCTCTCGCGCGCCAGCCGCTCGGAGGCGCTGTTCAGGTCACAGGCGCGCTCCACGAGGTGGCAGCGACCGCCGTGGAATTCGATCGCCGCGATCTTCTCCGGCGAGGTCGAGGCCGGCATCACCGCGATGAACGGCAAACCGAGCAGGCGGGCGAAATACGCTTCCGATACCGCCGTCGAGCCGCTGGAAGCCTCGATGACCGGCCGCCCCTCGCGCAGCCAGCCATTGGCCAGCGCGTACAGGAACAGCGAGCGGGCCAGGCGATGCTTGAGGCTGCCGGTCGGGTGGCTCGACTCGTCCTTGAAATACAGGTCGATGCCGGGGAAGCCGGGCAAGGCCAGCGGGATCAGATGCGTGTCGGCCGAGCGGTTGAAATCCGCTTCGATCTTCTGGATGGCCGCGTTGACCCACTGACGTTGCGACATGGCAGGAAAAATAGGAGGGAAAACGTGATTCTACGCCTCGGTCCGTTTTGCGCAGACCCGGCTCCGGGGCCGGTGTTATTCTCGGGCTTCATCTTTGTCGTTGCACCCAATGCCGTTGCTGCTGCGCCTCCTGCTGTGCCTGACCCTGCTGGCCAATACGGCCGGCGGCGCCTGGGTGGCGCACGGCCCGGCCAGCCACACGGCTGCCTTGCCGCAACAAGCCAGCATGCAGGGCTGCCATGAGCATGCGGCCGCGGCGCCGGCCCACGATGGCTCGCACGCGAGCCTGGCGGCCGCACCCCCCCACGGTGCGCACGACGGATGCTGTGGCCAGGCCGGCTGCGATTGCCTGCAGCACTGCGGCAGCGCGCTCCCGTTCCCGGCAAGCGTTGCCCTGGCATCGGTACCCGGCCGGGCGCCCGTGCCGGTCATGTCCCAAAACCGCGGCCTTGCGCGGCCCTACCGACCGATCCGACCTCCCATCGTTTGAAGCAGCGGCGGTTTCGCCCGCCTGTTGACCGCGGCCCTCCGGTCGCCTCTGTTTCCCAAGCGTGCGCGGCCGCTGCGATGGTTGCGCCATGGAGTGTGTTCGATGCATCCCGATTCCTTCAGTGGCGCCCTGAGCCGGCGCCGCTTCGTCCAGGGCCTGGCCCTGGGCGGTGTCGCCGCGGGCGCCAGCCTGTGGCGCCTGCCGGCCCTGGCCAACCCCTCCCGTGATCCGGCGGCCGGACCGTACGCGGTTCCCGAACTGCGCGGGTCGGACCTGCACCTGTCCATCGGCCGCTCGGCAGTGGATTTCACCGGCCGCGCGCGGCCGGCCATCACCGTCAACGGCAGCCTGCCGGCGCCCACGTTGCGCTGGCGCGAGGGCGACACGGTGACCCTCCGTGTCGCCAACACCCTGCGCGAAGGCCCCACCTCGATCCATTGGCACGGCCTGTTGCTGCCGGCCAACATGGATGGCGTGCCGGGCATGAGCTTCGACGGCATCGCCCCGGGCGAGGCCTATCTGTATCGCTTCACCCTGCGCCAATCGGGCACCTACTGGTACCACAGCCATTCGATGTTCCAGGAGCAATCGGGACTGTACGGCGCGCTGGTGATCGACCCGCTCGAGCCGCCGCCATATCGCCACGACCGCGAACACGTCGTGCTGCTGTCGGACTGGACCGACCTCGATCCGGCCGCCCTGTACCGGCGCATGAAGCAGATGCCGATGCACGACAACACCTACCAGCGCACTGTCGGCGACTTCTTCGGCGACGCGCGCGCCGACGGCCTGCGCGCGACCCTCGCCGACCGCGGCATGTGGGGGCGCATGCGGATGACGCCGAGCGACCTGTCCGACATCAACGCCCACACCTACACCTACCTGGTCAACGGCACCGCCCCGGCAGGCAACTGGACCGGCTTGTTCCGGCCCGGCGAGAAGGTGCTGCTGCGCTTCATCAACGGCGCGGCCATGACCTACTTCGACGTGCGCATCCCGGGGCTGAAGCTCACGGTGGTGGCCGCCGATGGCCAGTACGTGCACCCGGTGACGGTGGATGAGTTCCGCATCGCCCCGGCGGAGACCTATGACGTGCTGGTCGAGCCCAGCGGCCAGGATGCCTTCACCTTGATCGCGCAGGACATGGGCCGGACCGGCTATGCGCGCGGCACCCTGGCCGTGCGCCACGGACTGGAAGCACCGGTGCCGGCGCTCGATCCGCGGCCCCTGCTGACCATGGCCGACATGGGCCACGGCATGGACCACGGCGCCAGCCACGGCACGCAGGCCGCCAGCGAAGGCAGCTGCGGCGCGATGGCCGCCGAAGGCAGCTGCGGCGCGGCGATGGACATGCCCGGCATGGCGCATGCCGCGGCACCCCCGAAGCATGCGACCAGCGAGCGCTCCAACCCGCTGGTCGACATGCGCAGCGACGCCACGTCGCCGCGCCTGGACGACCCCGGCATCGGCTTGCGCGACAACGGTCGCCGCGTGCTGGCCTATGCCGACCTGCACAGCCACTTCGATGATCCGGATGGCCGCACGCCGGGTCGCGAGATCGAACTGCACCTCACCGGGCACATGGAACGCTTCGCCTGGTCGTTCGATGGCGTGCCGTTCGCCTCAGCCGAGCCATTGCGGCTCAACCATGGCGAGCGCCTGCGCATCGTCCTGGTCAACGACACGATGATGCAGCACCCCATCCATCTGCATGGCCTGTGGAGCGACCTGGAGAACGCCGAGGGCGCGTTCCAGGTGCGCAAGCACACCATCGACATGCCGCCGGGCACGCGGCGCAGCTATCGCGTGCGTGCCGACGCGCTCGGCCGTTGGGCTTACCACTGCCACCTGCTGTACCACATGGAAGCCGGCATGATGCGGGAAGTGCGGGTGGAGGCATGAACACGCACGTTGCCCTGCTGTCTGCGCTGATGCTGGTGGCGTCCCCTGCCATGGCCCAGACCGTGGACCACTCAAAGATGGACCATTCGCACATGGATCACTCGACGACGCCGCCGCCGCCGGTGGATCACTCGCAGATGGATCACGCACAGATGGATCACGCGCAAACGGATCACGCGCAAATGGAAGTGGAAGTTCCGCGCACTCCGATCCCCACGCCTACGGCCGAAGATGTCGCCGCAGCCTTCCCCACATTGCAGGCCGCGCACACGCACGCGCCGCCGCCCGTCGGATACATGCTGGTCGATCGCCTCGAGGCGTGGGATCGCGCGTCCGGCAGTGGTCAGGCCTGGGACATCAATGGCTGGTTCGGTGGCGACATCCATCGCCTTCGCCTGCGCAGCGAAGGCGAGCGCGACGGCGGACGCACCCACGAGGCCGACGCGGAACTGCTCTACGGGCGCGCCGTGTCGCCGTGGTGGGAGATCGTCGCCGGCGTGCGCCAGGACTTCGCACCCGGCGCCGCGCAGACCCGCGCAGCCATCGGCATCCAGGGCCTGGCGCCCTACAAGTTCGAGGTTTCGGCCACGGCTTACGTGGGCGGCGGCAGTGACGCGGCGCTGCGGCTGGAGGGCGAATACTCGCTGCTGCTGAGCCAGCGCTGGATCCTGCAGCCGCGGGTGGAGGCCACGCTTTCCGCCAATGAAGATGCGAGCAGGGGTGAAGGTGGCGGCCTGGATACGGTCAGTGCAGGCCTGCGCCTGCGCTACGAGGTGACTCGCCGCTTCGCGCCGTATATCGGCTGGGAGCACGAACGTCGCTTCGGCACGGCAGCCGACCTTGCCCGCGACGACGGCGAGCGCACGCGCGACAGTCGCTTCGTCGCCGGTGTGCGCTTCTGGTTCTAGGTATCGCGTCGCAGCGCGGTCGCTCGACCGGGCACGAAGGGCGTGGCGAGTACAATCTCGCCACGCCCCGAACGCGCCGCTATTGCGCGCTCGCTAGGCTCCCCCATGCAAAGGTCACGCCATGAGCCTCACCGATATCCAGCTACAGCCCGGCGTCAGCGCCACGCCGCCCGCCGAGACTGCCGGCTTCGTGTTCAACCACACGATGCTGCGGGTCAAGGACATCGCCAGGTCGCTGGACTTCTATACCCGCGTGCTTGGCTTCCGCCTGCTCGACCAGCGCGATTTCCCCGAGGCGAAGTTCAGCCTGTACTTCCTCGCGCTGATCCCGCAGGCCACCGCCGTCCCCACCGATGACGCCGCACGGCGCGTGTGGATGGCCGGCCAGCCGGGCGTGCTCGAACTCACCCACAACCACGGCACTGAACTGCAGGAAGGCCCGGTCTACCACGACGGCAACAGCGACCCGCGCGGCTTTGGCCACATCTGCGTTTCGGTGCCGGACGTCCACGCCGCCTGCGCACGCTTCGACGCGCTGCAGGTGCCGTACCAGAAGCGTTTGGAAGAAGGCCGCATGAAACACCTGGCCTTCATCAAGGACCCGGACGGCTACTGGGTCGAAATCATCTCGAACACGCCGCTGGCTGCGGTTTGAAGCGTTTGGATTGATTGCGCGCGCGGACCCTTTTTGAGCGTCCGCGCCATCAAGACCGTCTCCACGTGGCCCAGTAGTTTTACCGTTGCCGCGCCCCGCAGCGGGCACGAGCATGAAGCTCACGGCGGCGTGGTGGTTCCACCCAGGCCAACTCCGCCGAACTTCTGGGTGCACGCCGCGTCCAGTCCCGACACGCGGAGGAAAGCACATGCCCGTTACACGCATTGCCGCTTGCGCGCTCGCCTGCCTGCTGCTGACGGCCGCGCCGTTGGCAGGTGCGCAGAGTGTCGAGCGCGACCCCAAGGCCATCGACGCCCTGCAGCGCATGGGCACGTACCTGCGCTCACTGCCCGCCTTTCACGTCAGCGGTGAATCGGCGACCGAGTACGTGCTCGACGACGGCCAGAAATTCCGCATCGACGGCACGGTCGATTACCTCGCCAAGTCGCCCTCGCAACTGCATGCGCGCATCGCCAATGCCGGGCAGGCACGCGAATTGTTCATCGACGGCAAGGCACTGACGGTCTATTCCCCCGGCCTCAAGTACTACGCCAGCGGGCCCTTGCAAGGCGACCTGCAGACCCTGCTGCGCGACACCGAGGCGCGCTACGACGTGCACCTGCCCTTGGCCGACCTGTTCTGGTTCGGCACCGCGCAAGCCCCTGCGGACAGCGTGCTGGCCGCCACCGTGGTCGGCCCGGCGCGCGTCGGCGGGCAGGCCACCACGCAATATGCCTTCCGCCAGGACGGGGTGGACTGGCAGGTGTGGATCGACGATGGCGCCAAGCCGTTGCCACGCCGGTTCGTCATCACTGACACCACCGACGCCGCGCGTCCGCAGTACACCGCGGACCTGCAGTGGGACGTGTCGCCGAAGATCGCCCCGCAGGCCTTCACCTTCAAACCCGGCAGCGGCGATCACCGGATCACGCTGGTGGCGGTCGAAGCGACGGAGGTGCAGCCATGAGCGCATCGCGCAGCTTCAAGATGGTCCTGGTCTCGAGCGTCGCCGTGGCGCTGTTGGGCGTGCAGACGATGAGCCCGGCACTGGCCCTGCGGCCGATGGGTTTCGCCCACGGCATGATCAACCACCCGATGCCGCATCCGATGCCGCACCCGGGGCCTGGGCCAGGCCCGGGACCGCGGCCCGGGCCGCATCCGGAGCC
>Ga0160434_100499_pt1 | contig 10481 bp, 8 predicted proteins | sample HID1973I_E0MG_FD_108273 | JGI IMG/M metagenome (GOLD analysis project Ga0160434, IMG submission 108273) | Enriched mosquito-associated microbial communities from UW Madison campus, WI, USA - HID1973I_E0 MG | ecosystem: Host-associated > Arthropoda: Insects > Digestive system > Unclassified ...
AGGAGTTTGACGTAGAGGGCCAGGTCGGCCACCCAGGTCACGCGGACACCGTCGAGCATGGCCAACCCGTCGCCAAACGACAGCACCGACGCGCGTCGGCACAGCACGGCGCTGGGTTCACCGATGAAGTTGAGCGTGTGGTCGGCGAGAAACGCGACCAGGTCATTGCCGTCGATGCGCACGTCGTCGCGCGCCGGGAACGCGGTGGCGAGTTCGTCGGCCAGCAGCCGGCCTTGCTCATCGATCAGTTGGCGGCGCGCGGCCGCCAGGGTGGCGCGTGGCGCGGCCCGCAACGCGCCCAGCAGTTCGGCCACGCAGTCGGGCTCGAGCACGTCGTCATCGTGCAGGAACTTGATGAACTCGCCGCGCGCCAGGGCAATACCACGCGCGGTGCTGCGGGTTTCGTAGAGGCGCTCGGGATTGCGCGAGTAGTGCACCGGGAACGCGGCGCGCGCGGCGAACGCGGCCACCATCGCCTCGACCCGGTCGTCGGTCGAGTCGTCGCAGACCACCAGTTCCAGGGGACGATAGGTCTGTGCGGCGACACTCTCCAGCGCTTGCGCCAGGTAGGTGGTCTTGTAGGCAGGCATCACCACGCTGACCAGGCCGGAGACTTCGGTGACCTCGCTCATGCGTCGGCCTGCGCGATGCGCGCATGCAGCCGTTCGACCAGGCGTTGTGCGTTGTTGGCATCGTCGTGACGGAAGAACATGCGTCGCGCCGCTTCGTAGTGGTCGCTGGTCGGGGCGTCGCGCTGGGCAAGCGTGGTTGCCAGCGCCGCCAGCAAGGACGGGAAGTCGGCTGCCACCGGCCCGGGAAAGGCCAGCGCCATGTCGTAGAGCAGGCCGTTCTGGTGCTCGCGGTAATGCGCCAGGTCCCAGGCGAAGCTCAGTACCGGCAGGCGCAGGTAGAGCGCGTCGATGTACACCGACGAATAGTCGGTCACGACCACTGCGGCTTCCCGCAGCAGTGGCGCGATTTCCTGGAAATGCGCGTGGTCCAGGTCGAGCAATTCGTCGTCGAAATGTTCCGCTGCGAACGCTGCCGGTGCATTGCGCAGGTAATGCCCGCGCACGCCGAGCACCGCGCCATGCGCACGCAATAGCGTCTTGAGTTGCGCGACCTCGTGGTCATCGAAGCGCCGCACGGCCTGTTCGGCGACATGGGTGTCGCGATAGGTCGGCGCGTACAGCACCAGCGCACGACCGCCGCACAAGGCGCGCAGACGCGCCAGTTCCTCGCGCTGATAGGCCGGCAGTCGCGCCTCGGGCTGGCGCAGGAAGTCATTGCGCGGCAGGCCGGTGATCCAGACATTCGCGGGCGCGATCGGATGGAAGATCGCCCCCATCGCATAGGCGTCCACGTCCGAGGAAGCGACCAGGCCGTCGTAGTGGCGGCGCTCGTGGCGACGGAACGCATCGCGGTCGCCATGCGCGCGTTGCGCCGGGTTGGCCAGCGCGAACAGCCGCTTCAGCGGAATGCCGTGCCACAGGTTCACCACCACGCGCCGGCGCAGCAGCGGGCGCGGCGCGCCATAGCGGCCGTTGCGCCAGGCCAGCGACATGTCCAGCGAGGTCGAGTTGGTCAGCAGCAGCACGCCGCAACGCGCCAACGTCCACAGCCCGGCGAAGCTGCCGAGCACGCGCACTTCGGTGTTGCAGGCGTCCTCCAGATGCAGCGATGCCTCCAGATCACGCACGAAAACGATCTTGCGCACGTTCGCATCGCCCTTCACCTGCTCGAACACCGCGCGCGAGTTCTCGATGAACTGGCCCGGCTTGAGCGGATGGGTGAAGAAGGCCCAGCAGTCTCGGCGCTTGGGCAAGAACAGGTCGAGCAGGCGCCACAGCGCCAGCAGCGACTGTCCGAGCCAGGCCGGCAGCCGCTGCCCGGCGGCCGGCCTGGCCGCCGAACCGCTCATGCCGCGCGAACCCGCGCCGGGGCCACCAGCAACTGGCAGATCCGCTCGACGTCTTCGTCGCGCAGGTCGGGGTGGATCGGCAGGCACAGCACCTTGCGCGCGGTGGCCTGGGCCACCGGCAGCAGCGCCGGCGCCGCCGAGGGCAGGCCGCGATACATCGGGAATTCGCTGATCAACGGATAGAAGTAGCGACGCACCAGTACATCGTTGCTACGCATCAGCTGGTAGAGCTCGTCGCGGCTGAGCGCGAACTCGTCTTCGACCAGGATCGGGAAGTAGGAGTGGTTGCGCTGCACCTTGTCGGGAATGCGCAGGCAATCCAGGCCCGGCACGCCGGCCAGGCAGCGGCGGTACAGGGCATCGATCTCGGCGCGCCGCGCCAGCGCCCGGTCGATGTGCTTGAGTTGCAGCAGGCCCATGGCCGCGTTGATCTCGCTCATCTTGCCGTTGATACCCGGCGCCACCACGGTCACTTCGTCGACGAAGCCGAAGTTCTTCAGGTGGTTGATGCGCTGCTTGGTGCGCGCGTCCGGGCAGATGATCGCGCCGCCTTCAAAGGTGTTGTAGACCTTGGTGGCGTGGAAGCTCAGCACCGACAGGTCGCCGTGGCGCAGGATGCTGCCGCCGGCGTCACGCACGGCGAAGGCATGGGCGGCGTCGTAGATCACCTTGAGGTTGTAGTTCTCGGCGATGCGTTCGATCGCGGCGACATCGCACGGGGTGCCGTAGCAGTGCACCGGCATGATCGCGGTGGTCTGCGGGGTGATCGCCGCTTCGATCTTGGCCGGGTCGAGGTTGAGGCTGACCGGGTCGATGTCGACGAACACCGGCTTGAGCCCGTTCCACAGCAGCGAATGGCCGGTGGCGACGAAGGAGTAGGGCGTGGTGATGACCTCGCCGGTCACCCGCAGCGCCTGCAACGCGGTGAGCAGGGCCAGGGTGCCGTTGGCGAACAGGGCGATGTGCTCCACGCCCAGGTAGTCGGCCAGCGCCTTCTCCAGGGCCTGGTGCATGCCGCCGCCATTGGTGAGGATGCGGCTGTCCCAGATCCGCTGCAGGTACGGCATGAACTCTTCCAGTGGCGGCAGCAGCGGGCTGGTGACGGGGATGGGCTTGTTCTTCTTCATCGCACTCGGTCCTCCGGGACTCAGTCAGTCCTGCAAGCCATGTGCCGGAACGGTGTCGGCGGCTTGGCGCGGGGCAGCCAGCAGTGCCATGCCGCCGGCTTCGGGGAGGTAGAGCAGGGTCGCCTCGGGACCGGATTGCGCCGCCTGCCTGGCCCAGCCTTCGGGGAACAGGGTTGGGCCGATGCGGTAGCGGCCCTGGCCGGCCTCGCAGCGGTAGCGCAGGATCAGGCCGTAGACCGTGCCGGGGTTGAGGCCGGCGCTGGACAGGTCCAGGCCGAACACGTGCCGGTACGGCTCGGGATGGCTGAGTGGGCGCAGGGTCAGGACCCCCTCGGCGTCGAGCGCGTGCAGTTCGAACTCGACCTGGCAATCGCGCACCAGGATGTCGTGCAGGTGCAGCTCGATCTGCAGGTCGCTGCCGACCAGCGTGGCCGCGGCGATGCGGAAGAAACCCGGCAGCGGGAAATGCAGGCGCATCGCCTCGCGCGGGATCTCGACCTCGCGGTTGTCCAGGAACGGCGTCTGCCAGTAGCAGGCATCGTCGATCTCGGTCAGCCAGCCGCGGTCGGCGCCGATGCCGAGCAGGAAGCACAGGCCCTCGATCTCGCCACGGCGGACCAGTTCAAGGTACAGCCAGCGGCGCGCACCGAGCGGGCGCAGGTCGAGATCGCCGTATAGCGCGAGCAACCCCTGGATGCCGTCGACGAACGCCTGGCGCATCTGCGGCGAACCGACGATGCCGGCGGCCGCGTGCAGGGCGCGGTGCAGGTTGGTCAATGCGATCGCCTGGCGATACGGCTCGGCGCCGGGCACGCCTTCGAACTGCAACCATTCCAGCGTGACCGAGCGAATCCGGTCGGCGAAGTTGTCGGCCTGGCGCAGGCGCTGGGTGATCGAGGCCTCGGCCCCGGCCGGGCGGCTGCGCCACAGGTAGACCAGCTCGGGAATGATCGCCGTGCGCCGGCTCAGGTAATAGGCGCGGTGCACGAACGGACGGTCGGCATAAAGCAGGCCCGGCTCCATGCCCAGCGCGTGGGCGCGCAGGAAATCGGTACGGAAGACCTTGTTCCAGTAGAAGCCGTCGTCGATCAGTTCGGGAAAGTCCGCCACCGACTCGACCACCCGCCGCTGCATCCACACGAAGGGCTCGTAGAGGAAGGCGGTGGAGGAGATGACCCCCTCGGTCAGGCGCGCGGCGCGGCCGATCGCGATATCGGCATCGGTCCGTTCGGCCTCCTCGATGAGTGCGCGGTAGCCGTCGGGAGTGACCACGTCGTCGGAGTCGACCAGCGCCACGTAGCGGCCATGGGCCAGCGATACACCGAGGTTGCCGGCGACCGCGCCGCCCTCATGGGTCTGGGTCACGCAGCGGAAATTCGGGTAGCGGGCCTCGTACTGGCGGCAGATCGCCCAGCTGTCGTCGCTGCTGGCGTCGTCGACGGCGATGATCTCGATGTCCTGCAGCGACTGCGAGAGCAGCGAATCGAAGCATTCGGCCAGGTAGGGCGCGGTGTTGTAGACCAGCACCACGACGGAGAGCAGGGGAGAGGACATGCGGGGTACCGGTCTCAGGCGCGTGCGTCGAGCAATTGCTCGATCGCATCCAGGTCGAACACCGGCAGGCCGTGGCGTTGGTGTACATCGCGGCGTTCGCGGAAGGCGTCGTCGATGAAAATGGCGCCACCCTCGACGCCGTGCCGGGCAATGGCCGCGCTCTTGGGCGAACCGTCGGTGACATGCACGACCCGCTCGAACAGCCCTTCGTGGATGTGATGCGCCGCCAGGGTGGCGTGCGGGCACTGCGCGTGGCGGGTCAGCAGGACGATGGTTTTGCCGGCGCCGCGCCACTGGTAGAGCAGGGCCATCAGCAGCGGATTGACCCGGCCGTCGATCAGCAGGGTGTCGTCCAGGTCGAGATAGATCCGTTGATAGGTCAGCGCGCTGCGGAAGCGGCTGTGCAGGGCGCGGTCCATTTCCACCGGGAAGTCCTGGGCCAGCACCTGGAACGCCCGGCCGAGATGGGCGTAGATGCCCAGCAGCGGATAGTTGATGCCGCGCTGGCGCGACAGCGCCATCGAGCCGGCGATGCGCGGCGCCACTTCGAGCAACTTGGGTATGCCGGCGGCATCACGCCGGGCCTGGAAGAACCAGGCGCCGCGCAGCCGCAGCTCGCCGGCGATGGCCTTGGCCATGGCCTGCAAGGCGGCATCGGGCGCGGCCGGCACGGTGCGCACGGCGATGCCGTTGCGGATGCGCAGGCGCTGGCGCGGTGCGGCGTGCAGCAACTGGCCGGCGGCGTCGGAGATGCAGTCGATGGTGTACTCGTCGCCCGGCAGGTACTCGGCGAACACATAGTCCACGCCGCTGGCCAGCAGCGCCTGGTGGCGTTCGCGGTCATCGACACGCTCGGCGCCCTGGCTACCCTGGCCGATGGCCGGCTTGGCGAAGATCGGATAGGTGTCGGCCAGGCCCTCGATGCGCGTGGGCACGAAGCCCAGGTGCGCCAGGCGGTCGTAAGTGAGGTGCTTGTCGCGACAGACGCGCGCGGTCTCGGCATCAGGCACGGTGGCCGGGGCGTGCAAGGCGGCGCCGGCCTCGGCGAGCAGCGGGATCACGCTGTCGTGCGCCGGCAGCACGATGTCGATGCGCCATTCGCCGATCAGTGCATTGAGCTGGTCGAGCAGGCTGGCGGCATCGCGGGTATCGGCGCTGATGCGGCGATAGCGCGCGTAGACGAACTCGCCGTGGTCGTCCGCCGACGAGGCGCCATGCAGCCGCACGTCCTTGCAGGCGCGCAGCGCGGCATGGATTTCCAGGCCGATTTCCGAGCCGCAAGGGAAGACCAGGACGTTCATGGCGCTGGCCCGAACACCGCGTCGATCACGCGCCGCGCAGCGCCGCCATCGCGATGCGCGCAGAAGCGCTGCTGGAACGCCGCGTAGCGCCCGGCATGCTCGGCCTGCACGCGCGGCAGGTTGCGCAGCTGGGCGATGAGCGTTTCAGTGTCCTCGGCAACGGGTCCCGGCAGGTCGCCCGGCACGTCGAGATAGAAGCCGCGCACCTGGCCGGCGTAGTGTTCCAGGTCGTAGCAATAGAACAGGATCGGCCGGCCGGTCACGGCGAAATCGAAGAACACTGAGGAGTAATCGGTGATCAGCGCTTCGGAGATGCGGCACAGTTCGGTGACATCGTCGCGGTGCGAGAGGTCGATGACATTGGCCGGCAGGCGCGCCGGGTCGAGGCGCGCGGCGACGAGGTGGTGCGCTTTCAGCAGCAGTACCTGGTCGGGCGCCAGTGCGGCAGAAATGCGGTCCAGGTCCAGTTGCAGGTCGAACTCGAAGCGCCACGCACCGATCGGCTTGTCGTCGCGCCAGGTTGGCGCGTACAGCAGGTAGCGGCGGTCTTCGGGCAGGCCGAGCGCAGCCAGCGCTGCGGCGCGTTCGGCCTCATCGGCGAAGGGCGCGGCCAAGGCATCACCCAACGGATAGCCCGCTTCCAGCACCGGGCCGTCATAGCCGAAAGCCCGCGGCAGGATCTCGCTCGAATAAGGATTGGCACTGAGCAGCACGCTCCAGCCGGTGGCTTCGCTGCGCAGGTTGTCGCGTGCGTCGGCTTCCGGCCCGGCCACCTGGATGTCATAGCCCAGGCGCTTGAGCGGCGTGCCGTGCCAGGTCTGCAGGTACACGGTTTCCGGCTTGCGTCCATGGACCGGGAACAGCACGTTGTTGACCCGGTACTTGGCCTGCGCGAGCAGGCGGAAATACTCGGCCGATCCGCGGCGCACGCGCGGCGGGTCGTCCGGGATCGATTCGCTGCCCTGGTAGGCCCAGACGCAATGCAGGTCCGGACGTGCCAGGCGCAGTGCCTCGTACAGATAGCGCGGATTGCCGGCGTAGGTCTTGCCGAGGAAGCTCTCGAACAGCACCAGGTCCTCGCGCAGCGGCAGTTCCTGCAGCCACTGCGGGTAGCGTGCCTTGGCGTTTTCGTCGGCCATCACCCGGGCGTGCTGTTCGCGCGGCGCGCTGTACAGCACCAGCGAATCGGCGCTGTCGCTCAGATAGGCCGACAGCCCGTGCTCGCCGAGGCGGGCGGAGAAGAAGTGGCGCTCGCCAGCCGGTGCACGGCCACGCAGCGGCTCGTCGCTGCCGTCGTCAGAGCGCAGCGATACATCCCAGCGCAGCGGACGGTCATCGAGCAGGGCATGCAACGGCACGCGGGCACGCAGTGCGCCACCGGCGGCTTCTGAAGACGGCTGCAAGGCGAGCGCGGACGGCCGGCCACGCGGTTGCAGACGCAGCTGGCGCGCGGCGGTGACGCCCCGAAGCTCCACGCACAAGGTGGCATCACCTTCCAGGCGCAGGTCGAGCTCGGCCATCATCACCGGCGCCCAGCCTGGGCCACGGCCAGCGTCGGCGCGCTCTGGCGGATGATCGCCTTCAGCGCCGAACTCGAAATATCCTGGGTGCGCGGCAGGTAGCGCACTTCGCAATAGCGCAGCAGCTCGTCGAAGTGGCCGGTCCAGTCCGAACCCATCACCAGCGCGTCGGCGCCGAGGCGGCGGATGTCGTCGGCCTTCTGCTGCCAGGTCTCTTCGGGGAACACATCGTCGACATAGCGCACCGCGCGCAGTACCGCCTCGCGGTCGGCGTAGCACTGGGTCGACTGCTTCTGCTTCAGGGCATTGAAGGCGTCGCTGGACAGGCCCACCACCAGCCGGTCGCCCAGGGCCCGGGCCCGACGCAACAGGTTGACGTGCCCGACATGCAGCAGGTCGAAGGTGCCATAGGTGAGGATGAGGGCCATTGCAGGGCGCTCCCAGCAGACGGCGGTTTGCCGTGCCGGTAGCGATGCAAGGCGCGTGCCGCGCTCAGTCCCGGGTCGGGTCCCACCAGCGTGAACGCGGTACGGCGGCGGCTGCGGCGGCCGGGTCGGCCGGCAGGTGCGACAGGTGCGGGCGTTCCCAGGCCACGTCGCGGCGCACCACCCGGGCCGGGCGGCCGACGGCGATGCAGTTGTTGGGGACCGGGCCGGTGACCACGCTGTCCAGGCCGATCACGCTGCCATCGCCGACCTCGGTGCCGCCCATGCAGCGGGTGCCGTAGGCCAGCCAGACGTGGTTGCCGATGACCACGTCCAGCGCCGGATTGACGCGCTCGCCGCTGTGTACGTCGAAGATCGGGTGGGCATCGTCGCAGCGCAACTGCACGTCCGAGGCGAACATGCAGTCTTCACCGATCAGCACGCTGGCGCCCTCGCTGGCGCCGATGAAGCAGCGCGCGGTCGTGGTGGTGTCATCGCCCACCACGATGCGGCTGCCATGGCCGATGCGCAGCAGCGCCGAGAACATGCCGCCGGGGTTGCCGCGGCCCAGCCGGCACTGGCCGCCGTCGCCGTTGAACTCGACGGTGACCGTGCCGGGGCGGGCGAGGGGGTCGAGTTCGAGCAAGCAGTTGCTGGCGCGGAAATGCACGGTCAGGCGCGGCAGCAGGGCGGCCGGGGCGATGATCCGATTACCGCGCGCGTCGGTCACGGTCTGCGACGACAGGTCTTCGGATGACGGGGCGATGGCGGACATTACGGTTCTTTGACGGGCGAAGACGGGCGGGGACGCGGTGGCGCCGACAAAAACCCGGCGGCGGGGCCGGGTCTGCCCGCTCAGCCGGCCAGTTCGGTCTGCTCGCGGTCGATGCCGTACTTGCGCAGCTTCTCCACCAGCGTCGTGCGGCGCAGGCCCAGCAGTTGGGCGGCATGGGCGACCACGCCCTGGGTGCGTTCCAGCGCCTCGTTGATCAGCGCCAGCTCGATGCTGGCCATGTGGCCGCGCAGGTCGATGCCATCGTCCGGCAGGTTGACCGCATTGGCCGCCTCCTCCGCGGTCTTGTGGCGCTCGTGCAAGGCCGATATGGGAGCGCTCCCAATCGCGGCCAGCGGCGGCGCGGCGACGATCGCCTCGGGCAGCGGCTGGAAGTCGCCGCGGTAGCGCGCCGGCAAATCCTGCACCCGCACCAGGCCACCCGGATGCAGCACCGCCAGGCGCTCGACCAGGTTGGTCAGCTCGCGCACATTGCCCGGCCACTCGTAACCGCGCAGCGCCTGCAGCGCCTCGTCGGCGAAGCGCACTTCGCCACGGCCGGTACGCGCCAGCTGCGCGGCGATGGTCTGCACCAGGATCGGCAAATCGTCGACGCGATCGCGCAGCGAAGGCATCTCGATCGGGAACACATTCAACCGGTAGAACAGGTCTTCGCGGAAAAGGCCATCGCCGATGCGGGTTTCCAGGTTGCGGTGGGTCGCGGCGATGACGCGCACGTTGCAGCGGATGGTCTGGCCACCGCCGACGCGCTCGAAGCTGCGCTCCTGCAGCACGCGCAGCAACTTGACCTGCATCGGCAGCGACATGTCGCCGATTTCGTCGAGCAGCAGGGTGCCGCCCTCGGCCATCTCGAAGCGGCCCTTGCGCGCGCTCAGCGCGCCGGTGAAGGCGCCCTTCTCGTGGCCGAACAACTCGCTTTCCAGCAGATCCGGCGGAATCGCGCCGCAGTTGATCGCCACGAACGGGCCATCGCGACGTGGCGACTGCTGGTGGATCGAGCGCGCCACCACTTCCTTGCCGGTGCCGGACTCGCCCAGCACCAGCACGGTGGTATCGAACGCGGCGACCTGGTCGATGAGCCGGCGCAGCTGCTGCACCGCCTGGCTGTGCCCGGTCGGGCCGGTATCGGCCTGGGTGCCGGCCTGGTGCTCGGCATCCAGGCGCTTGAGACTGGCCCGGCGCAACAGCGCTTCGAGCTGGGTGTGGCGCAGGGGGGTGTCGAGCGCCCACACATTGGCCTCGTGCAGGTCGTGCGAGGCGGCGAACTGGCCCGGGTCGCCCTCCATCAACAGCACCGGCGGCGGCAGCTTGGCCTTGGCCAGCCAATCGAAGAAGCGCGTGGCCGACGCGGCATCGCCGGCCGAGCCGACCATCACCGCCATCCATTCGTCCTGGCGGTGGCGCTCCGGGTTCAGGTCGGCGCCATCGGTGACCCAGCGCGGGTTGAAGTCCATGAACTCCAGCAGCGATACGGTGCGCTCGGCGCGTACCGCATCGCTGTCGATCAACAGGATGCGTGACTCACTCATTCGTACGCGCCTCCGTCAGGCCCTCCAGGATCGGCATCACTTCCTGGATATACGACAGCTTGCTGACGAAGTTATCCGCACCGGCGCGAAGCGCGTGTTCACGGTGCTCGGCGTCGTCGAAATGGCTGGCGATGACGATGTAGGGCGGGTCGTCCTGGGTCTTGATCAGGCGGGTGGCCTGCAGGCCGCCCATCTCGGGCATGGCCAGGTCCATCAGGACCACGCGCGGGCGCAGGCTCTCGGAGCGTTCGATCGCCTCCAGGCCGTTGCCGGCGCTGCCGACGATGTCCAGCCACTCGACCTTGCGGAAA
>Ga0160434_100500_pt1 | contig 10452 bp, 10 predicted proteins | sample HID1973I_E0MG_FD_108273 | JGI IMG/M metagenome (GOLD analysis project Ga0160434, IMG submission 108273) | Enriched mosquito-associated microbial communities from UW Madison campus, WI, USA - HID1973I_E0 MG | ecosystem: Host-associated > Arthropoda: Insects > Digestive system > Unclassified ...
AGCCAACGGTGGCGCCGGCGGTCTCGCCCAGGGCGTCGGCGGCATACACGGAGAACGCGCCGCTGGTGGGCTTGGCCGCGGCCATCTCGCCCAGCGCGTTCATCACGATGATCACCAGCGCGCCGGCGACCAGGTAGGAGATCAGGACCGCCGGGCCGGCCGCCTGCACGCCGACGCCGGAGCCGAGGAACAGGCCGGCGCCGATCGCGCTGCCGAGGCCCATCATGATCAGCTGGCGCGGCTTGAGCGCGTGGCTGAGGCGTTCGGGGGCGGCGATCGGCTGGGTCATGGGTCCGGACTGGCTGGCGATGAACGGGACACGATACGCGGTGGGGTTGGTTCGCGCCTAGCCGCAGTGCGGGAAATTTCTTGACGGGTTTTTGCGCGGGGTCGGGTCGGGGTTCCATCGGCGTTGCGTGACCGTTCGTATCCCAAGCTGACAGAGTGCGACCGCTGTCCTACCCCAGGTTCTCCCGCAGCGCCGGCAGGTAGCGCCGGCTGCACGGCAGGACGCTGCCGTCGTCCATGTGGATGCGGGCGTCGCCGCTGTCGATCGGTTCGATCGAGACGATGCGGCGCAGGTTGACCAGGTAGCTTCGGTGCACGCGGACGAAGGCCGCCGGGTCCAGCCGGGCTTCGATCGCCGCCATGGTGCTGCGCAGCGGGTAGTCGTGGCTGCGCAGGTGCAGGTTGACGTAGTTGCCCGAGGCCTGCAGCCATTCGATGTCGGCGGCGGCGACGAGGAAGTCGCGGCCGAGCTTGCGCACCAGGAAGCGTTCGGGCCGGTCGATCGGTTCCAGCGGCGGGCCTTCGTCGGGGGCGTCGAACAGCTTGGCCTCGCCCTGCAGGCGCCGGCCGAACCAGGCGGCGGCGTGCATGGTGATGACCAGCAGGGCGAAGGTGCGTACGTCCTTGAGGTATTCGTAGCCCCAGCGCACCCAGATGTCGCCGAAATCGTAGTGACCGCCGGCCATGGCGTAGACCAGCTTGCGCAGGGCGACCATGCCGGCCACATGCAGCAGCGACCACAGCACGCTGCCGGCCAGGTAGAGCGGCAGGCGCCGGTGCCAATTGTCCGCGTGCAGGGGCCAGCGTTCGCAGCCGCGCAGGACGAAGGGCAGCAAGGCCAGCGAGACGCTGACGCTGGTCAGCTCCCAGGTCAGAAGCTGCCAGGCGGCGAACGGCACGCCATCCATGATCTCGGTGGCGGTGTTGCCAAGGGCGGCGGCGAGGAATAGCCCGATCCACAGGAAGGCCACCCAGCGGCGGCTGCGCGGTGCAGAGGCGGCGGAAGCCGGCTCGATGTCGGCATCGAGGTCCGGGGTGGCGGGCGGCAGGTCGGCGGGGCGGCTCATGCCGCGCATTCTAGGCAATGTGGCGGCGCCGGCCGACCCACGTCGTCCCACGCGGCCCGCGATTCGTCCCTGGGCCACGACAGGCGGTCACTTTGCGCCCCGCTGGATGGCCCGGCCGACAACGATGGCGCCTCCTATCCACCGGAATCCCGCCATGTCCCGCCGCTACGACATCGACGCCTTGCGCGTCGTCGCCTTCGGCCTGTTGATCCTCTACCACGTCGGGATGATCTACGTCGCCGACTGGGGATTCCACATCAACAGCACGCATATGTCCGACTGGCTGCAGTGGCCGATGCTGGTGCTCAACCGCTGGCGGATGCCTTTGCTGTTCATGATTTCCGGCATCGCGCTTGGGCTGATGCGCCCCACCGCGCTGTCGCGCACCGCACTGCTACGCAGCTGGCGCCTGTTGCTGCCGCTGCTGTTCGGGATGTTCGTCGTCGTCCCGATCCAGCCCTATTGCGAAGCGCTGGCCCACGGCCGCATCGACCCGGGCTTCGTCGACTTCCTGTTGCGCTACTGGCAGGTGCGGCCGTGGCCGCCGGGTACCTTCACCGGAGCCGAGTTCGGCATTACCTGGAACCACCTGTGGTACCTGGCCTACCTGTGGCCGTACACGATGCTGTTGCTGGGGCTGCTCGCCGTGCTGCGACTTCCGGCGCTGCAGGCGCCGCTGGCACGGCTGCGTGCACTGCGCGTGCCGGCCGTCGCCTGGCTGCTGCTGCCGGTGGCATGGGAGGCGGTCAACCTGCTGTGGGTGATGCCACGCTGGGAACCCACCCATACGCTGGTCGGCGACTGGTTCGTGCATGCCGAATCGCTGCCGCTGTTCCTGCTCGGCTACGCCATCGCCCGCCAGGACAGCTTCTGGGCGCGTGTTCGCGATTGGCGCTGGCTCACGCTGGGCCTGGCCGTGCTGTGCATCGGCACCGAGCTGGGGTTGAAGGCCGCCGGCCAGCATCATGTCGAAGTGCATGGCCTGTGGGCGCGGGTGCCGTGGTCTGCCATCGAGCGCATCGCCCGCGCCGGCTATACCTGGACCGCGCTGCTGGCGATCTTCGGCTGGGGCCAGGTGTGGTTGAACCGGCCGTTCCGCTGGCTGCCGTACTGCACCGAGGCGGTGTATCCCTGGTACATGCTGCACCAGAGCGTGATGATCCCGCTGGCGCTGTGGTTGATGTCGCTGCATCTGGGTCCAGTGCTGGAACCGGCGCTGGTCGTGCTGGGCACGGTGGCCGGCTGCCTGCTGCTGCACGAGTTGGTGATCCGGCGGATCGGCTGGCTGCGGCCCTGCTTCGGCCTCAAGGCGAGGCCGAAGGCCGCGTCGATGGCCCTGCCTGCCACCGCGCCGGCCTGATCTGAGGCGGCGCGGCGGCCAGGCGATCAGCCGACGATGTCGAGCTGATTGTCGCTGCGGTTGGCGTCCGGAAGCTTGGCGTCCGGGTCCAGCCGCACATGCAATACCTTCTGCTGCGTGGGCACGCGCACTTGCGGCGTAGCTTGCTGCAACCAGGCCTCGACCGGCACGCGCTGGTCGAGGTGACTGCCATCGGCCAGGTCGATGCGCAGCGTCGCCGGCATCACCAGCTTCTGCCGGCTGCCCAGCGTCACCAGCATGCCCTTGGCTGGATCACCATCGACGTACTTGGCCTCGCGCACGCCCATGTCCAGCTGCCAGTTGTTGAAGTACCAGCCGCGCCACCACCACGACAGGTCCTCGCCCGATTCGCTTTCCATCAGGCGGAAGAAGTCCGACGGCGTGGGGTGCTTGAACGCCCAGGTCGCGATGTACTTGCGGAACGCCGGATCGAAGCGCTCGGGCCCCAGGACCCGGTCGCGCAGCAGCACCAGGCCCAGCGCGCCCTTGAAGTAGGTCAGCGGGTGGCGGTATTTCTCGCTGGTGGCGTCGGCGGTATCCATCAAGGTCGGCGCGTCGGCGTCAGCCAGCAGCGGCAGGATTTCGTCGACCGGGTTGCCGCCCTTGGGCGCGTACTCCGAGTCGCGCTTGGGCGCGTATTCGCCGTGGTTGAAGGCGTCGGAAGCGTAGATGTCGATGAAGGTGTTGAAGCCCTCGTCCATGAAAGCGTGCCGGCGCTCGTTGGAGCCGACGATCATCGGGAACCAGGTGTGGCCGATTTCATGCGCGCTGATCCAGAACAGCGGTTTGCCGGCGTCGTCCATGCCGTCGAACACGATGCCCGGGTATTCCATGCCGGCGCCATGGCCGCCGAGGTTGACCGCCACCGGCCACGGATACGGATACCACTGCGAGAAGTGTTCGATTGCGCCCTTCACGTATTCGGTGGAGCGGTTCCACTTGTCCGCGCCGACGCCTTCGACCGGGTAGACCGACATCGCCATCGCTTGCCGGCCCTGCGGCAGGTTGATGCGCGCCGCATCCCAGACGAAGGCCGGCGAGGCAGCGAAAGCAACGTCGCGGCTGTTGGCCATGTGGAAGCGCCAGGTGCGGGTGCCGCTGCGGGTCGGGCGGCTGGCCGGGTCACGCACTTCTTCCGGTGTGCGGATCAGCACGGTGCTGTCGCTGGCGGCGGCCTGGCGCAGGCGCTCGCGCTGGGTGGCGGTCAGCACGTCCTGCGGGTTGACCAGTTCGCCGGAGCCGGCGACGAGGAAGTCCCAGGGCACGGTGACGGCGTAGTCGAAGTTGCCGTATTCGAGATAGAACTCCGAGCCGAGGTAGGGCTGGGTGTCCCATCCGCGCAGGTCGTCGTAGACGGCCATGCGCGGATACCACTGCGCGATCTCGAAGATTTCGCCATTGCGGCTCGGAGTGACGGCGGTCCGCCCGCCCCAGGTGCCGGGAATGTCGTAGTCGTAGCGCACGTGCAGCTTGAGTGCCTGGCCCTGCCCTGGCAGCGGCTGCGGCAGGTCCACGCGCATGCGGGTGTCGTCGACCAGATAGTGCGCGGCCACGCGCTTGCCGCCGCGCTCGACCTCGACCGCGGCAATGCGCAGGCCGTCGGTGGTCTCGCTGCGGCGTCCCGGGCGGGCGGCGCTGGCGCGCGAGTCGGCGCGATAGATGTTCTGGTCCAGTTGCAGCCAGAGCACGTCAAGCGTGTCCGGGCTGTGGTTGGTGTAGGTGATGGTGGCCTCGCCGGAGAGGCGGTGCGCGGCCGGGTCGATGGTTGCACGCAGGTCGTAGTCGGCCTGGTTCTGCCAGAACAACGGGCCGGGCACGCCACCGCCGCTGCGCAGCGCGTTGGCCTGCTGCGGCAGCTGCAGTGGGGCGAACAGTTCGCGCGGATCGAAGCGGTTGCCGGCGGCTTGGGCGACCGCGGAGAGGGCCAGGCAGGCCAGCATGGCCAACGGGGAGCGCAGCGACAGGCGCATCGATAGTTCCGGGGAGCGAGGGAGACGCCATCGTAGGCAGTGCGGACGCTGGGGGCGCACTGCCATTGGTCATTGGGGTGGCGTTTTTTACACGCTGCTGCGGGTTTGCGGCTTCGCTCGTCGGGGCTGAAGCCCCTCCTACAACGTCTCAGCCCAGCAGGGTCTCGAGTACGGCCATGCGTACAGCCACGCCGTTGGCGACCTGGCGCAGCACCCAGGATTGCGGACCATCGACGACTTCGTCGGTGATCTCGACGCCGCGGTTGATCGGGCCCGGGTGCAGCACGGCCGCTTCCGGGGCGGCGCCGCGCAGGCGCTCGGCGGTCAGGCCGTAGCGGGCGTGGTAGTGCTCCAGCGACGGCACCAGGCCTTCTTCCATGCGCTCGCGCTGCAGGCGCAGCATCATCACCGCGTCCACGCCTTCGAGCATGGCGTCGAGGTCGTCGCCGACCTGGCAGCCAGCGAGGATGCCGTCCTCCGGCAGCAGCGAGGCCGGCCCGCAGACGCGGATCTCGCCGGCGCCCAGCGTGCGCAACGCATGCAGGTCCGAGCGCGCCACGCGCGAGTGCTTCACGTCGCCGACGATCAGCACCTTCAGCCGGGAGAAGTCCGCGCCCTTGGCCTGGCGCAAGGTCAGCATGTCGAGCAGGCCCTGGGTCGGGTGGGCGCTGCGGCCGTCACCGGCATTGATCAGCGCGGTGCCCTCGCCCGCTTCGCCGGCCAGGCGCTCGACCGCGCCGTCTTCGGGATGGCGCACGACGAAGCCGCGCACGCTCATCGCTTCGAGGTTCTTCAGCGTGTCGCGGTCGGTCTCGCCCTTGCGGGTCGAGGAAGTCGAGGCGTCGAAGTTCAGCACGTCGGCACCGAGCCGCTGCGCCGCCAGCTGGAACGAACTGCGCGTGCGCGTGGACGGTTCGAAGAACAGCGTGCATACCGCACTGCCGGCCAGCACGTTGCGCTTGCCGACGCGACCGACCGCGGCGTCGCGGATCTGCCCGGCGCGGTCCAGCAACTGCAGCAGCGTGGCGCGCGGCAGGCCTTCGAGGGTGAGCAGGTGACGCAGGCGGCCGTTGGAATCCAGTTGTAGGGTCATGGTCGACAGAGGCGGTTCTAGGGAAGGGGTTGGGCCTGGCCGGGCGCCGACAGCCAGCGCTCGACGATGACCGCGGCGGCCACGGCGTCCAGGGCCTCGGCATCGCGGCGGCGCTTGCGGCCTTCGGCACGGTCGCGTGCGAAACGCTGCGCGGCCTCCACCGAGCTGGAACGCTCGTCCACCAGCATCACCGGCAATTTGTAACGTTCGCGCAGCTGGCGGGCGAAGGCATGGGCGCGCTTGCGTGCCGGCTGGTCCTTGCCATCCAGGGTGAGGGGGTCGCCGACCACCAGCCCGCCGGGGCCCCATTCGCGATGCACGCGATCGAGCGCCACCCAGTCGGGCCCGGCTTCGCGCACGTCGATGACCGCCACGGCGCGGGCGCCGGCGCCGAGCGCGCTGCCGACGGCCACGCCAATCCGTCGCGAGCCGACATCGAAGCCGAGCACGGTGGCGTCGCTGCGGATCGCCGGGGCGTCAGGCATGCCCGCTGTAGTCGGTGAGGCGGAACAGGTCCACGCCGATGCGCCCGGCGGCGGCCTGCCAACGCTGCCCCAGCGGTTCGTCGAACAGCAGTTCGGCGTCGGCGGGCGCGGTGAGCCAGCTGTTCTCGCCGATCTCCAGCTCGAGTTGGCCGGCGCCCCAGCCGGCGCAGCCGAGCGCGACCAGCGCGCGCGCCGGTCCGTTGCCGTCGGCCATGGCTTCGAGCACGTCGCGGGAGGTGGTCAGGTAGAGGCCATCGCCGAGGGCCAGGCTGGAATCCCAGGGCAGGCCGTCGTGGACGACGAAGCCGCGCTCGGGGTGCACCGGGCCGCCGCTGAGGACGACGCGTTCGCGCAGGCCCTGGTCGTCGGTCTCGATGCCCATCTGCCCGAGTACTTCGCCGAGGGTGTACTCGGATGGGCGATTGATCATGACGCCCATGGCGCCGTTGTCGTCGTGCTGGCAGATCAGCGCGACGCTGCGCGAGAAGTTGGGGTCCGATAGCGCCGGCAGCGCGATCAGGAGATGGCGGGTTAGGTGGGTGGCCGGCGCGGACATGGGGCTATTTTAGGCCCTGTGGGTGTCGAGTGCGTCATTTTCGATTGCGCTGGGTTATCGGCGGCGAGCGGGGGCGGGCCCCTTTCGGGACACGTCGTGAACCCATCCCTGGGGACTGCTTGGCAACATCCATGTTGCCAAGCGTCCCGAAAGGGGCCCGCCCCCGCTCGCCCGATGGTTGACCGCGATTTGTGGGAAGGGGCGCCCTCATCCGCCCCTGTCGGGGCACCTTCCCCCACCAGTGGGAGAAGGAAGGCTGGGCTCACTGCAGTCTGTGTGGGTCGCGTCAGCTATCCTTTTGCACATGAGCGGCTACTGCAACATTGCCCCGGGCCATCCGGTCCACGGCCATTACCACGACCAGGAATACGGCTTCCCGCAACGCGATGAAGCCGAGTTGTTCGAGCGCCTGCTGCTGGAGATCAACCAGGCCGGGCTCAGCTGGGAGACGATCCTGAAGAAGCGCGAAGGTTTTCGCCGGGCGTATTCGGCCTTCGATGTCGATGCGGTGGCGGCCTATGGCGAGAAGGACATCGCGCGGCTGATGGCGGAGCCGGCGATCATCCGCAATCGGCTGAAGGTACTGGCGGCAATCCATAACGCGCAGGTCATCCAGGGGCTTCGGGCCAGCCATGGGGGATTCGCCAGTTGGCTGGACGCCCACCATCCGCGCGGCAAGGCCGACTGGGTGAAGCTGTTCAAGAAGACCTTCCGCTTCACCGGTGGCGAGATCACCGGTGAGTTCCTGATGAGCCTGGGGTACCTTCCCGGCGCGCATCGCGCCGATTGCCCGGTGTTCGTGCGCATCGACGAGCTTGGGCCACCCTGGCGCACGGCCTGAGGCACTTCCACGCGGCCTGCACGATCCCGCCACGCGCACTTACGCCATGCTCGCCAGGGTAGGCGCATGAGCATTCGCATCGGCATTTCCGGGTGGCGTTATCCGCGATGGCGCGGCCGCTTCTATCCCGCAGGGCTGGTACAGCGTGAAGCGTTGGCCTATGCGGCGCGGTGCTTTCCCAGTATCGAACTCAACGGCTCGTTCTATTCGCTGCAGCGGCCGGAGAGCTGGCAAGCGTGGCATGACGACACACCGTCACGCTTTGTTTTCGCGGTGAAGGGCCCACGCTTCATCACCCATAACAAGCGCCTGCGGGACTGCGACACGGCACTGGCGAACTTCTTCGCGTCCGGCCTGTTGAACCTGGGCGCCAAGTTCGGTCCGATCCTGTGGCAGCTGCCGCCGACATTGCAATTCGACGCGGAGGTACTGGCTGCCTTTCTCTCGTTGCTGCCCAAAACCACGCAAGCAGCCGCGGCCCTGGCGCAGGGTCGCGACCGCACGTTGATGCGCGGACGCAGCGTGCTGAAGGAAACGGTGCGGCGACGCATCCGGCATGCGTTGGAAGTGCGCCATGAGAGCTACCAGAATGCCGATTTCATCGCCCTGCTGCGCCGCCATGGCGTAGCACTGGTAGTGGCCGATTCGGCGCGCCGCTACCCGCTGATGGAGGATGTCACGGCGGATTTCGTTTACGTGCGCCTGCACGGTGATGCCGAGCTCTACGCCAGTGGTTACGGCGACACGGCACTGGCCCGCTGGGCCAAACGCATTGATCGCTGGCATCAAGGCGGCGAGCCGCGCGACGCCGCGCGCCATGCGCCGCCTGCGGCCGCCCGCGAGCGCCGCGATGTGTATTGCTATTTCGACAATGACGCCAAGGTACATGCGCCGTTCGACGCGGCGGCGCTGATGCGGCGCCTGGGACAGACGCCCGGTTGCGAGCGCGGCTAGACGCCCATGTACCGGTGCGGGCGGTGGTTGAACATCAGCACCAGGCTGAGCACCAGCGCACCCAGCGCGGAGTAGATGACTTTGTCCGGCGAGAGCAGGAAGAAGGCGGCCACCATCAGGCAGGCGTCGAAACTGAGTTGCACGCGGCCGGCGCTGATGCCGCGGGTCTGTTGCAGGTAGACGGCCAGGATGCCGACGCCGCCCAGGCTGCCGCGGTGGCGAATGAAGAACAGGATGCCGAGCCCGGACAGCGCGCCGCCCGCCAGCGCGGAGAACCATGGGCTGATGTGCGCGAATGCCGCCCAGCGCGGCAGCAGGTCGGTCAGTGCGCCACAGGCGCCGACGGCCAGGAAGGTCTTGGCGGTGAACTCCCAGCCCATCCGCCGCACCGATAGCCAGTAGAACGGCAGGTTGACCAGCACGAACACCAGGCCGAAATTCCAGCCGAGGGCGTAGTGCAGCAGGAACGAGACGCCCGCCATGCCGCCGATGAACAGCCCGCCCTTGGCGAAGATCGCCAGGCCCATCGAGGCCACCAGGGTGGCCAGCACCATGCCCTGCATGTCCTCGGCCACTGAATGGTGGAAGGCGCGGTCGTCGGCTACGGTGCCGGCCGAGTCGGGCGGTGGGGTCAGCGGCCCGGCGGTGACCAGGGGACTGTCGGAATGCACGGCTTCGCCGCCGGCCGGCAGGTCGGAAACGGTGGAGTTCATGGGAGGCATCGGTGACGCGGGGGCGCGTATTAGACACCAAGCCCGCGGCCGTTGCATGAAGCGTCGGCCTGGCGACTCAGGGCGGCATCCGCAGCAGCATTGCCAGGACGCTCGCGGCCAACCCCAGCAACCAGATGACGCCCGCCAGGGCAGCACATGCCCATTGCCACGCGGACATGTGGTCATGGGACTGCGCGGGTAACGCGTCCTTGACACGGGCGCGGCGCAGGCGCGCGTTGACCGGCAACAGCGGCAGCACCAGCAGCGGGGCCAGCGCGCCCCAGCCATTGGGCAGTGCGCAAAGCGCCAACAGCAGCAGGAACAGCACCGCCCAGCCAATCGCCCAGGCGGCGCCGAAACCACCGCTGGCGCGACCCAGCGCGCGCAACAGCCAAGCCAACGAGAACGGCCAGAACGCCATCCGTGCTTCCACCCACAGGGATCGGGATCGCGCCGCCGCCAGTCCACGCCAGTTCCGGTACATCCACAACAACAGGTAGAGGCCCCCGGTGGTAAGGCCCAGTACCAACAACTTGGTCTGTGTCGGCGCAAACAGTTGCGCCCGCTGCGGTGCGGCAGCGGGCGCGGGGATCGACGACAGGACTTCGCCGGAATCGGCCATCAACGAACTTCAGCGATTTCCACGCCATCCATGCCCTGGGCCAGGGTCTTGGCATCGCCACCCTGCGAGAGCTTGATGCGCAGGCGCACTTCGTTCTGCGAGTCGGCGTAGCGCAGGGCGTCCTCGTAGGAGATCTCGCCGGCCTGGTACAGCTCGAACAGGCTCTGGTCGAAGGTCTTCATGCCCAGGTTGGTGGACTCCTTCATCACTTCCTTGATCTTGTGGATCTCGCCGTCGCGGATGTAGTCCTGGATCAGCGGGGTGCCGAGCAGGATTTCCATCGCCACGCGGCGGCCCTTGCCGTCCGGGGTCGGCACCAGCTGCTGGGCGACCACGCCCTTGAGGTTCAGCGACAGGTCCATCAACAACTGGCTGCGGCGATCCTCGGGGAAGAAGTTGATGATGCGGTCCATCGCCTGGTTGGCGTTGTTGGCGTGCAGGGTGCACAGCACCAGGTGGCCGGTTTCGGCGAAGGCGATGGC
>Ga0160434_100503_pt1 | contig 10384 bp, 10 predicted proteins | sample HID1973I_E0MG_FD_108273 | JGI IMG/M metagenome (GOLD analysis project Ga0160434, IMG submission 108273) | Enriched mosquito-associated microbial communities from UW Madison campus, WI, USA - HID1973I_E0 MG | ecosystem: Host-associated > Arthropoda: Insects > Digestive system > Unclassified ...
ACGACGAGGATAGACACACATGAGCATCAACAAGCTGCTGATCGCGATGGCTCTGGGCCTGGCCCTGACCGCCTGCTCGAAGCCGGAACAGGCGCAGGACGCCGCTGCTTCGGCCAACGAAGCTGCCACCGACGCCCAGGCTGCTGCCGACCAGGCTGCTGCCACCGGCGCCCAGACCGCCGACGCTGCCCAGGCTGCTGCTGACACGGCTGCTACCGCTGCCGACACCGCTGCCGACGCTGCTCAGGCCGCCACCGCTGCGACCACCGACGCTGCTGCCGACAAGGCTGCCGACACCGCCAAGGCTGCCGACGACGTCGCTGGCCAGGCCAAGGACGCTGCCGAAGAAGCCAAGAAGTAATAACTTCTTCGCGTCTGGCAAGTCCGAGAAAGCCGCCGGGAAACCGGCGGCTTTTTCTTTGCCCGCGACTTGCCTGCGTGCCGGATTCACGTTGCCCACTACGGCCACCGCACTAAGCTCGGGCTCCCACTACCTTCGACGGGAATTCCGATGCGTATCCATACCCCCCTGCTGACTGGCCTGGTGCTGATGCTGTCGCTGAGCGCTTGCCAGGGCCCGCAGGCCGAGCAGGCCAAGCGCGACGCCGCCTCGGCCGCCAATAACGCCGCTGCCGCCACCGACCAGGCCGTGGACCGCGCCGCGGCCAAGACCAAGGCCGCCTCCGAGCGTGCGTCCGTGTATGCGCAGAACGCCGCGCAGGACGCCTCGGTGGCCGCCGACCGCGCCGGCAACGCCACCCGCGACGCCGCCGCCCGCGCAGCGGACGCCACCGCCGATGCGGCCCAAACCACTGCGGACAAGGCACGCGACATGGCCGAGAAGGCCAACCAGGCGGCCAAGGACGACGACGCGCGCCATTGAGCCGGTCGCCGTTGACCGCATCGCTGCGGTCGATTCAGTCCATCGCCCGTGCCAGCACCGCGTCGACCGGCGCGGCGTCTGGCAGGGTGCCGAAGGCCAGGCCATGGTCGCCGTCCAGGCGCGTGGCCACGAACGCCGCCGCTGCCGGACTGCCGATTCGCAACAGCAGCGCCGCCTGCAACGCCAACACGCAACGCTCTGCGATGCGTCGCGCGGAAAATTCATCGGCGCCCTGCGACAGGTCCGCACGCACCCGTGCCACGGCGGCGGCGTAGCCCGGCGATGCATCGCCCGCCCGCTCCAGCTCCGCCAGCAAGGCCTGCACCACCAGAGGCTCGCGCCCGAGCGCACGCAGCACGTCCAGGCACTGGATGTTGCCGCTGCCTTCCCAGATCGAATTGAGCGGCGCCTGCCGATACAAGCGCGGCAGCATCGACTCTTCCACGTAACCCGCCCCGCCCAGGCACTCCTGCGCCTCGTTGACGAAGGCCGGTGCGCGCCGGCATAGCCAGTATTTGCCGAGCGCAGTGGCCAAGCGCGCGAACGCCGCTTCGCGCGGATCGCTGCCAGCGCGATCCACCGCCCGCGCCACCCGCAACGACAGCACCGTCGCCGCCTCCGACTCGATCGCCAGGTCGGCCAGCACGTTGGCCATCAGCGGATGCTCGACCAGGCGCCGGCCAAACGTGCGCCGGTGGCGCGCGTGATGCAGCGCCTGGATCAGCGCCATGCGCACCTCGGCCGCGGCGCCGAGCATGCAGTCCAGCCGCGTCATCATCACCATTGGGATGATGGTCGCCACGCCGCGCCCTTCGTCACCGATACGGCGCGCCCAGGCACCGCAGAACTCGACCTCGCTGGAGGCGTTGGACCAGTCGCCGAGCTTGTCCTTCAACCGCATCAGCCGGAACGCATTGCGGCGTCCGTCGTCCAGGCGGCGCGGCATCAGCAGGCAGGTCAGCCCGCCGGGCGCCTGCGCCAGCACCAGGAAGCCGTCGGACATCGGCGCGGAGAAGAACCATTTGTGGCCGACCAGCGCATACGCGTCTTCGCCCCGCAACGGCGTGGCGACGGTCGCGTTGGCGCGCACATCCGAGCCGCCCTGCTTCTCGGTCATGCCCATGCCCAAGGTGATGCCGGTCTTGCTGGCGATCGGCACATCGGCCGCGTCGTAGACCGGCGCGGCCGCCTTGCGCGTCCACTCGGCCAGGCCGGCGTCCTGGCGCAGGACCGCGACGCCGGCGTGGGTCATCGTCAGCGGGCAGCTGGTACCGGCCTCGGCCTGGTGATGCAGGTAGCTCAGCGCCGCCCGCGCCACGTGTGCGCCGGGCGTATCGGCATGCCAGGACAACCCCGCCACGCCGTGCTGCTTGGCCAGGTCCATGAGCTGGTGGTAGGCCGGATGGAATTCGACCACGTCGATGCGATGGCCCTGCGCGTCATGCGTGCGCAATCGCGGCCGGTCACGGTTGGCATCGAAGCCGAGGCGATACAGCACATCGCCGGCCAACGCGCCGTAGGAGGCCAGGATCGGCAGGAATCCCTCGCCGCCTTCGCGCGCCACCGCCTCGCGCAGGATGGCATCGCCCCCCCACAGGTCGCGCGGCGCGAACGGCGGCGGCTGGTTCTCCACCGCATGGGTTTCGAACAAGGGCAGGTCCGTGGACGACATCAGCGACTCCCGCGGCGAACTGCGACCATTGTGGCGCATCGCACCCGGTGTGACAGCCGCGCGGATTCTCATCGCCTCCACGCGCCACGCGCGACAGTGGCGCCATGGCCAGTACGCGCGACCTGGTGGTGATGCGACCCGAAGGGCTCTATTGCCCGGCGGGCGATTTCCATATCGATCCCTGGCAACCGGTAGCGCGCGCGGTGATCACGCACGGCCACGGCGACCACGCGCGCGCCGGCATGGGCCGCTACGACTGCCTGGCCGACTGCCTGCCAGTCTTGCGCTGGCGGCTGGGCGAGCAGGACTACCACGCCCATGCAGCGGGCGAAGCCTTCGAACTCGGCAACGCCAAGGTGTCGCTGCATCCGGCCGGCCACGTGTTGGGCTCGGCGCAGGTGCGGATCGAGGCCGAAGGCCAGGTCTGGGTCGCGTCCGGCGACTACAAGCGCCAGCCCGACCCGACCTGCGCGCCATTCGAGCCAGTGCCGTGCGATGTGTTCATTACCGAGGCGACCTTTGCCCTACCCGTCTACCGGTGGCCGCAGACGAGCGCGGTGGTCGACGACATCGTGCACTGGCGCCAGGACTGCGCCGCGCGTGGCGAAGCCGCCGTGCTCTATTGCTACGCGCTGGGCAAGGCGCAGCGCGTGCTGGCCGAGCTGGACGGACGCGGCGAGCCGCCGGTCCTGCTGCACGGCGCGATCGCCGCGGGCGTGGCGGTCTATCGCCAGGCCGGCATCGCGATGATCGAGACCGAAGCGGTTTCCGAACAACCGCGCGGCCAGGATGCGGCCGGCCGCCTGGTCATGGCGCCGCCCTCGGCCGCGGGCAGTGCGTGGCTGCGGCGTTTCCGCCACGCGCAACAGGGCTTCGCTTCGGGCTGGATGCGCATCCGCGGCAATCGCCGCCGACGCAACTACGACCGCGGCTTCGTCGTGTCCGACCACGCCGACTGGCCCGCCCTGCTGCATACCGTCGCGCAAACCGGCGCGCGGCGGGTGATCGCCACCCACGGCAACACCGACGCACTGGTACGCCATCTGTGCGAGCACGGCACCGCCGCCGAATCTTTCCACACCGCCTATGGCGAGGAGGACGCATGAACGTATTTGCCCGCCGCCGCCTGCGCGTCAGCCACGGCGGCCCGCTGAGTGGCGGCAAAGTGTTTCGCCGCGATGTGCTGGGTTTCCGCCTGCGCTGCACCCCGGCCCCGAGCCCGCAACTCGAAGACTTCACCCGCCGCGCGCTGGCCCTTCGCCGCCCTGAAGGTCCGCGCGTTTGAAGCGCTTCGCCGCGCTGTTCCGCGAACTGGACCGCAGCACCGGCACCGGTGACAAGCGCGCCGCGCTGGTCGGCTACTTTCGCGATGCCCCGCCCGCCGATGCGGCCTGGGCGCTGTACCTGCTCAGCGGCGGCAAGATCACCAGCGCGCGCCAGCGCATCGCCAGCACCGGCGAACTGCGCGAGTGGATCACCGAAGTAGCCGGCATTGCCGACTGGCTGGTGGCCGACAGCTACGACCATGTCGGCGACCTCGCCGAAACTTTGGCGTTGCTGCTGGACGATCCGGCCGGCGCCAGCGAGGACGTGCCGCTGTCAGTGTGGATCGAAGCGCGGCTGCTGCCGGTGGCCAACGCGCCGGTCGAGGTGCGCCGCGCGGTGGTCGAAGACGCTTGGCGGACCCTGGATTTCGAACAGCGCCTGCTGTTCAACAAGCTGCTGACCGGGGCCTTGCGCGTGGGTGTGTCGCAGCGACTGGTGCAACAGGCGTTGGCCGAACTGTCGGGCCTGGATATCGCACGCATCGCCCAGCGCATGCTCGGCACCTGGGCGCCGACGCCGGCTTTCCTCGCCGATCTGCTCTCGCACGATGAGCTCGAAAGTGACCGCCAGCAGCCCTATCCGTTCTTCCTCGCCTCGCCACTCGAAGGCGGCCACGAGACACTGGGCGAGATCGCGCACTGGTTGCTGGAATGGAAGTGGGACGGCATCCGCCTGCAGCTGATCCGGCGCGGCGAGGAGGTCGCGCTGTGGTCGCGCGGCGAGGAACGGCTGGATGGGCGTTTCCCGGAGATCGAGCGCGCCGCCGCGGCGCTGCCACCGGGCACGGTGATCGATGGCGAACTGCTGGCCTGGCGCATCGGCGAACCGCAACCGCTGCCATTCGCCGCGTTGCAGACCCGCATCCAGCGCCTGCGCCCCGGACCGAAGACGCTGGCCGATGCGCCTGCGCGCGTGATCGCCTACGACCTGCTGGAACTGGCCGGCGAAGACCTGCGCGAGCGGCCGTTGCACGAACGCCGCGCGTTGCTCGAAGGCGTGCTCGCCACGCTCGGCGATGCGCATCTCATCGCTTCGCCGCTGGTCGAAGCGAACGATTGGGAGGCCGCGGCGACCCAGCGCCTGGAAGCACGCCAACGCGGCGTCGAAGGCCTGATGCTCAAGCGCGCCGACTCGCCATATCGCAGCGGACGCCGCCGCGGCGACTGGTGGAAATGGAAGATCGACCCGCTGACGATCGACGCCGTGCTGATCTACGCCCAGTCCGGCCACGGGCGCCGCAGCACGCTGTATACCGACTACACCTTCGGCCTGTGGCATGAGGACGCCCTGGTGCCGGTCGCCAAGGCGTACTCGGGCCTGGACGATCGCGAGATCCTCGATCTCGATCGCTGGATCCGCGCGCATACCACCGAGCGCTTCGGTCCGGTGCGCGCCGTTACGCCGGAGCATGTGTTCGAACTTGGCTTCGAAGCGGTCAACGCCAGCAAGCGCCACAAGTCCGGGATCGCGGTGCGCTTCCCGCGCATCCTGCGTTGGCGGCACGACAAACGACCGCAGGACGCCGACACCCTGGCCACGCTGCAGGCCCTGGCGCAATGAGTGCGGCCGAGGCGCGGCGCCGCTGGCGCGCCTGGTTCGCGCAGCGTGGCTGGCGGCCCGCGCCGTTCCAGCGCGAAGTCTGGCGACGCTACCTGGCCGGTGAGTCCGGCCTGCTGCACACGCCCACTGGTAGCGGCAAGACCTTGGCCGCCCTCGGCGGCCCTTTGCTCGAAGCGTTGGCCGAAGCCCCCGTGCAGACACCACGCAAAGGCCGCCGCCGTGCCCTGTGGCCGCTGCGCCTGCTGTGGATCACGCCCTTGCGCGCCCTGGCCACCGATACCGCGCGCGCCTTGCGCGAACCGTGCAGCGGGCTCGGCCTGGACTGGGAAGTCGGCCTGCGCACCGGCGATGCCAGCGCGCGCGAGAAGCGCATGGCGCGCGAGGGCCAGGTCGATGCCCTGGTCACCACGCCCGAGTCGCTGGCACTGCTGCTTTCCTATCCCGACAGCGCCGCGCGCCTGCAAAGTTTGCGCTGCGTGGTCGTCGACGAATGGCACGAGTTGCTCGGCAACAAGCGCGGCGTGCTGTTGCAGTTGGGTCTGGCGCGGCTGCGCGCAGTGGCACCCGCGCTGCGGGTTTGGGGACTGTCGGCGACCCTGGGCAACCTGGAGCAGGCCCGCGACGTGCTGCTGCCAGGTCAGCCCGAGGCAGCGATCGTCAGTGGCGTGCGACCTCGCCGACTGACCCTGGAAACCCTGCTGCCCGCTCACGGCGAGCGTTTCCCGTGGGCCGGCCATCTCGGCCTGTCGCAATTGCAACGCGTGATGGACACCTTGCTGTCGGCGGGCACCAGCCTGCTTTTCACCAACACGCGTGCGCAGGCCGAACTGTGGCACCAGGCGCTGGCGGCAGTTTGGCCGGAAGCGCCGGACACCCTCGCCTTGCACCACGGTTCGCTCGACCCCAGCCTGCGCGCACGTGCCGAGGCCGGCCTGCGCGACGGCAGCGTGCGCTGCGTGGTGGCCACTTCGAGCCTGGACCTGGGCGTGGATTTCCCCGCGGTCGACCAGGTGTTGCAGCTTGGCAGTCCGAAAGGCATCGGCCGCCTGCTGCAACGGGGCGGCCGCGCGCGGCATCGGCCGGGCGAATCCGGCCACGTGGTCTGCATCCCGACCCATGCGCTGGAACTGGCCGAATACGCAGCAGCGCGACACGCGCTGGCGCATGGCCGGATCGAAGCGCGCCCGCCGCCGCGCCTGTGCCTGGACGTGCTCGCCCAGCATTGCATCAGCTGCGCGCTCGGCGGCGGCTTCGTCGCTGATGCCTTGTTCGCCGAAGTCCGCGCCACCGACGCCTTCGCGATGCTCGATGCGGCGCACTGGCAAGGCGTACTCGACTTCATCGTGCAGGGCGGTACCGCGCTGGCGAACTACCCCGACTATCACAAGGTGGTGCGCGACGATGACGGCGTCTATCGCGTCAGCGACCGCCGCATCGCCCTGCGCCACCGGCTCTCGATCGGCACCATCACCAGCGACGGCAGCGTGCGCGTGCGCTTCCTGCGCGGCGGCGACCTGGGCTCGGTGGAAGAACAATTCGTTGGCCGCCTGCGCCGCGGTGATCGCTTCCAATTCGCCGGCCGCCTGCTCGAACTGGTGCGGCTGGAGGACATGACCGCCTACGTGCGCCTGGCCAAGGGCGGCGACGGTGCGGTGCCGCGCTGGATGGGCGGCCGCCTGCCGCTGTCGGCCACGCTGGGGCGCGAAATGGAGGCCGTGCTCGGCGCCCCGGACGACTCGCCCGAGCTCACTGCGCTGGCGCCGTTGTTGCGGCTGCAGGCGCGGCTTTCGGCCCTGCCCAGCCCGGGTCGCCTGCTCGCGGAAACCTTGCGCACGCGCGAAGGCCGCCACTTGTTCCTGTATCCCTTCGCCGGCCGCCAGGTCCACGAAGGCCTCGCCGCCCTGCTGGCGCTGCGCTGGGGGCGCCTATCGCCGAACAGCTTTGACTACGCCGCCAACGACTACGGTCTGGTGCTGTCGCCGGCCAATGAGACCGTGCCGGATGCCGCGCTGCTCGCCGAACTACTCACTCCGGCCAACCTGCTCGAAGACCTACGCGAAAGTCTCAACCTGGCCGAACTGGCGCGCCGCCAATTCCGCGAGATCGCCCGCGTCTCCGGCCTGCTGGTGCCGCAGTTGCCCGGCCGCACACCGCGCAGCCAGCGCCAACTGCAAGCGTCGTCCGGACTGCTTTACGACGTCCTGCGCCGCTTCGATCCTTCGCACCTGCTGCTCGAACAGGCCGAACGCGAAGTACTGACCGGCCAGCTCGAACTCGCCCGACTCGCCACCACGCTGGAAGACTGCGCATCGCGCGACCTGGACCTGCGACAGCCACGCAGCCTCACCCCCCTCTCCTTTCCCTTGTGGGCCGAGCGCACCCGTGGCCAGCTCAGCACCGAAGACTGGAAGGCCCGCGTCCTGCGCGCCGCCGCGCAACTGGAGCGCCGCCATGGCGCGTGAGTGGACGGTCGAACTGGCCGGCGAACCGGTGCAACTGCTCGGCGCGCGTGCCCTCTACCGGCCCGCGTCGCAGGCCCTGCTGATCGCCGACCTGCACCTGGGCAAAGGCGACGTATTCCGCCGCGCCGGCATCGGCCTGCCCGCCGGCGGCACCGGCCATGACCTCGAACGCTTGAGTGCGCTCATCGAAACGCACGCGGTGCGCACCCTGTGGATCCTCGGCGATCTGTTGCACGGCGCGGTCAACGACGCCGCCTGGGTGCGGCAGTGGCGGCAGTGGCGACTGCGCCATGCCGCGATGGAGATCGCGGTGATCCGCGGCAACCACGACCGCGCCCTGCAAGCCGACAAACTGCAGGTGCGCGATGCCGGCGAGACCTTCGACGACGGCCGCTTCGTCCTGCGCCATGATCCGCTGCCGGTGGCCGGCCGCCACGTCCTGTGCGGCCACATCCACCCGCAATGCGAACTGCCCGGCGTGCCGCGCCGCTTCCCCGCCTTCTGGCTGCGCGGCGAAGTCACCGTGCTACCGGCGTTCTCGCACTTCACCGCCGGCGTCGTCCCGGTCCTGCGCCGCGGCGAACGCCTGGCGCCATGCGTGGAAGACGACGTCGTCCCGCTGCCGACGCTCCGTTGAAGCGCCTACGCCAGCGCCGCGACGGGCGTGGGCGCGCCACTCGAAGCCAAAGCATCGAGAAACCCCGGCGCCAGCGCCAGGCGCCCCAGCCAGCCGTGCTGCGTACCACTGAGCACCCGCAACATATGTCCGCGCCCGCCCGGCAGTCGGCCTAGCGGCCGCAGCCCCACATCGCGCGCCCGTGCCGCCAGATCGCGATCGGACTGGAACAACGGCGTCAGCCAGCGGCTCCAGAAGTGATAGATCGCCACATGCGCCTGGCGCTCGCGCTGATAGCGCGGCAACGCCTCGGCCAGCGACGCCTCCTCGCGCAGTGCCCGGCACAGCGCCCACGCATCGAGCAGCGCCATGTTCACCCCCTGCCCCAACTGCGGGCTCATCGCATGCGCCGCATCGCCGGCCAGCACCAAGCGACCGCGATGCCATTGCCCCACCACCGCGTCGCGATACACCGCCGTGGCCAACTGCGCCGAATCGCAGATCCCGGACAAGCACGCATGCGCCTGCGGCCACAACTCAGCGACCTCCTGCAACCACGGCACCACGCCACCCTCGCGCCAGCGCTCGACATCCGCGCGCGGCAGGCTCCAGAAGAAACTCATGCGCCGCTGCGCATCATCCGGGCGCGTCCCGACCGGCAGCAGCCCGATCATCTTGCGTGCCCCCTGATAGCGCTGGCGCAGCTCATCGGCATGCGCCCAGTCCCCCTGCGGCACCAGGCACCACAACGCGCCCCACGGATACGGCCGATCCAGCCGTGGCGGACCCGCATGCCCGCGCAGACACGACGCCGCCCCATCCGCGGCCACCACCAGATCGAAGCCCCCGTGCCAGCGCCCATCGGCCGCCTGCACGCGTCCACCTTCCGCATCCACCGCCACCACGCGCGTACCCGCATGCAGCACCGGCGTCTGCCAGGCCTGGCGCAGCAACAGGAACAACGCCCCGCGCTGCACCCCGAGTCCGAAGATGCGGCGATCGAGATCCTCATAGCGCATTTCCATCACTGCCCGGCCATCGCCCACATCGCCGAACAAGCGCCGCACCGGTGCCCCATGGGCGAGGATCTGATCGAGCAAGCCCATCTGCCAGAGCACCTGCAGGCCGCTGGGTTGCAGCAGGAATCCCGCCCCCACCGGCCCCGGCGCCGCCGCCTGCTCGAACACCTCGACCTGGTGGCCGTCGCGTTGCAGCAACACGGCCAATGCCTGCCCGGCAGTGCCATAACCGACCACCGCGATCCGTCGCGCGCTTCCCTTCATCGATATCCCCGGATTACAGAACCCCTGTGCACCGCCATCTTAGAAGCCGGCAAAGACAGGCGCCAAGAACCGATCATTGCCGTCGCAAGCGCACAGATGGCAGTCGGGGCTGAAGCCCCTCCCACACGTTTCGGAAGTGGGAAAGAGGACGCGCCTGGCGCCGTTCCGGCGGGGTGGGGCCCCGGATCGAACAAACAAACCCCAAAAAAAAACCCCGCCCGAAGGCAGGGTTTCAAAGCACGACCGGCTGAAATCAACCGACCGGCGTGATGTTGGAAGCCTGGGCGCCCTTCGGCCCCTGGGTCACGTCATAAGTGACGTGCTGGCCTTCCTGCAGGCTGCGGAAGCCCTTGGAATTGATCGCGGAGAAGTGCGCGAAGACGTCGGCGCTGCCGTCCTCCGGTGAGATGAAGCCAAATCCCTTGGCGTCGTTGAACCACTTGACGGTACCGTTCGGCATGGTGATGCGAGACCTTTGCAAAATTGAATGGGTGGTGTGCGGCTCACGCACGCGCCGAGTATGCAAACCTTATGCCCCGAAGACAATCACCCTCGCGCAAGTTCCCCGACCAGCTCCGGCAG
>Ga0160434_100504_pt1 | contig 10347 bp, 9 predicted proteins | sample HID1973I_E0MG_FD_108273 | JGI IMG/M metagenome (GOLD analysis project Ga0160434, IMG submission 108273) | Enriched mosquito-associated microbial communities from UW Madison campus, WI, USA - HID1973I_E0 MG | ecosystem: Host-associated > Arthropoda: Insects > Digestive system > Unclassified ...
CTCATGGCGCCGGCCTTCGCGGTCCCCCGGCTGCTGGCCCGCAACGGCCTGACGCTGGCGGACTTCGACTACGTCGAGATCCACGAGGCGTTCGCCGCGACCGTGCTGACCACGCTCGCCGCGTGGGAGTCCGAGGAGTTCGGCAAGGAGCGCCTGGGCCTGGCCGGGGCGTTCGGCACGGTCGACCGCGACCGGCTCAACGTGCACGGCTCGTCGCTCGCCGCGGGGCACCCGTTCGCCGCGACGGGCGGACGCATCGTGGCCACCATCAGCAAGGAGCTGCACGCCCGCAAGGCCGCCGAGGGCCGGCCCGTGCGCGCGCTCGTGTCCGTGTGCGCAGCCGGTGGGCTGGGCCTGACCGCGATCCTCGAGGCGGCCTGAGATGGGCGACACCTACCTGAACCTGGTCAACAGCGGCGTCACCGCCAAGATCGCCAAGCAGCTCGGGCTCCCCCAGCCCGCTCCGCTGCGGCGCTACCGACCGGGTAGCTCGCTGCTCGGTGGCCCCGCGCTCGTCGTCGGCCAGGGCACGGACGCGGACGCGGTCGCCGCGCTGCTGTCGACGACGTGGGACGTCGAGGTGCACCGGCACGCGACGCCCGAGCTGCGGTACGCGGCAGTCGTCCTGGTCCTGACGCAGGTCAGCCATCCCGACGAGCTGTCCGCCCCCGTGCTCGCCGCCGCCGGCGTGCTGCGCTCGCTCAGCCGCGGGGGGCGTGTCGTCACGCTGTCCCGGGAGGCCACGGCCGACGACGCCCCCGCGGTCGCTGCCGCGCGGCAGGGCGTCGACGGGCTCCTGCGCTCGCTCGCCAAGGAGCTGCGCGGCGGGTCGACCGGCAACGGGATCGTGCTGGCCGGCGACGTCGCGGCTGACGCCCCGTCGGTCGTCGGCGCACTGCGGTTCTTCCTGTCGACACGCTCCGCGTTCGTCGACGGTCAGCTCCTGACGGTCTCGTCGGGCGCCGGGACGCTGCCCGAGACGTGGGAACGGCCGCTCGAGGGTCGCGTCGCCGTCGTCACGGGTGCCGCCCGCGGCATCGGCGAGTCGATCGCCGACACCCTGGCCCGGGACGGCGCGACGGTCGTGGCCGTGGACATGCCGTCCGCGGGCGAGCAGCTCACGCGCGTCGCCAACCGCGTGCGCGGCACCGCGCTGCAGCTCGACGTGACGGCCGACGACGCCGGCGCGCGGATCCTGGAGCACGCGCTGGCCCGGCACGGCCGCCTCGACATCGTCGTGCACAACGCCGGCATCACGCGCGACAAGCTGCTGGCCAACATGAGCCCCGACAAGTGGGACTCGGTGCTGGCGGTCAACATCGCCGCCCAGCTGCGCATCAACGAGGCCCTGCTGACCTCCGGCGACTTCACCGACGCACCGCGCATCGTCTCGCTCGCGTCCACGTCCGGCATCGCCGGCAACCGCGGCCAGACCAACTACGCGGCGTCCAAGGGCGGCGTCATCGGCATGGTGCGGGCCACCGCTCCGCTGCTCGAGGCGTTCGGCGGCACCGCCAACGCGGTGGCACCCGGGTTCATCGAGACCGAGATGACCGCCCGCATCCCCGCCGTCACCCGGCAGGTCGCGCGGCGGCTGAACTCGCTGCAGCAGGGCGGCCAGCCGGTCGACGTCGCGGAGGCGGTCGCGTTCCTCGCGTCCCCGGCCGCCGGCGGCGTCGTCGGGCGCGTGCTGCGCGTGTGCGGGCAGAACATGGTGGGCCAGTGACGAACGGTCACCCGACCGGCGGCGCGCACCGGACCGTCGAGCTCCCCGCCGTGCCGGGGCTCGGCGGCCTGTACGCGCGCGGGGCGGCGACCAGCGGTCGGTCGGCGGTCACGCGCCGCCTCCGGCCGTCGGACCATCCGATCGCGACGCTGCCCGACGTGGCGTACGCGGTGCGCGGCGTCCGCGCGGACGCCGCGCACCTCACCGCCTACCAGCACCTGCTGGGCGAGGCCGCGACGGACGCGCTGCCGGCGGGCTTCGTGCACGTCCTGGCGTTCCCGGTCGCGACGGCACTCATGACGCGACCGGACTTCCCGCTGCCGCTGCTCGGCATGGTCCATCTCGCCAACACCGTCACCCAGCACCGCGCGATCCGCCTGGGCGAGTCGCTCGACGTCCGCGCCTGGGCCCAGGACCTGCGCCCGCACCGCACGGGCACGCAGGTGGACCTGGTCACCGAGGTGTCGGCGGCCGACGAGGTCGTCTGGCGCGGCACATCGACGTACCTGGCGAAGGGGGCGGGCGCCACCGGGGCCGACGACGAGCGCGAGGCCTTCGTCGCCCCCGTCCCCACCGGGCAGTGGCGACTGGCCGCGGACACCGGCCGCCGCTACGCGGCCGTGTCCGGCGACCGCAACCCGATCCACCTGTCGGCGCTGTCCGCCAAGGCACTGGGATTCCCCCGCGCCATCGCGCACGGCATGTACACGGCGTCGCGCGCGCTGGCGGACGTCGGCGCCGCCCGGGGCGAGGCCTTCGTCTGGACAGCCGAGTTCAGCAAGCCGGTGCTGCTGCCCTCCGCGCCGAACGTCCGGATCACGCACGACGCGGGCGGGTTCGCGTACACCGTCTGGCGCCCCGGCTCCACCGCGCCGCACCTGACCGGCCGCGTCGACCCGAGCCACTGACGCGCGACGCCGGGGCGCTCGTCGACCGACGAGCACCCCGGCGTCCCGGTCCTGGTGTGCGGTCAGGGCGCCGCCACCGTGTCGACCCACGTGGTGCCGGCGGCGCGGTAGCCGTTCACGCGGGCGGTGACGGCCGCGGGTGAGACCACCTCGTTCTTGGCGTGGTAGAACCAGTCGACCTGCTGCACGTAGGTGCGCGGCGTGCTGCTGCCGATCTGCCCGCCGCCGATGAACCACAGGTTGAAGTTCACGGACTGCACGGTCTCCGGGTAGTAGATGCCGCCGTGCGTCGCGAACAGCTCGCCGTCGACGTAGTACCGGATCTCGCCGTTCGCGACCTGCAGCACCAGGTCGTGCCAGCCCGCGTAGCTACGGCGCTGCTCGGTGTGGGTGTTGACCGCCTGCCACGGCTCGTTCTGATAGGTCTCCCACGACGTCGTGTAGAGGATGTTGCTCGGCTCTCCCCAGCCGCCGTTGGGGAGGTACTCGAAGTCCTGCTCGCTGTAGTCCGGGTCGAGGTCGCGTGCGAGCGGCGTGATCGTGAAGAACGTCTCGACGATCGCGTCACCGTCCGGCCCGCTCGTCGGCGCGTCGGTGAAGTACACGCGCGCGGCGTACGTGCCCTCGAGGAACTTGCGCTGGGTCAGCACCTCCGACTGCTGCGTCCCCGCTCCCGTGCCGTCGGTGACGGACTTCAGCTGCAGGGCCTTGTTGGTGCCGCCGACCGCCGGGAACGACACGTTCTCCCGGGGCCACGACGCGCCCGCGATCCCCGGACCGCCCGCATTGGTGCGGATGGTCCAGCTGTGCGCCGCGATGAGCGGGTCGTTCGGACCCGAGTAGCTGAAGTCGTCGAAGACCGCAGGACCCGTCCCCGGCGGTGCGGTGGGCGTCGAGGTCGGCGTGGGGCTCGCCGTCGGGGTCGGCGTCGGTGTCGGGTTGCCCCCGGCCGGCGGCGTCCCCCACGCGAGCTGCCCGTCGACGTAGACCGTGACCTTGGACCAGCTGACGTACGACGTGCTCGACCCCGCCGAGTAGTCGTCGCTCTGCGTGATGCGCTGCCAGTCCGAGCGGTAGTAGCGCAGCTGCAGGTCGCCGGTCGTCGCGCCGGCGCCCAGCGTCCCCGACGTGAACCCGACCTCCAGGAACCGGTCGGCCCCGGCCGTCCCGGGCGAGACCGTCCCGAAGGTCCCGGTCACGGTCGAGCACGACACGACGGCCCACGAGCACGCGAAGCGGTACTGCTGCGTCGGGGAGTCTGCACCGAAGTAGTAGCGGATCTTGACGGACGACAGCGGGATCGACGGCGAACCGTCGTTCTTGAGGACGAACCACGGTTCGACCTGGTCGACGCTCGCCCCGGGGGCGCTCGTCCGGTACTGCAGGCTGACGGCGGGCGCCGCCTGCGCGGGGGCGACGGTGCCCACCGCCACGCCGACGGAGACGACCCCCGCGACGAGCCATGCCAGTGTCCTGCTCTTCATCGACCGCTCCACTTCTCTAGGTGTCCAGACCCAGGTGGGCCAGGTGGGAGGGAAGTCTGGTGAGGAAGTCGTCGTAGTCGTCGGCCGTGCCCCAGGCGACCTCGGCGAACGCGCACAGCCGCGGGAAGGCCTGGCGCAGCACGTCGTCGGGGGTGGGCAGGTACTCGGTCCAGAGCTGCGCCTGCACCCCGATGACCCGATCCTCGGCGCCCGCGGGCGTCGGCGGCGTGAACGCGTAGGCGTTCTCGAGCGGCAGGATGCGGTCGGGGCTGAACGGCCCGGCCTCGTCGTGCGTCGGGTAGTCGAAGTACGTGCGCAGGTGAGGCGTGAGCACGACGTCGTGCCCCGCGAGCGCGGCCGTCGTCCCGCTCGCCTCGTCGAGCCACGTCATCGCGAGCACCCCGGCGGGTCCGCCGGGCTTCTCGTACCAGTAGGCCGCGCGACGACCACGCGACTCGACGTGCGCCGCGAGCTGCTCCGTGAACCAGGCGCGCGCCTCGTGCGGGCCGGCCAGTCCCAGCTCGGCGATGCGCTCCAGGGCCCGGGGGCTCGCGGCCCACTCGTCGGCGAGGCACTCGTCACCGCCGAGGTGGACGTACGAGGACGGGAAGAGCTCGACGACCTCGTCGAGCACGTGCCGGAAGAACGACAGGGTGCTCGGCTCCAGGTTGAGCGTGTGCGGGCTGATCCCCCACCCGCGCCACACCTCGATCCCGACCTCCGGCGCGTTGCCCAGCTCCGGGTACGCCGCGAGCGCCGCCTGCACGTGGCCGGGCACGTTGATCTCCGGCACCACAGTGACGTTCCGCTCGGCGGCGTGCCGGACGATCGTCGCGATGTCCTCGCGGGCGTAGTGCTCGCCGGACACCTCGGTGAGGCGCGGGTAGCGCGCGATCGGCACGCGCCAGCCCTGGTCGTCGGTCAGGTGCAGCTGCAGGACGTTGAGCTTGAGCTCGGCGAGCAGGTCGACGAGCCGGAGCACGAACTCGGTCGGCATGAAGTGCCGGGCCGTGTCGAGCATGACGCCGCGCCAGGCGAAGCGCGGGCCGTCGACGATCGACCCCAACGGGACCTTGCCGAGCGCACGCAACGTGGTCCGGCCGTACAGCTCGCCGCCGTCGCCGCCCGCCGTCAGGGTGACCCCCGCGGCTCTCGCGTCGATCCGGTACTCCTCGGCGCGCATCGCCGGGTCGCGCCGGACGTCGAGACGTGCGTCGTCGTAGGCGACGAAGCCCTCATGGGTCTCGATGGCTCGAGGCCTCGGGATGATCACGCTGGTCCCCCTTCGATGGTCCGCACGGGACGGTCGGTGCTCACGACGCATCACCCCTTGACGGCGCCCGCGACGATGCCGCCGGTGACCCGGCGCTGCAGCACCAGGAAGATCACCAGCACCGGGAGCATGAACAGGGTGGAGGCGGCCATGGTGGCGCCCCAGTCCGTGCCGAAGACGTTGCTGAACGACGAGAGCCACACCGGCAGCGTGCGGTTGTCCTGGTTCTTGACGATCAGCGCGTTGGCGAAGGCGAACTCGTTCCACGCGGTGATGAAGCCGAACAGGGCCGTCGACATCAGACCGGGCGCGAGCAGCGGGAAGACGATCCGGCGGAACGCCTCGAGCCGGCTCGCGCCGTCGAGCTGCGCCGCCTCCTCGAGCTCGGGCGGGATCGACGCGAGGAATCCCCGCAGCGTCACGATCGTGAACGGGAGCGTGGCGACGAAGTAGATCAGCGTCAGCATCGAGAGCTTGTCGAGCATGCCCGTGTCGCGGGCGATGATGAACATCGGGATGAGCAGCGCCTCCCACGGAGCCATCTGCGCGATGAAGACCATGAGGATGAACCCCTTGCGTCCGGCCCAGCGCATGCGCGCCACCGCGAAAGCCCCCATCAGGCCGACGACCAGCGCGAGCAGCACCGCACCGACCGAGACGAGCGCGCTGTTGCGCCAGAACCGCCAGAAGCCGTCCACCCCGATGGCGTCGCGGAAGTGCTCGAGCGTCGGGTGCAGGGGGACGAGCTGGGGCGTCGCCGCGTTGATGTCCGTCGTCGGCTTGAACGCCGTGACGACCATCCAGTAGACGGGGAACACGGTGGCGACGAGGACGACGACCGCGGCAAGGTTGTACGGGAGGGTGCGTGCGCGTCTCATGCCTGGGCCCCTTCGGTCCGGTAGAGGTGCCGCAGGTGCGGGACCAGGACGACGAGCAGGAAGATGACCGTCACGGTCGAGATGGCTGCGCCGAGGTCGTACTTGTGCAGCGACTGCGCGACCTGGAACGCGTAGACGGGAAGCGTCGTCGTGGCACCGCTGGGCCCGCCCTTGCTCACGGCCCAGATCTGCGCGAAGCACTTGAAGACCCAGATGATCTCCAGCGACGTGATGAGCCCGAACAGCGACCGCAGCATCGGGAACGTCACGTGGCGGAAGACCTGGCGGGCGTTCGCGCCGTCGATGCGGGCCGACTCGAAGAGCTCGTCGGGCACGGTCGTCAGGCCCGCGTAGAGCGTGAGCGCGGCGAACGGCACGGACTGCCACACCACGAGCAGGACGAGGATGACGAAGGTCGCCGTACCGTTCGCGAACCACGTGTAGCCGTCGAACCGGTCGAGCCCGATCGTGGTGAGGAGCCAGTTCACGACGCCGAGCCGGGACTGGAACATCCACTGGAACACGGTCGTCGCCGCCAGCACGGGGACCGCCCACGCGAGCACGAGGCCGCTCATGACGGCGAGCCGCATGCGGCGTCCGAGCCGCGCGACCAGCAGAGCGACGAGCGTCGAGATCACCATGATGAGCACGACGTTCACGGCCGTCCACCACACCGTCCGCACGACGACCGCCCAGAAGTCGTGGCTCGCGAACAGCTCGCGGTAGTTGTCGAGCCCGACGAACGGCGCTCCCCCGCGGATCAGCTCCCCGATCCGGAAGTGCTGCATCGAGATGACGACGCTGCGGATCAGCGGGTAGACGAGCAGGAACAACGTGCCCGCGACGGTCGGCAGGACGAGCAGGTAGGGCCATGCACCGGCCGCGCGGCGTGCGCGCCGCGGGCGTGTTCGGGCGACCTCGCCCACCGGTGGGCTCAGGTCGACGGGTGTCTCAGCGAGCACGTCGTTCCTCGGGGTTCGTCGAAGGTCTCAGGCGGGGCGTCGAGAAGGTGGTCCTGCCCTCGGGTGGTCGGGAGGCTGACCACCCGAGGGCAGGACCGGTCCGCCGCGCCACACCCCTGAGGTGCGACGGACCCGGCATCCGGCAGATCAGGAGTCGGTGTTGAGGATCTCCGTGATCTGCTGCGACGCGGACGCGGCATCCTTGGACGCGTCCGACCCGGTCAGAGCCTTCGTCATGTACTCCTTGATGACGTTGCTCGCCTCGACCGCGGCCCAGTTCGGTGAGTTCGGCGTCGCGTGACCGTTCGCCGCACCCTTCGCCATGGCCGCCGCACCCTCGTTCCCGCTGAGGACGGACGCGTAGGAGGTCTTGTTCGGCACGTACGACATCACCGGCGCCATCGCGGTCTGGAACCGCTCACCCGTGAGCGCCTTGACGACCTCGTAGGCCTGGTCGTGGTGCTTCGACGCCTCGGGGATCACCAGGTCGGAGCCCCCGGTGAAGACCGCGCCCGGCTTGTCGGCGGTCTTGCCCGGGATCGGGAAGAAGCCGAGCTTGCCGTCCAGCTTCGGGTTCGCCGCGATGATCGCGCCGGCGCCGCCGGGAGTGGACACGACCTGGGCGACGTCACCCTTGGCGAACACGTCGGCCTGGGGCGGCTTGGCCTCGTCGGAGTCCTTGGGTCCGTCGCCGAGCGCCTGGAGCTGGGAGTAGAAGGCCATGCCGGCGAGCGCCTGCGGCGTGTCGAGCGTGCCCTTCCACGCCTCGCCGTCCTGGACGGCGAGGTCGCCGCCCTCGTCCCAGATGAAGCCCGACAGCGTGTACCAGTTCTGTCCCGGCAGGTAGATGCCCTGGTTGCCGTCCGTGTTCAGCTTCGTGGTGTCGGCGATCCACTGCTCGCGCGTCGTCGGCGGGGTGGTGATGCCCGCCTCGGCGAACAGGTCCTTGTTGTAGATGACGACGCGGTTGGCGGCGTACCACGGGATGCCGTACTGCTTGCCGTCGATCCGGCCGGGCTCGGCCAGGCCGGGCAGCCAGTCGCTGCCCTGCAGGTCGTCGACCTTGTCGGTGAGGTCGACGACGCCGCCGCTCGCGGCGTACTCCGCGACCTGGGTGTTGCCGACCTCGATCACGTCGGGAGCGTCGTTGCTCGCCAGAGCGCTGGTCACCTTCTGGCCGATGCCGTCCCACTCCTGGATCTGGATGTCGAGCGTGGTGCCCGGGTGGTCGGTCTCGAAGGACTTCTTGAAGTCGGCGACGAGGTCGTCGGTGAAGCTGTCCTTCATGAACCAGACCGTGAGGGCGGCGGGTTCGGCGGAGCTCGGGTCGGCGGAGGGGTCGTCCCCCGAGTCGCAGGCGGCGAGCGCGGTCACGAGGACGAGCGCCGCGGAGGCGGCGACGAGGCGAGGCATCATCAGAGACTCCAACTGGTCAGTTATTGGTAAGCCTAAGTGGCTGGGACCAAGAGTGGACTTGACCAGTTGGTTCGTCAAGACCCAATTTCCGCACGATGTCGCCGATCGAACGCCTGACCACTGGTAAAGTCCGTCGCGTGACACTGCAACCGCACGCCGGCTTGAAGCGCGACGCCGTCCGCGACTACCTCCTCGACCTCGTCGCCGGGCGCGAGCCCGGGTCCGCCATCCCCTCCGAGCGCGACCTCACCAAGGAGCTCGGCGTCTCGCGCCCGACGCTGCGGCTCGCGGTCGACGACCTCGTACGGTCCGGGGTCCTGGTCCGCGAGCACGGGCGCGGCACCTTCACCGGCCCGCAGCGCGTCACGCAGTCCCTGGCCTCGACGCCATCGGGGTCGTTCTACGCACCACCGGCCGAGGGCGAGTGGGCCAGCCAGGTGCTCGAGTTCGAGACGGCGGCGGCCGGGCCGCAGATGGCTCGCCGCCTCCAGCTCGCACCAGCGGCCGAGGTGCTGCGGGTCGTCCGTCTGCGGATCGTCGACGGCGAGCCGATGGCGATCGAGCGCATCCACCTACCGGGCGCGCTCGTCCCCGGGCTCAAGGCGGGCGACATGGTCGCCGGGTCGTTCTACCGCCTGCTCCGCGAGCGGTTCGACGTCGACGTCCGCAGCGCGGTCCAGACGCTCGAGGCCACGGTGACCGACGAGACGGAGGCCTCGCTGCTCGGCGTCCCCGTGTACTTCCCCGCGCTCATGGTCGAGCGCACCACGCGCGACAGTGCCGGCCAGATCGTCGAGTTCGTCCGGTCGATCTACCGCAGCGACCGCTACCGGGTCACCTCGGAGCTCCACTTCGACGCCGCGTCCGGCTGACGAGCCTCATGCGAGGCGCGCCTCCAGCGCCGCGCGGACCGTCGGCCACTCGGCGGCGAGGATCGAGAAGTACGCCGTGTCGCCGCGGGACCCGTCCGGCCGGACGCGGTGGCTGCGGAGCACGCCCTCGGGCACGCCGCCCAGGCGGCGGATCGCGGCGATCGACCGGGAGTTCTCGGCGTCGGCCCGCAGTGCGACGCGCGCCAGGCCCCAGTCGTCGAACGCGTGCTGGAGCAGGAGCAGCTTGCACGCGGGGTTCGTCGTCCCGCCCCACCACGCACGCCCGTAGTAGGTGTTGCCGATCTCGACCCGGCCCATGGCGCGCGACAGGTCGTAGTACGACGTGCTGCCGCGCACCTCGCCGTCGTCGCCGAGCACCGCGAGGCTGACGCGATCGGGCACGGCGACCGCGGCCTCGATGTGAGCGACCATCTCGGCGGACGTCGTCGGGACCGGCGTCGTCATCCCCCGCCACAAGGCGTCGTCGATCAGCGCGACGAGCTCCGACGCGTGCTCGACGCCCAGCGGGACGAGGCGGACGCCGTGACCGGACAGGACCAGATCGTGCTGCATGCGGGCGACGATGGCACGGGCCACGCGCGCCCGCCGAGCCGTTTCGGCTCCTGGACCGTGGCAGGCTGACGCGGTGACCGATCTCGAGGAGTTCAGCGGCCCGCTCGAGCCGGAGGGTGACTACGACGGCCTCGCCATGACCGGCGCGCGGCTCGACGGTCAGGACGCGTCGTCGGCGCGGATCCTGGAGTGCGTGCTCGAGCAGTGCTCGCTCGACGGTGTCCGGCTCGAGCACGCGCGCGTCATCGACACGAC
>Ga0160434_100505_pt1 | contig 10344 bp, 4 predicted proteins | sample HID1973I_E0MG_FD_108273 | JGI IMG/M metagenome (GOLD analysis project Ga0160434, IMG submission 108273) | Enriched mosquito-associated microbial communities from UW Madison campus, WI, USA - HID1973I_E0 MG | ecosystem: Host-associated > Arthropoda: Insects > Digestive system > Unclassified ...
ACCCCAAGGCCGAACCCGATATCGAGATCGCCTTCATGCCCGCCCGCGTCGTCCTCCAGGACTTCACCGGCGTCCCCTGCGTCGTCGACCTCGCCGCTATGCGCGACGCGGTGGTCAAACTCGGCGGCAGCCCGGAACAGATCAACCCGCAGATCCCTTCCGAGCTGGTCATCGACCACTCGGTCCAGGTCGATGTCTTCGGCAAGCCCGAAGCCCTCGACCTCAATGGCCAGATCGAATTCCAGCGCAACAAGGAACGCTACGGCTTCCTGCGCTGGGGCCAGAAGGCCTTCCATAATTTCAAGGTGGTGCCGCCGAACACCGGCATCGTCCACCAGGTCAACCTGGAAAACCTCGCCCGCGTGGTCATGACCGGCGGCAAGGACGGCAAAGCAATCGCCTATCCCGACACCGTGTTCGGCACTGACAGCCACACCACCATGATCAACGGCATCGGCGTGCTCGGCTGGGGCGTGGGCGGCATCGAGGCCGAGGCCGCGATGCTCGGCCAGCCCTCTTCGATGCTGATCCCGCAGGTCGTCGGCTTCAAACTCACTGGCAAGCTGCCCGAGGGTGCCACCGCCACCGACCTGGTGCTCACCGTCACCCAGATGCTGCGCAAGCTCGGCGTGGTCGGCAAGTTCGTCGAGTTCTACGGCGAGGGCCTGCAGCACCTGCCGCTCGCCGACCGCGCCACCATCGGCAACATGGCGCCGGAGTACGGCGCCACCTGCGGCATCTTCCCGATCGACGCCGAATCGCTGACCTATCTGCGCCTGTCCGGCCGCAGCGAGGACCAGATCGCCCTGGTCGAGGCCTACGCCAAGGCCCAGGGCCTGTGGCACGAACCCGGCAGCTCGCACGCGCAGTACAGCACCACGCTCGAACTGGACATGGCCGAGGTGCGGCCGTCGCTGGCCGGGCCCAAGCGCCCGCAGGACCGGGTGCTGCTGCAGGACGTGCAGCAGAATTACCGCGACAACCTCGTCGGCCTGACCACCAACCGCGACAAGCGCAACGACGATGTTGCGAAATTCGTCAACGAAGGCGGCGGCGCCGCGGTCGGCAACGAACAGCTGGCCAAGGGCTATGCCGACATCGAGATCGAAGGCACCAAGGCGCGGCTGAAGGATGGCGCGGTGGTGATCGCCGCGATCACTTCCTGCACCAACACCTCCAATCCGGCGGTGATGCTCGGCGCCGGACTGCTGGCGCGCAATGCCGCCGCCAAGGGCCTGACGCGCAAGCCCTGGGTCAAGACTTCGCTCGGGCCAGGCTCGCGCGTGGTCACCGACTACCTGCAGAAGGCCGGCGTGCTCGATCCCCTTGAGAAACTCGGCTTCTACGTGGTCGGCTACGGCTGCACCACCTGCATCGGCAACTCCGGCCCGCTGCCGACCGAGGTCAGCGCCGGCATCGCCGCCGGCGACCTGGTCGTGGCGTCGGTGCTCTCGGGCAACCGCAACTTCGAGGGCCGCGTGCATCCCGAAGTCAAAATGAACTACCTGGCCTCCCCGCCGCTGGTGGTTGCCTACGCGATCGCCGGCACCACCGACATCGACCTGACCACCGAACCGCTGGGCACCGGCAGCGATGGCCAGCCGGTTTTCCTGCGCGACATCTGGCCGAGCAACAAGGAGATCGGCGACACCATCGCCGCCACCGTCGGCCCGGAGATGTTCAAGCAGAACTATGCCGACGTGTTCAAGGGCGACACCCGCTGGAACACCATCGCCTCGCCCGATGGCGATCTGTACGTATGGGATGTGAGCTCGACCTACATCAAGAACCCGCCCTACTTCGACGGCATGACGATGCAGATCGGCCGCATCGAGGACGTGCATGGGGCGCGCGTGCTCGGCCTGTTCGGCGATTCGATCACCACCGACCACATTTCCCCGGCCGGCAACATCAAGAAGGATTCGCCGGCGGGCCGTTACCTGCAGGAGCGCGGCGTGCAGCCGGCCGACTTCAACAGCTACGGCAGCCGCCGCGGCAACGACGACATCATGGTGCGCGGCACTTTCGCCAACATCCGCATCAAGAACCTGATGTTCGGCGGTGAGGAAGGCGGCAATACCCTGTACTACCCCGCCGCCGGCGGTGCGCCCGAAAAACTGGCGATCTACGACGCGGCGATGAAATACAAGGCCGACGGCATGCCGCTGGTGGTCATCGCCGGCAAGGAATACGGCACCGGCTCGTCGCGCGACTGGGCCGCCAAGGGCACCAACCTGCTCGGGGTCAAGGCGGTGATGGCCGAGAGCTTCGAGCGCATCCACCGCTCCAACCTGGTCGGCATGGGCGTGCTGCCGCTGCAGTTCCTGCCCGGCGAGAACGCGCAGAGCCTGGGCCTGGACGGCTCGGAGGTGTTCGATGTCACCGGCCTGGAAGATGGGGCGAGCAAGCGCGCCACCGTCACTGCGCACAAGGCCGATGGCAGCAGCCGCGCGTTCCAGGTCTCGGTGATGCTGCTGACGCCCAAGGAAGTGGAGTACTTCAAGCACGGCGGCCTGCTGCAATACGTGCTGCGGCAATTGGCGGCGCGCAAGGCGGCTTGAGGCGCCGGAGCCCGAGTGGTCGGAGCAGTCGGAGCAGTCGGAGCGGCGAAGGAAGACAGGCGGGCGGGTTCGCCCGCCATGTTGCAGCGCAGCGTAGGGCGGTCAATCTTCACGCGCCCTTCGCCTTTTCCATTCGGGACGGTATCCTCACTGAAGACCCGGGCCGTTCGATCCCGTGGCGACACCACATACCCTGGAGGGGGGAAGAATGAGTCAGGCGCGTCCTTGGTTGCAAAGTTACCCGCAGGGTGTCCCGGCCGAGATCGACGCCGACCAATTCCACACCATCGCCGACGTGTTCCAGACCTCGGTGGCCAAGTTCCGCGACCGCCCGGCCTATTCGAGCTTCGGCAAGACGCTGACCTATGGCGAGGTGGATGAGCTGTCGCGCCAGTTCGCCGGCTATCTGCTGGGCGAGCTGCAGCTGAAGAAGGGCGACCGCGTCGCCCTGATGATGCCCAACTGCCTGCAGTACCCGATCGCCACCTTCGGCATCCTGCGCGCCGGCCTGACCGTCGTGAACGTCAATCCCCTCTATACCGGGCGCGAGCTCAAGCATCAGTTGGTCGACGCCGGCGCCAGCGTGCTGGTGGCCATCGACAACTTCGGCAATACCGTCGAGCAGGTCATCGCCGAAACCCCGGTACGCCAGGTCATCACCACCGGCCTGGGCGACATGCTCGGTTTCCCGAAGGGGCCGCTGGTCAACTTCGTCGTCAAGTACATCAAGAAGCTGGTGCCGGAGTACCGCGTCAACGGCGCGGTGCGCTTCCGCGACACCCTCGCCCTGGGCCGCAAGCACACGCTGCCGCAGCTGGACATCGAGGGCGACGACATCGCCTTCCTGCAGTACACCGGCGGCACTACCGGCGTGTCCAAGGGCGCGATGCTGACCCACCGCAACCTGGTGGCGAACATGCAGCAGGCGCATGCCTGGATCGCCGCCACCGGCAAGCTGGAAGAAGGCAACGAGGTGGTGATCACCGCGCTGCCGCTGTACCACATCTTCGCCTTGACCGCGAACGGCCTGGTCTTCATGAAGCTGGGCGGGTGCAACCACTTGATCAGCAATCCGCGCGACATGCCCGGCTTCGTCAAGGAGCTCAAGGGCGCGCGCTTCACCGCCATCACCGGCGTCAACACGCTGTTCAACGGCTTGCTCAATACGCCGGGCTTCGACCAGATCGACTTCTCGTCGCTGAAGATGACCCTGGGCGGCGGCATGGCCGTGCAGCGCGCGGTGGCCGAGCGCTGGAAACATGTCACCGGCGTCACCCTGGTCGAGGCCTATGGCCTGACCGAAACCTCGCCGGCGGCCTGCATCAATCCGCTGGACCTGGCCGAGTACAACGGTTCGATCGGCCTGCCGATTCCGTCCACCGACGCCTGCGTCAAGGACGATGCCGGCAATACGCTGGCGCCGGGCGAGACCGGTGAGCTGTGCATCCGCGGCCCGCAGGTGATGAAGGGCTATTGGCAGCGGCCGGAAGAGACCGCCAGCGCGGTCGATGCCGAAGGCTGGATGCACACCGGCGATATCGCGCGGATGGACGAGAAGGGCTTCTTCTATATCGTCGACCGCAAGAAGGACATGATCCTGGTCTCCGGCTTCAACGTGTATCCGAACGAGATCGAGGACGTCATCGCGATGATGCCGGGCGTGGCCGAGGTGGCCGCGGTCGGCGTGCCGGACGAGAAGTCCGGCGAGGTGGTCAAGGTGGTGATCGTGAAGAAGGATCCGAACCTGACCGCCGAGCAGGTCAAGGAACACGCCCGCGCCAACCTCACCGGGTACAAGCACCCGCGCATCGTCGAGTTCCGCAAGGAACTGCCCAAGACCAACGTCGGCAAGATCCTGCGCCGCGAGCTGCGCGACGGCGCCCAGACCTCGTAGCCCCCGGGGCCACCGCCGGCCCGACCCCCGAGTCAGCTGAAGCGCCCGTAAGCCTGGCTTGCGGGCGCTTCACTTTGGGCGCATAGAATCGTCCGTCGGCGCGCGCTCCCTCCACGCACCTCCCCTTTCTCCGTCCGCATGGCGGCCGACCGGACGGTCTTCACGGAGAATCCACATGTCAGTAGTCCACCCGTTCCCCCAGCACGTCTCCACTCGTACCCTGCGCATCGTCGAGGAGACCGAGCGTGATGTGTACTGGATCAACATGCACGCCAACCTGGTGATGCAGCCGGGCCGCGCGTGCTTCTCCTCCCGCCTGGTCGACGACATCGTCGACTACCAGCACCAACTGGGCCGCCGCCTCACATTGAAGGGCGCGCTCACCCCGCACGTGGTCCTGGCTTCGGACAGCGACGTGTTCAATCTCGGTGGCGACCTGGAATTGTTCTGCCGCCTGATCCGCGAACAGGACCGCGCCACCCTGCTCGACTACGCCCGCCGCTGCGTCACCGGCGTGCACGCGTTCCATGATGGTCTCGGCGTGCAGGCCCACAGCATCGCGCTGGTCCAGGGCAACGCGCTGGGCGGTGGCTTCGAGGCGGCGTTGAGCTGCCACACCATCGTGGCCGAGGAGCACGTGTTGATGGGCCTGCCGGAGGTGCTGTTCGACCTGTTCCCGGGCATGGGCGCCTATTCCTTCATGTGCCAGCGGGTCAGCCCGCGCCTGGCGGAAAAGCTGATGCTGGAAGGCAATCTCTACAGCGCCCGCGAGCTGCATGAGATGGGCCTGGTCGACCTGGTCGTGCCGACCGGCGAAGGCGTCGCTGCGGTCGAACAGGTGATCCGCGACAGCAAGCGCATCCCGCATGCGCGCGCCGCCATGCATCGCGTGCGCGAACTCGCCACCTCGGTACCGCTGGAAGAAATGATGCGGATCACCGAGATCTGGGTCGATACCGCGATGACCCTCGGCGAGAAGTCGCTGCGGACGATGGACCGCCTGGTACGCGCGCAGAGCCGTCGCGCCGAACCGGCGACGGCCTGACCGACCCCGTCACGGACGGGGTGTGCGCTCCTCGCCGCGGGCCCGCAAGCTCAGGGCCCGCGCGTCGAGCGCGGCGCGGCCCTGGGCTATCTGCTCGCGCAGTCGCGTGGCACGCGGCCGCCACTCGCCCTGGACCTGCCAATCGGGCATGCGCATCAGCTCGCCGCCGTCGCGGGCCACGCCGACCAATCCGAGATTGCTGGCCACGCCGCGCAAGGCGTGGGCATGTTCGCGCAGGCGCTCCCACTGGCCGGCCTCACCGGCCTCGGCGATGGCACTCATGCAGTCCTGGGTGTCGCTCAGGCACTGGGCGATGAATTGCTGTTCGAAGCCCTCGCCCATGCCCAATGCGGCGAGTTCGTCGAGCACGCTGGGATCGAGCACGCCATCGTTCGGCACCGTGACTTCGGGCACCACCAGCTGGCTACCCGCCGGCGCGCGGCGGCCGTTGCCGGCGATCTCGGCCAGGGTATCGAGCAGCTTCACCGCCATCACTGGCTTGGCCAGGAAGGCGTAGGCGCCGGCCTGCTGGCAACGGCGAATGGAATCGGGGGTGACGTCGGCGCTGAGCACCATCACCGGGGTGTACGGCAGGCCGCTGGCCTGCATCACGCGCAGTTGCTTGAGCATGTCCAGCCCACTCATGCCGGGCATGTGCAGGTCGACGACCACCGCGTCGAAGTCGGCATCCGACAGCAGGTCCAGCACCTGCTCGGCGCCGTTGACGCAGACCACCCGGTGCCCGGCCTTCTCCAGCAGGCGCTGCAGCACCATGCGGTTGGCCTCGTGGTCGTCGGCGACGAGGATGCGCATGCTGCGCACGCGGGCGCGGTGGCGCAGGAACGGGTTGCTGAAGGCGATGACGTTGGAGTCGGCCAGCTCGGTATCGGCGTCGTGGTCGACGGCAACCCCGGACGCTGGCGCGGCCTCCTTGCGGGCCTCTTCCATCGGCACTTCGAACCAGAACAGGCTGCCACGCGGCGCATGGCTTTCATGGCCGATCGCCCCGCCCATCGCCTCGACCAGGCCCTTGGCAATGGTCGTGCCCAGGCCGGTGCCCTCGTAGCGCCGGGCCAGGCCGACATCGGCCTGCTCGAACGCGTCGAACAAGCGTTCGCGCATCGACTCGGGCACGCCGATGCCGGTGTCGACGATCTCGAAGCGCAGCTGGGTGCGGCCGCGCAGCTGGGTCGATTCGCCCAGGTTGCGCACGCGCAGCAGGACGAAGCCTTCGTGGGTGAACTTGACCGCATTGCCGGCCAGGTTCAGCAGGACCTGGCGCAGGTGGCCCGGATCGGCGGTGACCCAGTCGGGGACGTCGGCGGCGATGTCGACCCGGTAATCCAGCCCCCTGCTGCGCGCTTGCGGCAGCAGGATCAGCCCGATCGCCGCGACCAGCTCGCGCAGCGAGAAGTCCTCGCGGTCGATGCGCACCTTGCCGGCTTCGATCGCCGAGATGTCCAGCACCTCTTCCACCAGCGACAGCAGGCTGCGCGCCGAGGCCTGGATCGTGCCCACGCATTCGCGCTGCTCGGCATCCAGCTGGGTGGTCGCCAGCACCTCGGTCATGCCTGACAAGCCGTTGAGCGGCGTGCGGAACTCGTGGCTCATGTTGGCCAGGAAGCGGCTCTTGGCCTCGTTGGCGTGGCGCGCCTCGGTCACCGCGCGGGTCAGCGCGTGCAACAGCGAGTCGAAGTACAGCGGGATGGCGATCAGGCCCAGCAACAGGCCCCAGGCCAGGTAGGGATTGCCCTGCCAGTACGGCGACAGCGACATGGCGACCAGGAAACACAGCCCGCCCAAGGCAGTGGCCGCGCGCAGGTAGCTACTGCCATAGCGCATGCCGTTGCCGATGGTCACCCACATGATCACCGCGTACAGCGGCGCGGCCGGCTCGCCCTGGATCGCCATGATCGCGCTCATGCACACGTAGTCGGTGCACATGCCGATCCAGCGCCGCACGTGCGACGCCTGCGGCCGGGCCAGGATCGCCACCATCAGGCCGATCGCCACGCTCAACTCGAACAGCAGGATCAGCCAGGTCGTGGGCAGCGTGTCTTCGTGGTTCTGGTGCGCCCAGCGCCAGCCCAGGTAGCCCATGAACAGGGCGGTGATGACGATGCGGATCAGGTTCTGCGCGTGCTCGCTGTCCGGACGCCGGGCCAGGCGCTGCTTCACCCAGGCAAGGGCCGGCCACATGCTCACAGCCCGGGCCGCACCGATGCGGTGGAGAAGCGGTCGCAGATCTGTTGCAGGGCCTCGCGCCCGCGCACCAGTGCGTCCACGCAGCGCGGGTCGAACAGCCGGCCGCGCTGGGCATACAGGTAGGCCAGGGTCGCCTCCATGGTCCAGGCTTCCTTGTAGGGCCGCGGCGAGACCAGGGCGTCGAACACGTCGGCCACGGCCACGATGCGCGCTTCCAGCGGGATCGCCTCGCCGACCAGGCCGTCGGGGTAGCCGCTGCCGTCGTAGCGCTCGTGATGGCGCAACGCGATCAGCGCGCCGACCTGGATGAAACGGTTCTGGCTGCCGCTGAGCAATTCGTAGCCGATCCGCGGATGACGGCGCATGATCGCCAGCTCCGCATCGTCGAGCTTGCCTTCCTTGAGCAGCACCGAATCGGGAATGGCGATCTTGCCCATGTCATGCAGCGGCGCGGCCGCTTCGATGATCCGCACCTCGTCCTCGGACAGGCCGAGCTGTTCGGCGATCAGGCCGGCCACGTGCGACATCCGCTCCAGGTAGGCGCTGGTGCCGGCGTCGCGGTATTCGATGGCCCGGGCCAGGCGCGACAAGGTCTCGCGCTCGCGCTCCTCGACTTCGTGCATGGTCGCCAGCAGCCGCTGTTCCAGCGACAGCGCACGCTGCTTGACGTTCTCGCTCTGCTGGCGCAGTTGCAGCAGGTTGCTGCAGCGGGCGCGCAATTCGCGCGGACGGATCGGCTTGACCAGGAAATCGATCACCCCGGCCTCGAGCGCAGCCTGGCGGATCGGCTCGTCGCCGACCACGGTGATCAGGATGATCGGGATATCGCGGTGGCTGGGCAGCCGGCGCAGGCGGCGGGCGAACTCGAGCCCGTCCATGCCCGGCATGCGGTAGTCGAGCAACAGCAGGTCGACGTGGCCGGCTTCGCACCAGGCCAGCGCGGCGAGCGGATCGCCGAAATCGTGGACCTTCAGCTCGGGCGCGATGTCTTCGATCACGTGCCGCAGCATCGTGCGCGCCGAGGTCTGGTCATCCACGATGACGATGTTCAAGCCCGTATCCGTCCTTTCCGTCCAACCTGTCTGGCTGAAAGGCAACGATACGCCTGAACGGCTTTGTCCCGCGAGATCCTGCATGCGCGATCCTCCTATGGGCAGAGAACGCTAAACCGCCGGGTTTCCGGCGCCTTGCCGCTGCCGGACGCGGCGCCCCGGAAGGACGTTCCCCGCATGCCAAGCATATGCATGAAACATGCCAGCCGCACCTGTCCCGGTGCGGCCCGGCCTCACTGCTCCGGGCGCATGTAGGGGAACAGCAGCACGTCGCGGATCGAGGTGCTGCCGGTCAGCAGCATCACCAGCCGATCGATGCCGATGCCCAGGCCGCCGGTCGGGGCCATGCCGTACTCCAGCGCGCGGATGTAGTCCGCATCGTAGTGCATGGCCTCGTCGTCGCCGCCCTCCTTCGCCTCGACCTGGGCGCGGAAGCGCGCCGCCTGGTCTTCGGGGTCGTTGAGTTCGGAGAAGCCGTTGGCCAGTTCCTTGCCGTTGATGAATAGCTCGAAGCGGTCGGTATAGCCCGGCTCGCTGTCGTTGGCGCGGGCCAGCGGCGAGACTTCGACCGGGTGGTCGGTGATGAAGGTCGGCTGCACCAGGGTGTGCTCGACGGTCGCCTCGAAGATCTCCAGCAGCAGCTTGCCCCAGCCGTAGGACGGCTTGACCTTGATCTTCAGGCGCTCGCAGTGGCGCAGCAGGGCGGCGCGGTCGGTGCAGTCGGCGACGCTGATCTCGGGGTTGTAGTGCCGCACCGCCTCGTCCATGCGCCAGCGGCGGAAGGCCGGGCCGAGGTCGATCTGCACGCCGTCCCACTCGACCTGGGTGGTGCCCAGTACCGACACGGCGGTGTCGCGGATGACGTTCTCGGTCAGGTCCATCACCTCGTGGTACGTGGCGTAGGCCTCGTACAGCTCGAGCATGGTGAATTCGGGGTTGTGCCGGGTCGACACGCCCTCGTTGCGGAAATTGCGGTTGATCTCGTACACCCGCTCCAGCCCTCCGACCACCAGCCGCTTCAGGTACAGCTCCGGCGCCACGCGCAGGTACAGTTGCAGGTCCAGCGCGTTGTGATGGGTGGTGAACGGCTTGGCCGTGGCGCCGCCGGGGATGTAATGCATCATCGGCGTTTCCACTTCCAGGAAGCGCCGCGCGTCCAGCCACGAGCGCATCGCGCGGATGATCTTGGAGCGCTTGATGAAGACCTCGCGCGCTTCCGGGGTCACGATCAGGTCGACGTAGCGCTGGCGGTAGCGCTGCTCCACGTCCGACAGCCCGTGCCACTTGTCCGGCAGCGGGCGCAGCGACTTGGTCAGCAGGCGCAAACCGGTGGCCTTGACCGACAGCTCGCCGGTGCGGGTCCGGGTCAGGCCGCCCTCGACGGCGATGATGTCGCCCACGTCCCAACCCTTGAACGCGTCGTAGGCCTCGCCCAGCGCATTGGCTTGCAGGAACAGCTGGATGCGCCCGGACTCGTCCTGGATCTGGCCGAAGCTGGCCTTGCCCATGACCCGCTTGGCCATCAGCCGGCCGGCCATGCGCACGCTGCGGCCTTCGGCCTCCAACGCCTCGCCGGTCCAGCGTTCG